>SWCA01000121.1_pt1 | contig 118521 bp, 108 predicted proteins | sample 4692961 | NCBI WGS metagenome assembly SWCA01 (sample SAMN10267275, study PRJNA491770) | bioreactor metagenome | isolation source: DHS bioreactor inoculated with | place: Japan: off Shimokita Peninsula | reverse complement strand
GGTCAAGTGGGCGCGGATTTTTTTCGGAGGATGAGAAAAATGAGGCACGATACAAGGGCACGACTGATCGACATCACCTTCGACGAGATCTTCACGCACGGCTATCAGGGAGCATCGCTGTCGGCCATCCTGGGCAAGGCCGGCATCAACAAAGGCTCGATGTATCATTTCTTTCAGAGCAAGAAGGAGATGGCGATGGCCATGATGGAAGAGAAGCTACAGATCCTCGTTCCGGATGTGGAGCCTCCCTACCTTGATAACCTTTTTGCAAGCCTTCGCGAAATGGGACGACTGGATCTCAGCCGCGGATGCCCCGTCGCCAATCTGATTCAGGAGATGAGCAACGTTGACGAAGACTTCCATCGTATTCTGCATCGCATCTATGGCGATGCAAGGGCGCGTTTCAAGTCCGTCTTTGACGCAGCCATCGCCGCCGGCGAGATGCCTGCCACCGATACCGAGAAGCTGGCCACGGTCGCCTTCATGCTACTTGAAGGCGGCATGCTCGGCGCGAAGATCGGCCGCACTTCGGATAACTATGCCCTTGCCATCGATGCGATGGAGCGGCTGGTAAGAGGGGGATGAGGCAGCCGTGAATCCCGTGATTTTATGTTGACAGAATATTGATAGATAACCTGAAATGTAGGGTCTTATGAAAACGTGGTCAACGGATAGGACGGCTCTATGAAGACTCCTGTGTTTCTCTTTGTCGTGATTCTGGCACTCACAGATTGGTTACCGCACCGACAGCTTGCAGCAGCGCCTGTCGGCCCGGTGAGCACTCCCATAATTGGCTGCCTTCAGGATTATGGCGATAACCTTTCCGATGAAACCGAAAAGGAGCTTCTGGAATTCTGCGCCGTCGCCCTAAAAGAGGCGAAGATAAGCCTGGCCATCGTAACGATCCCTTCGCTGAATGGGTGGTCTATTGAGGCCTATGCGCAGGCTGTAGGGAACGAATGGGCAAGAAGGGATGACTATTCCGGAAATGGAGTCATCGTGTTGCTTTCGTTTAGCGATCGAAAAATCCGAATAGAGCTCGATGAACGTGCCGCTACGCGAATGTCTGATGCAAAGGCGAAATCTATTATTGAGACCGTATTCATTCCCCGCTTTCGCCAGGGCCAGAATGATCTTGGAACTACGGAAGGCGTTCAGGCCATCGTGGATTGGTTCCGGCTTCACTGAGAAGCTCGGCAAGTTCTTCGAGATTCCCGCGGCCTTCTGGCTCAATCTACAAAATCTGTATGACCTGGAGGAAGCGGAACGGCTGCATGAGAAAGATTTAAATAGCATCCAAACTGCGAAGGCACTGGGTTTGATACCGGCCGTAGTCGCCTCAGGCTTCAAAGGCCTTCACAATGCTTCCCATTGGCAGGAATAGCGAGGCGGGCCGATCGACGAAATGCTTGAAGCCGAAGTGTTCATAGAATCCTTCTGCTACCGCATCCTTCGCATCGACAATCACTGCAAAGAGACCGACCTGATGGAACAGATTGACGACGCGTTGCAAAGCGTCTACGAGAAGCATCTCGCCGAGTTTCTGTCCGCGGTAGCGATGATCGACGGCAAGTCTTCCAATTCGCATTGCAGGCAAAGGATATCGAGGAAAACGTTTTTTAAACAAGTCGGGCAAGGAGGCGAATGAAACTTCGGCCATGCTCACGACGTAGTATCCGACAGCTCTGTTGTTGGAGTCTGTCAGAACGTAGGTCCTGCCGATGCCTCTGTCCTGATTCTGTCGGGCATATTTCTTCAGATACTCGGTCAGCGCATCGGATCCGGCGTCGAACTGTTGCAGGTCGATCGCTCTGGAAAACGGGATAATCCGAAACTCACTCACCGCTCCCTGAACCTTTTAACCGCCTTCTTCAGCCTGGCGCTGGGTTTTGCGGCAGTATCCAGAGCTTTAAGAAAAAGATCGCGATCACGATCAGAAAGGCGGATGATCTCGGCTTCCTGGATCTCCTGCCGCGCAGATTTGAGCGCTTTTGCAAGCATGTATGAACTTAAACTCATGCCGCTGAGACTTGCCGCCTCTTCTATGAGAGCCTTCTGACGCTGGTTGACTCTGAGCTCGATTCGGTCCTGCTTGGTCGTTTCTCGAAGGGCCATGATGCAATGATGGCATACGTCCGGACTTTGTCCACACGAAAAAGTTCACCCTCCTGCAATCCTGTCAAACCGGCTATCCATGCAGACGCTGAGCTGGATGCCACAAAACTCTTCTTGACAGAGAAAAGCAGAGGCGCATCCCTCAGATACAGTGCTGAAATCCAGTTCAGCACGGAAGCGGTTATGCGACCCAGCGGTCGGAGCACGATTATGGTAAAGTTCACAGTCCAGAAAGTTATCAATGCCCCGACAGACGTTGTAGCGAGGGCCCTGGAGAACCCTGAGAATGCTCCTCTCTGGCAAACGGATCTGGAACGGTTCGAGGTCATCAGCGGTGGCAACGGTCTGGTCGGCGCTATCGGTCGCCTGCATTATAACCAGAAAGGCCGCAAATACGTAATGGAAGATAGGATGCTTGAATGCGAACCCGGCAAAAGGTATCTTTCAGAGGTATCAGGGGATGCACTAACCGCCAGGGTCGAGACCACGCTTGAATCCGAAAACGGCAGAACAAGGATGACAATAAAATGGGAAGGCTCTGCGAAGATGCTTGCGTTGAAGATGCTATTCCTTTTTATCAGAAGCAGGATGGTCCGCCAGGCACAGAGAGAGCTCGATACGTTTGCAAGGTTAGTCGAGACGCGAGGCAGTGATTTTAATAGGGCTGTGTAGAATACCATCTTACGGCCTCTCCCTTGCCGTTTCAACGCGCAGCTCAATCTGATCTGAGTTGCCGAGGTTATCCACGGCGCGCAGGGTGAAGCGGCCGGGATGTGCTTTCCAGAAAACGGGCTCGTCCACAGCGCCGCTTCCTACATAGGCCTCATCGATGAACCAGTAGAGCTGCTCAGCGTCGGATGGAGCGGAGGCGCGAAGAGGGATCTGCTGTTCGGGCTCTTCGATCGTGTAAACGACGTTTCGCAGTGGAAGCGTGATCTGCAGCAAACCGCGCTCGGGCCTCTGCTGTTGCGTGCAGCGTCGATCAAACGGAGGGGCCTTGCGTCTCGGAATGCCGGCCTGCTCGAACAGACGTTCGAGATCCGAACTCCAGAATTCAAAAACCTCCTGTTGCGTCTCGTCTTCGATGCCGTCGACCGCTGCGTCGCAAAGGCGAAGTCCCGTGCGGTGGCTAACCCTGATCTGCCGGTGGACGTCACACGGTTCGATGGGAGACTTGCCGGGAATGAACCATGTCGTTACCCGTGCGGGGCAGAACGCATGCGGTATCTTGCCCGATGCGGCGCAGACCTCGATCTGAGCGACGCCTTCGGGAATCTGTATCTGATCGTGCAGATCGGGTTCGATGGTGCGCACGGCTGATAGGATTCGATAGAAGAGCGGAGTGGCGGCCTCTCTTCCGACAAAGGCCGGGTTCGAGCGGCCGTCGAAGTTGCCGACCCAGACGACAAGCACGTAGGGCCCGGCGACTCCGGCAGTCCATGCATCGCGAAAAGCCGACGATGTTCCCGTTTTCCCGTACACCGTCACAGGGCTGTGAATCCACTGTTCGTGATCGGCATGACCGGTGCCGAGCATCTGCATGACCAGAAAGGCAGCCTGTGGCGAAAGAAGGTGCTCGTTGCGGTCCGAGGGCTGATTGAGTCGGATGCGCGTCGAACGAAAGGTTCCGCCTGTGGCTAACGCCGCATAGATCGAAGCAAGCTGATGCATCGTCATCTCGACGCCGCCGATGATGGGCGCCAGTCCGTAATGCTCGCGACGGAAGCGCAGAGGGACTCCGGCCTTCTGGAGCGTATCAAGCAGGTCAGGGGATTTGAGGCGCGCTCCAAGCTGGATGGCCGGCACGTTGCGACTGAGCACAAGGGCCTGCTCTGCCGGTAGCGGGCCGAGGAACTCTCCCTCGAAGTTCTCGGGGCTGTAAGACGAGAAGTGAACCGGAGCATCTTTAAGAACGCTGCGCGCATGGATCAGGCCCTGGTCGATGGCTAACCCGTAAAGCAGAGGCTTCAGAGCCGATCCCGGCGAGCGAAAGGCGCGCGTTCCGTCCACCTGTCCGTAGATCGAGGCGTCAAGATAGTCCGCGCTGCCGACCTGGACAAGCACCTCAGCCGTTGCCGTATTGACGAGCAGGGCAGCTGCATTGTAGATGCCCGCCGAGGAACGTTCTTTTACGTACTGAGCCAGTACGCGCTCCGTAGCCGTCTGCAGTCTCAGGTCGAGCGTCGTTTTTTCGTCGTCGCGTCCGTGGCCGCTTAACAGAATGCTGTCGGTAAAATGCGGAGCAAAGAACGGAAGCGGTGATCGCTCTTCGGGTAACGATGCCTGCTCGACCTGAATCACAAGCTCGCGGTCTTCGGGATGCCTCTCAAGCCACTGAGTGAAAAGTCGACGACGGAACAGGCTCAGCTCTCGTCGGGCCTCTTCGGTGCGCGAGGTCCGCAGCGACGGGCGCGGCGGAATGACGGCGAGCGTAATGGCCTCGACGGCGTTTAATCGATCGGGGCCTTTTCTGTAATAGATCATTGAGGCGGCCGGAATGCCCTCGATGTTGTGGCCAAGCGGCAGCAGATTCAGATAGGCCTCAAGAATCTGCCGTTTGCTGTAGCGAATCTCAAGATACATGGCGAAGGCGATCTGCTTGAGCTTCCCGGCGATCGTGCGCGTTTTCAGATCGTAAAGCAAGCGGGCAAGCTGCATCGTAATCGTCGACGCTCCACGTGCATCCGATCCCGAAAGATAGCCCTCTGATGCCTTGATCAGGGCTATGGGATTTACACCCGGATGATAATAGAAGTAGCGGTCTTCGCGAAGAAGCACGGCTTCGACGACGTCTCCTGAGATGCGATCGATCGGAGTGAATCGCCGATATTTTTCGTCGGCCGAAAGCGTTAACCGGAGTAATGTTCCGTGGCGGTCATAGATCGCTCGCGAGAAGCTGAGATGCGAGGTCGGTCCTCCGCCTGAAAAGAGCCGCAGCAGTACGAGAAGCGTAAACGCTGCCAGTCCTATCCGGCCGCCGCGGCCGTGCAGAAGCCGGCTGACGGCTGGCCTTATAACGTGCCTTGCGAAATGCCTGACGGTCGTCCAGCGGAAAAGCTGGCGAGGCTGCACGGGCTGTACAGCCCCCCCCGGTTGCAGGAGCTGGCCTGGCGTATGGTGGTCTGTCATTTGCGCGTCTGCACGGTGAACCGATCTTCGGCTGTCAACGCCCGCACGTTTCTGTCATACATAGCCTCGGCGAAAAGCGGCGGCACGGTAAAGGTGCCCGAGGCCACGGCCTTCATACGATAGACGAATTCCGTGGCCTTTGATTGAGCCCCTGTAAAGACGATGACGCGATCCTCGCGCATCTCCACATGGTCGGGCTTCATAGCGGCAGGCTTGAATAACCCCGCATCGTCGACGGGAATAATACCGTCGGCTTGCAGGCTGATCGGCTCCATGCCAGCCGGAAGCAGATCGACGATGGCGACGTTGCTGATCGCACTATCTATCGCCCGGATGCGAAGATGCACATAGACCTCATCGCCGATTTTGACCTGCTTCATTGTCGATCCCGAGGCATCGGTGTATTCGCGGCTGACCTCTATGCCCTTCTGATACGGAGCCGGCAGCGTTTTGTCGAAGCCGGCAAGTGTGAACTGATAGAACGAAGGTAGAGCGCTCTTTGCCTCAAAGCGCAGCTTCTTCGCCCCGGGAGTCAGATTCGCCTCAGAAAAGAGCTGCTTCGCAAAAGGCAGCGGACGACGGGAGCCGTCGGCATTCTCCTGGATAACGCTCATATCGGTGATAAGGCCGGTCTTTTCGCGCATGGCGATGTAGGAGTCGATGGCAAGCACCGACGTCGCCGCCGAGATCGTGCTGAACTGCCCCTGACGCAGATCTTTCATCATCGACGTCATCGTCTTATCGCCAAGCACCGAAAACTTCTGCGGAAAATGCCGCGAGAGCAGATAGAGATAGGCGGCGTTTGCGGCGACGGGATCATATCCGGCCATCAGCCATTTTTTCAAGAAGACGGGTTGCGAACGGTCAAAGAGTTCGTCGGCCTCTTTATCCTGATGCATCAGCTTCCGCGTCGCGGCCAGATACATCGCCGCCAGTCGGGCGCGATCAGCATCCTTTTTCTCAAAGGCGGCCAGTTCGCCGATAAGCGTGTTCAGTTCGTTGACATGAATCGCTCCATTACGAGTGAGTACGTAGAGGGCGAAGGAGCGATCGTGCAGTGATGCCTCGGATCGGCGGATCATCGTTAACAGATACTGCATGCCGTTCCGGTATGTCGTGTCGGGCACGGACTGTCCGCGTTCTTTCGCCTCGGTAAGAAAGAGCATGCCATAGGTCGTCTGAAGCGGATCAACGTAGGAGTTCGCCGCCCAGAATCCGAAGGCGCCTTCGTCGTTCTGGCGTGTGCGCAGGACGGCCATTGCAAGATCGACCGACTTCTGCATTCTACCGCGATCTCCCGGGAGAGGCGAGCCTTTGAGGATGAGGGAGGCCAGGCCGCGGCTTGTCAGCTGCTCGGTGCATCCGTATGGATAACTATCAAGATACGAGTAGAAGCCGCTCGACCAGGACAGTGGAACGGGCGAAAGCGTGACCTGCATCTTGCGGAAGTCAGGATAAAGATCTCTCGTAATCGTAATCTCGTCCGATCCGCCGATCAGCATGCCCGAGACGACGTCGGTAATGTACGGGCGTGCCGGTCTGATAGACATGCTTTCTGTGCGAACGGTCGATCGTCCTCCGCCTGATGCGGTGAACACGATGCGGCCTTCTCCGGGTTTCACCGCTTTCACCTTGATATGAGCAACCGCCTCGCCTTTTTCAGATATGCGAAGAGCGACGGGTTGGCCCTCCGTTGCAAGCGATAGAGATCCCTCGGCGCGGGCAACAAGCTGAACGGGCAGATCCTTTCCCGAGCCGCGAACGTTATTCGCTACGTTCACGCTGAATTCCATTTCGTCTCCGGGAGCGGCGAAGGCGGGTAACGACGGCGAGAGGATGAAGTCACCTCGCACCACCGTCGATTTTTCGGCGACGGCCATGGAGTTATCCCTTACAAAAACGGCCATTACGCGAACGCGGCCGTTGAAATAGTCGGGGATGTTGAAGCTGACGACTCCCGCTCCGTTCACGTCGCGAAGTCCCGACCAGTAGGCGACGGGCATCTGTCGTCGGCGCTTGAACGGATTGAGGTTCAGACCGAGCGCGACGTCGGAGTCTCCCCCTGTTTTCATCAAAGACTGCACGATCGAGAACTCCGGCAGCAGCTGATCGACGATCTGTGATGTCGATACCTCAAGCGCCCGTCGCTGAAAGAAATGCGCCAGCGGATCGGGCGTTCCGTAGCGCGCCACCTGCAAGATGCCTTCGTCTACGGCATAGACGACTAACCTTCCCGGAGCGCCGACGTCGTAACTGACGTTGAGCGAGCTTCCCGGCCGGATCTCAGCCGGCGCCGCGATCTGCAGATGAGCCGTGCGGTGACGGCGACTGACCGAGAACGGAGCGACGCCATAACTGAGCGGACTTGTATAGATGGATTTCGAATTCATTCCGCGCACGAAGGTGACGTTCACATAGCCGTTGCCTTCCAGACCCTCGGGAACGCGAATCCTCTGTATGCTTGATTCCGTCGTCGTGCGAAACCATTTGTGGGCATAGACGCGATCCTTCTCGATCGTGATGAGGCCCGCTCCGGCGTAGGGCGCGCGGATGGAAACCTCGATCTCTTCACCCGCCGCGAAGTCTTTGCCGTTCAGATGCAAACTGAGCTCGGCATTGCGTTCAAGACTGCGGGCGATGTTGCTATCGCCGACGACCGAGAACTCCAGTCGATTCAACTCCTGTCCGTCACCATCCACGATCGAAAGAATGAAGTCGCCGGCGTTTGTTGTCGGCAGAGGCAGGGCGATTCCTGTCGCAGGAATGGACAGAGCTGCCTTTGATACGGGAATCTCTTTAATCGTGCTGCGATATTCGTAGATGCCGTCGTATCTTTTTACCAGAGACGAAACATGGCGGGCTTCGATAATGCGGATGGTTAGCCCCGTCGCCGCCGCTCGATTCAAACGTGAATCGAGGGCGATAAGCGATATGGCCTGTTCCGATCCGCGTTTGATGTAAGATGTGTTGCCCTCGCTCTTGATGCCGATGATCTTATCAAGCGGCGAGATGATGGCCGTTTGCTGGGCGGCCACCGATCGCCCGCCGTCGGCCTCGAAACCTTCGGCATAGAACGTAACGGCGTAGATGCCTTTTGCAAAGCGGTCAAGCTGCAACGGAAACTCGACACGGCCCTCGTTGTCGGTTTCGAGCGTGCCCAGCTCCTGCCGGAAGGTACGCTCCGTTCTGAGTGGATCATAGAAACGATATTCCGAATAACCGGCGAACGAAGGGAAGCGCGGAGTGAGGATGATCGTACCTTTAACGATCTTACGCTGTGCCGGCGTTCCGAATAGATTCATCAGAAGCACCTGGCCTTTCATGCCGGCCGGCTTCATCCATCCCGCTGCCTCCGTTTCGGAGAACTGCGCCGTGATGCGCAGGTTATCGGGAACGAACTCTTCGACTCGTATGTTCGTCGTGCCCAGCATGATCTCGGGTTGATTCTCGGCCTTCACAAGGGCAAGGCGCACCTCGTAGGTGCCGGTCGGCGACGTCTCTTCGGTCTTGAACGAGAATTCTTCAAAGGCGGATGCCGACAGCTTGATGATGCGCGAATGAACGGCCATACCTCTGCTGTCACGGATGCTCAATTCGACGGGCAATCCGCCTAACGATCGCCTCCAGTCACCGGCTTTGATAATGAAGGCGCCCCGTATTTCGTCGCCGGGTCTGAAGATGCCGCGGTCCGAGAAGATAAAGGCGTTTAACCGATTCTTTTCATCGGCTCCATGCAGGCCGCCGACGTCGAAGCGAGAATAGTCGAGAGTCCGATCTTCACGGTCGAACGGAAGGAACGATAGATCGTTACCGACTCTTGCGGTAATGGCGACAGGGCTCTGTTCATGGGCGAATTCGGCAAGCGAAGGAATCTCAACGCGACCGTCGGCGTCCGTGTCGCGTGTCAGCAGGGGGATGCCGTTTTTTCCGAGCACCTGAACCTGTACTCCACCGACGGGCGCCTCTTTTGAGAATGATTGAATAAAAACATCGCGAGATCCACCGCGCTCCGCTTTGACGACGATGCCCAGATCCGATACGAGCACGAAGCGACGATCCTCAGTTTTGCCATCCGTGTAGGTCGGTGATTCATCGCCGTACTCGGATGACTCATTGTATGCCGATGATTCTCCTCCCTCTCCGTCGTAGCCCTCTGAATAACCCGACGATTCTGACGGCTCTTCTTCGCTTCCCGTGAATTCCTGCGATTTCGGTTTCGGCCTGTTCAACTCGGATTTCTGAAGCCCTTTGATCTTGATTACAAAGAGGCCGTTATCCATTCGATTGCTTGCGGTGTTTACGTACTTCGAGAAATCGACCGACGCATATTGCAACCTCTGACCCGGTTGACGGTTCAGCTGAATACGCTCGACGTACTTCTTGCCGATATTCTCTTCATTGAACGAGTAATTGCGAAAGAACGGACTGCGAAAGTTGCCATAGGACTGGCTGACCAGGTGATTGATCTGATCGGGCATGATGCGCGCCACTTCTACTTCAAGAACGTCGTTATCATACGAGAGAACGGAGAGCTTCTTTTCGCCGGCCAGGCTCAGGATGGCTCCGTCGTGCATGATGCGCACCTCTCTTCTGAATTGCGGAACCCCGACGATGGTCTGAAAATCCTCTTTGAGAAGATACTCGCCTCTGTCTTTCGTGTTCTTCTTTACGGTGACGAAAAGACGCGAACCCTCGCGTGCCTGGATCTTGAACGAATGAAGCCGATCGCCATCGTCCTGTGCGGGAATCAACTCAGGCTGAATCCGCTTTGATCGGCTAATAATATTGCGATCGATCTCTTCTGTGTTTTGCCATGGATAACCCTTCTGCGCCTCCGTTCCGGGGGATGCAGGGCGATCGGCAGGCAGCTCATAGACCGTCAGGTTCCTGGTCAGCTCGTCGGGACTGACTCCAGAGCTAGCTTCGATAAACAGAATCTGATCGAGCTCGTAAGCCTCGTTGCGCACAAGCTGTACGTTCGCCTGATTGAGCTGAAAGCGAGCGTAGCGTCCCGGAATGGTGATGCGCGACGTCAGATTATCGTCGGTCTTTCCGCCTTCTTTTCCTGCAATACCCGAGGAGGCCTTGAATTCAAGGGTAACGCTTTCGTCCTGAATGGGCATATTCGCAGAATGGATGTAAGCCATCATGCCCGAAGGGTCGACGGTTACGCTATGTTCGACGGCATCACCCGAAAACAGACCTGCTTTATAGGTGAGGGAGATATGCTTCTGTAACGATTCGGCATCGACCGGATACGTGAACTCCAGAACGATGACGGCCTTCTTAACATTCGCATCATGAGGATCGACGTAGAACTCCGATGACGTAAGCGAGCCCCTGAACTCGGGTGAATCGAAGCTGGCGCTCCTCGGAATATCCATGCCGGGACGAAAGAACTTCGCATCAAGCTCGACTGTGAACTCGGTATCGGGCGGCCAGTGCGTGACCGGTTGAAACTGAATCGTCGTGTCAGATGTGAAGGTCCAAGTTCCGCTGATGGGCGGATTTATCTTCAGGGGCACGCTCTTACCGATCAGATCGATGGCGATGGCCGGCTTCGAGAAGAGCACCGTGATGCCGGCCGGCATCACGGTTTCAACGGGTGGCCTGTACTCCGGATTGCTGATCGATACGTTTACGCGAGTGAGCTGCTGGTAAAGTTGAAAGGTCGAGCAGCTTCCCATGAGGAATGCCAGCATGGCCAGCGAGGCCGCCGTTCCGCGAAAGAGCACAGGGTCCTGCATCTTCGAGCGGGCGATGGTTTCGCGCACCCTGAAGATGCACGAAGTAAGCCAGGCTCGAGCTCGATCGAAGGCTGCTTTTGCCGCCTGCAGCCATGCAGAGGGGCTGTAGCGTATCTGGAAATTGCCGAGAACGACTTGAACGAGCTTGCGAGCCAGTCTAAAAGGGATGGCTACCACTTTCAGCACAATCCTGACGGCCGAAAGCAGCCATATCCAGACCGGTTGCAACGCTATGTGCATTCGCCGTGTAAGCGGCCCGGTCTTTTCCATCATGCGAAGCACATACGGATCAATGAAGGCGGCGAAGTCATAGAAATGGATTACAAGGATTTCTCGTAGAAGGATGAAGTAGTTCAGAGCGCTCTGTCGATTCACAGATGAATCGTTCTCTAACGATCCGCGCTGCGCAAGCGAAATCCGGCAATTGTTCAGAAAGGCGATCGGATTGCTGAATGGCGGCCGCCGATGGCGCCTTCCGGCCCATCCCCGTCTTACAAAAAACTATTGCTTTTCCTTGCAGGGCCCGTCTAATCGGAGCTATGATGAAAAGACCTCTTGTTCTGAGCGCAGGCCTTGCCCTGATGCTTGCATTTACCGCTCATTGCGGAAGCGGAAGCACGACCGACGATTCCGGTCAGCGCGGCAGTTTTCAATCCGAATGTTTAAACGGCCAGATCACCGTCTACGGCGAGGCCCCTCTGTTCACAAGCGTTTCGGCCACTCGTATGAAGGCGAAAGAAGACGCCTGCCGCCGCGCCGTTGAGAAGTGCATCGGCAGCACCGTGGCCGCCCATAGCGGCGTCGGCGACGGACAGTCGATGGGCACAGAGATCTTTTCTCAGGCGCAGGGCATCTGCAAGAATGACCAGATCATCGACGAAAAAGAATACATGCTCGATACGGTTAAGATGATGAAGCTTTTCGTACGCTTCAACGTCAGCAAGGTCGACATCCAGAGCACGATCGACACAATGAAGAAGCTGGTCGGTAACCCTAAAGTCATGATTCTGATTCGCGAAGAGTACAACCTTGCCGGCGCCGCCAAAAAAGTCGAAGGCTTCACCTCGCGCAGCGGACAGGCGTCGTCACAATTGCAGAACTTCCTTATCTCGAAGGGTTATACAATCATCGATTCGCGATCGGTCGTCACGGGCGGATTCAACGAAGAGCTGGCAGCCGCCGATCCGTCCAAGCTGCCCGATATTTTGAAAGATCGCGCCATGGCCGCGGGTGCTGACGTGCTCGTCATCGGCACAATCGACTCCAATCCGCAGGCATCGGCACAACCGCAGATGAAAAGTTATCAGGCGACCGGAACGCTGACGATCCTTGCGCTCTGGGGACGCGGCAGCGTGCTTGGAAGCTATCGTGAAGCGATGGGCGGAGCGCATGTGACCGATATAGCGGCCGCGCAGGCTTCAGTGATTCGTTTCTCTGTCGGAACGGCGAAAGATCCGATCAAGCAACCGGGTGGATTTGCAAAGTTTCTCGACAGTACTCTGAAGGCAAAATGGTCCGAGATGACGCGCAATAACGTCATCGTCATGCGTGTGCGCGGACTCGATCAGAAGGGCGCCGGAACGTTCCGTGACGACCTGGTCGAGCGTACCGCCGTTAAAGAGGTGAACGAGATCAGCGCCGACTCAAACGAGCTGATCTGGGAGGTGACGTATCCGGGACGTGAGTTTGCGCTGCGTGATACGCTCGCTTTTTATGGCGAAGATCCGCGCATGTTCTTTGTCGTGCGTGATACGGGCAAGAAGATCGTCGTCGATGCGGTGAAGCGCGGCGAGATCATCCTGCACTTCCAGTAAGCTTTAAAAGGACGGGCGGCTGCGATGGTTCGACGGCTGCCTGACATCCGCTTAAGTATCGTCGGCTAACGGGTCGCCTTGAATCAAAGGCGGCCCGTTTTCGTTAAGCGCGGAAAGCGTATAGAGCGCGGTTTAGCGCGAGCCTGTGCGGGCTTAATCGGCCTTGATCAGAAGCATTCTGCTGCATCCGAAGAAGGGCCACAGTTTTGCTTGCCAGCCGCTCTGATCCGGCTAAGAGAGTTCTATGCCACTGATCCGACCGGCGATTGTACTGCTGCTCTTCCTTGCATCCTCCTGTTCTCTTGTTTCCGGAGATCTGTGGCCGCGAAGCCGCATCGAAATCGAGATCGGCGGCATTCCCGCCCGGGTCGAGGTCGTTCGCACAAAAGAAGAGCGACAGCAGGGCCTCATGCATCGCACCTCTCTTGGCAAGGACGAGGGCATGCTTTTCGTCTTTGCCGAAGAGAAGATCCAGTCCTTCTGGATGAAGAACACGCTCATCCCCCTTGATGTCGCCTTTTTCGATTCGCAGGGCTTTCTCGTCGACGTGCAGCGTATGGATCCCGACGACGGCGCGCGGATCTACAGCTCTTCGTCGCCGGCGCTTTATGCCATCGAGATGAACGCCGGTTGGTTCGCCGAAAAGGATCTGCGTCGCTTTGCCAGACTGAAGCTGCCGCATCCGATCGTGGGAGAATAAAACATTCTGCTTAGAGGCAGATGATCTATACAGAAGAATCGATTGACGGGATTTCTCTGTCATTGGAATAAAGACGTGGTGCAGCGTAGATATCTCTGTTCTCTTATTACTTTGCTCCTGTTCGCGGGGCCTATCTTCACCGGGCCGAAGTCGCTTCTCGCCCAGAGCCCCGACGAGCCGCCCGCATCTGAGGATCCTCCTGTCGAGCCGCAGCCCGCCCCGGAAAAACCCGCCTGGTGGGATCGCTCGATTCCGGCGCCGCAACGTGGCAACATCAGCCCGAATAAGGCCGCTCTTCTGGGAATCGTGCCCGGCCTCGGGCAGGCCGCTCTCGGAAACTACGGCACGGCCATGTTTCAATTCGGACTTTTTTCAGGCTCGATCGCATCGGCGGGCACGCTTGCCTCAAAGGACGACTACATCGAATTCGAGGATCGTCGCGTAACCTACGATCTGGAAGAGGTGCTGCTCGGACGAGAGTTAGCCAGGCAGGGCGTTCTTTATTCAGATAATGCACTGTATACGATGGCACCGTTCTCACTTGAGACTGCCTACGATCGGCAGATGCGCATGATCAAAGACGGAAAGATCGCCGAAACAAATCCGCTTGTCGAATACGGTGAATACAACCGTACCAACACGCGCACTGAGATGGCCGGTGCCTACGGATTGATGGCGCAGAGCACGATCTTTTATTCCGTCTATTCGAGCTATCGTGACGCCGGCGCCGGACGGCATGATGAGCGCATCGAAGAGTTGCTGATCGCTCCTTTTCAATGGAAGTATCTTTCCAGCCCCTGGGTATATGTGCCGCTTGCCGTTCTTGCCGGCGCCATCGGATCAAGCGGTCCGTATAACGACACCACACTGGTTAACGATCGATTCATGAAAGACGGGACTCGGGAGTTCCTGACAGTCTATCAGTCTATGAACGCCGCCGTCGCCGAAGAGGCGTTTTTTCGCGGATACATGAACCATACGCTTTCGCGACGTCACGGTCCGTTCACAGGCGGTCTCATTTCGGGCACGCTGTTCGGCCTCGCGCATCTGCAGAGTGGCGCTCCGGCCGCCACCGTTCTACCGCAGACGATGTACGGCTATTACTTCGCCTTCATGCAGCATAAGAACGGCGGCGATATTCGCGAAGGCATCGCCCTGCATTTCTGGTGGGATGTGATCATCTTCGCCTATCAGTTTCAGGCCTACAAGGCCGACAGGCGTCATTCACGCAGTAAGATGGAGGTGAACTTCATGCCCATCTCGTATACGATGAGGTTTTGATCATGAAGCGATTTTTCTTTCTGTTCTGGATTGCTTTTGTTCCGCTTCTTTCAGCCTGCGTCGTCGAAAAGATAGAGCCGACCGAGGCCAATATCGATCTCTTTGTCGCCGTCGAATACAAGCGGTCGGAGTGCGGGTCCGTTCCGCCCATTCCGCTGTTTGTGATCGATGAGCTGGAGAAGAACGCCCTTGCCGGTTGCGTCATTGCTATCATGTCTGCGCCGTGCCCGATGACGGAGTATCCGCTCATCTGCGTTCGTATGTACGGCCAGAACCTTCCGGGCGCCGTTGATCTACAGGATGCCTTCGTTCCGTAGTTAGGGGGTCGTTACGTGTGTGGTTCGGGTTTATTGTCTGTGCTCCGACCATTCTTCTTCGGCATGACGTTCCAGAATGCGTTCCACTTCCTGGCGGCGCAGATCTTGAATCTCTTTGCGCAGCGTATCGTTGTGCTTGAATGTAAGATAACCTGTAGCGGCAAATCCGACTAAGGGCAGGAGCGTCAGGAGATAGCCGTGTTTCAATTCGCGGGCCAGCGCCGCCGTTCCGGCAACATACAGCGAGAGGCCGGCAATGCTGATGCCTGCGGCCTTGAGACAGTATGCCCTGTAGGCGCGCAGCTCCATGGTACCGAGATCGGGCGAGAACAGAAAGAAGGCCGCCACGGTGAACAGCAGAAATGTCAGAGCGCTCAGTATGTATCTACGTGGCATCGATTCCCTCGTCGGAGTTATGGGATCAGAAGTTACTTATCATACCTTCAACGCACCTCGAAAGCCTCTCGCCGCATAGTACGACGAAGCGCCGTTATGATAGATAAAGACGTGATCGTAGCGGCGATCGCCGAAAAGGGCACCGCCCAGTTTGCGGATGGGCGCCGGCGTTACGATCCAGCTCGACGTTTTCAGATCAAACTCGCCGAGCGTTTGAAGCATTCGGTACTGTTCTTCGGTTAACAGATCGATGCCGATGGCAGCTGCCATATCAAGAGCGGAGTTGGCGGGCTTTGCTTCTTTGCGATCGTCAAGCGCCTTGCGGTCGAAGCAGAGGCTGCGTCGCTCTTTCGGGCTTTCAGGCGAGCAATCGAAGAACGTAAGCTGGCCGGTCTTTTTGTCGTAGTCGACGACATCGGGCTCGCCGCCGGTGCGCTCCATCTCGTTCAAAGACCAGAGCTTCTCGGGATTCTTTTCAAGCCGGCCGAGCACCGTCGCCCAATCGAGGCCTTTATGTCGGGTCATATTCTTTTCAAAGCGTGCTTTGAGGATTTTCATCAGTTCGGAAGTTTGCGTTGCGTTCAGGGCGTTGCCTTTCTTTTGTTTCATAGCGGGCTCCAAAGGGTTGCTCGGTTTCTTCGTTGCGATCGTAATCGGAGCCGAAAACGGTCAAGAGGTTTTACTCGATTTATCAGGCCTGTGATTCGAGCGAACTCAAGAAACGAGCAGCAGCCTCTCTGTAGCCCTGATATCCGGGAACGCCCTGCCACATGCATTTCGATCCATGAAAGCCCTCTTGAGCGGGCCTGTAGAGGTTCAGATGGCTGGCGTCACAATGGCGGAATAAACTCTGCATCTCTTTGAATTCCTTTTGGGCGGCAGTGGCAAAGCAGGGCGTCTTCAACGCTTTGATCTCGTCGGCCAGCCTGACGCCTTTCAGGTGCTCTCCCGGACTGAATAGCATCAGGGCCCGTATCAGGTCGGATTGTAATGAGATGAGCAGCGCAAGGGCCGCCGAGTAGGAGCTGCCAAGCAGGATGACCTCTTTGAATATATTCATGCCCGATCTCTGGTCGATGGCAAGGCACGAATAACCCAGCTCGTTGAAAAAAGGCGCCGTCTCACGGTACTCCGCCCTGTTGCAGTGAGATCTGTTTCAGCAGATCAGGCCCTTCGCGTCTTTTACTTTATATAAATCGGCCGTGATCAACAGGCCGTCTTTTGATTTGAATGTTTTTGTTTGGTGCATGGGGTTTGGTTATTTCTGTCTCTGGTACGTACACATATAACAGTCAGAGCTTCGTCTCTTTTTCAGAATCGCGCGTTAATGACTCTTTAAATCAAAGATTCATCAGCGATGGAATAATCGTGACCGAGTTCGCGTCGAACGTCTGCCAGAATCTGAACGGTGGCAGCTCTGAAGCGAGCCTTTTCTTCTTCGGTCCAGGGCCCCGGGCCGGATGGATCATCCCAATCAAGAGAGCTGTCGAACCAGAGGACAAGATGAAGAAGAGCCCTGTACGTGTTCTCGCTTAACGGCAGTGACTTTAGATCCACGGCATAATCGTATTTACGACGTGCCGCTTCGTTATCGCTCCAGAGGCATGTTCCGCTCCCAGGATCAAAGAAGAAGCGAAACCGATAGTGAGGTCCGGGATTCATAGCTCGACTGTTTTATTTCTCCGCCGCCTGCTTCTTCGCATAATCGGATAGCAGCTGGATGATCGTTCTGCTCGAAAAGGCAGTCAAATAGTCCTTCGCTGATTTGCCTTCTCTGTCGGTATGTTGCATGTCGGCACCTTTCTCAAGTAGCATGCGGGCTGCGAAGTCATCATTCTCGATAACGGCGTAAATGAGAGCGGTTCGCCCATACACATCCTCCGCCTCGAGATCGATGCCCGACGAAATCAATAATGCAATTATCTGTTGCCTGTGTATCTTTTGTTCATTGGAGTAAGTTCTTGCTTGAATAGCAAGATGCAGGGCAGATCGCTGGATCGAATCAGACGGCGTTGTATTGACCTGTGCGCCTCTCTTTATGAGTAGTCGTAGAATCTCATATTTCAGACGGATTACGGCAGCTTCAAAAGGTCGCACCCCGGTCAGGTACGGCTTGTCTGGATCGGCGTCCTGATTCAAGCACTCAGTAACGGATTGCAGATCACCACTTGAGATGGCTCGCTCGATTTTGCTTTCAATACTATCATGTACGAAGGCACCGCTGCCTGAATAAGTGGAGTGGATCGACCCATCAGCATAATAATAAGTCGAAACATAGCTGTCGTCGTCTGAATAACGAATCTTATGTGTGTATTGTGCAGGTGGCAGCTCTGATTCAGAACTATAATAAGCACGGGCTTCAAAGTGAAGCTGCTTCAGTTTTCCACTGGAATTGTATTGAAGCTGTATGGTATCTTTGATTCGGTATTGAATGCCTTGAGCGGTCTGTACTTGAAAGTACTCGGAAATGAGATACTCATTCTGTTCTTTTTGAGCGAGTAAATAATACTCCTGACAGCGGTGATTTTCCTGTGGCGTTTGTGTTGCAAAGATGGCTTTCAAATCGGGCAACGCCTCCAAATCCTTCGTATAGCGGAAGTAGATATGTTCTGGGCCGGAATGTTTACATAGCTTCCACTCATTGGAATCTGCTCGTTGTTCAGTGGGCATGAACAAGCAGATCAGGCCGAATAGAAGCCAGAAAGCAGGCGTAGAGAAACGTAAGCATCTCATCATCGAAAAAACCAGTACATACATCGGTTGTAGGGCGAATGTTGTGACGGACTCAGATCAACATAGGAACGATCTTCGCTGTATCGGTAGAGATGCACGATGGACTTGCTGCCGGATTTGCTTACCTCGAAGCGATCGGCGCATTTACGCAGGTCTGAGCAACCGGGTCCATGCCGATACCAGAATGTAAGCTTTTGCGAGTCTTTCGGCTTCTCTATACGGATGCTTTCGGACTCGCTCGTTACCTGCACTGCATGTTCATCCCATTTGATAGAAACGGAGATTTCTGACCAATCAAGAATAGGTGCAACCTCATCAGGAAGCTTTTCAACGACCAGACGCTCACCGCGTATAGTCAAAAAATTAAAAATGAGATACCGCTCTTTGAAGTTAACTTGAAAAGAAACTTCGGGAGGATAGATCGGATCGATTGTTAGCGGCATATCGAACCAGGTACAATCCATCTCCTGAGCAAAGACACACGGAGTTGTTTCATATATGACCCGAATCTCCGGCTCAGATTCTTCCACCCTTCCATCTACATAATGATCGTATAGCTTGACTCCAGAGGATTTACATCCCATCAGTAAGGTCACGGGAACGAGAAGCAAGCAGACAAGATTTAACAGGACAGCGTTCTTGCTGACCGCTGGAATACCACTCATGGCTCACCCTTATCGTATCTCATTGTTGCAACAGACACAAGCATCACGTAGCCGAGAAGCAGACCAAGAGAGATCAAGGCCAGAATCGAGGCCATATGAAAATCAGAGGGAGACGTCTGTAAAAGCTTCAGGGAGTCGATGAGCAGGCTTCTCGGATTATCGACCACATCCCACGAATTCCAGCGCTGAAATCGCCCGAGGTAGATGCCGAAAGAGGCAAGCGGCAGCACTGCAAGAACAAAGAGCCATCCGATAAAGCGATTCAATCGGTCGCTGATTACAAGATGCATGATGCGCAGCGAAAAGAGGCCGGCCAGCAGACCGTTCCATGAAAAGGAGTAGAGAATGACGATATCAAACCAGATAGGAACTCCTTTCTTCGGCTTTAGATGAACGAAATCCGTTACGATATAGGGAGCATTGGGAAAGAACAGCAGCCAGGTAATAAGAAGCAGAAGAAAGAGAACGTCCATCTTGCGGCGACGTAACTCATAGTAAACAAATGCCACATAGGCAATGCCAAGCGGAATGACGGCAAGGAAGAGATTCCAGACAAGAAAGCGGTACTGATACTTCTGAAAGAATACCTGTCGCGCTTCGATCAGGGCCAGGCTTGCAAGACACGAAACGGCCAGTACGGTCATGGGAGCGAAAAAAGGGAGCGATCGAATTCTCAGTATGCTGGCCATGGTTTGTTCTATGTGCGAGTAAGCCGAATCAGCTGACAGACCTCTCCTAACTCTTCACGACCGGCACCGATCGAGCGATATACTTGAGTTCTTCGCGCATCAGCGTCAGGTAACGCTCCTCGCCTGTAAGATAGAAAAGACGCATGCCTCCCTGAAAGGCGACGAAGACGCGACGGGCCAGGTTTTCGGCCTCGGCATCGGGAAGCGGTATAATCTGCTGGACGCTTCGTTGCATCGTCCGGATTAACCGATCGATCGTCTCAAGAACATGCGGACGCATCTCGGGAATCGAGGCAACCTCCCCCGCAAAGAGCCCGATCGGACAATCCTGCCGCTTGCTGTGTTTCAGCGATCGGCGCACCAGGTCGACCCAGCGATCGGTGAAGCGTTCGAGATCCTCGCTTGTGGCGGCGACTCGCTCGATCAGATCGGCGTGGCTGTGAGTGAGGCTGGCCAGGTATTCGACGGCCAGGTCCTCTTTCGAGGTGAAATGGTCGTAAAGGCTTTTTTTGTAAGCGCCGGCCTCGGTCAGAATCTCAGAGATACCCGTTTCGGCGTAGCCCTGATCCCGGAACAGATGAAAGGCGCTGTCAAGGATGCGTTCTCGGGGATTCTGCTTTTCGTGTTTCATGGCTTACTCCGGCATTCTATTCTACACGATTTTCTCGAAAAGGAAAGAAAAAGAGTAGACCGATCGGACTACTTTTTGTTAATCTAAATAGACCGAACGGTCTACTGCCTTCCGGGGCGGCAGGCCGGATTCTCGATGACTGAGCGGTTCTGTAGAGGACCGCTTCTATATGGAGGAGTTTATGGCAGAAGTAGCGCAAAAGCGCCTCGAAGAATTCACGATCGCCGCAAAAGACGGATTCGCTCTCTCGGCAACGCTCTACCACCCCGAAAACGGAAGGGATCGCCCCCCGGTGCTGATCAATCCCGCTTTCGGGGTGAAGCGTGCCTTTTACGCCTTCTACGCTCGTTTTCTGGCGCAGAAGGGTTATCCGGTTCTTACGTTCGATTACCGCGGCATGGGCGGATCGGCCGGCCCGGGCCCCGAGAAGGTGCTTGATCCGATGCATTCCTGGGCGACCTACGATATCGCCGGCGTGCAGAAATGGATCGAAGAGCGTTATCCTTCTTATCATCTCATGGGACATTCCGGAGGCGGATGGCTGATGGCCTTTCTTCCGCAGTCCGAGAAGATCCGTTCGATGGTTTTCCTCGCTGTGCCCGACGGATACTGGAAGCATTATTCGGGTCTGACGCGTTTCAAGATGCTGTTTACCTGGCTGTGGACGCTTCCTCGCCATGTGAAAAAGAACGGCGCTCTTATGAAAGGAAGAGGCTGGTACGGCGAAACGCTTCCGCCTAACGTAGCCCTTGACTGGGCGAAGGTATGTCGCTATAGCGGCTTCATCGAAGATGAGAGTCTTGAGCATCCGGCGAAGTATGCGGCGCAGTACGATCGGCCTACGCTGGCCTTCAGCTTCGAGGATGACGAGTATGCTCCGACTAACTCGTCGGCCTCGCTACTGCGGCGCTTTCGTACACTGAAGCTCAATCATCGCCACATTCATCCGCGAGACCTTAAAACCGACGAGATCGGACACTTCGGCTTCTTAAAGCCAAATCGCAAGAAAGACCTGTGGGAAGAGACGGCGCAGTGGTTCGATGGGCATAGCGATTGACGGTTTGAAACCGTGCATATCTATAAGTTGATGCTTTGAAACAGCTTCACGCATTCGTCTGCATGAAGAACTTCAGAGGTTGTTAACCCTGCCAGCCGTGCTGCATGCCCGAGCAGTTGCTCGGGCCTTTTTTCGCCTGCGGCACGCATCGCGCGAAGATGCAGGCTCTGATGCGTCTTGCTGAGCTTACGACCGCTTTCGTCATAGAGAAGCGGATGATGATAGAAAGCCACGTCGCTGTACTCTTTGCCGAGCAGTGGAGCGAACAGTCTACGCATCTGCAACTGCTGTGCCGTCGATTCGAGCAGGTCTTCTCCACGAATAATGAGGTTCACGTCTTCGATGATGTCGTCGGCGACGACGCAGAACTGATACGTGAAAAGCCCGCGGTTATCGCGCAAAAGCGGATCTGCCTGATCGGTAGCAGACGCCCGCTCCCCAAGTCTGAGATCGATAAAGGACTGCGTTTCGCCGTTCAATCGCAGACGGACGCCACTTTGATCTGAAAAGGGAAGGCCTCGGTTGCGGCAGAATCCATCATAACCGGAGCCCGATGAGCCGGAGCCTGCTTCGGACGCCGAGGCCGAGATTTTTGTGGCTGCTCGGCGCTCTTCGATCATTTTTCGCGAGCAGCTACAGGCATAAACAAGTCCGACCTCGCGCAGACGCTCAAGCAGCTGTGTACAACGTTCCGCATGTTCGCTCTGAACCGACCACCCCTCGTCGCCTGTCGTGAAGCCCAGCCAGCGCAGGTCGCTCTTCCACTGTTCGGCAAATTCAGGTCGGCAGCGCAGTCGATCATGGTCTTCCATGCGATAGACGATGTCGGCCGACGTCTTACGGGCGATGCCGAATACGTGGATCAGGTGCAGCAGATGGCCTGTATGCATCTCTCCGGTCGGCGAAGGAGCGAGTCGGGTGCGCAGCTTCATTTGTATCGCAGCTCGGTGATCCCTTCCCAGTTTTCGGGAATACCCTTCTCAACGAGACGCTGGCAACGTCGGCTGTAGATCCTGGCCACACCGTCGTCCGGGTCGTCCGAAAGAATCGTTTCAAACTGCGCCTGAGCGGACGTAAAATCCCCGGAACGGAAGCTCTCTATGGCGCGATGAAAGGCATCGGCATGTTTCTCGTGAAGCTCTTTCTGCGCCGGCGAAAAACCGTCCAGAACCTCGATGAGACGCACGGCGTTTTTTTTGCCTTTTACGCGAACGATGTCGATTTCTCTGAAATGAAAGCGTTCGCGCTGTTCGAGCCTGTCAAGAAGCTCGCCCGTTATCAGGATGGTCGAATGATAGGCTCTGGTTAACCCTTCGATGCGAGAGGCGAGATTTACCGCATCTGAGATGACGGTGCCCTGCATGCGCTCGTTTTCGCCGATGGTTCCGAGAATCATCGGACCGAAATGAATGCCGATGCCGACGTCGATGGGTTCAAGGCCGGCGTCGATGCGCTCCTGGTTAAACTGTCGCACCTTCGCTTGAATCTCGACGGCGGCGTCAAGAGCATGATCGGGGCTACCCGGAAACAGGGCCATGATCGAATCGCCGATGTATTTGTCGACGAAGCCATCATGCTTTCGTATGATCGGCCCCGCTTCGCCGAGAAGCGAATTCAAGAAGTGAAAGTTCTGTTCGGGCGTCATCGACTCCGACAGTTCCGTAAACGATCGGATGTCAGAAAAGAGTACGGTCATTTCCATGCTGCGATGATCGCCGAGGCCGATTTCCGTGATGTTTCCTCTCGCAAGCAGTCGCAGAAACTCCTCGGGAAAGAATTTACTGTAAGCTGAGTTCAATTCTTTCATCTCATCGGCTAACTTTTCGGCCGTACGGTAGGCTCGCGAGAATCGTTCCGATATGATGTAGGATTTCGACAGGATAAAGACGAAAAGGCCGAGCGGCGTGAGCGTCGTGAACAGCTCTATTGTGAAGATCTGCTCCAATCTTAGAAGATCAAGTACGACGCAGCCGCCGAGAAAGAGAATGCCGCCAAGCGCCTGAATGGCGCCCGGTCGTCGACGACGTGCGGCCAGGCCCATCGTGGCGACGACCAGTACGATGCCGGCGACGATCACGACCTCATAGTAGGGCAGGCTCTCGGTATAGAAAGTTGGATGCGTGAAGCTGACGACGGCAAGAAAGGCCGCTGCAATCAACCAGAAGGCCTGAACGACGCGCAGCTTCACCTCCTGCGGATACAGCGAATAAAGAAACGTTAAAAAGAGCGGAATGGAGAGATAACCGGTGAAGAACTCAAGGCGATTGGTGACGATCCACGGCAGACCGGGGAAGGCCGTCTGAAAGAGCCTCTCGCCCATCAGAATCGTGCGCAGAGCGATGTCGATGCAGAAGAGCCCGAACCAGAAGGGGCTGGAATCCTGTCTTCTGAGGATGAATAACCCAAAATGATAGAATCCAATAATGAGAATGCTGCCGAACAGGAACATCTCATAAACGATATTGCGCCGCACGACGGCATCGATCTGAGCGGGCGTGCCGACCAGAACCTCTCCCTGAATCCCGCCGTGACGATCGACAAAGTTAGCCACCTGAAAGCGAAGGTCGATGTCCTTTCCTGGAGAAACGATGAGATCCACCGTACCGGGACGGTAGTAGGGCGTGAAAGAATCCTCTGAAGTGCCGACCCTGCCTGCCGTATATACCGTTTCGCCGTTTGCTATGACGGTCATCGACGAACCGGCGTCGGGAATCTTGATTGCCAGTATAGCCACGGAAGCTGGTGGCCGGATTGTGACCGCGTAGGAGGCGTATCCTTCTCCGTTCAATTTCTGGCCTTCCGGGTTTTCTCGCGTATCGACAGTTTGCAGTCCGTTCCAGATCGTCGGTGGGGCGAGAATAAAGCCGTCTTCGGGCAGCGGTTCATTTGCGGGCAGCAGTGTGTTCCAGAAGAACTTCCACTCGCCTTTGAGCGGTACGGCTCCGTCTCGCTCGGGATTCCATTCGGTAAGGTCGATAGCGCCGTCGTTTACCGAGAACGCTTGCGGCGCATCGCCGGACTTCGTGCAGGAAGAGGAGAGAAGGACTACAGATAAGAAAACAACAATGAGATTGAGAAACAGGATAAAAATTCTGATTCTGGAGTTCCGATAGACAGGCGGCGCAGAGAGCATCACTGAATACTTTACAGGGCAAGGGCCCCGTCAAATGACTTTTGATCTGCCGCTGCATAGCCTTACAGGTCAAAAAAAGGCGGAAGCATTGCCTCCGCCTTTGCTAAAACGGCGCCGGAGCGCTACGAAAGTTAGCGTTATCCGATACGCTCGACGATCGTGGCGACGCCCATGCCTCCGCCGATGCAGAGCGTTACAAGACCGTAGCGAGCCTTGCGACGCTCGAGTTCGTCGACGATCGTGCCGAGCAGGATAGCGCCCGTTCCACCAAGCGGATGGCCGAGAGCGATCGCACCGCCGTTTACGTTCACCTTTTCGCGGGGGATGCCCAGTTCGCGCATCGCGAAGATTACGACGGCAGAGAAGGCCTCGTTGATCTCCCACAGGTCGATGTCGTCGGCCTTGAGGCCGGCCTTTGCAAGCGCCTTCTGCGATGCCGGAACAGGTCCGGTGAGCATGATCGTCGGCTCGGTGCCGGCGACGGCCGTAGCGACGATGCGTGCGCGGGGCTTCAGGTTATGTTGCTTTGCCGCCTCTTCTGATCCGAGAAGGACGATGCCCGATCCGTCGACGACGCCCGATGCGTTACCCAGGGTGTGTACATGCTGGATGGCCTTCAGTTCCGGATAACGTCGCAGGGCGATGGCATCGAGTTCCTTTTCGCCGATCGTCTTGAAGATGGCGCCGAGTCCCGAGAGGAAGGCGTAGTCGCTTTCGATGCGCGGATGCTCGTCGAGAACGATGTCTTCTCCGTTCGGGCCTTTTACGGCAACGATGCTGTTCTTGAAGCGACCTTCTTTGATGGCGACATCGGCAAACTGCTGGCTCTGTTCGGCGTAGCGGTCCACTTCTTCGCGGCTGATGTTATACTTCGTGGCGATAAGATCGGCCGAGATGCCCTGCGGTACGAGGGCGTAGTCATTCTTTAATACCTCGTTACCGACGGCAAAGTCAAGGCCTTCGATATCGGCTCCCATCTTGACGCGGCTCATCGATTCAACGCCGCCGGCGACGACGAGATCCATCTGACCCGAGCCGATCATACCGGTCGCATTCTGAATGGCCTGCAGACCAGATCCACAAAAGCGGTTCAGAACATAGCCGGGAACGTTTTCAGGCCATTTCGCGGCCAGAACGGCATTGCGGGCGATGCAGGCTCCCTGCTCCCCGACCTGAGAGACGCAACCGAGGATCACGTCTTCAACGGCAGACGGATCGAGATTGTTTCTCTGAGGAAGGGCCTTCAGGGGGACGGCTGCAAGGTCAACCGGATGAACATGCGCCAGTACGCCGCGTTTCTTCCCTTTTCCGCGGGGCGTACGTACCGCATCGAACACGTAAACTTCTTTCATGCGTTTCTCCTGGATTCCGGGCCTTTTCGGACGCCGGATCTTCGTTTCGGGGAATTGACATTCAGATCAATCCCCTGAAACGACGGTTCGAGAGCGGGAAATTCGGTCAAATCGAAAAAAGCCTTGTCGGATTCTGTCGCTAAGTTTTCGTTGTTTGCGAGCTATCCTGGACTACTTATGCCTCAGACGAAAGCCAAGAAAAAATCGGCTCCTAAATCCGCTCCGAAAACTGCTCCCAAACCGGCTGCTGTGCAGAAGGTTAAGAAGGAGTCGGTTGAAGAGACCGGTTTCGCTGAGGGCGATTACATTGTTTATCCGATGCATGGCGTCGGTAGAGTGACAGGCATTCAGAAACAGACCATCCTGGGAAACAAAACGCTCTGTTATATTCTTGAAATCCAGAGTAATAAGATGAAGGTCGTTATTCCGGTCAATAAGGCGAAGGAGACCGGAATCCGTGCCATTATCAAGAAAACCGATGTAAAGAAGGTTACGAACTTACTGCAAAAGGACGAAGTGGACACGGAAGAGGACTGGAAAATCCGCTATCAGAATAATCTGAATAAAATAAAGTCCGGTTCCATCTATTCCGTAGCAGAGGTCTGCCGGAATCTTTACAAAAGAGCGCGAGATAAAGAACTTTCCCTGATGGAAAAAAGGCTATATGAATCGGCCTATAACCTCATCACCAGCGAGATTGCCATAGCAAAAGGCATCACGCAGGAAGAGGCCGGTAACCTTATTTCTGATATCCTGTCCTGATCGCCCGCCGTCTGAGAAGAAGTCCATAGCTCAATCTATTCTATAGAGAGTGAGTTATGAAATCTCTGTACCGTATTCTTGGTCCGGTTCTTGCCGGACTTGTGGCTGCTGCGATAGCCCTACCTCTTTCTGAGGGATCGCTGATTTCCGTGATTGTGAACGGAACCGTTGCTCTGATCATCGCCTTTGTTTTCTTCAATACAGAAACGATTTTCAAAGGACTGACCGCCGACGGCCTTGTGTATGTGGCTACCGGCCTTCTTTTCGGCCTGATGGCCGCCTTCTTTCTCGGCCAGATTGCCGATGCATTGCAGCTTCCGCGTCCGTATCGCCCCGTCGTTTACGTCGTTCCCTTTGCCTTCTGCGTCTATGTGGGGATCTTTCTCGCACATTCGCCGGGCCTGCGCCTGATTGGCGGCTTCCGCCATGACGACGAGGTGTCGGGAACGACCGAGAAGATCCTCGATACGTCGGTCATCATCGACGGACGCATCCTCGATATCGCCCAGACGAATTTCATGGAAGGGCCGTTTATCATTCCGAACTTCGTTCTGCGTGAGATCCAGCTGATCAGCGATTCGCCCGATCCGATCAAGCGCAATCGCGGACGGCGCGGCCTTGAGATGCTGAACAAGCTACAGCAGCTCGATAACATCAAAGTGAAGATCAGCTACATCGATTACACCGACACGCGTGAAGTCGACGCCAAGCTTGTGAAGCTGTCGCGTGAGACGGGCGGCAAGCTCATCACCAACGACTTCAACCTGAACAAGGTCGCCGAATTGCAGGGAGTCGAAGTTCTGAACCTGAACAGCCTTACGAACGCTCTCAAGCCGATCGTTCTTCCCGGCGAAGACATTCAGATCGAAGTCATCAAAGAAGGCAAAGACGAGAATCAGGGCATCGGCTATCTCGAAGACGGCACGATGGTCGTCGTTGAGAACGGCCGTGCGCTGCTCGGCAAACACATCACCGTAAACGTGACGTCGATCATTCAGACGGCGGCGGGCAAGATGATCTTCACCAAAGCGACCGGTCAGGTACACGAAGATCCTCGCGAAGAGGAGCGCCGTGCGCAACAGCAGAAGGGCGGCGGACGACGCGACCACTTCCGTGGCAATCGTGGCCGCGGCGATCGCGGCGACCGCAACGAAAATCGCGGCGATCGCGACCAACAGAAGCGTTAGACGATGAAGAGAGGCCGCCCGTGAACGGGCGGCTTTTTTATTGGTGCGTGCGCGGGATGCTATGTTTGCAGGATTCTCGTGAGTTTTCTGGTGACTGCATCGACACAAATTGAACAAAAGACTTCAGGATTCCAGTGCCCCTTCACCCAAACCGGTGAAGTTCCTCCATCGTCCAGAGATATCACTCCCATTGCGATCAGCATTAAGTACACAAAGATATAGCAGCGAGAATAGCCAGTAGCATTCGAAATCGCCGACAGCCTCCCCCAATCGCGGTCATCCGGATAAAAATTCACCCGGCACAAATCCTGCCCTTCTTCCTGATACTGCTTCTTCCACTTACCGGTCCTTTCAAGGCAGCTCAGCTTGTATTCAAGCTGTGGATCGTTCATGAGTATGGAAAGGTACGCGCCAAGAGCCAGATGCCCGACCTTAATGTAGGGGCTTCGCCAGAAATATCTCTTAAAATAGGATTCCGGAATGAGTAAAGTGGAGCGTGACCGGTAGTAAGGCTCCCAATCAACGCGAGTCTGTTCGTTCATATAAACGGAAGGTCCCGGAACGGTCGAATTAATAGAGTTTTTTTCGATGGGTCAACCAAAACCGTGAAGGAATGGAAACTCCAGATGACAGTTGAGCCTGCCGCCTGACAGGGTTGCGTTGTTAACCTGTTTGCTGGAAATAGAGCCTTCAATGGCTCAGAATCGGCCCACAGCAGGACCACCATTTGGGCCCCTGGCGATGAGACCGATTCATTGAAAAAGTCAGTGCGTCGCCCGTCAGTGATCGCTTTCGCCGCTATGGTGCTCGTCGGTCTGTATGTTCGCCGGCTGCTCGGCAAACGGCCCCTGACCTGCCGCTCCATAGACATAGACAAGCTTGCCTCCATGATGGCCGGCCGTAATGGCAAGCCCCGTTACGGCAAATGACAGGGCGATGGCGCCAATCTGCAATCCGCCGCTGAGCCGACTTTTCTTCAGGGAAGCGCCCGAAAGAAGCAGCGTGGCTAACGCCGCACCCGTCATCATCTTTGCCAGATCTTCATGCTCTTCGATGGCCTCATGCGGCACAGTGATGCCGGCCTCTTCTATACGATCCTCTTCGGCCTCGCCCGTGCGAAGCGAGGCAATTGCCGAAACGACAAGAACCGTCTGCAGAAGGACGGCGATCAAGAAGGCAGCCGCAGGCAGCTTCTCTTTCTTGATGAAAACATAAAGGCCAATGAAGACGGCCGGCATGAGCATGGCCAGTCCGACAGGAATATGCACAATAGCCGGATGCAATGGAATTTCATTCATAATCGATTCTCCTGGGCCAGCGGGCCCGATGGAGCAAATGTCGCACGGATTACCCTGAAATGCAATAGGGCAATTGTCCCGGGGTGCTCCGGGTGCCTCCACATAAGACACCCACAGCGCTCGGCCTCGTGCTTAAATATCGCCTTTCAGAATCGCCACGTCCTGGATCGAATCGTTCTCATGCAGCGTTACGATTCGAACCCCCTGCGTGCTGCGTCCCTGCGTCGAGATCTCATCCACCGATACACGGATGATCTGACCGCTCTGACAGATGATGATGACGTCGTCGTCTTTCTGCACGGTCTGGATGGCGACGGCCGGTCCGATCCTCTCGCCCGGTTTTACATACATCATGCCTTTAGTGCCGCGGCCTTTTACCGGGAAGTTCTTGAACGCCATGCGTTTGCCATAGCCCAGCTCGGTGATGACGAACAGGTCGGATTTCTCGACGACAACATCCATACCGATGACGCTGTCGCCCTTCTCCAGTCTGATCCCGATAATACCCGAGGCCTGACGTCCCTGGCTTTTCATCTTCGCGAGATTCGTGCGCAGGGCGAGTCCGTTACGCGTGGCGATGAGAATATCGTCTTTCGGATTCACAAGGCATACGTTGATCAGCTCGTCGTCCTTGCGCAGGCTGATGGCGATGATGCCACCCTTGCGGGCGTTCGCGAAAAGGTCTAGGTTCGACTTCTTGAGAATGCCGTCGCGACTGATCATAACGATGGCGCGCTCGGCGTCGAATTCGCGTACCGACGTCATCGCCGTAATCTTCTCGTCGGCGGCGAGGTTCAGGACGGCCTTGATCGACTTGCCGCGAGCGTCCTTGCCTGCCTCAGGAATCTCATGCACCTTCATGGCGAAGATCTTCCCTTTATTCGAGAAGAGCAGAAGGTTATCGTGCGTCGATGCATGACTGATCAGCTTGATCACGTCTTCTTTCTTCATCGAGGCGCCTTTCACGCCTTTGCCGCCTCGCTTCTGACGTTTGAACGTATCGATGGGCGTGCGCTTGATGAAGCCGTCTTCTGAGAAGGTGATGATGACGTCTTCGTCGTGGATGAGATCGGTGATCTCGAACGACGTCGTATCGACCGAAGAATGGTCGATCTCGGTAAAACGCTTCTTCTCGTAGGCCTTGCCGACGGCCTGCAGCTCGTCGGTGATGATCTGATACTGACGCAGCTCTTTTGCGAGGATGTCTTTGAAGTCCTTGATCTTCTTGTTCAGCTCGGCCAGCTCGTCGATGATCTTCTGGCTTTCCAGAGAGGTCAGCTTCTGCAGACGCATGTCGAGGATGGCGTTCGCCTGAATCTCGGTTAACTTGAACCGCTTCATCAGGCTCTGACGGGCCTCGTCAACCGTCTTCGAAGAGCGGATGATCTTGATGACCTCGTCGATGAAGTCGAGTGCGATCTTCAGACCTTCGAGAATATGGGCCCGCTTCTCGGCCTGATCGAGCTCGTACTTCGTGCGACGGACGACGACCTCTTTGCGGTGAGCGATGAACTCAACGAGGATCTCTTTCAGGTTGAGGACGCGGGGCTGTCCGTCGACGAGAGCGAGAAGTATAATGCCGTAGCTGACCTGAAGCTGCGTTTGCTTGTAAAGCTGATTCAAAACGATCTGAGCGTTCGTATCTTTTTTCAGCTCGATTTCGACGCGAATACCGTGACGATCCGAAAGGTCACGAATATCAGAGATACCTTCGATGACCTTATCCTGCACGAGATCGCCGATGCGTTCGAGCAGGTTCTTCTTGTTCACCTGATAGGGGATCTCGGTGACGACGATGGTGTCGCGTCCCTTGCGAAGCTGTTCGACGGTCAGTTTAGCGCGAATGCGGATGGAGCCGCGGCCCGTAGTGTAGGCCTGCTTCAGGCCTTCGCCGCCGATGATGATACCGCCCGTCGGGAAGTCCGGCGCGGGGATCAGCTTCATCAGATCCTTGAGCGACAGGTCGGGATTCTTGATAAGAGCGGTGACGGCAGAGATCACCTCGTCGGGGTTATGCGGCGGGATGTTCGTCGCCATACCGACGGCGATGCCGCTTGCTCCGTTGATGAGCAGGTTCGGCAGGCCGGCCGGTAGAACCTTCGGCTCCTGCTTGGTGTCGTCGAAGTTCGGGCTGAAATCAACGGTGTTTTTGTCGATGTCGCGCAGAAGCTCTTCGGCGGCGCGCGTCAGTCGGGCCTCTGTATAACGATAGGCTGCCGCATTGTCGCCGTCGATCGAACCGAAGTTCCCCTGGCCTTCGACCAGAGGCATCTTCATCACGAAGTCCTGCGCCATGCGCACCATCGTGTCGTAAACGGCGCCGTCTCCGTGCGGGTGGAAGTTACCGATAACCTCGCCGACGATCTTCGCGCATTTGACGAAGGGGCGGTCGTGCCTCCAGGCACGCTCATGCATGGCAAAGAGGATGCGACGGTGAACCGGCTTCAGACCGTCCCGCACGTCGGGGAGGGCCCGTCCGACGATGACGCTCATCGCATAGTCGAGATAGGCCTCTTTCATCTGATCGTCGATCTGAACGGGAACGACGCGCAGGCCTTTCTGAAGAGCCGCCTGGATGTCTGTGCGGACGAGACCTCCGGATGCTTCAGCGGGGATTGATTTCGATTTCGTGGGTTTGGTCTCTTTCTTCTTTGCCATAATTCAGTGTTTCTGGGATGATTTCTCGCCTCTTGTTCTGAACCCGTTTAATGACGGATTCCTCTTTAAAGAAGAAGGCTTGTTCGGGGTCGATTTTTTTATCGGAAGTCAAAGACACAATCATATTCCCAGGCGGGAGTGGGATGGCTTCCGGGGCGAGTAATATGTAGAGACCCGCCTGCTCTCTTTCGCATTTTGAGTCGCCCTGTGATCGCGATTTCGCTATCCTGTCAGCGATGTACGAAATGACACTGGCTCTTCACAACCTTCTCCGCTGGATTGCACTTCTGCTTCCTGCAATCATCCTCATCCGTTCGGCCATGACCTGGCTTCAGAAAACGGGCCCGGGCGAGCGCGATATCAAGCTCGTGCGAGCGAACGTCGTCGTTTATGACGTGCAGTTTCTGATCGGCCTTGTGCTCTATATCTTCTTGAGCCCCATTACGGCCGCCGCCTTTGGAGACTTCAAGGCCGCCATGAAGGCGCCCGACATCCGCTTCTTTGCCGTCGAACACATTGCCCTTATGATCGTGGCCGTAGCGTTCGCCCATCTTCTGAAAGTCATTCCCGCGAAGAAAGAAGGTGCCCGTCGCAGCTTTCTACAGATGATTCTCTCGCTGATCCTGCTGCTTGTTCTGGCCGTCGGTATTCCCTGGTTCCGTCCGCTCTTTCCGTAAGGCTTTAAGCGCGTGCGGCCATCCGTTTCTGTGATCACGCTTGGCGTAGACGACCTCGAACGGTCGCTGCGCTTTTATCGTGCGATGGGTCTCGTGACGGATGGCATCATTGGCACCGAGTTTGAGTTCGGTGCCGTCGTCTTCTTCGAGCTGCAATCCGGATTGCGCCTGGCCCTGTGGCCGCGAAAGAGCATCGAGCATGACACGGGGCTTAGCGCGGGGCGCAGTGCGACGGAGTTTACGCTCGGTCATAACGTGCGTTCGCGCGAAGAGGTCGATGCGGTCATGGCCGAGGCGGATGCGGCCGGCGCCGCCATCGTGAAACCCGCTCAGCCGACGTTCTGGGGCGGCTACGCGGGCTACTTTCAGGACCCGGACGGCCATCTCTGGGAGGTCGTCTGGAATCCTGCGCTCATCCCAGGAGAGTAGATCACTCGCGCCGATCGATCCGGCCAAACACGATCTCTTCCACTCTGTCCAGTCGGGCCACCAGCTCTTCTCGCGAATCGGCAAGCACGGTGATATGACCCATCTTGCGTCCTGCCTTCTCTTGCCTTTTGCCGTAAAGATGAAGATGGCAATCCCGCTCTTTCAGAAGAGCATCTGCAATCTCTGCGATCGGTTTATACGGAGCGACGATGTTTAACATGCCCGCCGGTCGATAAAGTGACGGCTCGCCGGGCGGCAGGCCGCAGATGGAGCGGATGTGCTGCTCGAACTGACTGACGCTGCATCCCTCAATCGTAAGATGTCCGGAGTTATGCGGACGCGGCGCCATCTCATTAAACAGGATGTGTCCGTCCTCTGAGAAGAAGAACTCAACGGTCAGGACTCCGAAGTAATCGAGCTCAGAGAGCAGGCGTCGCATCGAACCGTGGCAGTGCTGCAGCTCCTCATCGGGCAGAACGGCCGGGCAGATCGTACGATGCAGGATTCCGTTACGATGGCTGTTCTCAAAGGCCGGGAAGATGCGAAAGCTGCCGTCGGTAAAGCGCGAAGCGATCATGCTGAATTCAAAGCGAAATTGCATCCGCTTCTCTAAGACAACAGGGACGGCCGACGTCGCGCCGAGTGACGTATGAAATTCGGCTAACCTCTGTGTAATCTGCTCTTCTGAGAGATCGCGCAAAGGCAGCTGCCCCTTGCCGTCATAGCCGCCTTCTTCCGTTTTCAGGATGCTATCGCCGAATGCAACGGCCGCTTCGACGATCTTCTGCATCTGTTGCGGCGATGTCGGATCAAGCATCAATCCGTCGACGAAGGGAACACAGTGAAAGCCACATGACTCGGCGAAGCGTTTTTCTCGCGATCGATTACGCGCGATAAAAAGAGCTCTCGGATGCGGATGAAGCGCATAACCCTCGTCGCTCAGAGTATGCAGCGGCTCGGGATCGACGTTCTCAAACTCATAGGTGATAACGTCGCAGGACTGACGCAGAAGCGCGATGTGACGCGCATCATCGTAGCGACCGATGATGCGTCGGTCGGTGACGCGACAGGCCGGAGCGTCGGGATCGGGATCAAGCACCGATACATAATACCCCATCTGCTGGGCCGCATGGGCCATCATCTGACCGAGCTGTCCGCCGCCGATGATGCCGATCGTCGAACCGGGAAGTATATGACGATTCATCTAAGCAGGTCCTGGTCGGGTAACGCATCGCCAAGCACCGCCTCGCGCTGGCGTTCGAAGTGTGAACGCGCCGCTTCGCGAATCTGCGGATGCTTCGCGCCGAGCATGCGTGCAGCCATCAGAGCGGCGTTTTTCGCGCCGGCAGTACCGATGGCCATCGTTGCCACGGGAACGCCGCCCGGCATCTGAACGATAGATAAAAGCGAGTCCATTCCGTTTAACGCCTTCGACTGCACGGGCACGCCGATGACGGGCAGGATAGTCTGAGTCGCCGTCATGCCGGGCAGATGGGCCGCTCCTCCTGCTCCGGCGATGATGACCTCGATGCCGCGCGATTCCGCCGTGCGCGCATACTCGAACATCAGCTCGGGCGTGCGATGCGCCGAAACGATGCGCGCCTCATACGGAATGCTCAGCTCTTTCAGTAGAAGGGCGGCCTCTTTCATGGTCTCCCAGTCGGATTTGCTTCCCATGATAAGGCCGACAAGCGGCGCAACGGACGACATGAAAACGGTTTCCCGTTCGTGCAGACGCTGGCAAGCGGAAATGAACTCAAGCTCGAATCATTCTCTTATGCGCCGGAACATGGCCGGCAGCATTGCGCAGGTTCGATATCCGCTCGGTCTGCACGCGAAACCCCAGCGAAGTGTAGACGTGCTCGGCGCCTGCATTATGAGCGGCGACGTCGAGAACGGGCAGCGACTGAGCGCCGGCCGTGGACATCCGATTCACCTCTTCCAGAAGCCTTGCGATGATTGCCTTACCGATGCCTTTTCCGCGAAGCGATTCTTCGACGGTGATATGCACAAGAGCGACCTCACCCTTTTTCGGAGGCTGGATGACAGCCTCGGTACGCAAGCCGCGAACGGCGACGGGAATCCAGCCAAGCGGACCGAAGCAACCGACGAACTGCTTTACGGCGGCAATCGTATTTCTAAGAGTCTCGCGGCCGTCGAGCAGGGCGCCAATCGCGACGACGACACCGTCAAGCAGGCCGACGGTATGACAGCCGTATCCGAATTCGCCTTCTTTACGCTCGAAGGCATATTCAAGAAATCGTAGCGCCTCACTTTCAGAGCCGAAAACGAAGCGAAAGGCGTCGGGACCAGACTGATAGATCAGTCGCGAGGCGACGCCGGCGTCGCCCGGTCGGGCAGGGCGGATTTCAAGATCGGTTAACTTCATTTCTCGTCCTCCGGCTCGTCTTCAGGCTCGCCCGTAATACGCTCGACGTCGAGTCGCTGTACACGCTCGTACATCTCGGCAAGGATGCCACGGGTGATCTCTTTCATGATCTCGCCCGATACCTCGGTTTCAAGGATTTCACTGATGACCATTGAAACGTCGTCGCCGGTGCGTTCGACGAAGCCCTGCATGAACGGAACGCGGGCCAGCTCTCCCATCATGCTTTTTGAGAGCAGCGATCGCTTCACGGCTTCATTGAGTTCTTTCTGGTGATTCTGGAAGGCCTTGCGAGCAAGGTCCGCATAGTTGAGGCGAACCATCACCTCTTCGACCCGGCGTAACGACTGTAGAAAGACGGCATCGGCGATCGTATCAACGATGACGTCGCGAAAGCGGAACGTAATCTCTCGCGTTAAGGACCGCGAGAACTGTTCGTCTGCGCGGCCGAGCTTGTAGTAGGCGATCGCGAGCTTAACGCCGCGAAGGAGCAACAGGAATCGCAGAATCTGAAAGGGAACGATGCCGGCCACTTCATACCAGTGCCGCTTCAGATACTCCAGCTTGTTTTCCTGATTGAAAGTCCGGCTGATGAGATCAAGGCCCCACAGAGTCATCACAAAGACGTCGAAGCCGATGGCGACAAAGCGACCGGTACGACCGAGCACCACGTCAAAGGACTGCGTGAGCTGCAGAATAACGATGTCAAGGGCGGCGAAGAAGAGCAGGTAGTAGTCGCGCTTTCGCCCCGGTAGCGGAGGAAAGTTGAACCAGCGCGATGTTTTCGGGCGAGCGTTCATCTCGCCCCGTTACACTTTTCAGCGAAGTGAAGGTCAACCAATAAAATGGGCGTGCTTCTGCAGACGTTCGCTTAAAACCTCGTATCTCTTGAGATGCAGATCGCGTTTCTCGTTAAAAGGATCTGACCCGAGTGCACGATAGAGATCGATCTCAAAACGCAGATTCTCCATCAGCGATCGCTTCGGATCTCTTGCCATGTCGCGGCAAGAAAGCACCATGTGCCGCGTGTTGACGCGGTCCGAGGCGATGCGTTCGATAAGCGTTTCGATGATGCCGGGATGAATGGCTCCACCGACGCTTGTGACGAGGCCCTGCGCCCGGCACGTCTGCACGATATCTTCGCAGATGGCGAGAACGCGGTCGTCGTCGGGGTGCAAGCCCATCGAACCCGAAAGGTCGGTACGAGCTGCCGTTACCTGATGCAGGCCGGCGGCGAGCGGCTCGGCAAGGATCTCATGCATCTGACGGTAGCCGGTGATCGTTTCGAGGTTTATACCCGCCTCGATTCCCGCCGCCGATCGTTCCGTGCAGATCTCTTCAAACGTCGCCATGAAGTTCTTGAGGGAGTAGGGCGATTCGACCATAGGTGCAATGATGCCATCCACTCCGATCCGAATCAGGTTGCGGATGTCGTTGCGCGCCTCGGGGCCGCCGATCTTAACATATAACGGTACGATTCCGCCCGATATCTCACGCAGCAGAGATATCTCGGCAAAGGACATATCCTCCACCTCGGTGCCCGTCTTCATAGAGCGCAGGCCGAAGTCCTCCCTGAGGATGAACAGCCTTGCACGTAACCGGTCGATCATTTCTCCTACCAGGCTCATCGGACCCTCCCGCGCCGTCAGCGTTATCTTATGTCCATCGCTGTCAATCCGGCCGCTTCTTTCACTATCGGTAATGCCCCGAGAAGCTGAATCGAAAGTACTCGAATCCGAGCAGGATAAAAAGGGTTGCATCTTAGTTCAGACGGAAAATGCTAAGCAGGCTGTAGCCGTTTGCTGCGTGAAGGTCTGCAATTAGGCTGCGTGACTCATCAGACGGGGTTCCTGTTCTATAGCAGGTGCGCCATGAGAAAGAAAACAGAGAGAGGATTAGCATGTCATTCATCGAACTGGAAAAAAAAGGGGCCTACGCGCTGGTTAAGATCAACCGACCCGACGCTCTCAACGCCCTGAACGACGATGTGCTGCGCGATCTGCGTGCGGCGATCAATGACCTTTCCTCCGACCGAGCCATCCGCGGGGTGATTCTGACCGGCGCGGGCGAAAAGGCCTTCTGTGCCGGAGCCGACATCGTCAAAATGAAGGATTTTTCTTCGGATGACGCCGAGGAGTTTGCTCGCCGCGGTCATAAGACGATGAACATGATCGCCAATTCCGATCTGCTTTCCATCGCCGCCATCAACGGCTTTGCCCTCGGCGGAGGCATGGAGCTTGCCCTTGCCTGCGATATCCGCATTGCGTCGAAGAATGCGAAGCTTGCTCTTCCCGAAACCGGATTGGGTATTCTTCCCGGGTTTGGCGGTACGCAGCGTCTGCCGCGCATTGCCGGCATGGGTAACGCCCTTGAAATGATCCTGACCGGCGAACAGATCGATGCCACTCGCGCCCTTGAAATGCGCCTTGTGAATCGCGTCGTTGAACAGGCCGAGCTTCTTCCTCTGGCGGAGTCGCTGATGCAGAAGATGCTCGAGAAAGGCCCGGAGGCCCAGAAACAGGCTCGATGGCTGGTTCACAGCGGAATGGAGCAACCGCTTACGGCGGCTCTTGAGCGTGAAATCATCGTCTTTTCTGAACTCTTTTCTGGCAAAGAGCCATCGGTCGGTCTGTCTGCCTTTGTCGAAAAGAAGAAGCCTCAGTTCTGACCGTGCTCGATGGTTTTGTTCAGTTTCTGACAGACTTTCGGGATTCCGAAAAAGATCTGCAGTTTTTTCTGGAACAATTACCCGTCCCTCTGATGCTCTGCAGGGGATGGCAGATCGTCTATTTTAACCCGGCGTCGACGAGAGCCATTCCCGGCGTGGATCTTCCTTCTCTGATAGGTCGCAGCGCTCTTGACTTTGTACAGAGCAAAGAGCGCCGCTTCATCGAAGAACATCTGGATCGATTCCGCAGCGGCGATTATTATCGCTTCAATCTGAAGGTGCGAACGGACGATGTCATCCTCGATCTGAGCACGTTATCCAGGGCCGTGCAGCTTGGCGATACGAACTATATGATCATCGCCTTTCAGGATCTTTCCAGACTGTCGGTGCGCGAAAAGAGTCTCTTTCAACTCGTTCTCGATACATTTCCTCTGAGCGGTCGCGAGCTTTACGGAAAGATGATGGCTGCGCTCACGCAGAACTATGATCTCGACGGCGCGGCCTTCATCGAATACGGCAAAGACGCGAAGGGCGAAGACATCGTTCTCATGCTGGCCGGCACCCTTGACGGCGAAGATTTACAGATCAATTACTACGAGCTGAAGAACTCGATGGCAGAGCGGCTTCGCAGTCAGGGTATTCTCATCGTCGAGAAGGATCTGCATATACAGGAGCCCGAGAACCATTTTATTCAGCTCAATCAGTTTCAGGCATTCATCGGCGTGCACCTGAGGGCGGGCGAAAAAGACCTCGGTCTTTACGTCGTGTCACGTAAACCAATCTATGATACGGCAGGCATAACCTTCGTTTTGAACATCTGCGGCGTGCGCCTCGTTTCTGATTACACGGCGCAGCAATCCCGCATTCTGGCCGAACATCAGGAGCGGGACAGCCGACTGATTATCGAACAGTCGGCTGATCCGATGTTCGTACTCGATTCTCGCGGTCACATCCTGCTCGCTAATAACAGAGCCGTCGACCTCACACAGTATTCGAAAAGCGAGCTGCGCGATTTTTTCGACTTGATTGGCGCCGAACACCGTCCGTTCTTTCGCAGCTTCTTTCAGAAAAGCTACGGAGTGCTCAATCATTCCAACGTCGTTCTCACGCGCAAAGACATGACAAGGGTGTACTGCGATCTGAGTGGCGTTATCCTGTCAGACGGGCGTATTCAACTCAACATTCGCGATAACACAGAGAAGATGCTCACGGAAATCGCTTTAAAGCAATCCGAAGAAAAGTATCGTTCCATTTTTGATAACGCAAGCGATGCCATCTTTCTTTCAGACTGGAAAACGGGGCGTATCCTCGATTGCAATCAGTCGTTCACGCGGCTTGTAGGTCACAGTAGAGACGTCATTCTTCAGGGAACGCATTTCGACCTGATTCTTGAGGCCGATCGCTCCAGGTTCCGCAAGATATTCGAATACCTGAAACGCAAAAGAAGTCTGGAGCGGCATCCTCTTAAGTTCCGGATCACGATCGCCAACGATCGCGGGCATTATACGCCGATCGAGATCGCCTTCACGCTTCTTAATAAAAACGAGCACCTGCTCGTCGTCGGTATTATACGGGATCTGACCGCCTCTTATCAGGCGATTGAAGAACACCGAAAATATTTGCAGACGCTTTCTATGCTACAGGTCGTCGTCGTCGAACTCGATGAAGATCTGCGCGTTCGCTTCATCAACAATCCCATACCGAAATTCGGCGCCACCGTAGGCCGCAATCTGCATGGCATCTTCTTTCCCGAAGTCGCCTCAGAAGATTTCCAGTGGTATGTGCAGATCACTCTTGAAGAGCTTCTGGAAACGAGAAAAACGAAAACGATACGGTTTCCGAACGTTTCCAGTCAGACGGGCATGGACTGGTACGAAGCGGAGTTTGTGATCGTGCGCGATCGTAACAGCCATTCGCGCATCCGCGGTTTGATTAAAGACGTAACTTTCGAATACATCGTTGAAAAGCAGACATATTTCATGTCGAACACCGACATGCTGACGTCGTTGCCGAATCGCAATCGTCTTGAAGAAGATCTTTTTCGTGCGATTCTACGAGCCGACCGTACGAATAAGAGACTGGCCGTCGGTTTTATGGATCTTGACCGTTTCTATGACGTGAACGATCTTCTCGGGCATCGTCTTGGCGATCTGGCCATCGCTCTTTTTGCCGAGAAGCTGCGCAGCTTTCGCGAGATCGAGCGAACGCTGTATCGCTGGGGAGGCGATCAATTCGTCTTCATCCTCGAAAACATCGACGATCTGACCTCGATACGTCGTCTTCTGAACGACATCCGCGAAGGGGTGCGCGAGCCGTTAACCATCGAAGAGCAGAGCCTGCATGTGACGTGCACCGTCGGCGTATCGCTTTATCCCGATGATGCACAGACGATCGACGGGCTTTTCGGCCAGGCTGATCGGGCCTTGCAGTTCGGCAAACGTAACGGTCGTTTTCAATTCCTGCTCGCTCAGGACGTGGCCCGTAACTCGGGCACGGCCGATCGTATGAGCATCCGTAACCGATTGTCACATGCGATCAACAACGGTCTTATCGAGCCGTATCTGCAACCGATCTTTGATACTCAGACAAATCGCGTCGTCGGCATGGAGGCTCTGGCAAGAATCCCCGACGTCGAAGGGCTTCCTAAAGTCGGTCCGGACGTTTTTATTCCCGTCGCCGAGGATCTTGGAATTATCGAAGAGCTTTCTGAAGTCATCGTGACGGGGGCGGTGGAATTCCAGAAGCATCTTGCCTCTGTCGGATTCGATCTGCGCCTCAGCGTTAACCTCTCGCGAAGGGTTCTGTATTCCGACCGTCTGATCGATTCGTTTCACGCCTTGCTTGAAAAGACGGGCGCCGATCCGAAGCAGATCTGCCTTGAGATTACAGAGACGCTTGCCATGCTCGACATCAAGAACGCCTCGGAGCGTTTGCACGAACTCAAGAAGCTCGGCTTCAAGATCGCCATCGACGATTTCGGAACCGGTTATTCGACGCTCGGGCAGCTTTACGAGATTCCCGTAGACGAGCTGAAGATCGATAAGCTTTTCGTGCGCCGCATTCACACGCACGAAGGCCAGCGGATCGCAGAGGCCATCGTGAGTATGGCACGGGCCCTGCATCTGGAAATCGTCGCCGAAGGCGTTGAGGATCTTGAAACGGTTAACCTGCTACGCAATATGGGCGTACGTTACCTTCAGGGCTATCTATTCTCAAGTCCTCTGAATCGAGAGCAGTTTGAGGCTCAGCTGAGAGGCGGCTTCAACGCCGCCGTCTGAGGCATATCAGTCGCGCACTTCAGCCGTCTTATCTTCTTTTCCCGAAAGCTCTTCAAACTCCCATTTCTTCAGACGTTCTAATCCTTCTTCCATGACCTGACGCAGCAAATCTGAAAGCTGGTCGGCCTTCAGATCGGCGTAGCGTTCGGGCGGTATAGGATCAAGGATTTCGACGAAGACGTCGCCGGAATAAAAACGCTGAACAAAATACTGGTCTTCGCGGGGCAGCACGTATTGGTTTCCCCAGAGCACGACGGGCTGAATGGTAACGGCTGCTTTTTTCGCGAGAATAAAGGCTCCTTTCTTAAAAGGTAGCATCTTGCCGTCGATACCGCCGCGCGTCCCCTCGGGAAAGATGATGACTGACTTGCCGCTATGAATCTGTTCTGCGGCGTCGAACATACTTTTCAGCGCCTTCTTTGAATCACCCCGTTCGACGGGAATGTAGTCAGCGGCCGCCATGGCCGGTCCGATAACGGGAATCTTAAAAAGCACCGCTTTTGCCATCCAGCGAAAGGGGATGTCGAGAAAGGCATAGAGCACGGGAATATCAAACAGGCTCTGATGGTTGCTGAGCAGAATGACGGGCCCGGCCTGATACATGCGTTCTGTATGCCGCACGTGGATGCGCGTGCCCGAGAAGCGCGCCAGGACGCGTCCCCATTGAATGGCCCATCTGTGAACGCCGTCAGGCTTTTTCTTGATAATAGATGGAACAGAAGCGCTGGCATAAAAGAGAGTGGCAAGAACCATGCCGACCCAGAGAAACAGAGAACGAAAGAGTCCGGCCTTGCGGCGCTGGTGGATGGTCAGTTCTTTTTGAAGAGAGGTGATTGTTTTTGTCATATCTGTTGCCCGGTATTATTGCATCGATGCATACATGCTTAGAGAACGCCGGCCTGCTTGAATTGTCAATTTTGATTGAGAGGCAGCCTTTCCGCATCCTGCCTGCGCAGGCCGCTTACTTGCAAGAACACAAAATTGATTTTTCTGTCAATTCCATTCTGCCTTTGCCCCTGACTCGCAGCTCTTCAACCGGATGCCTCACGCATATTCGATGCGGATGGCCGACTCGGGACAATCCTGCACGCAGAGGCCGCAGCCCGTACAATGATGAGCAAAGGCGGGGATCTTCACAGGGCCTTTGAGCAAGGCCACGGCGTCGGGAATCGGGCAGGCGTCCACACAGGCGGTGCAGGTCTTCTTCTGTGAAGAGGTCTTCGTCTTTGATGCAGCCGACGTTTTTGACAGGGCTGCCGATTTGCCGGATGTCTTTTTTGTAGCCTTCTTCTTCGCCCTGCCTGATTCTGTGTGCACGTTGCGGCAGAGCTGCGGATCAAGCATCGCATGACCGAATTTTGGCAGGAAGCCTTCGGGGATGGGCAGCAGCGCCCTTTCATCACAGGCCTCAATGCACGGATAATCCTCACAGAGGGCGCAGGCTACGAGGTTCGGATTCATTACCGGTCCGTAGACGCCTGGCGCTCGAAGGATAGCGCCGTAAGGGCAGGCGATGATGCAGTCTCCGCATTCGGTGCAGATCTGCTTGAATCGCTCCGGATCACGTACCGAACCCGGCGGACGGGCAAAGCCGCGCTTTTTTCTGGGCGGCGCCGGGGCAGTCGGAGCAGCCTCGTTCTTGTTAGCAGGCGCCTGAGCCGGTGCATCCGCTGTCCCCGATGCCCGAGCGGACGTACTGGCACCCTCGATCGCTTTGCCAGATTCCGAAGAAGATTTTTCAGCAGGGGCATCAGCCGGCTCGGCAAAAGGAGCCAGCAGGTTGGCGAAAGATTGCAGCTGCCGATCGACGATTCCGCCGATCTTTGTGTTATAAAGCGACTTCGCCGTTTCAGAGAGGCCTGTTTTGAAAAAGTCTTTGCGATCCATAGCCATCGAGGCTTCTCCGGAGGCGTCCATTCGCAACGCCACATCTGAGCAGTGTGGCGTCTGCTACGGTCAGGATTTTCGCCACTGCTTTCAGAAGAAATCCGAAAACGGAACGATTTTCAACATCGTAATTTGCCGTTCGTGTCAGACCATGCAGACCCTGCCGAGACCGACGGCCGAAGAGCTGGCGCAGTGCTATCAGGGATCGTATTTTGAACAGCGCACGGATCGCGGCTACTCAGACTATCGGTCCGAAGCGGTGCGCCAGCAGATCGAGCGTGTCTTTGCCATGAACCTCAAGGATCTCGGTTTTTTCGAGGTAGAATCATCTCTCTTACGGGCAGGGGGACGATCGCTTGATGTAGGCTGTGCGGCCGGCTATTTTGTCGACTTCATGCAGAGGCGCGGGTGGTCTGCAAGCGGAGTGGAGATCTCTGCACCGATGGCCGCTCATGCACGCAGCCAGGGTCTGGATGTCGTGCAGGCGGATTTTCTGGCCGGAGAGGTCGCCGCAAGCTATGATCTCGTAACGCTCTGGGCCTCCCTCGAGCATTTTGCAGATCCGCGGCTGCTCTTGCGGCGGCTGGCCGACGCCGTGCGACCGGGCGGAAGCCTGATCCTTTCCACATGCCGTCGCGGACTTCTCTCCTGGTTAACAGGACCGTCATGGCGTTATATGAACGTTCCCGAGCATCTGTTCTTTTTCTCGCGGCGAGGGCTTGTGCAGCTCTTTGGCGAATACGGATTCACCGCAATCAAGCAGATTACTTATGGTTCGGGGTTAACGACCAGACCGGGAGCCTCATGGCCTTACAGGGCGGCAAAGCGCCTGGCCGATCCGCTTGTGAAGATGACCGGGCAGGGCGATATGATGGCGCTGCATTTCAGAAAGAGATAGCCCGGGCTGGTTCTTATTTGAGCAGCTTCGTGTCCTCCAGAACGGGGAAGTCTTTTCTCCAATCGGTTAACGTTTTTCGGTCGAGTTTAGCCCGAATAAGGGCGGGTGTGCTTCCTGCATCGGCAAGAACCGATCCTTTTGCATCAATAATCTGACTGTTGCCCGAGAAATCCAGTCTGCCCGCTTTTCCCGTCATGTTGCACAGAAGAAGGCACGCCTGATTCTCTATGGCTCGGGCACGGGCCAGCAAGAGAAGATGTTCATGCCTCGTCGACGGCCACTGTGCCGGTAGTAGAATGAGGTCGGGGCGCTGGTACCTGTAAAGCTCGGGAAATCGTAGATCGTAGCAGATAGACAGACCGATGCGCCAGCCCTTCAGCTGAACCGTTTTGATTTCGCTACCGGGTTTGATGAAGTCCGTTTCGCGAAAGCCTCCGTGGCCGATGCAGTGGATCTTGTCGTAGAAGGCTGTCAACGCTCCTGACTCAGTCGAAAGAACGATCAGGCGGTTGCTGATGCCGTCTGCATGACGAAACGGAATGCTCAGCGCAACATAAGAAGCGATCTCGCGCACGATATCGATCAGGCGGTCCGTAGCTGCTGCGGCATCGTCGGCGAGCTGCGGCAGGCGTACGTAGTCGAATCCTGTTAACGCCATCTCAGGAAGCAAAAGTAGATCGAGCCTTTCGTTGTGCAGGGCCGGATCAGACTCTGCCGTCAACCGGGCGATCTCATGCAGATTCGCCTCGATATCGCCCGTACGGACCTCGAACTGTAACGCTGCGACGTGCAGCGTATTTGCCTTTTCGTCAGTGAAGCTCACTGCTGCAATTCATAGGTAACGCGCTGCGCTTTCCAGTCCTTTCTTTTATCGCGGTTCAGCTGCACCTGAATGCCGCGGTACGTCGCCGGATCATGGCCGTTGCGACCGGTTTCGGGAAACGTAGAGCGGGCCTTTGTAAACGTTTGAAATAGATCGCTCGGTTCGGTGGTGACGACGGCCTGGATCGACTCCATACCCGTCGGTGGTACAAGCTCCCATTCAAAGTCGTCTTTTTCAGAGGGAAACTCATATTCGCGATCGACCTCGATGGGCGAAAAGCCCGAGAACCGATTCGGATAAATAAGCGTCATCACGCCTTTCGCGTTGATCGAATAAAGCTGAATATAGACGCGCTTTGGCGCCGATGGCCTGTGCGAGATGACCTTGAATTTTATGGTTAACGTATCGCCGACCTTCAGAGGACCCTCAGGAAGTTTCAATAGCACCGTGTAAGGACTGTCGGGGTTATCAAGGCCAAGATAGAGATCGAGCTGCCGCAGAAGCGAAGCCTGCAACCTCTGTAAGACGTCATCGCTCTTGCCCGAAGCCCTGTCTGCGGCGACGATCAGGCTCGTCTCGACATGCACGACCCTGTATGCCGCCTCAAGGCCCGCTTCTGTTCGGTTTGTTTCGCCGACGATCAAATACTGAGCGCCGACAAGCTGGCCGATCTGAGCTGCGGTCTCAGAGTCGACAAGGCCGCTCTGGCCGCGCTTCAATTCGTCAAGCACGGCGTCGAGCTTGCTCTGTTCGACGATCTCAAATCGGCCCGCCTGCTTGAGCGCCGTTATCAGAGCCGAAGGGACGGACTGATCCGTCTGCGATCCGCTCTGAAAGGGCATGATGCCGATCGGCGCCGCAGACAGGAAGCCGGGCATAAGAAACAGGGCGGCGAAAATTAGAGTGAGTCCAGACGCCGTATGCAAGAAGAGCTCGGGCATACGGCGTCTGACCGAGCCTCGTACATAACTAACGCTTTTCGATAAGTACGGCGCTTTCATCGTTTATCTCATACTGAAAAATTTTATAGAATGCCGTTCGTTGCGGTGTGAAGTCTTTAAACAGGTTTCCTTCCACGTATCGAATCGTGTTGCAGCGAAACGAAAAAAGAAACATCACGCTCTGCCCTTCGTCTCGAAACTCCAATCCGGCATCCCATACGGGCAGGCAGCGAGCCTTGAATTCAGGCTCATACTCTCTGTTGCTTGCGACGAGATTGCGCAGGTCTTCAATCGTCGACTGTCTGAAGATCCGGTATTTCTCGGTATAGTCTTTGCGCGGATCAATGGGCTCGATCGTCTCGGCGTACCGGTAAAGATAAACGCCCGATTCCTTCTGGACGACCTCGATCGCCCTTTCAAGAGAGGGCGACTGATTCGAGGCAGGCGGGGCCGATTCTCTTACAGGTTCTGAACAAGAGAGAAGAACGAAAAGAGCGGCGAGAAAAGTAAAGGGATTCCGTATCATATATTTCAGACGCCCCCCCTCTTAGCATGTTCGCTTTTCCAGTCAAGCAGAGCAAGGGATCTGGCGCGCACGCCGTGAAGGGATTACAGGGAGGGGAATTGCTGTCAGCAAAAGGCCCTCCGTTTCCGGAGGGCCTGCATGGATATCAGAACATGTGGTTGAACGAGAAGTTCGTATTCGATTCGTACTTCGAACGTCCTGAACTGATGTTGATGATCGTGTTCTTCTGCCAGACAAGCCTGAGACCGCCACCGCCGGCGCGGTGCATATCTTTCGCCTGCCAGTCCTCCCATGAGTGAGCGACGCGACCGACGTCATAATAACCGAGGATGACGAAGTCGATGCCGCCCAGAGCGCTGACTTTGAACGACGTAAGACGCAGCTCGGTGTTGAACACGGTCATCATGCGGTCGACGAACTGGTTCGCCGGATATCCGCGAATACCGCCGTTGCCGCCGAGGCCGAGAGCGCTTTCTCGCATCGTATAGATACGACCCATCTCAAAGAACGGAGCATCGCCGATCGTGTACTGTCCGAGCAATCGGTAGGCAAAAACCAGCTCTTTATCGAACTTGTTGAAGAACGACGGTGCGATATCGTAGTACTGGCGCCATGAAAGCGTGTACTTGTGAAAGGTGTAGTGGCTGCCCGTGCCTTTGCCGACGCCTTCATAGTGCAGGTCGGTAAAGGTACCGCCGTTCGGATTCAGCTCTCTCAATCGAGGGCGTGAATCATAGGCCAGCGCAAGACGAATGCTGTTCACGAAGCGACGACCTTCCGTTGCGTCATAGCCCGTCGGTTTTTCGAGGTCGATCAGCGTCTTGTTATTCACCCAGGCGTTACCCGACTCTTTATCGCCGGCATAAGACTGGATGCGATAGCGCTGCGCACGAAATCCTACAAGCCATTTGAAATTGGTTTTGCCGAACCAGTCTTCGGTCGTAGCCGTAAGGAAAGGCTTGATACTGTCATAGTTGAAGAACTTATCCTGACTGTCTTTCAGCTGCTTTTTCGACGGATTGAGCTGTTCAGACAGCGGAGAGCCCGGGTTGTTGATGAAATTCGTGTTCAGCGTGATGTCATCTGATACATGATAGAGATCGGGAACGCCGGTGACGTTTTCGTTGATCGGCATCTCTCCGTTTTTGATGCGGTTCTGCCGCTGGATGTCCTGAAAATTCGAGAATCCATAGTATTGTGCGTTCAGATAGCGTTCGAGACCGGCGTTGATGCGAACGCGATAAGGTGAGCCAAGGAACTTCAGGGCATCAAGTGAGGCTTCATGATATTCATAACCCTTTGTCGTACGATAGTACTGTCCGTAGGTCTGAAACTTAAAGGGCTCATAGTTTTTCTCATAATATGTGCCGTAGACGCGCACGCCATAGCCGACGCCGTCGTCGCTACTGAAGCTGATAAGCGGCAGACCCGTAAATTTCAGGCCTTCAGGATCGGGTTTCGGTGGAGCAGGATCTTTATCCTGCGCATGTAGTCCTGTGTGTACGAAAAGCGTGCCGAGGCACAGCGCTATAATGTATTTTTTGAGCATGTTATTCCTCGAATCAGAGCGACTTCATGTTGAAGCTATAAACGACCGACGTGGTCGACGTGCCGGGATAGGAGAGTGTGATGGTTCCGCGCAGCCCATCTTCAAGAACGTCTGCCCGGAATCCGTCAAGGCTGGCCTGAACGCCGTTCGAAGTAACGAGAGTCGGCGTTGCCGTTAGATTCATAATGCGACTGATGCCGCCTCCTGTTTCGTAACCCGGCGTTATGTTACCCTGAATCGTAAACACAAACGGTGTGGGAGTAAGGTTATCGGGATGCGCCATCACGGCCGTCAGCTGTCCCTGAAGCAGGATCGGATTCGAGAACAGGATAGTCAGGTTGTCGTCGACATAGAGAGCATCAGCGGGTGGTAACAGCAGGCAGACGCTGGCCTCAGTCAGGTTGGAGCATTGACTCTGAACCGCTTTGCCGTTCCAGAAGAAGCTGTCGACGGCATCGACTCCAAGAAGATTCAAAAAATTATAGTCTTCCTGTGGCTCATCAGCCTTAGAAGCGCAAGCAAGTGGCATGAACACAAGCCAACCAAGGAGCAGGATCTTTATTTTCATGGCAGTATAGGGATTTAAAGAAAAAAGCTGTCAATCTCTATTTGGCTCTGTTTTGTTTTCGCGAAAGTTAATGAACGTCTGTTGATTGTTCTGTGTCATGCGCCTGCACAATATCAGTGCGTATGACAATATGCTTTCGGCATAGTGGCGAAAAAGCGCTCAGAGAGTGTGCTTCGAATGGCGTGAGTGCCCCATGAGAGTTCCGATGGCAGCTTGTTGTGCCGCGTTTTTCCCCGTGGAGTTCAAAAAAACAGGGTTCGCATGCCTCTTTTCAATGAGAATCATTGTTAAAATCTTGTAAAAAAACAAAAATATTCAAAAGTGCGGGGATTCGGGCTTACCTGGCACAGGGTTTGCTATAGATATGCTGAGGGGAAACATTTTTAACCGTCAACCGCCAGTCGCCTCAGTCGATCTGGCTAAAAAAAAGGTAGAGTGAAGCATGCGAGCCCGGCCCTGTAAAGGCCGGGTTTCTTATTTTCATTCCCGCTCGGCGAAGCGGTTGAGTTCATCCGGGGGAATCCAAAAGTCGTCCTGATGCATAGCTCCGGCCTGAAATACCAGCGAGTCGCCAGTCGCATCCTCGACTACTACCGACAGCATCCGGTTCCACCGCTTTTGATCTTTACGGGTCCGCACGGTACCGGTAAGCTCGACGCCGCTCTTCAGTTTATCCAGGAACAGCTCTGCGAAGCAGGCACGGCCTGTGGAAGCTGCTCGGACTGCCGATTGTTCCAGCAGATCGGCGGCGAAGCGCATCCGGACTTTATCCAGTTCCCTGCCGAAAAGACTCCCATCGGCGATGCGAAAAAGCCCGAACCCTTTACGGTGCGATGGCTTCTCAGTACGCGTCTGCCATTTGCGCCGTACCATGCGAAGCGACGGTTTGTGCTCTTTCCTGCCGCCGATCTTATCAATCATGAAGCCGAGACGGCATTACTGAAAACGCTCGAAGAACCGCCCGATCATACTCGCTTTATCTTTATCGCTGATTCGGTAGAGTCGCTGAAAGAAACGATTCTCAGTCGGGGAGTGCATGTTCCGTTTCATCACGTACCGCTACGTGCCCTTGAAGCGCAGACGGGCATCCGCGACGTACACGACCTTGAAATGCTTGGAGGCTCGTTCGAACTTCTTGATATGATTCAGAGCGAGGCGTATCGCTCCCTGAAAGCGGCGGTGGACGACGCCCTCTCACATCAGCTCGGTTTGCTGGAGCTTGAGGCCTATGTGCGTGAGGAAGCAAAGCGCAACGCCGAGATGAAAGAACTGGAATACACGTACGAAGATTTCTTGCATGCCTTTGCGTTGCTGCTGTTACAGCGAACGGGAAGGATGCCGGTTGCAGGCGACATCACTCAAGCAGTTCATCAGTTTCTATCGGGAATGCGCATGGCGCAGGGAGGCATGCTGCCGTTTCATCTTTCGCGTCTGTTCTTCGATCTGCATCGAACTATCTATGAAACGGTTTAACAGGCCTCGCATGATCAAGGCGTCTGAACGATAACCGTTTTAAGAATCTGCTGACTCTCTTCGGCAGGAGGAACGCGCCAGCTGATGCCCTGCGGGGTGACGACGAGCGATCTGCCCTGGACGCGATGACCCATGATCTCGCCGGTCGAACAGCATTTGGCAATGCACTGGCGGTTTTCTCTGGCGGGTAGACAGAAAAGCTCTTCGTCGCGCTGGAATTTCTCGTCGACGCTTTCTTCACGAAACGGCGAATTGAATACCGAGAATATCAGTCGTACGTCCTGTTCGGCCAGCTCATCGAAGTAAGGACGATGGCGCACGTCGTTGCAGATCAGGACTCCGAAGCGATGGCCGCCAAGCATGAAGATGCCCGCATCATTACCCGGAGTGAGGAACTTCTTTTCGTTCTCGGTGAGGTGGCGTTTGCGATACCAGTCGACGATCTGACCGCCTGATATAACGGGTGTGGCGTTGTAAAGATGGCCGTTTTCTTCGAGAACGACGGATCCGCCGATAATAACGCCGCGATAAGAGCTGTTCAGTTTCACAAGCCAGTCAAGGGCGAACTTCGTCTTCTCTTTTAAGTCACGAGGATCTTTGACCGAACCGTCTGCAAAAAAATACTCGGGTAACAGAAGAAAATCGGATTTCACCGCGGCCAGCTTCTTGAAGGTGGCGAGGTTAAGCCCATCCGAAAGTAGTTTCTGGAAGATCGTAACCTTAACGAGGCCCATAGGGAGTACAGAGGGTTTTACCGCTTCATGAGTCAACCGATTTCCACCGCGCAGATTTCCCGATCGCGATGTATTCTGCTTAATATTGCCAGCGCTTTTTTCTTCTATGGAGCGACGGTGGCGGTCTATCGGGGCATTGATGTCGCGGGAGATCAATCGGTCGGTGCCCTCAGTTATGCCTTCTTGCGTAATCTTATAGGTTTTTTATTCTATCTTGTTTTTTTTACGCTTAATCCTCAGAAGATGAAGTTTCGCGTTCCGCCCGTGCTTTTCATCAGAGCAGTGTTCAACGCTCTTGCTCTTTTCGCGTTTTATCTTTCTGTTCAGTATGGAAATGCCGGACGAGCCAACGTTTTGAATATGACCTATCCCGTTTTTGTGGCGATGCTTTCCGGGCCGCTGCTTGCAGAGAAGCCCGATCGCATGACGCTGATTATGCTCGGTCTGGGAATGATCGGGCTTTTCATGCATTTCTCCGATGCGCTCATCGCCCCGCAATCAGATCATATTATCGGCGATCTGTTTGGAGTTTTCTCGGGCATCACGGCCGCTGTTGCCGTCCTTGCTCTGCGCGGCGCGGCTCGTGTGGCGGGTTCGTCGTTGATTCTTCTGTGGATGTTTGGAACGGGAACGGTGCTCAGTTTTCCGATCATTATGCATCAGATTCCGCAGATGTTCGGCGCTGAGCTGCCCTTTCTTCTGCTTTCGGCCGCCTGCGGGCTTCTCGGACAGTGGACTTTAACGGAATCCTACCGAAATCTCGATGCTACGACGGGCAGCGTGCTTTCCGGATTGCGGATCCCTATTGCACTCGTGTCGGGTCTGCTCTTTCTGGATGAGCCCACGTCAATTATGGCCCTCCTTGGAGGGGCATTGATATTCTCAGGAAATCTTTTACTTGCGTTCAAATCTTCCCGACGTAAACTATGATAAAATATGCCCGGCGGTGTCTTACAGGAAGCGTTGCAGAAGCTGGGTGATTCCGGTCTGTACGGAACGGCCTCTGATTTCAGTAAATGGCTTCGCTTTCGAGAAGGAATCGATATCGGTGAAGACCAGGTCAGAGCCGCTCTCGATGAGTTGCTTGTAGCGGGTCGCTTCGAGAGACATGCCGATTACCCTGACGATTACGTCAGCACGCACATGGCCAGGCTGCCCGACTCCTATTCCTTTCACTGCCCCCGTCATCTTTCCGATTCGCCGATTCAGTTTTTCCGCTCTTTGCTTCTTGTCTTTCTGCGACAGAAGGGCATCCACCCCGAGCAGGAGGTCGATATCGTCATCGCCTCTGTGGAAGCCATCGAGAATGCGGTGAAGTATTCGTCGTCGGGCGATATCATTGTTCGATTCGATTTCGTTCCCGGAGAATTCCGTCTTGAAGTCATCAATGACGTAAAGCCTGCCGAGCCAGATCACGACATAGAGCTCGGCAAATACGACAGCAGTCGCACTTTAATGCGTGGCATGATGGTCATGTCCAGGCTATTTGATGAGATGGATATCGGCATCGACGAATCCGTCAGTCGGGCCACGTTTCGTGCTCGCAAGCTGGTTCGTTCTTAAACGCAGGCATTCCGAATTTGTCCCGGTGCCCTGTTATGCTTTTATCATGGCGGATTCTTCTATAATCGGATGCCTGTATTCTGTAGCATACCGGTGCAGCCGACCCTATCAATGAAACGGAAAAACACATGAGCAATGATCGCAGATTACGGCTTGTCTCGGAATACAGCGCTTCCGGAGACCAGCCCGAGGCCATTCGCACCCTATCCGAAGCCGCCGAAAACGGAAAGCATCGACTCTGCCTGGTCGGGGTGACCGGTTCGGGAAAGACATTCACGATGGCCTCGTTCATCGAAAAGGTGCAGAAGCCCACGCTTGTTCTCACGCATAACAAAACCCTGGCGGCTCAGCTTTACCGCGAGTTCCGGGAGTTCTTTCCAGAGAACGCCGTCGAGTATTTCGTCTCGTACTACGACTACTATCAGCCCGAGGCCTATGTTCCGAGCTCCGACACATACATCGAAAAGGATGCGAGCATCAACGACGAGATCGACCGGCTGAGGCTGCGGGCGACCTCGTCGCTGCTCGAACGCCGTGACGTCATCATCGTCTCATCCGTTTCATGTATCTACGGCCTCGGTTCTCCTGAAGATTACCGCGACAGCATGGTCATCTTTGACCGCGGTTTAACCGTCGATCGCAACGAAATCATGCGCCGGCTGATACATATTCAGTATATGCGTAACGACGTTGCCTTCGGCCGTGGAACGTTCCGGGTACGGGGCGACACGCTGGAGATCTTTCCCGCCTATCGTCAGGAGGCCGTGCGCGTCGAATGGTTCGGAGACGAGATCGAATCGCTTTCGTTCATCGACCCTGTGACCGGTCGCGTACTCGATCGTATGGATCGTATTATCCTGTATCCGGCGAAGCACTTTATTACGTCGCCTCCGCGACTGAAAGACGCCGTTAAGGCCATCGAAGAAGAGCTGCAACAGCAGCTTGCCTATCTCAAGTCCAAAGACAAGCTGCTTGAGGCGCAGAGACTGGAGATGCGTACGCGCTACGATATGGAGATGCTGCAGGAGGTCGGTTACTGCAACGGCATCGAAAACTATTCGCGCCATCTATCGGGCCGCGGACCAGGCGAAACGCCGGCCACGCTTTTCAGTTATTTTCCCGACGATTTCTGGGTGATCGTCGATGAAAGTCATGTCACGCTGCCTCAGGTACGGGGTATGTTCGAAGGCGACCGGGCTCGCAAGCAGACGCTCGTCGACTTCGGCTTCAGGCTTCCATCGGCGCTGGATAACCGTCCCTTGAATTTCGCCGAATTCGAGAAGAAGGCCGAAAGGATTCTCTTTGTTTCGGCGACGCCTGCCGATTACGAAACGAATCACGCCGAGGTGACGGTCGAGCAGCTCATCCGACCGACGGGGCTTCTTGATCCCGAGGTGGAGGTGCGTCCCGTCGCCGGACAGATCGAAGATCTTACGGCCGAGATCCGAGCGCAGATGGCAAAGGGCCACCGTACGCTTGTGACGACGCTGACGATCAAGATGGCCGAAGATTTAACCGACTATCTGCGCGAGCTTGAAATACCCGTCGCCTATCTGCATGCGGAAGTCGATACGATGCAGCGAGTCGAGATCATCCGCGATCTGCGCAAGGGACTGTATCAGGTCGTCGTCGGCGTGAACCTGCTTCGCGAAGGCCTCGATCTACCCGAGGTGTCGCTTGTCGCTATTCTTGACGCCGATCGTGAAGGCTTCCTGCGTAATACGCGATCATTGATTCAAACGATGGGGCGTGCGGCCCGAAACTCCGAAGGGCGCGCCATTCTGTATGCCGATACGATTACGCCGTCCATGAAGGCTGCAATAGACGAAACGCGTCGTCGTCGGATCATTCAGGAGCAGTTTAACCAGGAGCATGGCATCACTCCCGAAACGATCCGCAAAGGCATCGACGACATACTGCCGCGGTTTCTCACCGAAGAAGAAGCGGATCGCAGTTTCGAGAATCTTGAGAAAGAGCTCGATTTTCGCAAAGCTCGCGGAAGCAGAGAGAAGATCGAGATCATCCGCAATGCGATGCTTGAGGCGGCGAAGAACCTGGATTTCGAGAAGGCGGCCGCCTTACGTGATTGGATGCAGCATCTTGAAGGCGGTGATAAAAAGCCGCAGCAGAGTACGGTCGTTCCGTTCGTTCAGAAGAATCGGCGCCGACGCAGGTAAGGCCGCGTAGATAACTCTGCCGGCATTGCCTCAGCCATTCTCAAAATCGCCTCAGAATCGTTTCAAGTAGCCGCCCCAGAAAGGCAGGATCTTCTCGCGAATCATGGCGAAGCGTTCTTCGATGATGCCGTCGGGATCGAATAGGATGATGCCGTGCTTTGCAATCTCCACCTGAAGGGCGAAGCCCGCCTGCCATCGTTCTTCAGACCAGAGAAAGAGGTCCCAGTTCTCGGGGACTTCCAGCAGTGGAGGCTCACCGGCATAGATGGCTCCGACATCCCAGTCGGCATTGCGGCGCTGATCGGCGAACTTCGCACGAGAACCGAAGACGACCGCACCGCGCAGCTCAGTCGCTACAGGCCAGACAGATCTGAGTACGGGAAGCAGGTGTTCAAACTGCTCCGGTGAAGGGACGAAGGTTTTGCCTTCTGTCATGCTCCGACATGATTTTTGATTGATCGCTGAGCAACAACTCCATTCTTTATAAAGAATATGGATGAAATGGAGTTCGACAGGACACGGAAGGCTATCGGCTCCGAAGCCCTTGAGGAAGAGGAGCGCAAGCGACTGCTGGGCACCTTCACCTCCAGTGGCGGCAAGGTTCTCGACGAAAAAGCGCTGAGACGGCAGCAGGCTGAGGCGAAGCGCTCCGGAAAGGAGTCGCCGTCAGAGGGACGTTCTGCGCCGGTTTCTGATGTTAAGCTTCCGTCTGAGTTGCGAAAGGAGCAGCGCGCTCGCGAGCTTGAGAGGCAGGCGCTTGAACGAAAGCGTAAAGATGCCATGCGACGCGAATCATCAAGCTTCTTCGCTCGGCTGGGCATCAAATTTCGATGTTCCATAGCGGGCCTCACTCCGTTCGGCAGCGCCATGGTACAGCCCTCGGCGCTCTCCTTCTTCAGCCTGGAACTGCGCAAGGCGCTTATTGAATGTAATATTCTGGGCAACGAGCTTCTCGTGAACGACGCAGAAGTGGCCCGTTCGATGAAGAAAGAACTCAAGAACCCCTTTTATATCGAGCTCGTAAACCGCGCCAGGCTTCTTTATGATCGCCAGGAGTTAAGCGAGCTTCTCGCCTCGTACAGCGAAGCGAATCCTCGGCCGGTGCCGCTTGAGTCGATGCGTGTGCCGCTCTTTTCGCTTCTGCGCAAGCTCTATGCGCTAATGCCCTATCGCGAGAGTTACCTGAAGTCGGTACAGACGGGTATTCTGATCCAGCAGAAACAGCAGAAAAAGGCCGCCGATCTTTACGTAGCCAAGCAGAAGGGAATCGAGGCAAGCTGGCGGCTGTTGATGGACAAGGCCTTTCCAAAGATCCTGCTCCTTGTGCAGCGTCTTGAAATGAAGAATATAGGGCCCGGCCATCCGCTTTTTGAAGAGATGATCGGCTTTGGCGCCGATCTGCGTGTACAGGTTCCACAGGGAGGCGTCATCGTCGAGCCTGCGCCTGGCGTCGCAGAAGAGAAGTCGGAGTCTGGAACGCCGGGTGCAGAAGCGTCGCAGGTGGAAGAAGAGGCTCTCGATCCTGAAGAACAGGCAAAAAAAGATAAGGAGCGCAAGAAGCAGGAGCTGGCGCAGCGGCTTTTTGATTACGGGCTTGGCCTCCATCGCCGTCGCACACCCGAACAGCTTCGCGAGGCTTACGATTCGAAGAACGAATACGTCCAGGCCGATCTGCACGATAAGGCCTTTCTCTCGTACATGCTGCTGAAGTTTTTCGACGATCAGTTCGCTTTCATTCTCACGACGAATCGCCTTCAGCTCGAGCCCATAGTGCAGAGCGGAGTGCGCGTTAACCTGAAGCAGGATCTGACCGATGCCTACCAGAGTATTCGATCATGCCATGATATGTTCCGCGCCTACTACCACGACTATGTGGAGTACAGAAAAGCTCTCGACGAAGGCTCGAAGACGGGCAACTATGTGGAGCATGCGAAGAAGGTCTCTATGTTCGAAACTCGCCGCGGCAAAACGGGGCGAGAGGTTCGCATGGCGATCAAGAATTACATGAACCGAATCGAGAAGCTGCTTGCCGTCCTCTTGAAAGATATGAAGGAAGGCGGAAGAGTCGTGCTCAATCCAAACGACGTTTTCGTGATGGATCTCGAAGCCGATCAGTCCAAACTCATGAACGGCCGCAAGATGAAAGAGATCATCCGGGACACGTATGCCTTCGCTCACGTTCTGGGCAGACGTCTTGAGAACGGAGATCTTTACGGCGGCGTTCTTGAGCTATCCGAAGAGGATTTTCAGGCCTCTACAAAGGATTCTACCGCTCCCGCTCCTCCTCCCGAAGAAGAGGGGGCCGCGTCGGATTCGGGACAGGAATCTCAAAAAAGTAACGAGGCCTTCTGACATCGCATGAAGGACGAAGTATTTATCGAGGTGATCCTCGACATTCCCCGTGAACGTTCCCTTGAAGTGACTCCGCTTCTTGATAACGGCATTCTGGAAAAGATGACCGGTTATTTCGAGGTCCTCTATGAAGAAGGACTCAGATCTGATCGGTCGGTGATGAAGCTGTATTTTCCCGCCGGATACGCAATGGCGCGCTGGGACCTGGAAAGTCTTCTGCTTTCGATAGGTTTTGACGACTACGTGATCGCCGAAAGCTCCGTTAACCGCCAGAACTATATGGAGGCGTACAAGGAGCACTACGAGCCTCTTCGCCTGTCAGAACATTTTGGCGTCGTTCCCAACTGGCACCGCGGAACGCCAAAAGAGAGCGAGTTTGTCGCGCAATTTTCGGGCGGATTCATTCCGCTCTACCTTGATCCAGGCCTTGCTTTCGGAACAGGACGACACGCCACGACGCAGATGATGGTGCAGTTCATCGACGCACATTGTTTTGAGGGAAAGACGGTGCTTGATGCGGGGTGTGGTTCGGGTATCCTTGCTCTGGCCGCTCTCAAGAAAGGGGCGAAGTACGCGACCGGTTTCGATATTGACGGCAATGCGGTCAATGCCTCGCGCGAGAACCTGCTTGAGAACGGAATCGCCCCGGATCGTTTTGAGATACTCGAAGGCGGATGGGATCTTCCGCAGATTCAGAGTCGTCGCTATGACGTTATCCTTGCCAATATAACGATGAACATCTTTGTCGAGTATCGACGCATCATCGACGGATTGAACTGCGATAGGCTCGTCGTCTCAGGCGTTCTTGAAGAGGCGCGCGATGCCTTCATGCGACTTTTTGGAGAGTCCTGGAACTGTCATGAGCAGAAGACCGATGACGGCTGGATACTGCTCGATCTGCATCGTCAGGAACATTGACCCGACGCCCCTTCACCCAAAACTGGCAGCATGAATCTGAACCAGTCCCATTTTCAAGGCGCCAGCCTGACGGGAAGAGACTGGCATCACCCGAACTGCTATGGATGCGGGGAGGAGAACGAGAAAGGACTCCATGCGGACTTCACCTTCGACGAAAAAACGGGTGAAGTGCGGTTCTCCTACACGCCTGCACAGCATTTTGAGGGGGCGCCTGGTTTCTCACATGGCGGTATGCTGGCTACCCTTCTCGACGAGGCCCAGGGATGCCTCTGTTTCCACGTCGGTCATGTCGTGATGACTGAAAAACTGCACATGAACTATCACAAGGCGACGCCTCTGGATACGGCGTTTCATGTACGTGCCTGGCTAACGGCCGTGCGAAAGCGCAGGCTTTACACGCGAGCGGTGATTTTCAACGACGCCAATGAGATCCACGTAAGTTCGAGCGCAAGCTGGTACGTTCTTCCGGAAAGGTTAACAAGACGCATGTTCCAGGGGAAGCACAGCGAGGAGTTTACCGAGAAGTCGTTGCGATTGATTGAAGCGAACCGCAGACGTGCGAAGGAAATTCGCCGACGCCTGAAGGTGGAAAAAGAAAACCCAACGATTCAATCGAGATAGCCCTGAGGCAGTTTGCGAAAGCGCTGTTAAGCCATGAAACGAAGAAGGCTCTGCATCATAGCAGAGCCTCTTTTTTGATTGGGTCAACTACAGCATTTCATCGTCAGCTGCAGTCGTTTGCGCCGCCGCCGCAGACGCAGGATATATTGAATTCGCCCAGTTCAGCCGGCAGTTCAAAGTTCTTTTCAGAGAGAACCTGTTCTGGATAACCATCGCGAACGGCGTCATAACGGCATTGAATCACGTAGCTTCCCGGCATGATGTAAGTCATGCGGTTGTCGTTCCCGGCGCGAACCGGCGTCGCTGCCAGAGGAAGCTGATCCAGGTCACGGATGCACGTAGGGTTACCAAATCCGTCGATGCATTCCCCCTGATAGTAAATAGCGTAATAATAGCGAATATCCTTTGTTCCACCCGAAACGCGAACCGTTCTGGTAAAGTCAGGATAAAAGATACGGGCCCGCGTCAGCACGTTCCCGCCCATATCGATTTCGCTTGTGTGCGGTCTTCGCCAGTCGCTTATACCCACGACGGTCGCCGGGTCAGAGTTATCAGAAGGGACGAAGCTGTGAACCATGAGATTCTCTTTGATGTTAAAGCGAATCTCGATGCCGAGAGGGATGTACTCGCCCGTAACATACATGGAATTCTGCATGCCCGGATGAGTCGTATGGTGTAGCGGAAACCACTGGCTCGGCAGAACGCTGCGCATCGCCGCATCAATGCCCGGATCGTAACCGAGGATCCAGTTCATACGGTAGCCGTTAACCTTGTAAACGGTATCGACTGGCGCCGTACCGCTCTGCCTCAGATGACCGGTAAAAAAAGTCCGAATATAAACACCGGCGTGCTGATAGGCCCCGGGACCGACGTCTCGCGAAGGATAGGTCGCTCCTCGGCCGTTAAAAAGCTCGATGTAATTTATATAACCGGCTTTATCGATGCACGAATTATCGTTGTTTAAAAGGACGAAAGTAGGACTGCAATAAACCTGTCGTGTCGGCGAAAGTACATCCCAGAATTTCTCGGCATCTTTCTCATCGTCAAGCTCGCCGAGAGTAGACAGATAACCCTTTGTCGAAAGCCTGATCTCGCCGACGTCAAGGAATATGGGCAGAGCATCGTAGGCCGGCAGCCCTGACACGTCCGTAGTCTCGCTGGCATCGACGAAAAGCGCGTTGCCGTTGATCTCTTCCCATCCGAGCGGGTAATCGGTTGCATACGTGCCCTTCAGGAATACAAGCATACGCTGGTTGAACAGGTGACTCAAAAGAGCCTCGTTGTTTCCCTTGCGACAGTTTGTAAAGGATATGACGACGGACAGAATCAGGATTGCGGTGAGAGTTCTTTTCATGGCTCAAATGATGAAAGAGACCATCAGGCCGAAGTTGTAAAAGGCCGGATTGTATATCTCAAACTCCTTTGTTTTGTAGAAGCGATCGTCGTAACTGCCCTGCATATATCGCAGATACTTCAGTTCTTTGGGTTCGGAGCGAAATTCTTCGTAAATATAATAGCCGTCGATACGAAGCCCCACGCGAAAACGTCGGGCAGCAAGGATGGAGAACTCAAATCCACCGTAGAGCATAGGGTCCCAGCCGCTACGGTTTACGGGACGCACTTCAAGATAGGAGGCACCGGCGCCCAGTTTCAGCAAAACGCTGAAGCGCTGTATCCAGGGAAGCGGGTATGCGATCGCCGCATATACGGGCACGGTAATCAGCTGTTGTGTGCTCTGCGATTTGTAGGCGGCGTAGGAAAACCCGGCTTCGAGCAGGAAGGGGCTCGGCCAGTACAGTCTGTAAAAGCCGCCCGCACCGAGGTTTGAATCGAGTACGTCGTCGGCCGGCGTTCCCGGAACGGGAAACGAACCACCCATCCAGAAGCCGGCCTCCATCTTCAGCTCTTCATTGAAGTTCTGCGCGCTGAGGCCGGCCGGAGCGGCCACAGAGATAACGGTGGCAAGCAGCAGAAGCAAAGGCTGGCGACGGAGAGCTGTTCGAAAATCTACCACTGTATGGAAACCTGTTATGGGGTACGCCAGGATTCGATCCGGAAAGCAGAAGTCTATCGATTTTACCCGCACGATTCGTACGGAATCGTACAGATATGTAAAGGAAGATTAATCCTTGAGCAGTCGTCGATTCCACTGATTGACAGGCTTCGGTCGAAACGAGTCCGGAGCGCATCAGGAGCTTTCTATGTATTCGATTGCAGGCTGTCTTGTATGCGCAGCAGCTTCTGCTTGAAAAGGCTGTTCCCGAAGACGGGGTAATCACGTAGCAGTGACAGCCCGATGCCGTGAAGATCGGGAACATCGGGATAGTACGCGGCACGAAAGTAGAGCCCTTGCGGCGGAGCGGTGCGCCCGGCCTGGATGCGATCCCGGCTTTGCATGATTTCGGGAAGCGACATACTCAGTCTTCCCGATGCGCGGTCGACGAAGCTTCCGACGATGATGCGGATCATGTTATGCAAAAAGGCGTTCCCGCGTATCGTCAGCGCAAGAAGCGTAGCGCCTCCGACCGGATCGTAACGTCGCTGCAGGGCGATATGATCGAGATAGCGTTCTTTCTTCTCTTCGGGATTTGCGCGCTTTGTAAAGGCCTCGAAGTTATGCTCTCCCTGCAAGGCGAGCAGTTCGGGAAACACAGCCTCCAGATCAAGGGAGTCGGGGACGGTCCAGGTATAAGGCGACATAAACAGCGAAGGCGTTCGTGCCTGATGAATCAGATACTCGTATTCTCTGGCCACACAGTCGAAGCGCGGATGAAAGTCGTAAGGCACCTCGTGAAACTTCACCGCCTGAACGGAGGGACCTGCAAGCGCGTCAATGGAACGCAGAAAACTGTCGGATTCCTCGATCAACGCATGTGTGCGAAAAGAAACGACCTGTCCGGTCGCATGCACGCCCGAATCGGTACGTCCGGCCGCCTGGATCTTGATCTCTTCGCGCAGCAAGACACTGAGCGCCGTTTCCAGTCGACTCTGAACCGTTTCGCCGTCTTTCTGCGTCTGAAAGCCGAAGAGCCGGGAACCGTCGTAGGCGATCGTCAGAGCGTAACGCCGTCGCACCATCTTTTTCAGGAAACGGCCTCTCCCTGTCCGGTCAGCACCTGCAACTTGCCGTTGATCTCATCGTATAGATCTTTGGAAAGATCAATGATGATCGATGGCTTCGACTTAGAGGATTTGCCCATACCGTAAAGCTTGCCAAGATAGCGCTTTGCTTCGTCGAGGTACTTGATCTGCTTGGCCTGGTCTTTCGTGATGGCCTCGATGTATTTGTATGTCAGATAACCGTTCAGGTAGATGACGCCGTCAAAACCCCAGTTCTTATCGGTATCGGGACCGAGCAGCGATGTGAACTGGTCATGCGGTTCGGTTCCGCGACTCATGATTTCGAGAACGGGACGGTAATACTGCACGGCCTTTAAATACATGAAATCCCGGATCTTATCGAATCCCATACTCGGAAACTCGTCGTTCATATCTCCAAAGAGCCAGGCCGCTCTCATCGAGCAGATGGCCTTCTTCGGCGTGGGGGCGACGTCCACGCCGCGATGCTGATAGCAGTCGATCGCCAGAAGATACGAGGCCGCTCCATGTACGAGATGGCGGTCTTCGTTGTAATCAATGGGCCCGATGATCTTTTCGATACCCGTGCGTCGGTTCATCGTCGTTCGTTTCAGGCCGTCAAGGGCGCCGGCATCGACCGTATTGAAATCATTTTGAAAGGAAGAAAACAGGCATTGCGGGCAGACGACAACCGGATAGATGAGGGGAATCACACGGCCGAATTTGCGGGACTCATTGTAGCCTCGACGCAACTCCACCGACAGATCGCCGGCGATCAGGCGTCCGCCGCCTGTGAGCAGCTGCTCGCGGGTGAAGGTATGGTTGCATACGGGGCAGCGGGACTGGTCCTTGCTGCGAAATGAGATGTTCCGGCCGATTTTCTTCTGTCCCCCAAGCATCCTGCGCTCCAATCCGGGCGAAAAGGGCCCGGGAATTGCTAACAGGCTGCTTTTTTCGGCAACCTGCGAATTGAAAAGTCGTTTTTTCGATTTCTATCTTTTGCCTTTTTTATATCGGCATATCACGTTGGACTCCTCGACGTCCGATATATTATTTGAATTCTCAGGAGAATTTTCCTATGAAACCAGTTTTACTAAAACGAGCCCGATCTTATATCATCACTGCCGCCATTTTCGGGGCCATTCTCGGTACCACCGCTCTTGAGGCTCAGTCCGTTGCCGAAAAGGCGACCCGCCAGCGGGACAGCCTGATCATCTCGCTGCGTAAGCTGCGGCCGATGGTCTACAACTTCCCCTGCGATCCGATGCCCGAATGCATGCCGCAGAACGCCGAGCAGCGTCGCACCAATCCCGGCAAAAACGTCGAGATGTACCGTAAAGCGAAGCGTCTGTATCAGGAAGGCCTTGTCTATTATTTTGAAAAGAACTTTGTCAACTCCTACTCCCGTTTTCTGGAAGCCCAGCAGACGATGGACAAGCTGCTTGAGGCCATCAGCCAGATCTACATCGACCGCGCCGAGCTGATGATGCGTCAGTCGGTCGAGAAGCTCAATCCGAACGACCCGAACGACATGGCTGTCGTCGATATCTCGATGGATTTCGGTCAGAACTCCAAGCTGCGTCGGGATTTTCATAAGAATCGCAACATCCAGTATGACGTGCGTCGCTACGATCCGCGCAACTATCACTGGGCGGTGAACAAGTATCAGATCGAAAAGAACATGGAGAAGGGCTACGAGCATCTCGGTCTTGCTCGTCAGGCGCGCGAAAAGGCGCTGCGTCTCGATGCTCATCTTGATGCCGATCAGCGTACGACGATCGATATGGTGAATCGTCGTATCGAGATCTACAGACAGGTGATCGAGCTCTGCCGCAAGGCGAAGATCAACGCCGAATTCATCTTTGCACTCAAGTATCCTTACGCGAACTATCCGCTGAGCAATCAGTTCGGCAAAACCGAAAAGATCGACGATAAGGCCGGTGAGATTCCTTCGCTGCACGGCGTGAAGATGAACTGGTCACAGAATCCGAATATCATGCCGAAGAATCTGCATCCGATCTTTGACTTCCGCGTTCCTCAGGAGTGGCATCGCGATACCGTCGATGCTCGTGAGATGCGCTTCGACGATGAGCTCGATACGCAACTGCGCTTCCGCTTTCATAAAGGCAAGAAGCCTGTCGAGATCCTCGAAGATAATTCAGGACAACCGACAAGCACAAAGCCCGAAGCCGGAATCTGATCCTTCACTGTCGGAATCGCACCGGAGTCGCAAAAAACCCCGCCCTTTGCAGGCGGGGTTTTTTCGTCAGTGACAATGCAGATCAAATCTGCATGAGCTCTCTGAATCAGGCTGCCGCTGTCTTGCGTTTCTTCGCAATGACGATGGCGGCGATGATGCCGACGACGAACAGCAACAGTACAAGATACCAGTATTCGATCAGCAGGAAGGAAAGCCCCATCACGACAAAGGCCGAGATGAAAAGGATAACCCTGATCAAGCCTGCGCCGAATCCTCCGATCAGAGGGATGTACTCGATCAGTTCGAGGAACGGACCGACAAGCATGCTGAGGCCGATACCGAGGCAGAGAACGGAGGCACCAAAGAGGACGATTGTCATGATCGAGTCTTCCGTATTCAAGCTCTCCATGACCTGCTCGACCTTACCGGGCCCAACGCGCAGATAGCTGTCTCCGCTATCGGCGACAAAGCCGTCGATGCGTCCGTTTCCTGGCGTGCCGAGAGCCGTGTATTCACCGGCCGGATCATACGACGTTCCGGAATAGCTGAGTCGCTCGCAGCCGATACGCGGGCTCGTCGTGTTGCATGTCGAGTCGATATAGAGATAGCTGCCGTCTACGGTGTATGTACCGCTCAGCTTATCGGCGGAGAGGTCGATGCCCGGCATGCTTGTATAGCCGACGCTATCGGCCATCGGCCAGGTCTTCCCGTCAAAGATAAGCGACGGCGTTACGCCTGTACTGAAATCAGAGAGCGTCTGACCCGGATTGCTTTTGCGTTCGTCGCGACAGCCCTGGCCGTCGTCGGCCTTACCGGGGTTGCTCGTCCATTCTTCAACGCATTTGTAAGTTGTGACCTTTTCCTTTTTGCCGTTCTTCTCTACTTCTTTCGTTTCTTCTTTAGAAACATAGGCGTACATCTGCGCCGTTCTGTTGATGCTCAGGTACGGGCCGGGCTTCAGGTAGCCGTCGCCGATGGGTTCGGCCTGGAGCTTACCGGTCATATATACGGCCTTTTTTTCTTTTGCCGCCTCTGCTGCTTTTTCAAAAGGCATGGCGCCTTCAAGCACCTCTGATGCCTGTTCGCGTTGACTCGCGATGAAGACGATAACGAAGGAGGCCGGAATCAGGATGATCCCCACAAGGACGCCTTTCAGCGACTCCTTCATCTTGCCAAAAAAATCTGTCGGTTCGGACATGTGCTTCTCCCGAGGAAAGTATCTTTTTCTCATTGCTGTCGCTGCGACCTCATCTCAAAATGCAGATGAAGGCCGCAGGAAAATGCAAAGAGCATTCTTTCTGACGGTAAAAGCGTGTATCGGTCAAGGAAAAATCTCTGCGTCGGGGCTATCGACGCAGAAAACTCAACATTAAAGAAGATCTGCCTTGCAGAAGGCTTACCAGCCGTCGCGAGAGTCGACGGGATTTCGCTTTTCGAAGGCCGCTGGAACGGTGCGCCGTAGAAGCTGCATCATATCAGAGTAGTACTCAGCCGCGATGTTTTCGCGAATCGCTTCGGGAATCTCTTCGAAGTCCGCTCGATTGCGCTCGGGCAGAAGCACGGTATTGATGCCGGCCGCTCGCGCCGCGAGCACCTTCTCTTTGATGCCGCCGACGGGCAGGATGCGTCCGCGCAGCGATATCTCGCCCGTCATCGCAATATCTTCGGCGACGGGAACGCCGCTGAAAAGCGACGTCATCGCCGTAAGCAGCGTAACGCCGGCCGACGGCCCGTCTTTGGGAACGGCGCCTCCAGGAATATGAATGTGCACGTCTTTCTCTTCAAAGAGCTTTTCGTTCAGATTCAGTTCGCTCGCATGGGCCCTGAGAAACGAGAAGGCGGCCTGCGCCGATTCCTTCATCACATCGCCCAGTCGGCCCGAAAGCTTCAGGCCTCCTTTGCCCTGAAAGGCCGTGCTTTCAATAAAGAGGATGTCGCCTCCGACCGGAGTCCATGCAAGGCCTGTGGCTACTCCGGGAATACCGTTGAATTCCCGACGATCTCTGTAATACTTTGCTCTGCCAAGAAGCTCGACGAGCGACGCTTCGCTGACCGAAAACGCCTCTTTCTTCTCTTCGACTTTAAGAACAAGCTTGCGTGCGATCGACTCAAGCCTGCGCTTCAGGCTGCGCACGCCCGCTTCCCGAGTATAGTCCTCGATCACGCGAGCGATCGTCTTACGATCGAGAGAGAACTGCTCTTCGGTGAGCTGTAGATCTTTGCGGATGCGCGGAATAAGATGTCTCTCGGCGATGGCGATCTTCTCTTCCATCGTATAACCCGATAGCGACACGATCTCCATACGATCGAGCAGAGGCGCGGGAATCGTCTCAAGCGAGTTCGCCGTACAGAAGAACAGCGCTCGTGAAAGATCGTAGGCGAGGCCGAGATAATGATCTTCGAAGCCGTGATTCTGTTCGGGATCAAGCACTTCAAGAAGAGCGGCCGCCGGATCGCCCTGATACGACGCCCCGAGCTTGTCGATCTCATCGAGAAGAAAGACGGGCTCCACCGATCCCGACTTGCGGAACGATGAGATGATTTTTCCGGGAAGGGCGCCCACATAGGTGCGGCGATGTCCGCGTATCTCGGCCTCGTCGCGCACGCCGCCAAGGGCCGCTCTTACGAATTTGCGGTCAAGGGCGCGAGCCACCGACTGTGCAAGAGACGTTTTACCGACGCCCGGCGGTCCTACAAGGCAGAGGATCGGAGCCTTCGAAGGACCGGCCTTCTTCTCGACGGCGAGGTGTTCGAGAATGCGTTCTTTTACTTCTTGCAGACCTTCGTGGTCTTCATCGAGGATGCGGCGCGCTTCGGCAAGATCGAGCTTCTCTACGCGGGATGCAGCGGCTGCCCTGTCGCCTTCGTTAACCTGGGGCCAGGGAAGCTCGACGATCAGATCAAGCCAGTTGCGGATCTGCGACGCCTCCATGCCTCCGCCCTGCGGCCCCTCGGCGAGGCGTTTGTATCGCTTGAGCTCTTTATCGACCGCCTTGCGAACATGCTCGGGAAGCGTCATCTCGCGCAGCTGTCTTTCCAGCTCGTCGGCGTCGGACTCCTCGGAATCACCCAGCTCTTTGCGGATCGTTTCGAGTTGTTTGCGAAGATAGAAGTCGCGCTGCATCTTTGAGGCGTCTTTCTCGACCTTCTCGCGCACCTCTTTCTCCATAACAAGCCGCTGCGTTTCGTCGATCAGATACGATTGCACAAGCTTGATCTTCTCGGCAACGGAAGACAGCGAAAGAAACTCAATCTTCTCTTCGATGGTTCGGCCCGAGAAGAAGACGACCTGATTGGCGAGTGAGGCCGCATTGGTGATACGTTTGATGAAGGATATCACTTCATCGGGGATGGCAGGGTTATATTCGATATAACGGATAACGTGAGCCTGGAATTCGAGGAATTCATCGTTGCCGATATCGCCGACCTCGAAAGCCGGCTTGATGCGCGCTTTCAGGTAAGGCTCATCCGTCACGATCTCTGCGAGTTCGATCTTCTGCACGCCTTGCAGAAAGACCTGATAGCCGCCTTCGCCCATCGGCAGGACGCGATGGATCTCGGCAAGCGATCCGACCGGAAAGAGATCCTCGCCCTTTACCGTTTCGGCCTCGGGATTCTTCTGCGTAAAAAGCCCGATCAGCGAGCCCGGTTTGCCGTGCTGTTCGATGAGCTGCACCGATTCAGAGCGGCCCACGAATATGGGCAGGATGATGCCGGGAAATACGATGGCATTGCGAAGAGGGATGAGCGGAACGATCTCGGGGATTTCCGCCGGATCGATCTCGGTGATGTTCTGATCTGTATAGCGAATCACGTGTTTCATAAATTCTTTCTCGAAATCAGAACATAGCAATTTTTGTTCCAGGCAGATGCCGTTTTTCCTGATGGCGAGAGGGGCTTCAGGGGCGTGGATCTGTCATACTGGCAGGCAACTGTAATACTGGCAGGCCCTGAGCTTTCATGGAATAGGCCAGGCCCTCTGATTTCAGCGATAGATCCGGGTAGAAAGGGCATGAAACGGAAAAACCGGACCTTTTCAGATCCGGTCGGCCGTAGCGGTGGGCCCGCCATCCTGCACCGCTCCGTTATGGGCGGCATCAGGCAAGGCAGGATTATAAAACGATCAGTGACGCAGAACGCCCGAGACGCTTGCGGTCGGGTCGAGCTTGATCTTAGGAGCTGTCAGGTTTCCCTCAACAGAGCCTTTTTCGCTGACCATGATCTCGTTTTTCGCCTTCAGTTCGCCTTTTACGCGACCGAGTACGACGATCTCACTGCCAAGGATTTCCGTTTCAACGATGACTTCGGCGCCGGCGCCGATAATGACCGGATTGTTACCGGCATCAATCTTTCTTGCAAATACCTGTCCTTCGATGATGAGCTTTTCATCTACGAAGACGGTGTTATCTCTGAGAACGGTTTTCGGTCCCAGAAGGGTCTGGTTCAGGTTAACGGCCATGAAAGAACTCCTTTTTAATGATGGCATGCCGGCAAAAGCCCTGTGGCTTTTTCAAGCATCCAATTTTTGCGGCTCTGCGTCCGCTCGAAATCATCCTGTTGAGACCATTTCAGTATTCAACAGGATGCTCTGGCCGGCCCGCGCCGGCTCGCCTATGGTATCGCGGTACCGGATTCCTCAGTCAATAAATTTTCGAAAGGAGATGAGCGCTCCGCGATTTTTCGATTCAGATGCCGTATAAAAAATGCCCGCCACGCCGAGATGAAAGCCCGAGCCGATATGCCAGTCGAGCCCCGGCGCTATCTCAAGGTATTTCTTGATCTGATCGTCGGGATCGTAACGGTTGTGGTAGCGCAAATCGACGGAAAGCGTTACCGGGCGCAGTCGCAGACCGAGCGAAAGATCGTAAAACCAGCGCCTGCGGAACTCCTGATCGTCCTCTTCGCGTAGCTTCGGATTCGTTTCGGTGTTCCAGCGCACCGCTCCTGTCATATAGAAGATGTCGAAATCGAGATACATGCCGGCATAAGGTTCAAGGTAACCGATATCGTGAGCGACATCGCCCACCTTATTATGTCCTCTGGAGAGGTCGCCGTACAGTCCTCCGACGAATCCGAACTTCTGCCATCCGCCTTCGAACTTCAAGCCGAGGCGAATATGCTCCCAGTAATCGATCTTCGCGCGATCGGTACGCACGAGATCGGCATACGGCACTTTCAGATACAGAGAAAACCAGGGAACGAATGCCCATTCGCCGATCAGCGAAATCTGTCGTGTGCGCTGATAAACGTCGTCTTCTTCGCGTCGCTCCTGAAAGTTGAAGCCGGCGCCGATCTGTCGTTGCACGCGCACCTCGTCGTAAAGTAGCGCATTCACATCGTCGGATCTTGCAAACAGAGCGCCCGGTGCGGCGATCAGCAGTGTGCAGAATGAGAGAAGAATCTTGCCTTTCATCGTGCTCCTCCTGTAAGAAGATCAAGGCGAGTGGCGTAGGCAGCGCCGTAGAGAGCGAAGCCGTCGTTATTCGGATGAATGCAGTCGAACATGAGGCTGGCATCTGAGTAAGGGGGACCGCCGAGAGTGCCCCTTGCGTCGATATAACGCAGATTGGGAATCTGTGTCGTCAGGTATTGAAGCCTGGCGTTGAACTGGTTCAGGATATACTCGGGCAATTGATTCTGAGTAATTGAACTCGGCCCCTGCGAATAATCATTGACGCAGCTATTCTCTTTCAGCGGGTTCAGGTAATCATAACCATGAATGATCCACGTGAGCGGTTCTCCTCCGTAAAGGGACTGCTTGAGCAGGTCGCCGTTCATAATAAGCAGGCGAAGTCGTGATTCGTAGTTGGCAAGACGGACGTTGGCAATATCTTCGGGAATGTTGCTGTATTCGCCTTCGCTCGCAATCATATCGTTCCCGCCAAGGCTGAGCAGCATATAACGCATGTTCGGTCCGCCGTTATGGATCACTCTCTCGAAACCGCGGCGGCTTTCCCATTCTGTACGCAGGGTCAGTCCGGCGAGGTTTGAGGCGGTGATGCGATAGCCATGCACTTCGGTTAACTGGTCGTAGAGGTCGACGAGAACAGGCAGGCCAAGCGCGAAATCGGTCCAGCTATCGCCTACCATGCCGAACGTCGTATTGCCCTGACACTCGCCGAAAAGCTGACATCGCAGAGAGTCGTCGATGACGCTGGCCGGATCCTTTCGTTTGTCGCAGGCGGCGAAGAAGAGCATGATCGCCGCTACGACCCATAACATTGTTTTCTGTTTCATAAAGCTCCTGTGTCCGTTGAATGTATGGTGCAGGGGTTTCACTGCACTGAGCCCGATGAACCGCTTACCACGAGCCCGATGATCCACCGCCTCCGAAGCTGCCGCCTCCTCCTGAGAAGCCACCCGAGCTACTGCCCGAGCTGGACCATCCGCCACTGGAGCTGCTGCCTCCGCCGCCACGAAAGCGATACCAGGTCACGCCGATGACGGCGGCCAGAGAGAGAATGAACAGATTGGAGAAAGAAAAGCCCACGAAGAACATCGAAACGATCCACGTGGCAAGGGCTGCCAGTATGACGGCCAGCGGAGTAGGAAGAAACCAGTGCATGACAAAGGAGCTGATGGCCGATCCGAAGAAGAAGCCTCCGCCCAGCGTTCCATCGTCTTCATCAAACGAGGCTTCTGTCGAAGGGGGTGGAAGCTCTTCGCCGTCGATCAGACGCGTCATCGTCGAAACGGCGGCATGAAGGCCGGCGTAAAAGTTACCGTTTCGGAACTCCGGAGCCATCTGCTCGCTGATGATACGCTTTGCCGTAGCGTCGGGGATAACCCCTTCCAGCCCGTAGCCGACTTCGATGCGCATCTTACGATCGTCTTTTGCTACCGTAATCAGGATGCCGTCATCGGTGCCCTTTCGGCCGATCTTCCAGGCCTCAGCCACGCGCATGGAGAAATCCTCGATCACCTCTCCGTCGGTGGTTGAGACCATGAGAATTGCGATCTGGCTTCCTTTGCGGGTTTCCAGTTCGGCTAACTCTTTTTCAAGGAGCTGCACCTCTTCGGTGGAGAGCGTTCCGCTGAGATCGACGACGCGGCCGGTCAACTCGGGAACGGGAATCTGCGCCATGAGCAGCTGCGGCAGACTCATGATCAGCATGGTAAGAACGGCGGTACGAAAAATACGTCTCAGCAATGGATGCATGATAGACTCACAGGACAGCCGGACGATCGGGCAGTTCGTTGCGATCGACCCGCCCGTCGCGAGGATACAGTTCTTCGAGTTTCTGCGAAACGCTATCGATACCGCTCAGCGTACCGTTCAGAAAATCGCCCTTGCGATAGGCCTCTTCTATTTCGCGGCAGATCCGCTCAAAGAACTCAGGCCCGGCCGCTCGGTGCACGCCGCGATCGGCAAGGATTTCAATATCGTTATCGGCGAGCAGAAGATAGATGAGTACGCCGTTGTTCTCCTCGGTATCCCATACGCGAAGATTGGAGAATGCTTCGACGGCCTTCTCGCGGGGCGTCTTGCCGGCGATGATTTCGCGGGGATCCAGCGAGGGCTCGACGGCGAATACGATTTCGCCGCGATGCTTCTTTTCAGACGAGGCGATCCTGTCACGGATCGCCAGCATGGAAGCTTCGGGAAAGAGGGATCGAATACGCCACTTGCCCGAAAAGAAATGTTTGATCAGACGCAGCATGGTCAGTTCGAAAAATTCACGGCAGGTGGTTTGGAGATCTGCCCTTCATTTTCTACGGAGAAGTTAGGCTTCGTCTGATAGCCGAATATTTTCGCGGTGATGACGTTCGGGAAGACGCGAATCGTAGTGTTATAAGCTTGCACCGATTCGATATATCGTTTGCGAGCCACCGTGATACGGTTTTCGGTCCCTTCGATCTGTGCCTGTAAATCGCGGAAGTTTTCGTTTGCTTTCAGATCGGGATAGTTTTCGACGACGACCATCAGTCGTTGAAGGGCGCCGGTCAGTTCTCCCTGAGCGTTCTGGAATTGCTGGAAGGCCTGTGGATTGTTGACGAGCTCGGGAGTTGCCTGAATGGAACCCACACGCGAACGGGCCTCGGTAACGGCGGTCAGAACCTCTTTTTCATGTTTGGCATAACCTTTGACGACTTCGACAAGGTTCGGGATCAGATCGAAACGGCGCTGATACTGGTTCACTACCTCGGACCAGGCGGCATTCACCTGTTCGTCCTGAACCTGAATCTGATTGTAGCCGCAGTTTGACACCGAGGCCGTAATAAGGAGCAGCCCGGCAATTTTCAGGGCTTTGCGAAGGAATGACTGAGTCATGGCCGCATTCAATCGATTATGGAGAGTTCTGTCAACAGAAAACGCGAGGCTCCTGATTGACGGCGAATCGCTGCCATAGCATTCGGAGATGATGAACGAGCTGTTGACAGGCATCCTATCCGCTCTCTCAGAGAAGGTCGTTTTCCAGAATGTGCTCTATACTTCTGTGCTCGTAGCGGTGATCGTGCTCGCGCGATGGATCGCTCTGCGCTTTTTGCGGCGTCGTCTCAAGGATCGCGTCTCGTTCCGGCACTGGAAGCTGAACACCGGTTATCTTGCCGCTCTTGTCTTTGTGATGATCGCTCTGCCGCTCTGGCTTCCCTCTTTGCAGGGTATTGCGGCCATCATCGGTATCTTTGGCGCCGGTATCCTTATCGTAAACAAAGAGATACTGATGAACATCAGCGGATGGTTTTATGTCGTCGTGCGCAAGCCCTTTGAAGTGGGCAACAGGATTGGCATCCTTGATCTTTACGGCGACGTCATCGACATCCGACTGATGGATTTTACGATTATCGAAACGGCGCATCCGAAGCTGGGAGGGCAGAGTACGGGGCGGGTCGTTCACATCCCGAACTCTGCGCTGCTCACGCAACCGCTATCCAATGCCAGCAAGGAGTTCGCCTTCAACTGGAACGAGATACGCGTGCCGGTAACGCTTAAGAGCGACTGGCAGAAGGCGCTCGCTATCATCGAATCAATCGCCGCCGAAAAGCTTGAACGCATCTCTGTCGATGACGAGCGCCTGAAAAGATCCGAAGACCTTTACCTGATTAAGTTTAACCGAGTTCGACCGATCGTGTACGTCGAGTACAGAGGCGGAGCGGTTCTGTTAACGATCCGCCATCTGTGCGAGCCGAAGAACCGTCGCATCCTCACCGATCAGATCTGGCGCGAGATACTTCTGCGTTTCGCTATAGAGAACGACATACATCTGCACGAACACTTTTCGTCAGGAGAATAGCCTCAGCTGTAAGGGTTCGGGCCCGAGGGGAACGAAGGCGGCTTGAAGCGATCATCGTCTCTCGATATCGGCGTATCGGTATTCGTCGTCGTTGGTGGAGACGTTTGGCCTGAGGGGGGCTGAGCGTCGGTCGCTGACGTTTGCTGCGCGGTGGCAGGTGGGCCGATGGGCTGTCTTGCTGCAGGCGAAAGAAGCGGAGCTCCTTCCGGGTAGAGATGATCGAGCAGAGGACCGCAGACGGCTCCTCGAAAGGCGATCATCAACCCGAAGGCCGGAACGACGCCGATACACAGCAGTAAAAAGCCAAGAATTTGGAACACAAAATCGAAAAGTATGTGCTGAAGAGCGATGGCATGTGCGCTTGCCGACGTTGCTTTCCAGGAGATCGAGAAGGCCGACCCGATGCTATGTTGAAAATAGACGATGAGCGGGAAGACAAGGATCAGGCGAGCTGAGAGATAGTGAAAGAGGTAGATCATCAGGAGAAGCGCTATGAAGGTGCCGCCGACGGCCATCGGCAACTCTGCTTCAAAGAGCTGTTCGAGCTCAAGGCCTGTAGATGCTACCCAGGTGCCGATCGCCAGGCCGAGCAGCCCGAACAGGAAGAACATTCCGAGTATAGCAATCATGAGCAGGAGTCCGAAGCCAAACACGGGCCCGAATTTCTGAAACCCATCAAAGAGATGTTCCAGCGCACCCTGTTTGCGGTAGAATCGGTAACCGACAAGCGCCAGCCCGGCCGTCAGATGCGGTATTGCGATCAGTCCGACGAAGGAGTTTACGGCAAAGATAGAGATCAGGTACCAGAGAACTCCAATTCCACAGAGAGCCCAGAAATTCTCGCCCATCAATCGAAAGGCGCCGGAAAAAATCTCGCCACCCGATAGCGGAAGCGGGCGCACCTGGTCGGCATGAATCGTATCGGCGAGAGAGGCCTGCGAGGGAGCGTATGGATTTTCTGTCATGAAGGGGCATCGTTATCGGTTTTTCATCACGATCAATGAGTTTTTTTCCTTGTGCATTTCAATAATTCTGCCGAGACATAATCATGATTTCGGATCGTATCACGCAGATTGATCAACGCATTCAGGAAATCCACAATCGCTTTCAGCCTCGCCCCGCGGTGGAACCGGCTCTGAACACACCGTCCACATCAGAGTCTGAGAGGGCGGCAGTTTCGCCCGAAAAACCCGTCTTATTCTCGGGTATGCTCGAGCAGCTTATCCAGGAAGAATCGAAGAAGCAGGGCGTCTCTCCCGATCTGGTGCGTGCTGTCGTGAAGGCCGAAAGCAACGGTAATCCGAAGGCCGTCTCGCCGAAAGGCGCTATTGGATTGATGCAGCTCATGCCGCAGACGGCCGAAATGCTGGGCGTTGATCCGCATGATCCGTCCGAGAATCTCGAAGGCGGCATTCGCTTCTTGAAGCAGATGGCCGGTCGATACGGAGATCTTGATCGTACGCTGGCGGCTTATAATGCCGGCCCCGGAGCCGTCGATCGCTTCAAAGGAGTTCCTCCGTTTGAAGAGACGCAGCAGTACATCAAGAAGATCAAAAAAACCTTGAACTCCCTTCAGCAACCGTAGCCTGACAGACGCATGCCTCTCTCTCGAAAGTCGCGATTCCTGATCCCTCTGTTCTTCGTTTTCCTGGCCGGATGTCCGCGCAATCAGGATGATGCCGTGATGCTCCACATCTATCATCGCCTGCATCCCGAGATCGAAGCGGCCGTCGACGGTACAGAGATACCGGCCGCTTTTCTTGCCGCTCTCATTTCGCTTGAGAGCCATCCGCCCGGTAATCGTGATAGTCGGCGCTTTGAGCCAAAGGTATACCAGAGACTTCTGGAAATGAAGAATCAGGGGCGTTCGTTCGGACGCCTGCCCGCTGAACGGATCCGCATGCTATCAGATGCCGAGCTGCGCGAGCTGGCGACCAGCTACGGCCTGACTCAGATCATGGGGTATCACTGCCTGGATCTGGGATGTTCGATTCAGGATCTATCTGGAGAGTATCATCTTCTCTGGAGTATCGCCTACATGCAACGTCATTATCTGTCGCAGATCGTAAAGAAGGACTGGGAGGCATGTTTTCGCATTCATAACACGGGCCGCGCTGAAGGAACGACGCATCGCAACGATTACGCCGAGAAGGGTCTGCTGAGAATGCAATACTATGCCGAATGGGAAAAGAAGAAAGGCAATCTCTTTGCCGGTTTCTTCTGAATATGAAGCTGGCAGAGTATTGCTCAGTTTGCGTCGATGCAGTAGCTCGAAAACTCACAAGAGTACTATAAACAAAGCATCTCACGGCCGGAGCGCTTCCAAACAAAAAAGGCGGAGCTTTTCAACTCCGCCTTTTGAAGCAAACATAGAGTCAGGATTATTGAGCCTGAGCCTTCTCAGCCTGCGTTTCGAAAGCCTTCTGTCCGCCGGGGAACTTCATGTAACCGACACACATACACTGCTCCCAGTTTTCTTTTTCACCGGGTTTAACACAGGCGCCTGTATCGTTGTCGATAGCGCAGCAGTCATATACACCGGCGCCACGGATCAGACCCTGGCTCTGACGAACGATGGCAACGCCAGTCGACTGACCGTCAGATACGCCCGAAGCCTGCTCGAGAAAGTCGCCGATGATTTTCGACAGACCGTCGCCTTTGATCTGCGTGAGAGCAGCGTCGCGGCAGGTTGACATCATCATGGCAAGACGGCCGCTATCGATGGCTCTTTGCGAGGCAGCGGCAGAGAACTTCATATAGAGGTAATCTTTCGGCTTTTCAGCGGTGCAGTATTCTGCAGGGCTCTGGCCTTGTTTTGCAAGCGCAGCATCGGGAGCGCATGCCCAGCCTTCAAATACCCAGCCGGCTTCACCGACAGTGGTAGCATCCCGGCGGGAGTCGCCACCGCCACACTGAGCCAGGCCGATGGAAAGAGCGATGACACTCAGGGCGAGGATTTTCTTCATGTACTGATCTCCTTGAAATGGACGAAAATGAAGGGCAGCCTTGCGGGCATGATCCCTTCGAATTCTTGGATAGCAGGATGACCTTTACAGTTCAATTATTTTTTATACTCTTCAAGAAAATTCCAGCGAAAGATAATGGGATGTACCGGCTTTTATTATCGGGAAAACAAGTAAACCTTCGTTCTGCGCTTTTTATTTGCCTTTTTTGCATCGGTTGTTCTGGAGCCGCCTCCTTTCAAGAAAGCTTTCTGCCCGGGTTGGATGCCGATGCCTATCTGCTGCCTACCGATCTACTTTTTAAGAAAGACCTTGAAACGGGTAGCTACCGCCTGCCAGGAGATACGCCGTCTGCGCGATTATTTAAAGAGAACTCTCTGAGTATTCCTCTTGTCTTCGACGGTTTCAGTCCGCGCAGCCATTTCTATATTCCTGTTCCCTGCAATTTGAGAGAGGATCTCATTCCCGAGAAAGAGTCCGATACGCTGTTTCTGTACGACATGAGTTATCGTCGGCGTGTTCCTATCACTGTTCGTTATCGTAACGCACAGAACTGCGGATTGATCGTTCGTCCGCGCATGCCGCTCGATATGGACCGAACGTATGTGCTTGTGCTTTTGAATTCATATATATGGCAGGATCGACTGCATCAACCGAGCAGTCTTGGAAGGCTTTTTGATCGTCTGCGCAAAGAGCGAGATGACACGCCGGAACTGGAAGCCATGGCAGCGAATTTCGGCCTGCGTGCGCGAGAAACGCGGCAGGTTCTTGATCAATTGCGGGCCGACGGCATAGCGCCTTCGCGAATCCTGCGACTTGGTATCGCCGTTGTGCGCAGCGCAGGCGGAATGTACGGGCCGTATTTCGCCATGCTGCGCCGGTATCAGATTGAAGAACATGCCGAGATCGATTCCGTCAAAAGGCTCGGTCCGGGGTTATACAGCTTCCAGATTGAGCTGCGGGAGGCATGTTCGGGAACGCCCTGCCGTTTGAATCCTGTAGCCGGTCCGGGCATTCTGGCGCCTCCTTCGGCGGGATCGGGATCAAAGGTGGAGCGCGAGGTCTTGGTCCGCTTTCCACAAAAGCCTGCCCGTACGGTCATGTGGATGGAAGATGCGGAGTCGAATCCGGAACGCAACAGAGTTCTTTTTGATATGCGTATCTTTTCGCAGGTTTCTGAAGATGCTTCGGTGGCCCTTGCCATGTTTCTACGCCCTCGTGGCCGCGATGTGAATGAGCGTCTTGCGTCCATTATCGAGAAGAATGCCGTTTCCAGGCTTCTGCAATCCTACTCTATAGAAGAACTTCGTTCCTGTGCAGAGCATCGTCACTGTAAGCCACAGCACCGCCCTGTGCGTCGGCCGCTACTGCAGCTCTGCCTGACTGACGGCGATTGTGCCGCTTCGGCCGCTCTTGATCCCGAGGTCAGCGCCGTCATTCTGCCCGTCGTCGATGATGGCCTGCCCGGAGCCGCTTTTGAAAACGGTCGACTGCCTGCAAGAAACCATATCCTTGCCAGCTATGCTCGCGATCTTCGCGAAGATATCCTTTCCCTGGATATGAGCCGGCAGATGATGAAGTCAAAGAGGCTTCCTTACATCGACAAAAAGATGCACGTCACTGAAAATCTTTTCAATCGCAGGCAATACGAAAGTCTGATGGAATTCATAAACGGATCGATGGATAACAGGTAAGATATGAAAGAACGAAGACAGGAGAATTCTCTGTTTCCCGTTACGGGTAGGCAGTCCTTTGTGGCAGCGCTGGCCGCACTGGCCCTCGCCCTTCCATCGATCGGAGCGCTGCTCTGCGAAAAGACCGTGATGGATGCGAACTTTCTGATCGGAGCGGATCGCCCTCTCTGTCAGGGCGGGGTGATCGGTTCCATCGTGCTGCTTGTTATGGCTCTCGCCTTCGTGCTGTGGCAGTGGAAAGCAAATGGAGGAGAAACAGAAAGGGAAATCGAGAAAGTGGCAGACAGCGAAAAAGCGAATGCGTTTCGAAGGTTCACTGCAAGTCCCGACCGAGTCGCTTTATGGATGTCTGTGGCGTCTATTGGCATTTTCGGCCTTTACCTGTTTCTGTTCACCGTTTCGGTCGATCGAGCTCTGTTAAGCGCCGATCAGGATGTGACAAACGTTTCGACGGCCATCGCGAAAACGACGATCACCGATATACTTCCCTCGCCCTACGTCGCAGCCGGATCTTCGCGCAGCTTTCTTGCCCATCATTTCTCGCCGTCGTTACTTCTCTATGTGCCGTTTTATAAGATGGCCATGATACTTTCGACCGATGTGAATCATAACTTCTACAATATCATGCTCTTCGTCACGCTTCTTGCGGGCTTCTTTTTATGGCTTTACTACGCCTATCGTTCGTTGCCGACGCTTCGCTGGTTGCTGCCCGTTGCGATGATTCCGATCTTGCACAGCTTCCTGCTGTACAGACAGATTCTATCGTTTCATTTCGAGGTTCTCGCTATTCCGCTGATGGCTCTTCTTCTGCTATCGCTGCGTCTGCACGGGCGTGAAGACATTCCCCGACGCGCCGTCTGGCTGCGGCAATCCTGGCCTCTGATTGCCATGCTCTTTGCCGGCATCAAAGAGGATATGGGCGTTTACCTGGGATTGTTTGCCGGCGTATTCTTTTTTTTCGAGATCATAGACAAATGGAAGAAAGAGAAGCGCAGCATCTTTCGCGTGTTTATCGAACGCATGAAGCATTCCGTTTACTTCCGTCTCGGCCTTCTTGCCGTCGCATGGACGGTCGTCGCCATGATCGGTCGCCTGTGGATTGCAGGTGATGGGGCGCCGGGCTGGGAAAGCTACTGGAATGTGCAACAGTATGCCGAACGTTATCCGCAGTTCCGTAAAACGCCCTATACTTACATCTGGATTCTTCTCTCATCTGGAATATGGATCTTCTTTTCGTTACGCAGCACCGTGCTTGTCCTCCTCGTCCTGTCTCTGCACATGATTTCGGGTATGCCGTGGCATGCCTTACTGGAAAGCCATTACTCTTATACGATCCTGCCTTTTATTTTTGCCGGGAGCATTCGCGGCCTTGCGAATATCGCCCGGCTTGCAGAAGAGCGGCGCTTCACCGTGCGCCCGGCGCTGCTGCTCGTATTTATCGGGGCTCTCGTCGCCGATTATGCTCTGCTGCGAGATCGGAATCATCCGTATTCGCTGTTCGCGAAACATCAGGCCTTTGACGCAATCGACGAGACCGTGAAGCTCATACCGGCTGATGCATGCGTTCAGAGCAGCTTTCACGTCTCGGCCCTTGTGCCGCTGCGGGCCCGACCCATCCCCTTTACCTTTTACGAAGGCTCGCCGTTTGAGAAAAGCATGCCCGGCGGTGTGCGCCTGCATCTCTATGATCGAGAATCGGGGGAATGCAAAGAGCTCTACCGTCTGTTCTACGGAACGCTGACGGGAGAGCTGAAGGCAGAGATGGATAGAGAGGGAACGATCCTTACCGAAACGCCCGGGGTTATTCTGCTCTGGAGATGGGATCCCGACTAACGAAAGGCTGGTGAGTGATCGAGCAGTTCGAGAAATCGCTCGATACCGGTTTTCATAATGCGTCGATTGGATGACAGATACGACGAATAGATGAGCCCGGCCAGATAGGTCATGAGCAGCTGGGCGTCTTCCATATTGATCTCAAGATGTTCGCTGATCAGGCGCAGGTAAGAGCGGGCCCATTCGAAGATCATGCGCTCGGCCCTGATGGGCACCGTATTGCGCATGAGATCGACGCTGAGCACGATCTGCTTCTGCACGAGCGATGGATCGCTGATGGCGCTGTCGACGACGATCTGCATCTTTTCACGTCGTCCTGTGACCTCGTTCAATCTCTGCTCGAGCTCGCCAAGCGACCGGTCGTTTACCATTTGAAACATGGCTTCGAACAGCGCGTTTTTTGAGGGGAAGTAATAATAGAGAGACCCGACGGACACGTTAAGCCCGGCCGCTATCTCCTTCAGCGTGAGGGCAGAATAACCCTTGGCAAAGAAGATATCGACGCACTTTTCGAGAATCTCTTTTTTGTATTTCTCGTGATCGACGATTTTGGGCATGCAGAGCCAGATCAGCGCCCCCCCGCTGATTTTGAAGTGAAATTTTATATAATAATTATATAATTTTTCGAAAATATTCGATCGTACGAACGAGACCTTCACGTAAGGGTACGGTAGGCGCATAGCCGATCTTTTCCCGTGCCAGGCCGAGATCGGGCCTGCGCTTGATCGGATCGTCTTGCGGAAGCGGCAGATACGTGATCTTCGATTTCGATCCGGTCAGTTCGAGCACCATCTCGGCCAGCTCCTTGACCGTGAACTCGCCGTCGTTACCCAGGTTCATCGGTCCGGTGAAGCCGTCGACTTCCATCAGGCCGATGATGCCTCGTACAAGATCGTCCACGTAGCAGAAGGAGCGCGTCTGCGATCCATCACCGTAGATTGTCAGCTCTTCGCCTTTTAACGCCTGAACGATAAAATTCGAGACGACACGCCCGTCGTTCGGATCCATACGCGGCCCATACGTATTGAAGATACGCACGACTCGAATCTCGGTGCCGTACTGCCGCTCATAGTCGAAGAACAGCGTTTCGGCCGCTCTTTTGCCTTCGTCGTAGCAGGCCCTGATGCCGATGGGATTCACGTTGCCGCGGTAGGATTCCGTCTGCGGATGAATCTCAGGATCGCCATAGACCTCGGACGTGGAGGCCTGCAGAATGCGCGCCTTCGTACGCCGGGCCTCTTCAAGAAGATGCATGGCGCCGAGCACCGACGTCTTCATCGTCTTGATCGGATCAAACTGATAATGCACGGGGCTGGCCGGACAGGCCATGTTGTAGATCATATCGGCCTCGATGCTGAGAGGCGAGGTGATATCGTGGCACACAACCTCGAAGCGATCATTCGAGAGAAGATGCGCTACATTCTGGCGATGTCCGGTGAAAAAGTTATCCAGACAGATGACATGATGACCGCGGGAAAGCAGAGTTTCGCACAGATGCGAGCCGATGAATCCGGCCCCGCCGGTGATCAGTATCCGTTTTTGCATGGGGGGAGTTTTTTCGTAACGCCCGTGAGGGCAAGCAGAATGGCCTCGGTCGATTGGACGGGCCATTCCGAAATCCGACTCGTCGGTTACTTCTTCATCTGAGCGACCATCTGACGGATCTCATCCAGCTCATCGGCGCTCCAGCCCGGAGGCGCAGAGTCCGGGGCCGCTGGCGGGCCAGCCGATGCGGCTACTTCTGGCCCTGTAACGCCAGAGGGGACTACACCGGGCGCAGGCAAGGGGGAAGGCGGCGCAGCGTCCGGTTGAGGGGCCCCGGGGGACTCCACAGGGATGTCGGTGGAACCGGCTCCGGCATCGGGCGCCAGAGCGGACTCCTGAGGTGCAGCCTGTGAGTCAGAGGCAACGTGCAGTGCGGCCGAGCGCAAAGTGAGCGCCACGACGAGCACGATGCAGATCGTCCAGGCGACCGAGATCGGTCCGATCCAGGCATCGGCGCTCTGCAAACCGCGGCTCTCAAGATAGCGCGCAAGGATGGCCGCATCGGTGGCCTGAGGTCGCTGAAAATCGTACAGATCGAAAAGGCTATAGAACACGAAAAGGCTGCCCAGAACGACAAGTCCTTTGCCCGCAGCGTCGCGACCGAGAAAAAGCAGCACAAGCGCAAGCAGAGATGTAAGAAGGCCTGTCAGATAGGCCGTTGATCCGGGCTCGGTAAACAGATAGCTCATGTAGAAAAGAAGAAGCGTGAAGATGCTGAGTGTCGTTCGTTCCCATGATCGTTGCAGGCCGGATCGCAGAAGCATCGCTCCTGTCCAGGCGGTGCCGATATAGCCCGCCGAAACGCTCAGAAGAAAGGCGAGAAACTGAAGATGGCCGGTAACGAGCGTTTCACCCGATTCGTCGGGATGAATGCGGATCGTATCAAGGCGCACACCGCCTGCCATGGCCGAAAGCCCGTGCCACATCTCATGAACGAGAACGACAAGCAGGCGAGCCGGCTTGATCAGCAAAGAGTCCCAGCCGAGCGCGATGGCGACAAAGCTGACGGCGATCAGATAATAGCGCGCCACAGAAAAAGTATCGGCAGCACGGGCCGATTTCGAGAACTGAAAATATGGCCCTTCGCTCCACGCTCTATGACGACATCTATTTCTCGCCCGAGGATGGAGTGGCCGAGTCAGAGTACGTCTATATCAAAGGCAATCATCTGCCCGATCGTTTTCGCGCAATCGGCCGGAGGCCTTTTGTTGTCGGTGAGCTTGGCTTTGGCGCCGGTCTGAACTTCCTGCTCACCGTGCGTGCCTTTCTCGAGAATGCTCCGGCTCATGCGCAGCTACAGTACTTCAGCATCGAGAAGCATCCTCTTGCGATCGCCAATATCGACGATGCTCTTGCTCCTCTACAGCTTGCCGATCTGCGAAAACAGCTGTTAAAGGTTCTGCGTGCCTCTTCCTGGACTCTGCCCGGCTTTCATACGATCTTTTTTCATGAACGTGTTCGCCTGACACTGTTAACCGGCGAGGCTGAAGAGATGCTCGGGTCGCTGGCCGGAGGAACGGTCGACGCATGGTTTGCCGACGGCTTTTCGCCGGCAAAGAATCCGGCCATGTGGACCGACGAAGTCTTTTTTCATGTGGGACGTCTTTCCAGGCCGGGCACGACCATTTCAACGTTCAGCTCGGCGGGCGCCGTGCGACGCAGCATGGAGCAACATGGCTTTCACGTAGAGAAGGTGCCCGGTTTCGGCAGCAAGCGCGAGATGGTCGTCGGTCGTTTCACTGATCGTAGTGCGAGCAGCGAAGCAGCTAACGATTCGCCGCACTCCGCTACGCAGAGCATGCCTGAACCGGAAAAAGTGCCGCATGCCATCGTCATCGGCGGCGGCCTTGCCGGATTAACGACGTCGCTTGCTCTTTTGCGTCGCGGATGGAGCGTCGAGCTGCGCGAGAAGCTCGCTGCAACGGGAAGCGCGAGTTCGGGTAACCCCGCCGGACTTTTTATGCCTTATCTAACGGCGCAGCCGACGACGATCAGCCGGTTTACGCTGCGTGCCTGCGAGACGCTCGCCTCGTCCTTTCCTGTGTTCGGGTTAAGCGATCTGCTGCACAGAACGGGAATCGTGCGACGCATCGGCGCCGGAGTGGACGGCAATACGAACATTGATACGGAACTTGAAGAGCGCATCGAGAAGGCCAGGCAGGCGCACGGTCTGCCTGCTTCGTCTATGAGACGTGTCGATCGCAAGAGCTATCTCATGCGCAAGGCAGGCTGGACGGCGCCGGCTGCTCTATGCAAGAGCATAACCGAGCTGCTTTTGAGTCACGGCGATCGCTTCAGGTTAACCCTGAACGAACGATGTGGTCGGATTCCCGAGAATGACGACGGGGCCGATGCCGTCATCGTGGCGTCGGGAACGGGCCTTGCCGGCTTTAAAGAGACGGCCTTTCTTCCTATCAAGGCGGTGCGCGGTCAGCTCTTTGTCTGTGACGCAGAGAAGGCAGAGCGTTATCTGAGCCCGGCTGTGAAGCGAGTGCCGCGCCGGCCGGCCGTATTCGAGAACTATGTGATCCCCGATCCGAAGGGATGGGTTTTTGGAGCCACGTTTGAGCCCTATAGCGAGAATCCTGAAAGAGATCCTGCCTCTGACGAACGCCTTCTCGCTCAGATCGCCGAGCAGTTTCCCGAGATCGGCGTTCCTATGAAAGAAGACGGCTTTAAGCCCGTACATGGTCGCGTCGGATTTCGTTCTCAGGCGAAGGATTATGTTCCCGTAATCGGTCCGCTGCCCGATTACGAAAAGGCCCTGTCGCTGTTAAAATCCGACATGGCGGCAAGCGTGCCCGTTCACGACCGTGTGTTTGTCCAGGGTGGATTCGGATCGCGGGGAGTGATGAGCTCGATGCTTGCAGCAGAGATCCTTGCCGCTCATATCAATCAAGAGATGTATCCGGTCGAAGGCGATCTTGTCGAAGAGCTTCTGCCGCATCGCTTTGTGCGCAGAGATGCAAGAAGTCAGAAGTAGCCTTTTTTTGTGGTCAGCAGCCGGGTGTACGTTATCCTGAACAGGTTGCTGCGAGGAACAGAAGATGACACCTAAAGAACTGGCAAGTCTGCGAGATAGCTTTCCCATTCAAGACGAATCCGGCCTGAATGATTTTCAGAAGCTGCCCGACGAAACGGGAATCGCCATCGAAGAGGTGGGCATCAATCGCTTTCGTGTTCCTCTGAACTATCGACACGCCGACGGTTCGGTCATGAACCATGACACCGAGGCGACGATGTCGGTGCGGCTGCGGGCAGGCAAAACGGGGATCAACATGAGCCGCCTCTGCCTCATTTTACAGGATGAAGGCAGCAAAGACACGGTGCGCTCGCAGATGATTCACCGATTGCTCGGTCGCTTTCAGACTGAGATGCGCGATGAGCCCGACGAAGATCCGTTTGAAGAGGCGCACGTCAGGCTTGATTTCTCGTATCCGATCCGGCAGCAATCCCTGAAAAGCGACAACAGCGGATGGCAGTATTACCGCAGTTTCATCGAAGGGCGTAAGATCGGCAACGATGTGAAGCTCTATTTCGGGCTTCAGTACGAGTACTCTTCTACGTGTCCGTGCTCGCTTTCTCTCGCGCATCAGTATGAAGACGAGTACCGTCGCGGACTGACGACCGAAGGCAACGGCATAGCGGCGGCGCATGCACAGCGTTCCGTGGCGCGGGTGACCGTCGAGGTCGATCCCGAAGAAAACTTCTATCTCGAAGAGCTGGTTCAGATCCTGCGTGGCGCCATCCCGACAGAGACGCAGGTGCTTGTGAAGCGCGTTGATGAACAGGCGTTCGCTATTTTGAACGGCTCGCATCCGATCTTTGTCGAGCATGTCGCTCGCAAGCTTTACCAGACGCTGAACAACGATGAGCGCATCCTCGACTGGTCGGCCGAGGTCGAGCATCAGGAATCTCTGCACAGCCACAATGCGAGGGCGCGCATCCGCAAAGGCCTGCCGGGCGGGCTTTAAGACCGGCCCAAAGAGCACCTGCTTGCCTTTACAGGGCAACCAATCCTGAGAATTTCTCTGAACGGCGTTTTCTTATTTACGCCGAAAGCGGCTTTTGCCGTCCTCTAATATATGTCGCAGCAGCTGTACTTCCAGAAGATCTGGAAGCTTGGAATTGTTACCGTAAACTGGATTCGATTCGGCCTCATCCTCCTCTATTCTCTGACCATCATCGGAACTCTGAAATCGGCCCACACTGCGATGACGCTCGGCTATATCGTCGCCGTCGCCTTTATGGCCGTCTATGCCCTCATCACGTATTTCGTTTTGCGTAAAGGTCTGCTCATCGGTTGGTACAATCGCCTCGGCATCATCGTCGACGCCCTTGCGATCGGCGGCGTCATCCTTCTCGGAGCTTTCTTGAAAGAGCAGGCCGGATCGCAGCTGACGAACTCTATCCTCTACATCATCGTCGTCTTTGTTATCGTCTACTCCGCCTTTATCGGATCTCCGCGTTTTACGATATTTACCGGAGCGCTGCTTGCCCTGATCGTGGCGGCGACGCTTCTTGTGTCGCATTATTATTCGGGCGTCGTATTCACCAACGATGCGTCGAAGCTGAAGCTGCCGAATCATCACTCGCTTTCGCGAGAAGGATTCAAGGTTATCTTCATCTTCGCCGCCTCGCTCATCGTATCGCGCCTTCTCGGTCTGCTGCTTCGTCTGAAAGGCGAGACCGAGCATCTGTATGATAACGCAAAGAATCTGATCCGTCGCATCGAGCATCAGCGGACGGCCATCGAAGACAGCGCGAAGCATCTGAACGAGTCGATTGAGGATTTTCAGAGCTATATACAGCGCATCACCGACCGCATGAACGAACAGGCCGCCGCTCTCGAACAGATGAATGCGGCTCTTGAAGAGCTGGGCGCCGCCTCGCGCAGTTCGCATGAATCGGTGCAGAAGCAGAAATCCGACATCAAAGGGCTGACCGACGACTCCGTAAGGATGAAGGGCATGATGAACGATCTGTCGTCGAAGAACTGGCAGATGCTCGATCATACGCAGAGCACGCAGACGAGTATGGAATCCGTCGCCGGATCGGTGGCGAATACGCGCCGCATCCTCGAAAAGATCGAAGGCGCCTTTAAAGACGTTGACGAGATCAACAAGATCATGGGCGAGATCGCCGATAAAACGAACCTGCTTGCTCTGAATGCCTCGATTGAGGCCGCCCGTGCCGGCGATGCGGGGCGCGGCTTTGCCGTCGTCGCCAACGAGGTCAGCCGCCTTGCCGAGTTCACCGCCGATAACGCAAAAAAGATTTCGATCATTGTGCGCGGCGCCGGCGGCCTGCTTTCAGAAAGCCGCGATGCCTCGCGCCTCACCGAAGAACTGGCCGGCAGCCAGCTCGGACAGGTAAAAGAGATGGGCGCCGTCATCGGAACGGTCTCGGAGCTTTACAGCAGCTACGAAGGACTGAACTCGGCCTTGATTAACCGCATCGCTCAGATCAACGAATACTCGACGCGGGTTTTTGAAGGCATCGAGGAGCAGCTGAAAGGCCAGACCGAGATCTCTCGCACAATGGAAACCTTCGAGAAAGACATCCAGCGCATCATGGAAGATTCGACCATGCTGCGGGATCGCATCAAGACCATCCGCGGACAGGCCGACCGTCTGCTTTCATTGAGCTCTCGCGGCGATCAAGCGGCGGTCGAATGATCAGGAAAATCAATTGACTGCTTGTGCAATTGAGTCTTAATTACAGCCTATGGCACTGACATTACCGGAACTCCCGTATAACAAAAAGGCTCTGGAGCCGCATATCTCCGAGCGCACACTCGAATTTCACCACGGCAAACACCACGCAGCCTACGTAACCAACGGCAACAAGCTGCTTGAAGGCACGGCGCTTGAGAAGGCCGATATCGAAACGATCATTAAAGAATCCTATGGCGACGCCGCGAAAGTCGGTATTTTCAACAATGCCGCCCAGGTATGGAATCATACCTTCTACTGGAACTCCATGAAGCCGAACGGCGGCGGAGCTCCGACGGGCGCCATTGCTGCGAAAATCGACACAGATTTCGGCGGCTTCGACAAATTCAAAGAGGCCTTCAAGACGGCTGCCACGACGCAATTCGGTTCGGGCTGGGCATGGCTCGTGCTCGACGGCGGCAAGCTGAAGATCGAGAAGACTCCGAACGCCGAGCTTCCTCTGGTGAAAGGGCAAAAGGCCATCCTCACGTGTGACGTGTGGGAGCATGCCTACTACCTCGACTTCCAGAACCGTCGTCCGGACTATGTGGACATCTTCCTCGGCAACCTGGTAAACTGGGATTTCGCGAATAAGAATCTCGAAGGCTGAGAGGCTGGAGATTGCAGATCGGTCGTCGCGATCTCTGCTGTGATCGAGGCGAGTCTGTAATTGAGCGATTCTGTACAACGAACGAAAAACCCCGCCTTGCTGCGGGGTTTTTTATTGGGGGCAGCTGGAAGGGCATCTGTCAGGGGAAGAAGTGAGTACCGGAGGCCACCATGGATTCTGTGAGCATACATGATGCGAAGACGCACTTTTCCAAACTCGTTCATCGTACGGAGGCAGGTGAGAGCATCGTTATATCGCGCGACGGTGAACCAGTTGCCATGCTGATTCCCTATCGGAGTAGCGAGGGGCAGAAGCGAAAGCTTGGAATTCTGAAAGACAGGATGAAGATTGAGATCGACGAAGAAAAGTGGAAGATGACCGATGAAGAGCTTGCAGGCCGATGAGCTATCTTCTCGACACCCATGCACTGATCTGGTCATTAACAGAACCGGAGCGGTTCTACGATCGCAACTTTACCGCAGGCGATCCCTTCGATCGACTGCTATGTCATATTTCTGTGGAAAGAGGGCTTACCCTTATAACCAGAGATCCCTTCTTTAAGAAAGTAAAAATAGACGGATTTCGATACTTCTGGTAGGAGAAGGGAATTGCCTGCAGTATTAGCAATTCTTCCTCTCCTTTGTGTGGCGTATCTTCAAAAAGTACCGATAACGCAAGATTGAGCTACAAATCAGCCACTCGTCACAGTAGGATCTGTAGCGAAAGCCTGTAAGCGTGGTCTTTGATCACGATATGATCACCATTGCCGACTTGCGGAGCCGAGAAAAGGGGCATCTTAATCTGTACGTTAACATGATCGAACATTAGTTGTTCTGCCGCGTACGAAGTCGAAAGGCGAAACCGCTCTCCCAGCAAAACATCGGCACCGAGATGAGCGCCGAAGCCGCCTCCCTCGCCCCTTGAAACAAAGACAATACTTCTCAGCCAGTGGTGGTCTATTGAGTTGATGTACGCAAGGATAGGCTTGAATTCGAAGAATGGAACAAACAACCCAAACGCATGCGAATACCGAAGAGAAAAATCTATTTCGTACGTCAGAAATGCATACGACACTGCGGGAATAGGCAGGAATGTCACCCCACGATAGGGGAACAGAGGATCTCGGTAGTTTAGGCCTATCGAAGCGTGGTCCTCGAAAGCGGTGGACTTCTGGCGAAAAGCAAGCCCGAATGTCCAGTCTTCACTGATTTCGATCTCCGCTCCAATTTGCCATCTATTCTCTTTCATGCTGACAGGGGAGAATGACTCGTATGTTTTCGAAATGCCGCTCAACCTGGTCGCACTGGTTCGAATAGTCCCTTGCGACAGATCAAGACTCGGTCCTTTATCTTCGGAAAAATTTGCAAACAAAAAGAAATCGGTATCCTGAAACGTACCTGCTGCCCTGGTACCGCCCGTAGTTTTCCATGAGCCTTTCAACAACAGCTTCCATACAGGGAAGCCTGCCTCTATGCCCCACAGGGCCACATTGCGGTCATAGAGAAGCCTGCTCCCATTCGAATACGAAAAAGCCGGAACTGAACCGGTTTCATGTAACAAAAACCCCTGGTTCTGCTCGAATGTCACACCCAGGTAAGGGGCCGCTATTGTCGGTGATGCAGTTCCACAGAGGACGAATATGAGGGAGAAAAAAAGCTTACCTGCAACAAGGGGATGTTTCCGCATAGATCGCCCAGAATAGCCGAGAGAGCTTGGAAAACAATTATATTTGGTACTTTGGGAAAAATGGTTATACTACGCTACGTAGTCCACTATTGCCAGCAGAGACTTACCGTGTTTTATCCAGGTTCTCTTGCAAGGTTATCAGTGGTCGTTTTTAAGGAAACGGAGACAGAAGGTGCCAGACCTCCTTTTGATCGCAGGAGTTTTTTGTCCTGATTCTCAAACAGGAGGCCCTTCCATATCGATAAGCATCAAGAATAAGAAAACATAGGAACAGGAGAAACCCGTAGTATTCGAAATTTCAGACAGGCGAGCCCAATCTTTATTTCGGGGATAAAAATTTACCTGACGTAGCACTTGCCCTTGCTTCTGATACTGCTTCTTTCGCTTGTCGGATTTCAGAAATTTGAGTTTATATTCCAGCAGCGGATCATCCAGTAGTTGCCTTAAATATGAGGCAAGAGGCTTTTCGCCCACTTTCAGACGAGGGCTCGATACAAAAAACCGTTCCAATAAGAATTCGGGAATCAGCAAAGAAGAACGGCTGCAGCAATGAGACCCCGGAAGACTTCGTATCTGTTCGCTCATGAGAATGAAGGTGTGCAGATGGTCGAATTAGTAAGAAAAAAATTATCGAGTGAGAAAAATCATTCGATATGCATTTTCGACTCTCAACAAAAAACCCCGCAATTGCGGGGCTTTCCTGGCTCGTATAGGGTGCTCAATCTCTCCGTATTTCTACGGCCTTCCCACCTCACCTGACCTCTTCGATCATGAACTCCGTAAAAAGATCCTTCTGGTTTCCGTATTCGCTTGAATCGAAGAGGATCGGATAACGCCCCGTAAAGCAGGCGTCGCACCAGCGATTCGAGGCGACGCCGGGAATCTCCATGGCGCGCAGGGCGCTTTCGACGCTCATGTAGCCGAGCGAATCGACGCGCAGGTATTTCTGGATCTCTTCGGGCGTATGCGACGAGGCGATGAGCTCGTTTCGCGTGGGGATGTCGATACCGTAAAAGCAGGGGAATCGCGTCGGCGGAGCTGAGATGCGCATGTGGATCTCTTTTGCTCCGGCGTTTTTCATCATCTTGATGAGCTTGCGTGACGTCGTGCCGCGCATGATCGAATCGTCTACAAGGACGATGCGCTTGCCTTCGATGGCCGAACGCACGACGTTATACTTGATGCGCGCTCCGAAGTCGCGGATCTTCTGTTCGGGCTCGATAAAGGTGCGGCCGATGTAGTGTGAGCGGATCAGGCCGGTGACGTAAGGCAATCCGCTCTGTTCGGCGTAGCCGAGGGCGGCGACGACGGAAGAGTCGGGAACGGCGACGACACAATCGGCATCGACGGGATGTTCGAGGGCAAGCTCGCGACCGAGATTCTTGCGTACCTCGTAGACCGATCGGTTAAAGATATAGGAGTCGGGACGTGAGAAGTAGATGTTCTCGAAGATGCAGAGCGACTCGGGCGTGTCTCCAAACGGATGAAAGCTCTCAACGCCCTGATCGGTAACGCGCACGATCTCGCCCGGTTCGATATCGCGTTCGTATTCGACGTCGGTGATGTCGAAGGCGCACGTTTCAGAGGCGAAGACGACGGCGCCCGACTTCTTATGGCGGCCCATGACAAGCGGACGAAATCCCATCGGATCGCGCGCAGCGTAGAGTGCGGTGGACGTGAGAACGAGAAGGCTGTAGGCGCCTTCGATGCGGCGAAGGGCGGCGATGAAGGCGTCAAGAAAGTCGGTGAGACCGCTTCGCGCCATCAGATGAAAGATGACCTCGGAATCGACAGTGGTCTGAAAGATGGAGCCGTTACGTTCGAGCTCTTTGCGAACGTCCCATCCGTTTACAAGGTTGCCGTTATGGGCCAGCGCAAAGCTGCCCAGATTGGAATCGACCCGAATCGGCTGTGCGTTGCGCAGAAACGAAGCGCCCGTCGTAGAATAGCGGTTATGACCGATGGCGGCGTGGCCGTAGAGTTGATCGAGCTTCTCTTTCTCGAATACATGGGCGACCTGGCCCATACCGGCATAGCGATAGAGTCGTTCGCCATCAGAAGAGACGATACCGGCGCTTTCCTGGCCGCGGTGTTGCAGAGCATAAAGGCCGAGATAGGTGTAATTGGATGCTTCTTCAGATCCGAAAATACCATACACACCGCATTCGTCTTTAGGTTTGCCATCTTCTGGCAGGCGTCGACGCCCGCAGAGAGTTTTGCCCGAAGAAGGGCAATTCCGATGGGAGGTGCTATGTTTCATGTTAGATCACGGGGAGATGACAGATCCAAAAAAATCGAACCATGACGGAATTCAACCAGGATACCCACATTTTGCGAAACTTTTTCCTGCATATTCCTCTGTTCCGCAGCCTCAGCGGAGCTCCGACCGAGATGGAGGAACTCATCCGCAGCAGCGAGATGCGCATGGTGCGCCGGGGGGAGTTCCTCTTTCGCCGGGGAGACGCCTCGGACCGCATCTATATTGTGCATTCCGGCGAGATCGGCATCTATCAGGGCGAGAAGCTCATCGCCCTGCAGCGCCGTGGAAGCATCTGCGGCGAGGTCAGCCTGCTTTCGGGCAGCGGGCATTCGTCGTCGGCCCGGGCGATGTTTGACTGCTCGGTCGTCGTCATCCCGGGCGAGAGCTTTGTACGCCTGATCGAGTCGGTGCCGTCGGTGGGGCGGGAGCTCATCCGCATCCTGTCAGAGAGGTTTCGCGGCACGCTCGATGCGCCGGCCGACCTGCATCCGGGGCGCATCTGCTCGGTCAGCTACCCCGAACAGGAAGAGAGATCCGGGCGGATGGTCTTCAGCCTGGCCCTTGCCGTCCGTGAAGAAGGGCAGCGCGTCGTCATCCTGACCCTGAATGAGAGCTCGCCGCTGATTTTCGAGAAGGACCGGAACCTGATCGAGCAGCTGCAGGGCCCCGAATCCGGTCGGAGTTCCGACCTGCCGGTCATCCTGAACCTCGAACCGCTTCTCGTCGATGGGCAGGAGGAGCAGCTGCGCCTCAACCTGCACGACCTGCTCTCGGGCCTGCGCCGCACCTTCGATCTCGTCCTTGTAGACCTTGCAAACCGACCCTCCCCGGCTGCGCAGGCCATGCTCGACGACGCCGACGAGAGCCTGGTCTTTTACCGAAAAGAGCTTCCTGCTGCCTCTGCGGGGCGGGCGATTCGCGAGACAAACGCCGATCGCCGACAGAAGCCCGGCGAGCTGCCTGTCTTTCAGGGCTGGAGGCTGGATCCTGTGGTGAATGGCGCCACGCGTCGGCTGGCCCGGCAGCTGCTGCAGAGCTCGCGCGGACTCTGTCTGGGAGGCGGCGGCGCCAGGGCCCTGGCCCATGCCGGCTGCCTTGACGTCTTCGAGCAAGAAGGCCTCGAATTCGATGCCGTCAGCGGATCGTCGATGGGAGCCGTCATCGGCGCTCTCTATGCCCTGCAGCTTCCGGCGAAAGAGATCCGCAAGTTGATCGGGCGGTACCTCTTTCATTCCGATGCCATCCTCGATAAAAGGCTGCCTTTTGTCAGTTTCTTCGGCGGCCACCGGCTGGCCGATCTTCTGCGAAGCGTCTTTCGGGGCATTCGTATCGAAGATATGCCGTTGCCGTTTTTCTGCAATGCCGCCGATCTGAAAAGCGGCCAGATGGTGATGTTTGATTCCGGATGGCTGGATTTCGCCCTGCGCTGTACGGTTAGCCTTCCGGGGATTTATCCGCCCGTCGAATGGAACGGACGCACGCTTGTAGATGGAAGCGTGATGAATAACCTTCCCGGCGAGATTCTGCGGCAGAACGGATTGTCGCACGTTGTGGGCATCAACGTGTCTCCGGTCGCCGATCCGCTCTCAGCGCGGACGGGCGTGAATCGACGCGAGGGCTTGAAAGGCGTGTACCGCTTTGTGAATCTGCCGCCCATTCTAAAAATCGTGAATCGCTCGATCTCGGTGGCAAACCGGGAGCTTTTGAAATTCCGATTGAACGATTTCGACTTTTTGCTGAATCCCGACGTCGGCTCTTTTGATCTGTTCGATTTCCACAGGCAGCGAGAGATCCTGCATGCCGGCTACGAGGAGGCTAACCGTCAACTGAATGGGCTTCGGGAAGCCCTTCGCCTGCCGGCCGGGGAACAAAGAAACGGAAACGCCCGCGGATCAGGCTGAGCGTCTCGGCGAAGGGAAGTGGTCGGGAACAGAAGTACCCCTGCAAATAATCTGAACCGAGGCGAGAGACCATATGCGCCGTCTCCTGGTCCTCCACGCCTTCGGCGATGATCTTGAGGCCAAGCGCCTTACCAAGAACAATTACGGAGCGGGCGATGACCTGACTGCGCTCGTCAAAGGAAATATCTTTCACGAAGGACTGATCGATCTTCAGATAGGCGGCGGGCAAATGCTTGAGGTAGCTGAGCGACGAATAACCGGTGCCGAAGTCGTCGATGGCAAAAAGGAATCCGCGCTCGCTCATCGAATTCAGGATGCGGATCATCTTCTCTGGCTGCTGCATGAGCGCCGTTTCGGTGATTTCGATAATGATCTGTTGCGGATGCAGGCCGTACCGGGTCACGATGTCGGTGATCTGACGCAGAAAGCTTGAATCAAGCAGCTGAATCAACGAAACGTTGATCGTAATCTTCAGATCGGGGACGCTATCGCCCAGCTCGTCGATGATTTGCCGAAAATCGGCCGTGACGCGCTCAAATACAAAATAACCAAGCTCCCGGATCAACCCAGATTCTTCAAGTAACGGAATGATCTCGGCCGTACTGGCTCGCATGCCTTCTTTGCCGCGCCAGCGCACAAGCGATTCCATGTGCGAGAGCATTCCCGTATCGACGTCGATGATGGGCTGGTAGACGGTGAAGAAATCGTCGGCGACAAGATGTTTGCGAAACGTATGATGCAGGTAGTTCATGAGCACCGTCTTGCGCTTCATCTCGTCGCGCAGGGTGTCGCTGAACATCATGAAGGTGTTCTTGCCCGATCGCTTCGCCTGGTACATGGCCAGGTCGGAATGCATGAGCAGTTCGTGAAACGTCGTTCCATCTTCTGGAAAAAGGGCAAGGCCCATGCTGACGCCGATATGGTGATGGATGCCGTCGATATTGAAATCCTGCGACACATAGTGAATGATGCGGTCGCAGAGAATCTGAAGTGCCGTGATGTCACGGTAGTCGTGAACGAAAACGGCGAACTCATCGCCGCCGATGCGAGCAAAGATGCCGTTTCCTGGAATCAGCGAGGTAATGCGGCCGGTTACAAGCTGCAGCATTCGGTCGCCGACGTTATGCCCGAAGGTCTCGTTGACGTATTTGAAGCCGTCAAGGTCCATAAAGATCATCGCTCCAGGCGTATTGAACTGAAGCTGATGCTGCACGGCCTCTTCAAAGGCCGCTCGATTGCGGATGCCGGTCAGGGAATCTCTGTAGGCAAGCGTGCCGATCTTGGACGCCATGCGGTTGAAGCGCTCTCCAAGAGCGGCGATCTCGTCGCGACCGAAAAGTTCGGCCCGCACATCGAGCTCTCCGCGGCTCAGAGCTTCGGTCGTTTCCATGAGGCTGTTCAAGCGGTTATGATACAGGCGCATGTAGAGGAATCCAAAGACAAGAAGCGGCAGCCCGACGACGGCAAGGGCAGGCAGGACGAAAGAGAGCAGATTCCGGTCGAAAGAGTAAAGCATGTCAGAGAGATCGAGCACGTAGATGACGTGGCCGTGCTGCATATCGTTTCTGTAAGGTCTGTAGAGGATCTGTCGGCTGCCCGAGTCGATGTACGAGGTCTGTGCAGCGTCTATACTCTGTTCGATGCGCTGACGATTGATCCCTCTGGCCAGGCGAAGCAGCTCAAAGACCTCGTCGACGGGCTGTCCGGCGAGCAGGCGCTGATTGGAGTACTGCACGATACCGTTTTGATCGGTGATCAGCACGATGCCCGTATCGGATGGCCGAACGAGCATCGAAAAGCTCTTTTCGAAAAGCTGACGGTCGTTTTCGAGAAGATGGGTGAGTACTTCGATAGAATGCTGTGCGGTGCTGCGGTGCAGATCTATGGCGTTCTTGCGATAGCCCGATCTGTAAAGCGCCAGAAGTGCAACCAGCGAGACGGAAAAACCGACGAGCAACAGAATCGGAATCAGACGGCGAAGAGGGAATAATGTAAGCTTACGTAAAAGGTCATGCATAAAAACGGCGCAAAAATCCAGCGTAAACGAGAGAACTGCGAGAGGGCTACCGTTCAAGCACTTTAGACGACAAAAATCCTCGATTTACGCTTGTTTCTTGTGCAAGAATCGCTAATTTCAGTCAAAAAAAAGGTTCATGCGAATATGGAAACAAAACTCATCACGTATGCCATACCGGTCTTCTTCCTGTTGATCGGCATCGAGCTACTCTATTCGATTCTCAGCAAAAAAAGGCTGTATCGACTGCACGATTCGATCAGCGATCTCAGCACGGGCGTAGGCAATCAGATCGCCGGCCTTTTCTTTAAAGGCTTTACGATCCTCGCCTACATCTATCTGTACGAGAACGTCCGGCTCTTCGATTTCGGCTTTGAAACGCCCCTGCATGCGGGCATAGCCTGGGTGTCGGCATTCTTGCTTTACGATTTCTGCTACTACTGGATGCACCGGATGAGCCATGAATGGAATCTGCTCTGGGCCGGTCACGTCGTGCATCACAGCAGCGAGGAATATAACCTCACCGTCGCCCTCAGGCAACCGGCCTTTCATGGCCTCTTCACCTGGGTTTTCTATCTACCTCTTGCCGTTGTGGGTTTTGATCCGGCGTTTTTTATCGTTCACGGACAGATCAACCTCATCTATCAATTCTGGATTCATACGCGCGCCGTTCCGAAGATGGGATTCCTTGAATGGTTTTTGAATACGCCATCCCACCATCGCGTGCATCACGGTCGCAATCCCCGTTACATTGATAAGAATCACGGAGGAACGCTCATCATCTGGGATCGTCTGTTCGGTACGTTTCAGGAAGAGGATGAAGAGCCCGCTTATGGCATTGTGAAGCCGCTGCGCAGCTGGAACCCCGTCTGGGCTAACATACATCATTTTGCCGATCTCTTTCACTTCTGCTGGCATGCAAAGAGCTGGAAGGATCGGTTTCAGGTGTGGTTTCGTCCTCCAGGATGGCGTCCTGATAACATGAAGGACTATAAATTTCCCGCTGAGGCGGCCGTTGAAACCAGTGAAGAGACGCTTTATGACCGTTTTGACACTCGAACACCGCCGATCATCAGTTATTACGGGTTGATCTGGTTCATTTTTGCCACGGCAGCGACCTTTATCGTCCTCTTGAGCATAAAAAATCTCTCAATGACCTTCGTTGCAGCGGTGTCGGCGCTTGTCGTCTGGACGTTGATGAACGTCGGAGGCATGATGGAGTTGAAGAAGTGGGCCTATTACTCCGAAGTGACGCGCCTCGTAACGGTCGGAACGCTGCCCTTCATCGTAACATTGACGCCTTCATGGCTTCCTTTCGGTCTCATAATCGTCTCGCTGCTATCGTTGATCGTCATCTTTATGCATCGACGAGCTTCGGGAAGCGATGTTACCGTTACTCTGACGCATCAAGAGTTGCAGAAGTCCGCCATGTAACCCCTTGAAGAAGATATAATGAGCATGATATGATGTGTCATCGCATGCTCATCTCCATCTTCCGGATCGTTATAGTTTCATAACAACCTTGTATAAAAAAAATTTCCCGATAGTTGGAAAAAATTCATGAATGAATTGACAATAACTTACTGACTGAAAAAAAGAAGAGTCATAAGTGACATAAGACGGTGATCGGATCAAGCAACAGTGTATGAAAAGCTGATCGCCTTCAGAGTCACGGTTACGATAGAAACAGTTTGATAAAACTATAACCGGTCAGAGAGAATAGAACATGGCAACGAAAAAAGCAACGAAGAAGGCAGCTAAAAAGACTGCTAAGAAAAAAGCAGCTAAGAAGACTGCAAAGAAAACCGCTAAGAAAAAAGCCTCCAAGAAGAAGGCTGCAAAAAAACGAGCCGCTCTCTGAGAGAGCGGCCTTCTGTCATCTGACCAATACGATGTTATATTCGAGGGTGACCTCATCGTTGATAATCGTATTGGTCAGAATATTCCCGTTCACACCAAAATCCTTCCTGTTCACAACCACCGTTCCCTTCGCCTGCACACCCATCCAGTCCGCTTTTAACTGAATCGGCTCCTGATATTCTTTTCGAATACCACGAATTTCCAGAGCAAAGTGCACGTAGTAGTCGCCGTCATCCTCAGAGATACCGAGCACGTCGACATAGGCCTTCGGATATTTCTGGACGTCAAAGAAATCGGCCTCTTTCAGATGGCTGTCACGCTTCGTTTTGCCCGTTTCGAGGCTATCGATAAGGACGGCAAGGCGGCCTTTCAGGCTTTCCGGGCGTCCGTTAAATTCAATGGATTCGAGTTCGATTGTGTGGAAGCTACCCGTAACGTTCTCCAGGGTGGCCTGCACGTGAAACTTCACGGTAGAGGCCGGATCCAGCTTGAAGATCGGCGTCTGCGCCATCAGAGGGGCGCCGACGATCAAAAAGAAAGCCGGCAGGATTCGGGTAAATTTCATAGGTTTCATCTCCGGTCGATTGGACGCACGTTGCGTTCTCAAGATCGGTAAAAAGGGAGTTCTGTATGCACCGTCACGTCCTTTTTCTGCCCCGCGCCGGGAATCTGAACGATCTGAAAATGCGTCAGGAACCGGTCGGAGTTCCGACCTCCGGGAGTGTTCGGGTCAAAATCAGCCATAGTGGGCTCAATCTGGCCGACGTATTCGCCTGTCTGGGGCTGTATTCGGCCACTCCGACGGGGGAGTTCATCCCCGGACTCGAGTTTTCGGGCATCGTCGAACAGGTCGGAACTCCGACGTCGGAACTCCGCCCCGGAGATCGCGTCTGGGGGTTCTCGCGATTCGGAGCCTACGCCTCGCATATCGACGCCGACCCGCGCTATCTGCGAAAGATTCCCGACGGATGGAGCCTTGCCGAGGCTGCCGCCTTTCCCGTGCAGGCACTGACAGCATGGTACGGGCTCGTCGAGCTGGGAGCCCTGCATGCCGGACAGGGCGTGCTTGTGCAGTCGGCAGCCGGCGGCGTCGGCCTGCATGCCTTGCAGATTGTGCAGTGGAAGCAGGCCCATGCCATCGCCGTCATCGGCCGACCCGAGAAGGCCGATCTGCTCATGAAGGAGTTTGGACTCTCGGCCGATCAGATTGTTTTGCGTCCTTCGGGCTGGCGTGCCGGTGCGGAGTTCGGTCGCCGCCTTGATGACGCCTTGGGGCCGTCTGGCCGTCAGCTTGATCTTGTGCTTGATGCCGTAGCGGGCCCGTTCTTTCGTCCGGCCTTTGAGCGGCTTGCTCCAGGAGGACGTTATCTGCTTTTCGGAGCCGCCGACTTCATGCCCACCGGCTCGCGTCGGGGCTGGCTGCGCCTTGCCTATCAGTATATGAAGCGCTACCGACCCGATCCGTTAAGCATGATCTCTGATAACAGAGCCGTTTTTGGTTTTAATCTGATCTGGCTCTATGATCGCGTCGATGAGATGGCGGCGATGCTCGGTCCGATGATGCAGCTTCCCTGGCGCAGGCCGGTCATCGATTCCATATTCCCCGCAGCAAAGGCCCTTGATGCTTTACAACATCTGAAGTCGGGCCGGACGACAGGCAAGGTTCTGTTGGAGTGGGAGTAGAATCGTTGTTGCGTAATCTTTCGCAAATGGATTTTCGTGAAGGCCAATAGCACCGCAAGTAATCAGCTGGCCCAAAAGCCCAGCCCGTTTGCTCTCTGCCTGTAGCGACCCATGGATGGGAAAGCGACGGCGCCTGACATTGAAGAGCACCACTCGCCTCACAAGTATTCCCGTAGCCCAAAGCCCAGCCCGCCCGCTCCCCCTGCGTAGCGGAGCAGGAGTGCGGAGCGGCGACGATTGACGCAGGAGCGCGTCACCTCGTCGCACGCAGGGGGTGCGGGCGGGCCTCTACGGGCTCTATTCTGGGTTGCGTGCGCTCCGGTTTACGGGGTAATGGCGCCTATGAGTACGGACAGACAGATCTTTCGAGTACGCGGCGGACGTCCGTTAAACGGCGTCGTTCGACCGCAGGGGAATAAAAACGAGGCCCTGCCGGTGCTTGCCGCCGCCTGTCTGACCGACGAAGCGCTCACTTTCGAAAACCTGCCCGACATCGAAGACGTACGTCAGATGCTTGAGATCCTCAAAGCAATCGGCGTCGAGGTGCGTTATCCAGATCCGTCGCGCACCGATCTTGTCGAGGTGCAGGCACGCACAGCTCCGGCATCGGATATTCCCGGCTCGCTCTCGGCGCTTCTTCGTGGATCGGTTACGCTTGCCGGGCCGCTTCTTGCGCGTACCGGTCGCGTGTTTCTTCCGCGTCCGGGCGGAGATCGCATCGGACGTCGTCGCCTTGATACGCACATCCTCGCACTGCAGGCGCTCGGTGCGAAGATCAAGATCTTTCCCGACGGCTACGAGTTAACCGCTGACCGGCTTGTCGGCGCCGATATTCTGCTTGATGAGGCGTCGGTTACGGGAACGGAGAACGCCGTCTGTGCCGCCGCCTTCGCCGAAGGCGAGACCATCATCCGACATGCGGCGTGCGAACCGCACGTGCAGAACCTCTGTCATCTGCTTGTGAAGATGGGAGCGCAGATCGACGGCATCGGCTCGAACATCCTGCGTGTGCGCGGAGTGGGATCGCTTCACGGCGCCACGCATCGCATCGGCCCGGATTATCTTGAAGTGGGATCTTTTCTTGCTCTTGGCGCCGTCACCGGCGGAGATCTGTGGATCGAAGATCCGGATATCGAAAACATGCGCATGATCCGGCTTGTCTTTTCGCGGTTAGGCATCGAGGCTCGCGAAGAGCTGAAGGACGGACAGACGTGTCTGCACGTTCCGCCCGATCAATCGCGCGAGATCCTCATGGATTTAGGCGGAGCGATTCCGCATATCGACTCGGCGCCGTGGCCGGGCTTCCCCGCCGACATGACGTCCGTCGCTCTTGTGACGGCGACGCAGTGCAAGGGCACCGTGCTTCTGCATGAGAAGCTTTTTGAATCCCGTCTGTTCTTTACCGACCGCCTCATCTCGATGGGGGCGCGCATCGTACTCTGCGATCCGCACCGCGCCATCATCATGGGCCCGACGCCGCTTTTTGGAGCCGTCGTATCAAGCCCCGACATCCGTGCCGGTATGGCCATGCTCATCGCCGCCCTCTGCGCTCAGGGCGAGTCGGTGATACAGAACATCAACCAGATCGATCGCGGCTTCTCGAACATCGACGGCCGCCTGATCGCACTGGGAGCCGATATTAAGCGGGAAGAGGCTTAGGCGGCCTTGAAGGCTGGTGGCAGACAGAGCTCGCTTTCTCCTTCGACGGCCTTACTAAATCCGAGGCTCGGTACCTCGCCCGCACCCCGAATGCTGACACCATCCGAGATCGAATTATTGCGGCAGAGTAAGCGTGAGATTGCCGCTGCTTCCAGAGAGGCCGTTCAAAAGCAGATTTCAGGGAAAAGACTTGATGTCTGAATGAAATACTCGAAATTAGCTGTTATGTCCTGTGAAAGAATGCTCGCCGTTAAGCTTACGATCGGTGTGGCTGTGCAAATTCTGCTATTCGGCTGTGTTCATTTGCCAAAGGCCGACGAGCCGTTACCTGTAGAGATGAATCAATGCGAGCCTCGTCTTGCAGTTGATTTTCTTGAGGCGACATCCTTTACTGTTTCGTTTTCTCGAATGGGGATCGAGCAGAATATCATGGTCGAGAAGCAACAGGGGATCATTCGAAATCGTTTGCTTTGCTCCGGCCTGTTCAAAGACGTAGTTTCGGGAAAATCATTGCAGGGCTACTATCTCGATATAAGCATATTAAACGACCCCTTTTCACCACCGCATTACGGCAAGTATGCCTGGCTTTCCCTGGCCACTGCAACGGCCATCCCGGGTTATGATGAAGAGAAATATCATCTAATCATGAATGTTTATTATAACGGGATTTACAGAGGCCGTGTGGAAACCGTAAGAACAATGGAGATCTGGTACTGGTTCCCGTTTATACTTGCTGCGCCAGTACAGCAGGAGACAGTTCGCCGTCAGTTGTATGATAGCCTGCTCGGGGATGCTAACGTGAAGCTCAGACAGAGTGGTATCATTGCGAACGCTGCTTCTTTAAAATAGAACCACAATTGCAGAGGATCAGAATATGCTCATCTGCTCTGCTGTACTATCCGCTCTTCCGGAGCGTCGGAGCTTGCTAATGCTCGGTACAGGGCTTGGAGCAATTGCCCTCATCAGCGCCGATATGGCTCTCGCCTTTTCGAGAATTTCGGGCAACCTATGGCAATCGTCCTTATAAGCGGATATCTAAAGGATGAAGCCGAATGAACGTTCTTATCGAAAAGGTCACAACTTCCGGTCGATCATTTCTCTGGTCCTTACTTCAGCAGCACCTTGATGAGTTGTCCGTTTTTACAGACAGCCATAAAGTGGACGGAGAGCATCCTTATCCCTATTTCGACCTGTACTGGCAGGATGCTTCCCGGTTCGCCCATCTGATATTCTGCGATCAAGCCGTCGTCGGATTCTCTCTGGTTAACTCTCATGTACTTGATCCTGCGAGTATGGCGTCGATTGCGGAGTTCTATATTCGGCCCGCTTTCCGGAAGCAAGGCATCGGTCGTCTGGCGGTCAAAGGAATCGTCGACCAGAGACCTGGTCGCTGGGAGGCTAAGATGCAGATCGGCAATGTGCCGGCACTTGCATTCTGGAGTAGTGTTTTCGCCGAAGCCAGGGACGTTCGGATCACAACGCTGCCGGAGGGAATACTGATGTCGGGAGCGTTCTGATTTCCGCCTCGCGCCGGAAATCAGTCAACTGCTCTGGGATCCGCTGTAAAAAGCGATCTGATTCTTGCCGGCCCGTTTCGCCGAGTACATGGCCGTATCGGCCTGCTGGATAACCATATCGGCATCGGTTTCGTTTCGCAGCAGTCGTATGCCGATGCTGCAACTGCATGCATGCTCATAACGTCGGGCGGCCTGTTCGTCTGTCAGGGTTAATGAATACGGAAGACCGATGGCCGACCGGATCTTCTCGGCAATGCCCGTGGCCTCTTTTAATGCTTGTTCACGATGCGGATCAAGCCCTGTAAGAAGGACGACGAATTCATCGCCTCCGATACGGGCGACGATATCGCTACTGCGCACCGTACGGCGTAATCGGTCGGCGATCTCGACCAGGAACACGTCGCCTGTCTGATGTCCGAATCGGTCGTTCAGCGGTTTGAAATCGTCGAGGTCAAGAAGCAGGATCGCCGTATGTCGCTCTCGCTTTCCGCTGAGCATTGCATGCAGGGCATCCATAAGCTGCCTGCGGTTCGGCAGATGTGTGAGCGGATCGTGATTGGCAAGGATGCGCATCTCTTCTTCAGCATGGCTGAGATCGGTGATGTCGGTATAAATGATCAGAGCTTCTTCGCCAGGAAGCGGGATGCCATCGATCTCAAAGATATGGTCGCCCCTGTGTTGCCGGGCGAGGTGGACGGTTCTGGCCTTTTCAAGCTTTTCGAGAAAGAAATCAAGGGCTTCCTGTTCGGTCAGGCCCGGATAGTCCCCGCGGGCATGGTTAAACCGGACCACATCATCGAACAGGATGTCGTTCCGCTTTAGAAAGTGGTCCGGATACTGAAGCAGCTCTTCGTATCGTTTGTTCCACAAGATGAGCCTTCTTTCTGAATCGAAGAGGGCTATGCCGCTTGGATGAAGATTGATGACGGCCTGCATGCGTCCTCTCTGCCGTTCGAGATCTTCACGGGCTTTCAAAAGCTCCGTGATGTCCATGGTCGAGACGACGGAGCATTCCACGCCATGCAGTGAGGCCGCTCTCGCCGAAAGAAGCAACTCACGAAGCTCGCCGTTTTTCTCCCGCAATGTGGCGTGAAATCCGTGCAGCGATTCGCCTTTTCGCAGATGAGCGATCATCTCGTCTCGCTGCTCTGGAATGGCCCAGACGCCGAGCTCAACCGTCGTGTGACCGATCATTTCTTCGCGCGAAAATCCCGAGAGCTGCAAGAAGTGGTCGTTTACCTCTTCTATATGGCCGTTTCTCATCTGCGCGATGACGATGCCGACGAGGCTGTTGTCAAAGATGCCTCGCATGCGCAGCTCGCTTTCGCGCAGATCCCTTCGCGCCTTTTCGCGCTCGGTGACGTCTTCAACGACGACGATGGGGATCATGGTTCCGTCGACGGCAGCGGCTGAGCCGAAGACCTCGACCGTCAGCTCCGTTCCGTCTTTGTGAATTCCTCGCGCCTGGTAGGAGACTCGTTCGTTCTTAAGCGGCCTGCGTCGACGAAGGTTGGAGGCGACGATCTCTCGATCTTCGGGAGCGGCAAGATCCATCGGGCTGAGCCTTTGCAGTTCTTCGGGCGTATATCCGAAAATCTGACAGAAGCGGTGATTCGTGAAGACGAACCGCTCCTCTTCGATGAGCGCAATGCCCATAAGAGATTGTCGGATCAAGGCCTGGTGAATCGCCTGCTTGTAGCGATCGTCCATCTGGCTGTAGCGGCGATTCTTCGATGCCGCAATCGCCCGCTTGATGCGCGTTGCCGAATCGATCACCTCGGCAAGAAGGTCTTCGCTTTCGGCCGGAAATGAGGCACCGGTATCTGCGGCCTGACTCATGCGAATGAGCAGAGAGCGTAGTTCCTGGAGGCTTTCGCGCATGTGTTAATCCACGTTCGGGGCAGCCGGAGTTGCGACCCAGGTAGTCCGGTAGGAATGCAAGGGAATTGCCCGCTGTTTCATGCCGCAGTTGCTCCGAGCTTTATATTATATCATCATTCGAAATCCGTCAATCCAGAAGGATATTTTCTTGCGCGTCTGAGACATTATGTAAGGAAGAAGCTTTGATGTTCTGACTTATGGAAAAGCATCTTATCAACAAAAGTAAGTTTCTGAGCCTTGTGCTCAGACACCGGCCCAAGGCAATCGACATAACGCTCGATGAAAATGGCTGGGTCTCTATCGACGTGTTACTGCAGGCGCTTGCGTCTTCTGGAACACCGATCAACTCTGATGAGCTCAAGCAGATCGTACGCGAGAATAACAAGAAGCGGTTCACGATCAGCGAAGATGGCGCCCGGATTCGAGCGGCTCAGGGGCACTCCATTGATGTTGATCTAAAGCTCCAGCCCGTAGAACCGCCATCGGTGCTGTATCACGGTACGGTGGCCGAGTTCGTTCCGTCGATCAGACAAGAGGGATTGCGCCGTCGCAGCCGACAGTTTGTTCATCTTTCCAGTGATAAAGAAACGGCCCGAGCGGTAGGCATGCGCCGCGGCAGGCCGATTATTCTGCGCGTTGATGCAGGCTCGATGAACGCCGGCGAGCATGCGTTTTTCCTGTCTGAGAACGGCGTATGGTTAACGGAGCATGTGCCGGCTCGGTTCATAGTTTTTCCGGAAGAGGTATATGAAAAAGTTTGAACGCTGACTCAGTTTATTTGTCGATAAAGGTAAGAAATTCCGGATCAGCGAAAAGCGAATCTCAATTACCCGAATCTCTCTCAGGATATCATCATGAAGGCCATTGTTTTCGAAAAATACGGACCGCCGGAAGTCTTGCAGATGCGAGAAGTCGCAAGGCCCACTCCCGGCGAGCGCGATGTTTTGATTCGCGTTCGAGCGGTTTCGTTGAATGCGGCCGACTGGCGTATGATGAGGGCCGATCCTTTTCTTGCCCGCCTGTATTCCGGTCTTTTGCGGCCGAAGCGTATCACTACGTTAGGCGCCGATGTGGCCGGAGTCGTCGAAGCCGTCGGCTCACAGGTAAGCCGTTTTAAGCCCGGCGACGAGGTTTTTGGAGACGTCTTCGCTTCGAATTTCGGCGGCCTTGCCGAATTCAAATGCGCCGGCGAAGATGAGCTGATCCTGAAGCCACAGAACATCTCTTTTGAAGAGGCGGCCGCTCTTCCTCTTGCCGGTATGACGGCCCTGCATGCGTTGCGTGATGCGGCGAACGTGCAGTCGGGCCAACAGATTCTGATAAACGGAGCGTCGGGCGGAGTGGGAACCTACGCTATTCAGATCGCTCGCCATCTTGGCGCCGAGGTCACGGCCGTTTGTAGCGGCGCGAAGCAGGAGCTTGCCCGATCGCTCGGTGCACACCACGTCATTGATTATGCGAAAGAGGATTTCACAAAATCTGGCAGGTTATACGATGTCATCATCGGAGTGAACGGCTATCGATCGCTTGACGAGTACAGACGATGCCTTACGCTATCGGGCATCTATGCTATGGTCGGTGGTGACGGCCGTCAGCTTTTCCAGGCGCTGCTTCTCGGCCCGCTTTATTCTCTCGCTTCAAAGAAGAAGATTGTTACCGTATCGTCGAAGCAGAATCGAGCCGATCTTGAGCTGCTGAGCGGTTTGCTCGAGCAGGGCAAGATTCGCTCTGTGATCGATCGACGTTATCCGCTTGAAGAATCGGCTGAGGCGATGCGGTATCTCGAAGCCGGACATGCGGCGGGTAAGGTCATCGTTACGGTATAGGACGGGGCTATGCAGATTTTGGCCTCAGACCGACGGGATTTTGCTTTTCGGGAGAAAGGCTTCTCGAAATCTGCATCGTCATGAAGAATCGCATCGAGTATGTTCTTGAACGCATCATCTTTGCCAGTCGATGGGTGCAGCTTCCTCTCTATATAGGCCTGATCGCTGCGGCGCTTCTGTATTCTTATAAGTTCTATATCGAGCTCTGGCATCTTTTTTCGCATATCGATTCCATCAGCGAAGAGATGCTGATGCTCGCCGTGCTCGGATTGATCGACGTAACGATGGTGGCCAACCTGCTCATTATGGTCATTATCGGAGGTTATTCGACGTTCGTCAGCAGACTGGAAACCGATGAGCACCGGGATCATCCGGAATGGCTTGAGAAGATCGGCGCCGGCACGTTAAAGGTTAAACTTGCCGGTGCTCTTGCCGGCGTATCGGGCATTCATCTGCTCAAAAGCTTCGTAAACATCGCCAATCGCGATACCGAGCAGGTGATGTGGCAGGTCATTATCCACGCCGTTTTTCTCGTATCGACGATCGCCCTTGCCTGGGCCGATCGCATCATGCATAGCGATCATGATCATGCCGATAGTGCGCATCGGTAGGATCGGGTAATGCAATCGAATAGCAAAAAGGTATGAGATGGGATGGCCTATTGGTCCAGAAACTGATGGCAGGCCTCTTCGTCATTTTTTACCGACGTTCTAAGACGACCTGACGAAAACGTCTCTTTATAGACTCAGCCTGCAAAATTAGAGACACTCTGTCAATAGTATTTCGAGACGCAGATCATCGCTTCATACGTCTCGATCTCGCACGCCGAGCAGGTAGAGGATGCCGTCCAGACCGAGATTCGATATGGCATGGCTGGCGCTTTTGCGCACAAGAGGCTTGGCCTGAAAGGCGATGCCTAATCCGGCCAGGCCGATCATCGGCAGATCGTTCGCTCCGTCGCCGACGGCGATGACCTGTTCCAGACGGATGCCTTCCTGTTCGGCGATCTGCTTTAAGAGATCGGCCTTGCGCTGTCCGTTGACGATGGGTTCGCGCACCTCGCCCGTGACGACGCCGTTTTCGATAACGAGCTCATTTGCATGAAGATAATCGATGCCCAGGCGCTGTTGCAGTCGGCGGCCGAAGAAGGTGAATCCACCTGAAAGGATGGCCGTCTTGAGCCCCATGCCCTTCAAAGCGCGGATCAGCTCTTCGGCGCCTTCGGTCAGTGCGATTCTTTCAACGATGCTGTCGAGACGGGATTCGGATAACCCTTTCAGCAGGGCGACCCGGCGGCGGAAGCTTTCGTTGAAGTCGATCTCTCCGCGCATGGCGCTTTCGGTGATGGCGACGACCTGTTCGCCGACGCCGGCCTCGCGGGCCAGCTCGTCGATGACCTCGGCCTGAATCAGCGTGCTATCCATATCGAAGCAGACCAGGCGGCGATTGCGTCGATAGCGGTCGTCTTTTTGAAAGGAGACGTCCATGCCCAGGTCCTGGGCCAGCGCAAGAAACGCAAGACGCATGGCCGCGGCATCGGCGGGTTCGCCCCGCACCTGAAATTCGACGCCGGCTCGTGGGCGCTCCGGTGGATGGCGGAGCGAGAAGCGTCCCGAAAGACGTGTGATGCCCTGGATGTTCAGCCCGTTTTCGGATATGATGGTCGTGAGCTGATGGATCTGCTCCGCTGTGATGCTACGCGAAAGCGCCGTAATGATATAGCGCTCTTTTCCCTGTGCGTTAACCCACAGCTCGTAATCGTCTTCGGATATGGGAGTGAACTTCAGCTGTAACCCCATTTCGTGCGTGCGAAAAAGCAGATCCTTGAGCACGGGCGCCGATTCCGATTCGGGCGGAATCTGAATCAAAAGCCCGAGCGACAGATGGTTATGGATGACGGCCTGGCCGATATCGAGCACTCGCACGCCGTAGCGGCCGAGGATTTCGGTGACGGAACGGGTAATGCCGGCGCGATCCGGCCCGGAGACATTGACGAGGACGATGGTGCTCACCAAAACAGCTCGGTCAGATGCGAGCTGCTGTAAAGCAGGAAATGGACGGATGCATTCCCGATTTCTTAGAGCAGCGTCAGCATCGATGGATCGCGAAGATGCGGCACGGCATTAAACATGACCGGCTCAAGAACCTCGCTTTCAAATCCGCGATCCGAGCGCCGCACGATCGTAATCGAACTGTTGTAGATCGGTTGTAGGAGCTTGAGCGATTCGACGGGCTTCATGCCGAAGGCGGCGCCGGCGGCAAGGGCGATCGGAGTGGCCGAGCTGACGACAAGCAGGCGGCCATGATGCGGCAGGGCCGAGAACCCTTCAAGCACCGAAGCGGCCCAGGACTGAAAGCCGTGTTCGCCGGGCTCGAAGGCCCAGTATTCGAGGAAATGGCGCATCACTTTAAAGAACAGAGGTTTTCCCGTTTCTACCGAATCGCTCCACTCGTTCTGCCATCGGTCAAAGACGCCGCGGAATTCTTCGTTTGATTCGCGCAGTTTTGCCGCGACGCGGATCACCTGTCTGGGCGAAAACTCGTTCAGGGCCTCGCGAACGTCGATCTGGTCGGTAGGGGATTCGGTTAAACCTTCAAGGATGGTCGAAAGCGTTTCCTGCTGGCGACGCAGCGATCCCGAAAAAGCCGCATCGAAGCGGATCTGCATCTGTCGCAGATAGTCGCCGAGCGCCTTTGCCTGGGCAAAGCCCTGTTGCGTGAGGCAATCGTATTCGCCTTCGACGCCGGCTCGTCCGTGTCGAACGATCCAGATCTCGTTAACCTGAGTCATTCGTCGGCCTGAAAGCGGGGATTCGAGACGCGCAGCTTGGCCGCTACGGATTCTTTTACGGTTTTCCAGACAAGGCTGCCCGTATCGACGATGCGTTCGTTACGGATCTTCTCGGCCAGATCGGAGATGAGCCGTCCGAGAAGGTTGCGTTTCTCCTGAAACGAAAGTCCTGTCGGAATCTTTTCGCCGAGAAGCGGCGCCATGCGTTCCAGCTCGGCCGAAATCGTCTCTTCTTCGGATTTGATCTCGCGCGAGATCACGCCCAGCATATTCCAGCTAACGAGAGTCTTGTAGGCAAGCAGCTCGTTCTCGCGAATCTCGGGCAGGATCTCTTTCATCAAGAAATCCTGCACTGCTTCAAGCAGATCTTCGGCCTTCGGTTTATCCTGCATGTTCGATTAACCTCATCATTTCAAATTCCATCTCGCCCGTGCGTCGTCCTATCGAAGCGAATTCGATACCTCGGTCTTTACCCGAAAGATGACGTTCGGCCTGCTGAATCGATCCTACCGCCCAGCGAACGTTACCCATCACCTCCCAGAAAAGGACGCGTCGGACGTCTACCTTCACTCCGGAGTGGCGCTCGTAGGCTTCGTAAAAGGGGGCGCGATCGGCGAAGCCGCCGACCTCTTTCTTGATGACGCCGAAGCGCCAGTCGCGCATACATAGCCAGCTGATATCTTCATGCCGGTCGCCCCAGTGAGCGAATTCCCAGTCGACGACGCCCTGCAATCCTTCGGGCGAAACGAGAAAGTTACCCGTACGGAAGTCGCCATGAATCAATACGACGTCGTCGGCTTCGGGGGCGTTTGCATCAAGCCAGTTCAGAGCCAGTTCAATCGCCGGATGCGCCTCGTCGAATTGTGAGAGCTCGTCGCGAATCTCGCGGACCGCCTCAAGGGCGAGCGTGCGCGCATCGCGACGCGGTAAAAAATCGAGATCGAGCGATTTCTCGCTCTGCTTGATGGAATGAAGACGGGCCAGGCTTGCAGCCAGCTCATCGTGCAGCTTCTTGCGAGCTTCGGCGATGCTGCGATCCTTTACGATGAAGCGACCGGCGGCGTTACCGTTGATACGCTGCATGAAGTAGAACGGAGCGCCGATGGCGTCGGCGTTCTCTTCTGGCCAGAATACTCGCGGCGTGCGAACTCCGGCATCGAAGGCGGCGCCGGCGATGCGGAATTCGTTCATGCGCGAAAGCGACGAGAGCAGCGATCCGCCTCGATCGGTGCGCATGACGAGATCGTAGGAGCCGGCCTCGGGACCGCCGCTGACCTCAAGCTTTACGAGATGATTCTCCTGGCAGGCGCCACCGGAGAGCAGTTTCATATCGAGGATCTGTACCTTTCCCTGCAGGCGCTTCGAAAGATAGGTCTCGATTTTTTCGCGTAAATCTGGCATCGGTATCAGCGGAGCCTGCTTGACTGCGCTGTCAACTCAGAACCCGCCCCGGACGGGCTCAGAGTTGAAGTAAGTCCGATTGTAGCGAGACCTGTTACCTGCGACGTTCTTCGAGCCGGTTGACGTACCAGGAGGTAAGCGCCGCCGTCGTCAGCACTCCGATGATCACAAGCAGCGAGATCCAGGCCGGAATATGATACCACTCGACGATGAGCATCTTGATGCCGACGTAGCCGAGGATGACGGCGAGGCCGGGCTTCAAGTAGCGCAGATTCTTCACCCAGTGAGCGATGACGAAATAGAGAGATCGCAATCCGAGGATGGCCAGGATGTTTGAAGCGAAGGCGATAAACGGATCGCGCGTAACGGCGAATACGGCCGGAATCGAATCGACGGCGAAGATGATATCGCTCGTTTCAACAAGAAGCAGAGCGGCGAAAAGAGGCGTTGCCGCGCGGCGACCGTGTTCGCGAACAAAGAAGGCCTGGCCTTCGATCTTCGATGTGACGGGCACGATCTTCTTTAAGTATCGGATAACGACGTGTTCGACCTCTTCGACCTCTTCTTTCTCTTCGCGCAGGAACTTGATGGCCGAGATGATAAGGATGGCTCCGAAGACGTAAAGCACCCAGCTGAAGCGGTGGATGAGCTCCGCTCCGATAATAATGAAGATGCCGCGGAAGATGATGGCGCCGAGCACTCCCCAGAAAAGGACGCGGTGCTGATATTTCGCGGGGATCTTCATCGATTCGAAAAGAAGCAGGATGACAAAAACGTTATCCATGCTCAGACTTTTCTCGATCACATAGCCGGTGAGGAATTCCGTTCCGGCCGTCGTGCCATACTCGAGACCGAACCAGAGGTTGAAAGAAAGGGCGATGCCGATCCAGAGCGCCGTGTTTAAAAGAGCGGAGCGCATGCTCTCTTCTTTCGCCGTACGATGCAGCAGGGCGACATCGATGAAGATAAGAACTAAAATACCGACGAGGAAGGCAAACCAGAGCCAGTCCGGAGCCATGCTATGCGTGATCATGTGCATGAGCCGGAGTAGTCCTGGCCGTAGCGCTGGCAAGTCCGATGTCGAATTTTTGAGTCGTCAATCGGTCGAGAGCAGAACAAGCAGCTCATCACGGTCAAAAGGCACGGCGCCTTTCTGCGAAGATCCGAAAAGATCGTCGAAAAGCTGCCGTTTCTTCTGTTGAAGCTTCGCCACTTTCTCTTCGACCGAGTTCTCGCTGAAGAAGCGATACACAAAGACGGGATGTTTCTGTCCCATGCGGTGGGCCCGCGCCGTCGCCTGCTCTTCAACCGCCGGATTCCACCAGGGATCAAGATGCAGCACCGTGTCGGCCCGGTGCAGCGTCAGGGCCGTACCGCCGGCGCGAAGACTGATCAAGAAATACGGAACGTCGCCCTCCTGAAATTCGCGCACACGACGCTCGCGCTGTGTCGCCGTCGTCGACCCGTCAAGACGCAGATACGGTCGCCGGGTGCCTTTTCGTCCTTCGTGTCTCGCATCGAGAAAGCGCCCGAACATATCGAGCATGTCTGTAAACTGACTGAAAACGAGAATGCCGCGAGCCGTCTCTTCAAGCTCGTCGGCCATCTCGGCATACGACAGAATCTTGCCCGATTCAAGCGGATCGGCCTTTGCATCGCCTAACTCTGGATGGCAGGCGATGCGACGCAGCTTCATCAGATGCGGAAGCATCTGCATCAGGTAGTCTCGCCCGGCCTTTTTCAGAGCTTCGACGGCCTCTCGTCTCGCTCGTTCGTAGGCGAGGGCCTGCCTCTGCGTCATCGGAATACGCAGATCCTGTTCGGTGCGCGCAGGCAGATCTTTAAGCACGGCGTCGCGTGTGCGGCGCAGAATAAAAGGAGCGATGCGACGTTTGAGGGCGTCTTTGCGATCCTCGTCAAGCGTCTGCCCGAAAAGCGATCGAAACGAGCTACGCGTGCCGAGCAGACCGGGCAGGATCAGATCCATCAGGCTCCAGATCTCGAACGGATGGTTCTCAAGAGGCGTGCCTGTTAAACAGAAGAAGGTACGGCTCTGAATCGAGCGCATACTGCGCGATGCGGCGGAGCGATGATTCTTCAACGTCTGCGCTTCGTCGATCAGCACCGTCTCGAACGAAAGATCGGCGAAAAGTTCGAGGTCTTTCTGTAGCGTGCCGTAGGTCGTCAGCATGATGCCGCGCTCGGCGGGAAACTGGTCCTTGCGCGACGTTCCATGCCAGGTTTGCAGAAGCAGCTTCGGGCAGAAGCGCTCCGTTTCAAGACGCCAGACGGATAACGCACCCGGCGGACAGACGATAAGATAGCGTCCGGGCTTCTGATGTTCGAGCGTATGCAGGAAGGCGAGACCCTGCACGGTCTTGCCGAGACCCATATCGTCGGCGAGCACGGCGCCCACACCCGCCGCATGACGTTCGAGAAGAAACTGCACTCCCGTTACCTGGTACGGACGTAGCTTTGCACCGAAGCCTTCGGCAACGGAGAATCTCACGGTCGATGCCTGTTCATCGCGATGCGCCCATCGCAGCAACCGATCGCGCAGCTCGCCGCCTAACCTCTCGGTGCGAGCCTCCTGCTCGGCAAGAAGAGCCGTCGCCTGGCCGATCGAGATCTTCTCGACGGTGCCGTCCTTTTTATTCTTAAGACCGAGCGAATCGAGCGTCTGTAAAATGCGATCGATCTGAAGATCTTCCAGACGAATCCAGCGGCCGTCGCTCAGAAGCAGATGCGACTGACGATTGCGCGCCGCGGCAAGAGCACGCTCCATATCGTCGGCCGAGAGGCCCGGTATCTCGATGCGACCGTCGAACCAATCGGTGCCCGAAGACGTTTGCAGTTGAAAAACGGACTGTGTATGCCGGATCTTCAGCGACATCAGTTCCGCCGGCATCTGTACGACGACGCCGGCCTTCTGGTAGGCGCCTAACTGTTCGTGAAAGAAGGTCAGTATCTTGCCTTTAAAGATGCGTTTGCTCCCGTTCTGCGTCAGCATCGAGGCAAGCGGCTCGAAGATCTTCCGCTCATTCTTGACGTTTCGTTTTGCCGGGATGCCTTCCGGACTGACTCCGATGGGCTCATTTGTGCGAGGAGTATTGCTCAGCGTGAACGGAGCGAAAACGGCGGCCTCCTGAAGGCCTGCGGGCGTTGCATCTCGCTCGGGCTCGATCGCATGAGAGAAATAGGCGAAGCGAAACTGCAGCTGCAATCCGACAAGGTCGTCTTTATCGACGATGGGATCGACGAAAAGAAGAGGCAGCGGTCCGTGCTCTTTGATCTCAGGGAGCGCCTCCAGTCCGCGCACCTTCTGGCGGCGCAGTTCGGGAAGCATCTCAAGTAACGTCTTCAGTGGATGAGTGATCTCGGTCCTCTGCAAAAGAGCAAGCTGATCGGGAGCAGGCAGCCCGAGCCGCATCATTAACCCGTCCTTGCTTTCACGGGCGAGCAGATAACTGGCTACCTTCTTCCCGCCCACCGCTGCAAATTCGTCGTTGAGCTCGACCGATGCAGAAAGGCGGCCGCTATCGCCGTGCAGATCGAGCGTGAAGACGGGAGGAATCGTATCGGCCATCGCAACGGGCGCATCGTCAAGATAAAGCGGATGATCGCCGACAAGTCGGTGGATAACCTCAAACTGATAGGGGATGGATAACCCGTGCTCTTTCTGTCTGTAATAATAGTCGAGTGTGCCGTGAGGCATCCATTCAAGCAGATCGTCGATGCCGTCGGGATGTATCTCTTTGCCCGTGTCGTCGCGAAAGCCGATCCAGAAGCGGTCCGATCCGCTTCGAAACTGATAGACGAGAGTCGGCGTCGGTCCGCTCTGATTTTTTCGCGCGGCTCGATATGGTTCGTGTGTGCGAGTGCGGCCGTACCGGTGGTCGGTTTTGAGATCGTCCGTATCCCCGTCTTTGTATTGTATCTGATGTGACGCTTGCAGACGCTGGCCATCCTTGCCCGAAAGATGGTCGAGCAAAACGAGCGTTAAGGCCACCACATGCTTGCACGGCGACGGAGCGGGACAGTTGCATTCATACATGCCCTGCTGCGGATCGATCCAGACATCATACTCGTTCATGCCGTGAGCGATGCCGCTCCATCCGCGACGTTCTTTCGTCAGATCAGAGATGCGATCGTCGTCATGGTATTCGACTCCGCGCTCATACGTACGGCCCTGTGCGCGGCCTTTAATAATGCGAAGCAACTGAACTGTCTGGTCAAGAGCCGAAGACATAAAACGGAAGGGGACAATCGACGGTCCTCCTGTCCAACAAAAAAAGGGCCCGCAGGCCCTTTCTGTTTATCGAAGGCAATAAGGCAGCTGACCGTCGACGCGCTCGACCGTTATTTGCCGGCAAGGAAGTCCCGGAACCAGAGGCCCGAATCCTTCACCGTGCGTTTCTGCGTTTCATAGTCCACATGAACGAGGCCGAAGCGCGGACGGTAGCCCTCCGCCCATTCAAAGTTATCCGTGAAGCTCCAGATCACGTAGCCCTGCACGTTCACGCCTTCGTTCTTCGCGCGAAGCACGGCGCCGAGATAGTCCTGGATAAACTGCGTGCGTTCGGCGTCATGCACGCGATCGCCTGTAACGACGTCGGGGAAGGCCGCTCCGTTTTCGGTAACGTAGATCTTCTTCACGCCTTTATACGAGGCGAATTGCTTGAGAAGATGGTAGATGCCGTCGGGATAGATCTCCCATCCCATATCGGTCGTCTTCGGACAACGCTTCTTTGCAGGGATCATGCTGCCCCATACGTACGGAATAAGCGGCGACCAGCGAATGATCTCGCGCGAGTAATTCTGGATGCCTATAAAATCGAAGTCGAATTTCATGCGCTTCTCGTCGCCTTCTTTCTGGAAGGCATCCATCTTTTTCAGAAGCGGAAGCAGCTTCGTGTTATAGCCGAGGCCCAGGCCCGTTTCGACGAACATGCGATTCATCAGATAGTCGTAGCGGGCCGCCGCCTGAGCGCTGAACGAACCGGCCGGCTCAATCCACGAACAGGAGTAGGTCGTGCCCACCTCCGCATTCGGACAGTTCGCCTTAGCGATGCGTCCGCCTTCGCCCTGCGCCAGTGCCGTATGATGCACGGCCGGCAGATAGTTAGACGGACCCTTGCGACCCGGCGCATGCTGCCCGAGCATATAACCCAGCGTCGTGAAGGCGAAGGGCTCGTTCAGGATCATCCAGCGTTTGATCTTGGATCCGTATTCTTTCGTCGCGAAATCGACGTATTCGCAGAAGCGCTCGTAGGTTTCGCGAGACGTCCAGCCTCCGCGATCTTCGAGCGCCTGCGGAAGATCCCAGTGATAGAGCGTGACGGCGGGCTCGATGCCGCGGCTCAGACATCCGTCGATCAGGCGATGATAGAAATCGACGCCCTTCTGATTCTTCGCGCCGGAGCCCGTCGGAAAGATGCGCGGCCATCCGATAGAGAAGCGATAGAGCGGAAGCCGCATCTCCTTCATGATGTCGAGATCTTTCTCGAACAGGTGGTAATGATTGCAGGCGACGTCGCCCGTCGTGCCGTCGTGGATCTTGCCCGGCGTATGCGTGAAACGGTCCCAGACGGATTCCCCTTTGCCGTCTTCGTTGTAAGCGCCTTCAATCTGATAGGAGGCGGAGGCCGCTCCCCACAGGAAATCTCTTCCAAAATCGGATCTTTTCATAATTGAACGAAGATTATAGAAACGGAGCGCCGCCGTCAACCCTTCTTGCCAGCTATGCGAACCGGGCGATTCCGGCTTATGGCGCAAAAGAAAAAAGACGAATCGGCGGACCCTGCCTCGAATCCGTCCGCAGAGAATCTTTCATCGGATGATACGTCATCGGGCAATATATCATCGGGCACTCTGCCATACGAGATGTTCGAGAACCGACTGCGCAAGATGTTGCGTCATAATGGACGCTGGGCGCGCAGACAGAGTATCGAGGCCTTTCGCGTCTATGATCGGGACGTGCCGCAGTTTCCGATCATCATCGATCGTTACAGAGACGATCTTGTCGTCTCTATTCTCGAAAAGACCGACGCACTGCACGCGAAAGAAGACTGGCAGGCCCGCTCTCTGGAAATCATCGCGAACGTTTTCGAGATCGATCGCTCCCGTATATTTGTAAGAATCCGTCAGCGCGTGGAGGGCGGAACGCAGGGCGCGGGTCAGAGCGCGACCGGCGCCATCAAGAAGACGGAGGTCGTCGAAGCCGGACTGCGCTTCGAGATTCATCTCTCGGGCCATCTGGATACGGGCCTCTTTCTCGATCATCGCATCACGCGTTCCCTTGTAAGAGCCGAGGCGGCGGGCAAACGCTTTCTCAATCTTTTCGCCTATACCGGATCGTTCTCGGTCTACGCCGCCGCCGGAGGAGCGTTAACCACAACGACGGCCGATCTCTCGCCGGTGAATCTTGAATGGGCGGAGCGCAACATGAGATTGAACGGCTTCACGGGACGGGAGCATCGCTTTGTAGAGACCGATATTCTGCGCGGGCTCGACGACTTCGAGCCGCGAAGCTTCGATCTTGCCGTGCTTGATCCGCCGACCTTCTCGAAGTCCCGTCGCATGGTGCGCGATTTCGACGTGGCGCGCGACCATCCTGAAATGATTGAACGCACGCTTCGCCTTCTTGTGCCCGGCGGCGTGCTGTATTTCTCGTCGAATCTCAAGAAATTCAAGATACAGGCGGATCAGATCCGCGGCGCCGAGATCAAAGACATCACAGCGCAGACCGTGCCGCCTGATTTTCGGATGCAGCGTCCGCATGCGTGCTATAGGATTGTGAAGAAGTGAGAGGTGGGGGGAAAAAGGAAGGCAGGTTAACCGCGGAGGGAGCAGGGGGCGCGGAGAAGAAGAGAGGGTGACCGCAGAGGGCGTAGGGGTCTCAGGGAAGATCGAAGAATCCGGAGGTTAACCACGGAGGCACAGGGGAGATGGGAGAGAAAGAAAGGAAAGTCGGGAAGGTGCGGAGAAAGGGGGAGGAGATGAGAAAGTATTTCGCCGTGATTTTTGCTCTTGCAGTTCTTGGTGCTTTGTTGAGCCTGTTGCTCTTTGTTTCCAGTCCGATCTCGGGAGGTCCTCTGGCAGAGAGAATGCTGATGGAGCTGGGCATTCGCCCTTTCGAGAGAGCGTTGATTCTGGTAGGTTCTCTGTTTGCGCTCTTTTTCTCGACTTCAATCATGTTCTTTACATGGATTGCTATGTTATGTCATGATTCGAACATATCGAGAATTCAAATCTTTATGATATGCTTTTTGCCAGTTGTTAATACATACACGGCACCGGCAATGATTCACAGCCACTGGCCCACTTATCCAGGCCCGGCGTTAAACACACTGCTCTGGAGTTCAAGGCTGTCTGCGATGGTGGGCTACTGGGGCTCGATTATAGCAAATACAATCGAAGGCTATTTCTATCCGTTAGGGAGCGCAGGGCGCACGGTTAATAGCATTTTGGGTCTATTGGTAATCCTTTTCTTTTTCGTTCAGCCGGTTCTTGTATGGTTATCATCGAAGCAGACGCCGAAAGAGGAGGTGGATTAAATCCAGAGCCGGGGATGTGTCTCGGTGAAGGGAAGGTTAGTCGAGGGCGCTCGAAGGCAGAGAGACGAGCGTGCTTGCGGCGGTGCGGCGGGAAGGCGAACAGGGGGGGATGGCCAGATTTTTCCTTGACCGAAGGGGCGCACCGTCTATGATGAAGGGCGGGGCGCAGTATTCAAAGAATCGCAGCATCACGATTTGCAAGAGTCATTTTAATGACCGTACATTGAAAACGCAGGCCTCAAGGCGGATATCTTTATGGAGACTGTCCTCGTTTTACTGGCGCTACTATTTGCTATCATCCTGTATTGGGTTCGTCGCTCGCCATCCCTGAAGGGCGCTTATGGCGAGGCGAAGGTAAAACTCGCCGCCGACCTTTTCCTTAATAACAGCGACTATCGCCGACTTGACGATGTTACTTTGCCGATCGGCAACAGAACAACGCAAATCGATCATGTGGTCGTATCCATTTATGGAGTCTTTGTAATAGAGACGAAAAACATGGAAGGATGGATATTTGGCGCAGCACATCAGCGTCAATGGACTCAGGTTCTTTATAAGAAGAAGTTCAGATTCCAGAACCCTTTGCGGCAGAACTACCTGCATGTAAAGGCTGTGCAGTCGGTTTTGAGAGTACCGAAAGGTTACATTCATTCTGTCGTCGTGTTTGCGGGCGGGGCAGAGTTGCGAACTCAGATGCCGCAGAACGTCACTCATATCAACGGGCTCATAGGCTATGTACGCTCCTTCGATCGTCCTGTTTTCACGGCGGCCGAGTGTGATTCGATGGTGGAGCGTTTGCAAGCCGGGCGCTTTTTGCCGACAACTTCTACTGAAAGAAGGCACGTGGATAGCCTCAGGCGGCGCGACGTCGCAACGGCCATGGGTATCTGCCCTCGATGCGGTGGGAGGTTGGTCCAGCGGACCGCTCGCAAAGGCCCGTCCGCCGGCAGAAGTTTTCTGGGTTGTTCTGAATATCCAGGGTGCAAGTATACGAGCCCCATCGGCTGAGGCCACGACAGTCCACTTTTCTCGCATCATGCAAATTGAAGGTTCAACCTGCAATCTGCATGATGCGAGTGGACCCTTTAATCCACGAAAGAAGGGAGCAGGTGAGGTCGACCCGATGGTGGCGAGGTCAGCCTGCTGGAAGGTGCATGACAGGGATGTTAGGCGAGGGCGCTCGACGGCAGAGAGGCGAGCGTGCTGGTAAAGGTGCGGCGGGGAGGCGAAATTTATTCTTGACGGAAGGCTTGAGCGGGGAAGGGTGAAGGGCGGGGCCTATGGAGTCGGCGCTCGGTGACGTTTGTCGGCCCATGTTTTTCATTCTGGTAACGGGGTAACTTCGTAGGAAAATGATGAGAACAGGCCCATGAATCAATTAACGAGGGTATTTAAGGACTATCCGCTATCGCGAATGGGGTGAGAAGTTTCGCAGACTATGTCCCAGTGATAGTTAGACTTTGAGGCAGGACCCACTGAAT
>SWCA01001649.1_pt1 | contig 119139 bp, 110 predicted proteins | sample 4692961 | NCBI WGS metagenome assembly SWCA01 (sample SAMN10267275, study PRJNA491770) | bioreactor metagenome | isolation source: DHS bioreactor inoculated with | place: Japan: off Shimokita Peninsula | reverse complement strand
ACTTAGGTGGTCGATCTGGTGAGATTCCAGAACCAACAGTAAAGTCTGGATGGGAGAAGATGAACTCACAGTAGTTTTATATTTACTATAACTAAAACAATGTGTGTATCATAAAGATATTAAAGCTCTGAAGGTTATTTACCTTCAGAGCTTTTTTTCTAGTTCTAATAGCTCTTTGAAATCCTATTAGAAAGACCATAGAACGTGGAACGTGCAACTTGGAACATGTAACAAATAAAAGCGTCTTTATACGATTTTGTTCCCTATTATTTGTAGATACTATAATTATAATAACAAAAAAGAAGGTGTTAAAGTGCATTATGAATATATGAAAAGGGCCATTGAATTAGCTCAAAGAGGAATTGGATATACAAGTCCTAATCCATTGGTTGGAGCAGTTATTGTGAAAAATGGCAAAATCATTGGAGAAGGATACCATGGATATTATGGTGGACCCCATGCCGAGATTAATGCCTTTAAAAATATAACTGAAGATGTTAAAGATGCCACTATGTATGTAACACTAGAACCCTGTTCACACTTTGGCAAAACTCCGCCCTGTGCTGAAGCTATAGTTAAAAATGGTATTCACAAGGTAATTATTGGAATGAAGGACCCAAATCCTATAGTAGCAGGAAGGGGTATAAGAATACTTGAGGAAAATGGAATTGAAGTTGTATGCGGAATATTAGAGGATGAAGTTAAAAAGCTTAATGAAATATTTATAAAATATATTACTAAAGAAATCCCTTTCTGTATTCTTAAAACAGCAATGACCTTAGATGGTAAGATTTCAACTGCTACGGGAGATTCAAAATGGATAACAAATGAAAAATCCAGGGAATATGTCCATAAACTAAGACATCAAGTGTCAGCTATTATGGTTGGAATAGGAACGGTGCTTACAGATAATCCAAGACTTACTACAAGATTAAAGGGTGATAAATCGAGAAACCCCATAAGAGTTATAGTAGATACATATTGCAGAATACCCTTAGAAGTAGAGGTGCTAAAAACTGACTTTGATACTAAAACAATTATTGCCACAACAGAAAAAGCAGATGATACTAAGCTTAAGGTTATAAGAAATAAAGGAGTAGATATAATAATAACACCCCTTAAGAATGGTAGGGTTGACTTAGATTATTTAATGAAGAAGTTGGGAGAAAGAAAAATCGATAGTGTCCTATTAGAGGGTGGGTCTACCTTAAACTATAGTGCTATAAAAGAAGGTTTGGTTGATAAGGTTATTTCATTTATAGCCCCTAAGATAATAGGAGGATCAACTGCCAAAACCCCTATAGGTGGTGAAGGAATAGAATCTATAGGAAAGGCTATTTCTATTAATAATATTAATATCAAAAGATTTCATGAAGATATTATGATAGAGGGATATATAGGGAAGGAGGACAAGTGAAATGTTTACTGGATTAATAGAAGAGATAGGTATAGTTCAAAAAATAGATAGAGGATCAAAATCTGCACAAATAACTATAGGTGCTAAAAAAATAATGGATGATGTAAAGATTGGGGATAGTATAAGTACAAATGGAGTATGTCTGACAGTTATAGAATTTAATAGTAAAGGTTTTACAATAGATGTAATGCCTGAAACCATGAGAAGAAGTAATCTAAAAAATTTAAAGATAGGTAGTAAAGTAAATCTTGAGAGGGCTCTTAGGCTAGAAGATAGATTAGGTGGACATATTGTATCAGGACATATAGATGGGGTAGGTATCATCGAAGCCTTTAAAGAGGAGGATAACGCAACATGGATCACAATAAAAGCGCCAGTAGAAACATTAAAATATGTAATTGAGAAGGGATCCATTGCAATTGATGGTACAAGCTTAACGGTAGCTTATGTTGATGATAAAGGGTTTAAGGTTTCGATTATACCTCTTACAAGGGATGAAACTACCCTATTAAGTAAAATGATTGGTGATGAAGTTAACCTTGAATGTGATATGGTAGGAAAATATATTGAAAAAATTACAATGTTCAATGCAGACCAAAGTCAAAAGAAGAGTATTGATTTAAACTTTTTGAGAGAGAATGGATTTGCATAATGAAGGGGTGGTAAGTATGACAAAATTTAACACTATTGAAGAGGCAATTGAAGACATTAAGTTTGGAAAAATGGTTATAGTTGTAGATGATGAAGATAGGGAAAATGAAGGAGATCTTTTGATGGCTGCTGAAAAAGCCACACCCGAGGCCATAAATTTCATGGCAAGATATGGTAGAGGTCTAATATGTGTGCCTATGCTACGAAAAAGACTAAATGACTTAGACATATACCCTATGGTAACAAATAACTCCGACCCAAAGGAAACAGCTTTTACTGTTTCTGTAGATACTATAGATTGTACCACTGGGATATCAGCCCTTGAAAGGGCACAGACTATACTTAGACTTATTGATTCTGAGTCTAGCCCAAAGGATTTCACAAAACCTGGTCACATTTTCCCCTTGGCAGCTAAAGAAGGTGGAGTCTTAAAGAGGGCTGGGCATACTGAGGCAGCCATAGACTTAACAAGACTAGCAAGACTTTATCCAGCCGGTGTAATCTGTGAGATAATGAATGACGATGGAACCATGGCTAGAGTACCTGAGCTAATGAAATATGCTCAAGTCCATAATCTCAAAATAATAACCATAGCTGATTTAATTGCCTATAGAAGAAAGAATGAGTCCCTTATTAAAAGAGAAGCAGAAGCTCTAATGCCTACTAAATATGGGGATTTCAAGATATTTGGTTATATAAATAAGCTTAACGGAGAACATCATGTAGCCTTAGTTAAAGGGAAGGTTAATGATGGTAAGCCAGTATTAGTTAGAGTTCATTCAGAATGTCTTACAGGAGATGCCTTTGGGTCTAAAAGATGTGACTGTGGTGAACAATATGTCGAGGCTATGGAAGCCATAGAACAAGAAGGTAAGGGAATTCTACTTTATATGCGCCAAGAGGGTCGTGGGATAGGACTTATAAATAAAATTAAGGCCTATGAATTACAGGATCAAGGTATGGATACGGTGGAGGCTAATCTAGCACTGGGGTTCCCAGAGGACCTAAGAGACTATGGAATAGGTGCACAAATATTATCAGATTTAGGTGTAAAGAAAATTAGGCTAATGACCAATAACCCTAAGAAGCTATCAGGAATTACTGGTTATGGTATAGAAATAGTTGAAAGAGTACCAATTCAAATGAATCATAATGAAAGAAATGCCTTTTATCTAAAAACAAAAAAAGAAAAAATGGGACATATGTTAAATTTTAAGGAGGAGAAATAATATGAAGGTATATGAAGGTAAATTAATATCACAAGGATTAAAGTTTGGAATAATAGTTGGAAGGTTTAATGAATTTATAAGCAGTAAACTATTATCAGGAGCAGTTGATGCATTGAAAAGGCACGGTGCCAATGAAGAGGATATTGAGATAACATGGGTGCCTGGAGCCTTTGAAATACCTCTAGTAGCAAAAAAAATGGCCAAGACCCAAAAGTATGATGCTGTTATATGTCTTGGAGCTGTAATAAGGGGAGCTACACCACACTTTGATTATGTATCAAGTGAAGTTTCGAAGGGAATTGCATCAGCATCTCTATCTACAGAACTGCCAATAGTATTTGGAGTTCTAACAACTGATACAATTGAACAGGCCATAGAAAGGGCTGGAACAAAGGCTGGAAATAAGGGCTATGAAGCCGCAGTTACTGCCATAGAAATGGCAAACTTATTAAAAGAGATATAATTAAAAGAACTAATTGAGAGAATATTTTCTCAGTTAGTTTTTTTTGACCCATAAGGTAAAGAATATTATTAAATAGATATATATGAGATATAAAAAATAATGAATTCACATATTCTTAACATTTCTAGTCAATTCATGTTATAATATATCGGGAGCTCAAAAAATGTCGTAATTTTACTTAATCATTAAAAATGGAGGTAGAAATATGGAAATAGCTTTTGGAGTACTGGGAGGTTTAGGACTCTTTCTTTTTGGTATGAATATGATGGGAACAGGCCTTCAAAAAGTTGCAGGAGAGAAGCTCAAAAGACTCATAGAAATTCTAACGAATAATAGGTTTATGGGAGTTTTAGTAGGTGCAGTTGTTACAATGATAATACAAAGCAGTAGTGCCACTACCGTAATGGTTGTAGGATTTGTAAATGCAGGACTTATGCAATTATCCCAAGCCATTGGAGTAATAATGGGAGCTAATATTGGGACAACCATTACAGCCCAATTGGTAGCATTTAAACTGACAGATATTGCACCTATAGTAGTGGCTGCCGGTGTGGCATTAAGACTATTTTCATCTAAAAAGAAACAAAAAGATGTAGCAGAGGTGCTTATAGGTTTCGGTATTCTCTTTATTGGAATGGATTATATGTCAGATGCACTAAAACCATTAAGAGAATATGAAGGATTTAGAGAGTTAATGAGCAATTTGGAAAATCCAGTTATTGGAATATTGGTTGGATTCATTGTAACAGTTATTGTACAAAGCAGTAGTGCTTCCATGGGACTTTTACTTGCATTAGCTGGACAAGGACTTGTAACAATTGATTTAGCATTGCCAATATTATTTGGAGAAAATATTGGTACATGTACAACTGCTCTACTATCAAGTATAGGGGCAAGTAAGACGGCAAAAAGAGCAGCAATAATGCACTTATTATTTAATATAATTGGAACCGTTATTTTTATGGTAGTATTAAGATATCCTATAAGGGCCTTAGTCCTTATGCTATCACCTGACAATGTACAAAGGCAGATAGCTAATGCCCATACATTCTTTAATATAACTAACGTTATTATACAATTACCCTTTGCAGGTTTAATAGTTTTAGCTGCTAAGAAAATAATACCTGGAGAAATTGAAGAGGTTAATGGATTAAAATATCTTGATTCTAGAATAATGGAATCTCCTTCTATTGCAGTAGGACAAGCTTCTAAGGAAGTACTAAGAATGGGTAGAATAGTTCAAGAAAATTTAAGAACATCTATAGATGCATTTATAGAAAAGGACGAGAAACTTACTCAAAGAGTTTTTAGTGAAGAAAAAAAGATTAATAGAATGGAAAAGGATATTACTGAGTATTTAAGCAGTTTATCCAATAAATCATTAACAAAACAACAACATAATATAGTTAATATTCTTTTTAATACAATAAATGACCTTGAAAGAATTGGAGATCATGCAGATAATATAGCTGAATTAGCCCAATATAGCATTGATAATAAATGCGCTTTTACTGATAGTGCTATTGAAGACTTGAATTTGATGTTTGCAGAGACAGAAAAATCATTTAAAGAAGCACTACATGTATTTAAAACCGCAGATAGAAAAACAGCAGAGAGAGTACTTGAATATGAAGAACACATTGATTATTTGGAAAAGCAATATAGAGCTGCTCATATTCAGAGACTTAATTGTCAAGAGTGTAGTACAAGTTCAGGAATAGTATTTTTAGATTTAATCAGTAATTTAGAAAGAATTGCTGACCATGCATCAAATATAGCTTTATCAATAAGAGATACAGTTAGCCCTAAAAAATAATATTATGTATAAAGTATGAACTTTATATAATTCTTTTAAAAAGCAAAGTAAGTTGAATTTCAACCTGCTTTGCTTTTTCTATAAAAGTTAAACATTTGGTTCATTAGGATAATTATAAAATTATTTATCCTAGATAGCATAATCATTACTTTAATAGTATACTTATTACAGATACTTAAATGATTATAGGAGGTCTGGCAATGAAACGAGTAGATGAGAGAGATACAATGTTTGCTAGAGCAAACTATCGAAAAGGCACTTATGCTTATGAGGATTATTATAAAAAGAATCCCCATAAAAAAGCAATTGATGATAGTATACGAACAAGACCAAACCTATGTGGGGAAGGGACTATGACCTACAATGAGTTGAATTCTCCTATGGCAAGCAGTGCATTTGAATTCCTAAATGATATTAAGCATTTATCCGAAGGTCCAGTAAATCCAATAAGGATTTCAGGAAACCAAAGCATCATTACGAAAAGAGTTAAAGGCCTAGTAAAACAATATGGTGCTAAATTAGTTGGTATAACACCCCTTAAGGATTATCATTTTTATACACACAGAGGTAGAAATGAAGACATATATGGTGAAGAAATTCAGATTGATCATAAATATGGTATTGTTTTTGCAGTGGAAATGGATAAGGATATGATCAACAGAGGTCCTATGCTTGCAGAGGTTATCGAGACCTCTAAAGCCTATGTAGAGGTCTCAATCATTGGTATGATTCTGAGTTATTACATACGTAGTTTAGGTTATGAAGCCAGAAATCATATGGATGCAAATTATTTGTTAATGCCTGTTCTGCTGGCAAAAGATGCAGGACTTGGTGAGATTGGCAGGAATACGATCTTAACTACCAAGGAATATGGTTCAAGAGTTAGACTTGGTGTTGTTACTACAAATTTACCCCTAGATATAGACGAACCAATATCCTTTGGACTAGAAGATTTTTGCAAGCTTTGTAATAACTGTGCTCATACCTGCCCATCCCAATCCATATCAAATGCAAGGGAGAAGGAAACGAACGGGCACTTAAATTGGCGCATTGATCAGGAAAGCTGTTATATAAAATGGAGATACCTAGGAACTGACTGTGGCATGTGCATTTCCAGCTGCCCATTTAGCCAGGATATGGAATCTATAAAGCAAGTGGATACCTTTGAAGGTAATGAGGCTTTGATTAGTTCGATCCTTAGTGAGTTTAGAAAAAAATATGGGAAAAGACCTTTCGTGCCGGGAAATCCTAGTTGGCTTCGTTAGGCTTTGATAGGTAAGAGGAAAGGGACAAGCATCTGTCCCATAATCTTATCTATTTTTTCAAATCACAAAGATAAAGCAAATTATCAACCGTAAGAGCTACAGAAAACCTGTAACCTGCAATGACAGATGTAGGTTTTAAATCAATAAGCTCTGTATAAGGATGATCAAATATATTTAAATGTGCAACGCCCTTCCAAATGGGTGATATTTTAACATCCCGTGACTTAAGTTGAACTAGCTCGTGAACAGCAGGTTTATCATGTTTGGATTTTACAAGTTCAGGAAAATATCTTGTAAGTATAGCGCCTGAGAAAGTTGGGGATGGAAGTTTATCAGTTTTTTCGTCTAGTATAACCTTTCCTTCAACTAATCTACGTCCTCCTACCGATAAAGTAGCCCCAAACTTTCCGCCCTTTCCTACAATAGGACTTGCCTTTGAAGATAAATCATATCCCCGTGTTATCCATGTTTCTCCAAATTGTTTCGGCCAACCTTGAATAAGTCCTCGCATAAGAGCTTTATCTTGATCAACCCAGATAAATGGACAATAGGCTACAGTATTTCCATTGTAACTTGCGGATACTAGGATAATAGTTTCCCGGTATTGGCTAGTGGCTGGATCAAGATATTCTTCTTCCGACTCACTTACATATTGCCACTCAATGAAATAGGCTGTGCATTGATTTGAAGCTAATTCGAGCTCTTCTGGTAAAAATGATGCTATATTATCAGTATTTGCTTCATACTCAATACATAAGACATTACCTACATAATGCCATGGTGGTTTTGGTACAAGACTGGATTTTCCTAGTGGTGTACGTGGTAGAGTGTATCCCTTAATCATTTAAATCCTCCTTAAATTGTTTTATAATATAATTGTATCTATATATTATTTTATTGGAGTAAAGGTGTATTGTAAGAAATTGCATTTAAGTTATACTATAAATAAGTAAGGATTATATATCATTATTTATTTAAGATAGGGTGGTATTATGAAGGGCATAGGATTCTATAACCCAAAAGCACTTGATATGATTGAAATTAAAACCTGCTCTGATAGTTTGCATGCATATAAGAAGCATCTTCACCAAGAATTGTCAATTGGATATATTCATAAGGGTGCTACAATGTTGAATGTCAATGGCAAAGATCATTATATAAAAGCAGGGGAAGCGGTGGCTATCTATCCATATGTGAGTCATAAATGTCAACCTATAGATATCAATAATTGGACATTTACAATGATTTATATAGATAATGGCTATATTAAAGAGTATTTTGATAGTTCGATTGAGAATAATTTAATAGGAATTAAAAGAATAAGCAATGATGATGGAAAAAATTTAGAATACATAGTAGATATTCTAAACAGTAATGTTAGTGGATTTGATAAAGAAGTGCAAATAACAGATACACTTAATCATATATTAAATACCTGTGATATAGATATAAAACTTGAAACTAGTAAGATGATAAATTTGATAAAAACATATATTGAAAATCATTTTCTTGAGACACTTCAATTAAAGGATATGGAAGACAAATTTGGAATAAATAGATTTTCTTTAATTAGGAATTTCAAAAATATATTTAATACAACGCCAAATGCCTATCAATTACAACTTAAGGTTAACTATGGAAAACAATTATTAAAAAAGAGTAATAATATAGTTGATATTGCACTAAGGTCAGGTTTTTACGACCAAGCTCATTTCACTAAAGAGTTTAAAAAGGCATATGGGATAACACCATTTCAGTATTATAAATTTATTCATTAAATCAAGCTTAAAAGAAAATTATCTTGTAATAAATAATATAGAAAATAAATAATAAGACCTGGTATATGAAAGAATATTTATTATCAAAAGCTAGGAGAGATAAAATAATGAAAACAGTAGCAGAGAGATTTTTAAAATATACAAAAATTGATACCCAATCTGATCCAAAATCCGATTCTTGTCCAAGCACAGAAAAACAATTTAATCTTGCAAGGATGTTAGTTAATGAATTAAAGGAATTGGGCATTGAGGACGCAAATATAGATAAAAATGGATATGTAATGGCCACTCTACCCTCCAATCTTGAAAAAGAAGATATACCTATCATAGGATTTATTGCCCATATGGATACAAGTCCTGATATGAGTGGTACAGATGTTAATCCTCAAATAGTTAAGAACTATGATGGTCAAGATATATTACTAAATAGAGATAATAATATAGTACTCTCACCCAAAGATTTTCCAGAACTTAAAAGTTATATAGGTAAAGATATAATAACGACCGATGGAACAACACTGCTTGGAGCAGACAATAAAGCGGGTATAGCTGAAATAATTACTGCTATAGAGTATCTAGTTAATAATCCTAATATTAAACATGGTACTGTAAAGGTAGGATTTACACCCGATGAGGAGATTGGAAGGGGAGCAGATAAGTTTGATGTAAAAAAGTTTGGTGCTGATTTTGCCTATACAATAGATGGTGGAGAAATTGGTGAGCTAGAATATGAAAATTTTAATGCTGCCTATGCTAAGGTAAATATAAAGGGAAGAAATGTACATCCGGGGTCTTCTAAGAATAAAATGATAAACTCAATATTAATAGCTATGGAGTTTAATAGCATGCTACCAGTGAATCAAACACCTGCCCATACAGAAGGGTATGAAGGATTCTATCATCTAAATGATATACAGGGAGATGTAGAGGAAACTAATTTGTATTACATAATTAGGGATCATGATAAAGAAAAATTTGAAGAAAAGAAAGAAAAAATTAAGAAAATAGTAAAGTATATGAATGATAGTATAGGTAAGGAAATAATAACTATAGAAATGAAGGATCAATACTTCAATATGAGGGAGAAAATTGAGCCGGTTATGTATATAGTTGAAACCGTCGAAAAGGCCATGGAGGAGATAGGGATAGCCCCAAAAATCAAGGCCATAAGAGGAGGAACAGATGGAGCAAAGCTATCATATATGAATCTTCCCTGCCCTAATATTTTTACAGGAGGCCATAATTTCCACGGTAAATATGAGTATATACCTATAGATTCTATGAAAAAGGCGGTAGAGGTTATAGTTAAAATATTAGAGATATATGCTAGTAGATAGCATTATGATTCTGATAAATAGAAAATACTAGGTATCTTCATGATAGTTTAAATAGTTGAATAGGGTATTTAATAAAATATTATATATAATATATTAATTTTCTGTATATTGGTAATAATATATTCAGAGCACAATTTATATTATTACAAGGAGGAACAATATGAAATCTAAAATTATATTATTAATATTAGCTTTAACAATGCTAGTTTTTGTTGGATGTGCGCAGGAACCTGCACCGACAGAGCCAGAACAAACGGAACCAGAGCAAACGGAACCAGAAGAAACCCAACCAGATCAAACTACACCACCAGAAACAACCCCAGATGTGGTTACAACAGCATCTATAGTAAATACTGCAGAAGCCTTTGAAGCGGCTATGGGTGATAACGGCACATGGATCATTGCAACAACAGAAGATATTACCTTTGATAAGGAAATAGTATTAAATGGAGAGTATACAAATGGTAAAAAAGATGATAATGGACAAGATATCATTCAGCGAAAAATTGCCCTTTATACCCAAGATGAGAATCGAAATGTAACCAATAGATTTACCTTAACAGCTCCAAAACTAACAATTAATAGCCCAAATGCTAGAATACAAAGTGGAACATTTAAGGGTGACTTATATGTTTCAGCTAATAATTTTGAGCTAGTAGATGCTACAGTGGATGGAAATATATATTTTACCACAGAAGAAGCACAATCTACCTTTACAATGGATGATAAAAGTCAAGTAACTGGAAATCAAGAGTTAGCTCAATGACAATACATAAAGGGACCATCTCAATTTTAATCCGAGATAGTCCCTTTATTATTTAAATAATAGTTCTATTGCCCTGAAAAATATTTAAGAAATCTGTTATTTTTATCCATAAATATTACCGTATCCTTGTCAATTGCATTTTCATAGGAATTCATAGATTTCCAAAATTCATAGAATTCAGGGTCACGACTAAATCCATTAGCATATATTTCTAATGCAGCTGCATCAGCCTCACCACGGATTTTTTCAGATTCTTCAATGGATTGTGCCATAATTTGTGCAACTTCTCTATCGGTATCAGCCACGGTTTTTTGATAAAGCTCTTGACCCTCTGATCGTATTTGCTGAGCTATAGCCTCCCTTTCTGCAACCATCTTTCTATAGGTCGATTCTATATTTGTTGCAGGAAGTAGAGTTCTATTTATCTCGATGTCTTTAACAACTATCCCATTTTCAGCAACTACTTCATTGATTTGTTCTAAACCTTGTTCTAGAGTTTCATAAAGGGTTTCTTTATCTATTAGGAATACTTCACTATCTAGTTTGTTTATTCTTTTTATTATTATTGGATAAACTAAATCATCTAATATAGTATTAGCCTTATTTACTGAACCCATCTTCATTTGAAATAGACCTGGATGGGTTATTTCCCACTGAGCAAACATTGATACTTGATATTGTCTTTTATCACGGGTATTAATGTTTTCAGATTGAGATTGATAGGTTAAAAGCTTACTTGTCTCCCAATCAACCTTAGTAATGAAGGGGGTTTTAAAGAATATACCCTTACCCTTTACTATTTCAACATCGCTGAAATCTTCTTGAAGTTGGTTTTGGTTTTCCACCAGGACATTATCTTTATCTACTATAATCTTAGTGATTTTTCCGAACTGTCTTACAATAGCAACCTCGTCTTCATATACAGTAAAGAAAAAGCTTTGGGCTATTACTAATAAAATAATTATAGGCATTAAAGTGAAGAAGACTTTCTTTAGTTTTTTAAAGTCATCCATGAACTTTTTAGTGTTTTCCTTAATGTTCTCTTTATCAAAATTAGTATTAGAATTTTCTTGAAAATCATTATGTTTATTATTAAATAAAGGACTCATATTATTCACCCTCCTTTGATGGAGTTAATGTCTTAGGATTTAGAGGTAAGTACTTTACAATACCATCATTATCGGAATCTATTATATATTTATTTTCCACCTTGTTAAGTATACTTTCCATGGTTTCTAGATATAATCTTGTTCTTGTAATCGCCTTTGCAGAACTATATTTTTCATAGACCTGTATAAAGTTTTCAACATCACCCTTGGCTTGTGAAACTTTTTCGGCCTTATAACCCTCAGCATTTTGAATTCTTTTATAGGCCTCAGCCCTAGCTCCAGGAAGCTTTTCATTGGTATATTTTTTTGCATTATCTAAAAGCTCACTCTTTTCATTTTTTGCATTATTAACATCATCGTAGGCAGCTTTGACTTCGTTGGGCACATTGATATTTTGAATTTCAAGGGATTTTATTTGAATACCAAGGCCATAACTATTTAGCTTTTTAGAAAGCTCTGGAAGTACCTCGGAGGATATTACATCCTTATTTAATAAAGCATCATCTAAATCTTTATTTTGTACATTACGCCTCAATACACTTTCAAAGGCCAATTTAATCGTACCTATTTGGTCATCTACATTATATAGATAATCGGGAGCATCGAATATTCTATACTGAATCATAGCTTCCACATTAACTAAATAACTTCCTTTTGTTAGGATAATTGATTCTTCATTTACATCTTCGTAGGTTGCTGATTGTTTTGTAGTAGGAGTATCTTGAACCCTATATCCATATTGGATAGTATGAATTTCTTCAGTATTAACCTTTCTGATATTATCAATGATAGGAAATTTAAATTTAAAACCGGCACTTTTTTCAATCTTTATCATTTCACCAAATCTTTCTACAACTACTTGCTCCCCGGATTTCACTGTATAAAAGGAGCCCGTTGCTATAATTAAGATAAGGAAGAAAAGAACAATCCCTACAATAGTTCTGGTAAATTTACTCTGCATAATAACCCTCCTTAAATGTTTGAATATCTCTTAACTATATATTACTTCTTGACTATGAAAGAAATACCTTTAATAACATATATTAAATCTTTCTTAAATATATTTACTTATATATAAAAATGGATATAAAATTAATATATGCATATTTAAATAGGAGGGCTACAATGAGTTCACAAGGAGACAGCTTTATAGAATTTTTTATAGAAGAAATATTAAAGAGATTTAGATTTCATAGCATATCGGCTTATGGTGCTCAGCTAGCATATTTTTTTGTTCTATCAATGTTTCCATTTTTAATATTTCTAATTGCAGTACTAAGCCATTTATCTATATCCCTACAGGGAGCAATAGATTTACTTGCAAAGGTCGCTCCAAATCAGGCAATAGAAGTAATTGATAATTATACTAATACATTTCTTCCCACAAGGAGTACAAAGGTATTATCCATATCCTTTGTAGCAACTTTATGGTCTGCCTCCAGGGGGTTAAATGCTCTCATAGTAACACTAAATAATGCCTATGGAGTTACGGCAAAGAGAAGTTTTATAAAAAAAAGAATGCTTGCGATATTCTTTACATTTTTAGTTGCTATATCAATTGTATTGGTCTTGACCGTTCCAAGTATGGGGATGGACTTTCTACTTTGGGTATCTAAATACATTGGACTTACAAATGTATTTATTAGTTTTTGGTACTATTTTAGATGGGTAATAATTATAATGATACTTTTTGTAGTAATAGGGTCGCTGTACTATATTGCACCTAATAAAGAGATTCGTTTTATAGAGATAATTCCAGGGACTATTTTTGCCATACTTGGTTGGATAGTTATTTCTGTAGGATTTTCTTTCTTTGTAAATAACTTTAAAAGCTTCACTATAGTTTATGGCAGTTTAACAGCCATAATTATATTGATGATATGGCTATATTTAAGTGGTATGATCTTGATGTTAGGTGGTGAAATAAATTCAATATACAGCTCTTATAAAGGTTTACAGAGTAAAAAAGCTGCAAATACATAAAATACTATGTAGGGTCAGATAATATGACACAGTTAAAGATACAATGAAGGGGAGATAGGAATATGAAGAAAAAATTGACTGTACTAATGATTATTATTTTGTGTTTTTATACTATGAATGGATGTACTACAAGAAAAAATGAAAGCAATATCAATGATGAAGATATAAATAATGAAATTGAATATGAGATAGTTGAAGAAATAGATAATATAGATGTAGAATTGAATCAATATATCGATATTATCAAATTTGAAAGAGGATTTACAAATCTAATAGATGGGGAAAAGGGGTATAATATTCTAGTAGTAACCTCTGGAGAGAAACCATCGGCAGGATATGGGCTAGATGTTAAATCGGTCCAAGAAGAAAATGGTATTGTAGATTTGAGGGTAGAGGAGATTACTCCATCGGAAGAAGCTGATACTGCTGAGGTATTAACATATCCAATGGTAATACTAAATCTACCTATGGAATATACTAGTTTTAAAGTGATGAATGTAAATGGTGAAGAATTTATATATATTCCACCCAATAGGATTAATATTGAGGCTCAGGGTGTATTTATAGGACAGATAGATAATAACTTTATTGAAGTTGAGGTAGAGGATGAGCCTAAATCCTTTATGATCTCTGAGGACACAAAAGAAATAGTTGATACTTTAAGGCAAGATGCAATGATAGACTTCATGTACTACATAAACGAAAATAAGCAGCATGTTATTACTGAAATATTTACAGAGGAAAATGATGGAGATACAATTTTAAAGGCTAAAGGTACATATGAAGGAAGGATAGATAACTTCTCCATAGAAATAATGGTTGATGGTGAGCCTAGAGCCTTCATGAATTATGAAATGGATAAAATTTTAAAAGATATAAAAGAGGGAGATGAGGTAGCGGTAGAATATACAGAAAATGAACATGGTCAACTGGAGCTAAAAAGTATAAAGAAAGTAGAATAGTTATAATTTTAAATACATATATATATGTATTTAATAATATCTTCGGGATATACTATAATTATCTATTGACAAATGGGTATTAAGGATATTGCGCCCTAATCTCTTTAAGGGATAGGGACTAAAAATATACTTAGTACCTTTTGTATTTTTTGTTTTTGAGATATTTACGAAGGATTTTGGTTTATGGAGTCAAGAAATTCATAGTTGTAGATAGAATTTTATTAAAGAAAATAAAGATTGAATAAACAAAGAAAAAGATAGGTGAAAGCCTTGAGGGTGATATTTTGAAATTTAATATTAGTGGATTTTTTTTAAAACATCTAAAAATTAACCTTATGCTTATTAATACTCATTTACATACTTTTATAATTTAAGTATAATTATTTATAATGACTTATATTTCAAACATATTATAACAAATTAAATATGATTGATCAATAATTAGAGAGGAGTAATATATGTCTACAAAAGATCACCTGGATTATAATAAAGAAGTTAAAAGACTAAAACATACAAAAGAATATATAGAAAAAACATTAGATGCTACCGAAGAATATAGAAGTAAATATAACAGAAACATCAAAGAAGCTATGGAAGAGTTAGACTATTTAGATAGTAGTCATAGCTACATTAGAATATTAGTAAACTCTAAATTTATCGAGCAAGCCGATAGGAATTATGATAGCCTATTGAAGGTTAGACATAAACCATATTTTGCAAGGGTAGACTTTAAAAGGGATGGTAGTGAAAATCCGGAGAAACTGTATATAGGAAAAACATCTCTTTTTAGAGCAGAGGATAAACTTCCCCTTATTATAGATTGGCGCTCTCCTGTGGCTAGTATATATTATGAGGGAAGACTCGGTGAGATGAGTTATGATACAGAAACAGGAACTGAACATGGAAAAATGTTATTAAAGAGACAGTTTACTATAGAAGATGGTGAGCTTAAAGATATATTTGATATTGATATCACAACTAATGATGCTTTTTTACAAGCTTCTTTAGATGTAAATGCAGATAATAGACTAAAGGATATAGCTGCCACTATTCAAGGAGAACAAAATAAGGTAATAAGATCTAAATTAAATAAACCTCTAATCGTACAAGGAGTAGCTGGAAGTGGAAAGACTACCATAGCTTTACACCGTATAGCATACCTTATATATACCTATGAAGAAAACTTTGACCCTGATAATTTTATGATAATAGCACCAAATAAGCTGTTTATTAATTATATATCCGATGTTTTACCTGAATTAGGAGTTGAGGATGTTAGACAAACTACCTTTATAGATTTCATGGAGGATCTATTAGGTAAGAAATATAAACTCATAAACCCAGATGAGAAGATTACAAAGTTAATCGAAAGTAAAGGTATTGATTATGATGAGAAACAATTAATTATCTGGTCATCAACATTTAAAGGATCCCTTGAATTTAAAGATATTGTAGATAGTTATATATCTGATGTTGAGAGAACTTATTTGCCTAAGATAGATTTTAAGTTAGGTGATTTTACTTTAATTTCCTATGAAGAACTAAATGATATGTTTTTAAATCAATTACAGCATCTTCCCTTTGAAAAGAGAATACAAGAAATAAAAAAGAGCTTATCTAACAGATTAAAGCATAGAAAAAAAGAAATTCTAAAAGAAATTGAAGATTATTATAATTATAAGATAGAAGATATACGATATTCGGTGAAAGAATCAGAGGATAGGCGACTTTTATTAATTTCATTAATGGATGAGAGAGATTTGAAGCTTAAAGATATAACTAAATTATCTAGAACGTTGGTTAAGAATTACCTTAAGAATTTTAGTGGAATTGATGTTTTTAAGCATTATAGTAATTTGTTAGATAAGGATACTATTCTGAGATATGCTAAAGAAAATATTGAAATCGATAATATTGAATATGTATGTGAATACTCTAGTGAGCTTTTAAAGAAGAAAAAAATAGAATTAGAAGACTATACAGCCCTTGCTTACCTCAAGTATAGAATGTGTGGGTTTAAAAAAGAAGTTAAAGTAAAGAATGTTGTTATAGATGAGGCCCAAGATTATAGCTTATTTCAGTTCTATGTCTTAAAGACAATACTAAATACAAATATGTTTACTATTCTTGGCGATGTAGCACAAGGAATACATTCATATAGAGGTATAAATGATTGGAATAAAGTGATACAGGGTGTATTCGGGGAAAAAGAAACTAGCTATAGAACTTTGGTTCAGAGCTATAGAACTACCATAGAAGTAATGAACCTGGCAAATGAAGTAATAAAAAACATTAAGGATTCAAACTTAGTATTATCTAAACCTGTTATAAGACACGGGGACAAACCTGAGGTAAGAAACTATGATAATGAATCACAACTGATAGATAGTCTAAGTAATAAAATCCATGAAATCAAAACAGAAGGATATAAGTCAATAGCATTAATATGCAAAACGGCTAAGGAATGTAACAATTTAAAAAAGAAGCTTAAGAAAAGTATGGACATGGAGATAGATGTAATTAATAATAAAGATGCTAATTATGAAGCAGGTCTAGTAATAGTACCTTCATATTTAGCTAAAGGGCTTGAATTTGATATTGTAATCATAGTAAATCTAGATGAAAAATATGAGGAAAATGAAATGGATTTAAAGCTTTTATATGTTGCTATGACAAGAACCCTTCATCGTTTATATATATATCAGAAAAATGATGTGATTTCTGTTTTAAATAAAATAGATGATAGCTTCTATGAGGAGTGTTAGGGGGAGGAGGTAGCCTTTGTGGGATACAAACTACCCCCATACTAGGTGTTAGAAAAATTTCTTTTGAATTTTCAAAAAAAGTCAAATGGTGGCATAGTCACAGCTTTTATTTATGATATTTATAAATTGTATTACTTAATATTAAGTAATACATCTTAAGTCTTGTCTAACTCGATATAGCATAGGTAACTACTTGTTTGTTTTTATCCATAATACTCCTCCTATCATTTTTTACATACTGCTACCATCAAGTAATATTTTTTTTCGGGTATAGGAATTTCTATGGTTTCATCAACTTGGTGATACATCGTAACACTACTAAATATATTGAGTACACTTAAAAACTCTTCTTCGGTGTACTGATACTCATGAAAAGGGTTAGAACATGGATAATCCTTTCCTCGGCCAAAGGGAGTTGATATTATTAGGATTCCCTTGGGCTTTAATAAATTATATAGGTTATCTAGGAATTCAATATCTCCTTTAAAATGCTCAATGGTTTCGAAACTTACTATGGTATCAAATCTTCCGTAGATATTGTGAAGATTTGGATTTAAAGCATCATCTGAATAATAAAAGGTTTTATCATAACTATAATGTTTTAAAGCGTAATCAATAGTATTTTGACACTTATCTATCCCTACATATTCATCGGTGTGAGGATTATTTTCATGAATTATTTCACTGCCATAACCAACACCGCAGGCTATATCTAAGACCCTTCCCTTACAAAATTTTTTAGCGAATTTATATCTATAAATATGTTCAAGTAACATGCCGTTTTTAGGATTCATTATTTTAGGTATTACTCTTTCTTTTGTATATTTCATATTTATTCCTTTCTAAATTAAATATAATTATTTATAATATATTATACCTTGAAATTATTATAACAAACCATATATAACTAATCAATATAGAGAATAAGTAGACTTGTTTTAATAGGTATTATTATATATAATAATTTATAGAGAAATCAGTATGTTTATTTAGGATAGTGAAGCAATATATAATAGAGTTAATATTATGGAGATATTTAATAAATTAATTGGAGTGAATTTAGATATAAAAGGAATTTTACAATATAATCTAATTTGAAGAAAGGGGGATTTCGATGGGTAATAGTCATGAGGATGAGATAATGACCATAACGGAGGTAGCACAATATTTAAAGATAAGTGAAGTAACAACATATAAATTTGTCCAAGAAGGAAAGATTCCTGGATTTAAAATAGGTAGACACTGGAGAGTTAAAAGAAGTGACTTAGATGAATTTATTGAAAAACAAAAACGTGGTGAAAGATTATAATACATATAACTTAAAAAGAGGGTTAGGTACAGATTATAAGATTCAATAATTTTAAAAAAATATTGACAAAAACATTTTTTGAGCATAGTATATGAGTATAATCAAATATACAGATATGAGGTGGTGAATAGGTGAATAATATTTTTAAAGCATTAGGAGATGAAAATAGATTAAGAATATTAAATTTATTAAGAAAAGGCGAACTATGTGTTTGCGAAATTGAAGTTATTTTAGAGACAACTCAATCTAATATATCTAGACATTTAGGAAAATTAAAAAATGAAAATATTATAACCTTTAAAAAAAGAGCCCAATGGATGCATTATTATATAAATCCAAAATTCATCGAGGAAAATGAATTGCTTTATAAGTATATTAATGAAAGAATGAATCAAGACCCTAAATTCCTTAGGGACCTTGAAAGGCTAACAACATATAAAGAAAGTGAATGTAGCTGTGAAAATATAAAAGAGATGGGTGGATTTATCTTTTCCTAGATAGATGGGGGGGAGATAAAAATAAATATATAGAAAATTTAAATACAATGTGAAACATATTAAAAAGGATGTATATACTAAGAAGTAGAAGTTTTTTTACATTTAATATGAGTACAATCAAATATAATCATATAAGTGAAAGGATGATAGTAAATGAAAATAGAAATTTATGATCCACCAATGTGTTGCTCTACAGGAGTTTGCGGTCCTAGTGTGGATGAGGAACTAATAAAGGTAAGTCAAGATATTGAGTCTTTAAAGAAAAAATACCCTAATGCATTAATTGAAAGATATATGATAACGCAGCAACCTTTAAAATTTAGGGAAAACGAAGCTGTATTTAAATTAGTAAAAGAAAAAGGAAAAGATATTCTACCTATCACAACTGTAAATGGAGAAATTATTAAACACAGTGAATATCCAAGTTTAGAAGAAATGGAAAAGAATCTATAGGAGATGGTAAAATGAGAACAAAATTTATACTTTTTTCTGGAAAGGGTGGCGTAGGTAAGACATCAATGGCCTCCACAACTGCACTACACTATGCAGAAAAAGGTAAAAAGACATTAATTGTTACAACAGATCCAGCAGCAAATTTATCCGATGTATTTGAGCAGGAAATAGGACATAAAATAACTAAGATTAATGGGATAGATAATCTTTATGCTATGGAAATAGATCCCGATAGGGCAACCGATGAGTACAAAGAGAGATCCCTTGCACCCATGAGGGAACTGTTTGATGATGATTTAATTAAGGTGGCAGAGGAACAATTAAGTGGACCCTGCACAGAAGAAATGGCTGCCTTTGATAAGTTTATAGATTTTATGGATAATGATGAATATGAAGTAGTTGTTTTTGATACAGCTCCTACTGGTCATACTATTCGTCTTTTAGAGCTTCCAGTGGACTGGAGTAGACATATTGAAGAAAGTGCAAAGGGAAGTGGGCAAACCTGCATGGGGCCGGTGGCACTTATACAGGACAGTAAGAAAAAATATGATGAAGCCATTGCAAAACTAAGAGATTTTAATCAAACAGACTTTGTATTCGTTATGCAGCCCGAGGAAACATCTTTACAGGAAACAGTAAGGGCCTCAAAGGAGCTTGAGGGCATAGGCATTCATACAACAAAGGTTATTGTTAATGGTCTAATTCCAGCTGAGGAAGCTGTAGTACCCTTCTTTAAAGGGAAATATGACCGTCAACAAAATGTGCTTCTAAAAGCAAAGGATACCTTTAGTGATATATCACTCCAAACCATGGAGCTATTTGACACTGAATTAAAGGGTGTAGGAATGTTCAAAAAAAGTGCAGAAAAACTCTTTGGAGGAAGTGATAGTAATGAGTAAATTAACTAGAATAATCTACCCAACGAATGGACAGAGAAAAAATATCTTCTTTTCAGGAAAGGGTGGTGTTGGAAAAACATCGATGGCATGCATTACAGCTGTAGAAACAGCTAAAAAGGGCTATAAGACACTACTTTTAACAACTGATCCAGCTGCCCATATAGGAAATGTATTAGATCAGCCTGTAGGCGATAAGATTGCTTCTATAGAAGAGATCGAAAATTTATATGCTGTAAAAATAGACCAGAAAAAAGCAACAGAGGAATATAAGCAGAATATACTTAAAGACGCAGAAACAAAATTTGATGCAAGTACAATTATGGCTATGAAGGAAGAATTAGATTCCCCTTGTACAGAAGAGATGGCTTCCTTTCAAAAATTTGTTGAGTATGCCAGTGGTGATGATTTTCAGGTTATCGTTGTTGATACAGCTCCAACTGGTCATACATTAAGACTATTAGAACTGCCCATGGATTGGAGTAAACAGATACAACTAAAAGCTGGAGTATCTACAGAAATCAGTGAAGAAGATAAAAAGCAAAAAGCGAGGTTTGATAAAGTGATCAATATGATGAAGGATGAGGATATAACAACCTTTGCCTTCGTTATGTATCCAGAAAAAACACCGATTATTGAAGCCTACCGTGCATCTGAGGAACTTGAAACACTAGATATTAAAACCCAACTAGTTGTGGCCAATTTAATCATACCAGAGGAGCACGCTGTAACTCCCTTCTACCAAAAAAGAAGAAAAATGCAGCTAGGATATATTGAAGAAATGAAAGAAACCTTTAAAAATGCTAGTCTTTTAAAAGTGCCTATGTTTGGGCAAGAGATAAAGGGTTTAGATATGTTAAAAGAAATCGCGGATCAAATATTTTAAGGAGGTAATAGAATGACAGAGAAAATAAAAATTCAAATGTTTGGAATGAAGGATGAAGTTGTTGCAGAGCCATGTGGATGAGGCCCTAGCACAAGCTGCGGTCCCAGTGAGGATCCCAAAACCATAGAAATATATGAGGAACTTAATGAATTTCTCAAAAATACAGATATGAAAGATAGGTTTGAACTAATATTTATTGACTTGCTTGAAGATGATTTAAATGGTTACGAAAAAGAAAAGAAATTTATAGAAAAAGGTTATCAACTTCCAGTCACTTTTATAGCAGGAAAGCCTTCGTTTTCAGGTAAGATTGACAATAGGAAAGCCTATAAAATATTAAAAAAATTATAAAAATTGACATTGAAGATAAGTCGTTCTCACTAATTGAATAAATGACTTATCTTCAATTTTTATATTTGGAGCTTTCTCCTCAAAATTATAGTTTTTTTGAATCTGTATCGGGAACATTGCAAAAACTGAGTCTCTATGAGTGTGCACAAAAAGCAAATGCTATCCTAATGAATTAGGATAGCATTTTAGTATATTTATGGAAATCGTAGAAATAATAGTATTATGTTTAATTTCATAGATTGGAGGAATAAAAATGAAGAAATTAAAAGAAAATATCTATTGGGTTGGAGCTAATGATTGGGAAGTAAGATACTTTCATGGTTATGAACTATCTACCCATAGAGGATCCACATATAATGCGTTTCTAATCAAAGATGACAAAAATGTACTTATTGATACTGTTTGGGAACCTCTTACTGAAAATTTCTTAGAGCGGCTAAAAGAAGTTGTTGATATTAAGGAAATTGATTATGTAGTAATAAATCATGCAGAACCTGACCATTCCGGAGCATTACCAGTTATTATGGAATATTGTCCCAGTGCAACAATTATAGCATCTAAGAATGGACAAGAAAGTATTAAAAGACACTACCATAAAGAATGGAATGTTAAAGTTGTAAAAACTGGAGATAAAATTAACATTGGAAAAAACGATATGATATTTATTGAAGCTCCTATGCTACATTGGCCAGATAGTATGTTTACATATCTAACAGGAGAAAACATATTATTTTCTAATGATGCCTTTGGTCAACACTTTGCTTCTTCAGATATATTCAATGATGAAGTTGATGAAACTGAAGTTTACCAAGAAGCTTTAAAATACTATGCAAATATATTGACACCCTTTAGTAAGTTAGTACTAAAAAAGATAGATGAATTAAAAAAATTAAATGTGCCTGTAGATATGATAGCACCGAGCCATGGAATAATATGGAGAGAAAATCCCATGAGAATAGTAGAAAAATACTATGAATGGGCAAGTGGAAAGTCAGATAATAGTGTAGTTATATTTTATAACTCTATGTGGGGAGCAACTAAAAAGATGGCTGAGCATATAGGTGATGGTCTAGATGAGGTAGGAGTAAGTTATAAAATATATAATGTGGCTACTGCAGATAAAAATGATGTAATAACTGAAATATTTAAGTCAAAAGGAGTTATATGCGGGTCTTCTACAGTAAACAATGGAATACTTAGCTCGTTAACACCCGTCTTAGAAGAGATGCAAGGACTTAAATTCACTAATAAAATAGGAGCATCATTTGGGAGCTATGGTTGGAGTGGTGAATCTCCAAAGGTATTAGAAGAATTTCTTAAAAAAGCTAAAGTAGAGATTATTCAAGAAAATATCAAATTCAAATATGTGCCTAATGAAAATGAGCTACAAGAATGTATTGATTTTGGAAAATCTTTTGGAGATAAATTATTATCAGAAAATTAATAAAAGGATCCATACGCTAGAGTTAGCTGCCACCAAAAATAGCAGGAGATTGGGGTAACATAACGACTTCTCTTTTTAAATTAATAGAGTCCATATGAGAAGAGCTAATTAGTACCTATGTAAAATCACTCTATTTTTATTAACTAAATCTACAGAAAAAGTAAGAAAATTTATGGAGACAATACATATAAATATAAAGTAAATAAAAATATGGAGTGATTAATATGAATAATAATTGGATTGAGTTAAAAAATATTACCTGTATTGCCCGCAAAAGAATAGCTAACTATAGATTTTTAATGTTTAATTCAACATTGCCCCACCAAAAAAAGTATTTTGAATTTATGATGCTTCATGAAATAGATAGTCTTTTAGATTACTTAAATCAATACGAATAATTAATTGATGAAGATCAATATTAAGTAGGAACTAAAATTTTTAGTCCCTACTTAAAATATTTAAATGTCTAAATCTATTTAAGGTAGCAATTACCTCATGTTTTCTTGGCATAGCTAAATTACCTGGATGTCCTGAATATTTAGATAGTTCATCTAGCCCCTTTTTTTCAATAACATTATAAACTCTTTGGACCATTTCAGGTAATGTTAAATTATTACTTGCTAAATTTTGAGAAAGATACTCAATGATTAGAGCTATACAAGTAGTTTGACTTTTATCTACTAATTGCTCTAGATATTTCAAATCAATGGCAGTTTTATTATAAAGTATATTATGCAGCCCCTTAGTTTTTATTCGAATCCCCTTCCTAGTGCTTGGAAAGCTTGTCTTTAACAGTATTCTATTTAACTTGTGATACAAATTATCAGCTGAACCTATGTTGTTTTTTTCAAATTGAGACACTATTTCTTTAGCATCCTTTGTAACATCCCGAGGAATGTATTCATCCATCATTATTATATTATCTGCAACCTCAAAATAATCTCCAGAGCTTCCCACAACCATAATCGTAGAAATGCCAAGTTCTTCATATAGGTATCTAACTCTAGTGATAAAGGGAGTAATTGGTTCCTTATCCTTTGAAACAAGTTTTTTCATCTTATTGTCTCTAACCATAAAATTCGTAGCACAAGTATCTTCATCAATAAGTAGTAAATAAGTGCCTATTTCTAATGCCTCCATAATGTTTGCAGCTTGGGATGTACTACCACTGGCATTATCCGTAGAAAACCTTAGAGTATCTTTATTATTAGGAAGATTATTTATAAAGGGTGAGATATTAACCTTTTCAATTCTTCGTCCATCTTCTGCTCTGATTTTCACTGCATCCTCTCGAGTAATTATATATTCCCTTCCATCTCCTAAAATATGATCATAGACACTCCTTTCAAGGGATCTTAGTAGGGTAGACTTCCCATGGTATCCACCACCAACAATTAATGTGATACCTTCGGGTATTCCCATACCACTAATTTTACCTTTATGGGGAAGGTTAAATTCTACTTGAAAGCTTTTGGGACTTGAAAAAGGGATGTACCCTTTTTTCATTGGTTTTTCTGATACACCGCTTTCCCTTGGTAATACAGCCCCATTATTAATAAAGGCAACTAATCCCATTTCCTTCAACTTATTTCGTAAATAATATTGATCCTCAGATAAATTTATTTGTTCTATAAGAGAGGTACTATCTATATTTTTATAAAATAATGCGTCATTTACTATTTGTGGTAAATAATCAAAGAAAATCTTTATAGCTGATTTACCCAGTACCCTTCTTCCAGCAGCAGGTAGTCCCACTTCGAATCTAACTTCAACCCTATCATTATTTATAATTACTGAAGTTCTTTCTAATATTTCTTGACCAGGATTATCTACTGATAAAAGACCACTTTTTCCAGAACCTCCAACTTTATCGTAATGCTTATATATATTATGGTGAAATAGTCGGGTTAAAAAGTCACACAGAGCTCTATTTTTATAGGATGTAGCATAAAGATTTTGTGGAAATTGAGAGGTATCCTGAGATACTATTATTCTAGCCTTAGAAGGAGATGCAAAGGGATCGCCCTGAACAGCATCTATTGAGAGAACATAATTTTTGAAGTCATATTTTCCCTGTACTCCTTTATAGGCCTTATACCCACGTCCATCTATACTATTTAGAATCTTCCGTAACTCTTCTTGATTTTTCAAAAGTAAAACCTCCTAAAAATTATCCTAAAGTGAAAAAATTCATAATGAGTTCTTAGTTTAAGATTGCAAAAAATTGAAAAAAATCACCTTAATTAATTATAACCATTAATAACCAAAAAAATAAAGACCTGATGGTTAAATCCATCAGGTTTAAGTATTAATAAAAGAATCCTCCATCAAAGGGGCCACCGTAACCACCAAAGGGTCCACCAAAGAATCTTCTTCTGATAAAAGGTCTTCTGCGACCGAAAAATCTACGACGTCTACCTACTAATTCACGAAGTAAAAGTATTCTTGCCAAATCATCTAAATCTCTACCATTTATTCTATATTGATCATCAATATCTTCATTTCTATGCATTTTTGAATTTTCCTTATAGTTTTTAGTAACGTCCTTAACCATATTATTTATAGACTCTTCATTAGGAAATGGAAACATCATTGGATTATTAGGATTATCAACTTGGTCACACATACCTTTTACATATGGATACATATCCTTATATATTTTTGGATACATATTTTCAGCAGCTTGCTCACAGTACTGAATATTAGCTTCATTATTATTGTTAGGATACATAAAACAAAACCCCCTTTAATTATATAAAAATCATCATTCATTACATAATATGTAAGGAATATTAAAGTGTGATAAAAATTTAATACCACCATGGATGTCTTCGTCTAGGTCTGCAATAGGGACGACGGCAGTTATCAATTAATTCTTTAATAATAAGTATTTTAAGTAGATCTTTAAAGGGGTCATCATGGCGACCTCTTGTAAGCTGTTCAAAGTCATTTTCTTCATATCCTTCTTGAATTTTTTGTCTTTTATATTCATCATAGATATCTTCTACTATATTATTGATTGTTTTTACATCTGGGAGTCTATTCATCATATAATTATTTGAATGGTAAAAAAATTGACACCTGTTTTTTATAATGGGATCGAGTTTTTTATATGTTTCAGGATACATATTCATTAAATGATTTGGTAGGATATTAGCATAGTTATTCCAATACATAAAAGCACCTCCTTTTAATGGGATTAATATCATTACTACAATGATATGAAATTAAAATAGAAAGATGCATATTTAGCAAATAAAAAAGAGTAGTCATAAATAATAAATAAAATTATATTATGATTATTTTAAAAGAGTCTTTAAGTTATAATATAGAGAAAGGGTTTTTAAAATTAATGAAGAAAATTATTATAAAGGATGAATCTTTTGAGGGGGTAAATCATGGATAACTCAATAATTATACAATTGTATAATAATATCAATGATAAATTATTAAATAGTAATTTTATAAAAGAGATACCTGTACCAATACAGTTTATAAAAGATCATTTAGAAGATCCTAATTTCATTAAAAAGATAAGAAAAATGGTTGAAGATGATGACTATAGTTGTGGAGCTATTTTAGATATTTGCCAAGATATGTTAAATGAACTATCAAGGGAAGAAGCTCCAGAGAATTGGTTAGATTATATTTATTATTTTACCCTAAGTAAATCCTTCCCCGATACTGTTAGTATAGACTTAAAGGAAAGTCTAAGGGGACCTTGTTTAATATATTTAAATATACTAAGAATAGTTTGTGAATTTGAGAAATTATATAGTATAAAAAAATGGCAAAGTAAATATCCATTAAGATTCTTAAGTAAAAAGGAAGAACTTAGGTTAGAGGACAGTACTGAATATAGAGCCTTCAGAAGAGCATTTAAAGAAGAATATATATATGAGATGATGAAGCTTAATCAAGAAGTTATGGGATATAGTACACTTCATCATATCTGCGGAGTACATTATTTAGCTATGCATATAGGCAGACAACTTAAAAAACTTGGTCTACCCATAGATCTAGGTAGAGTTTCTGGTGCTGCTGCTGGTCATGATATTGGAAAATTTGGATGTAAACCTTCTGAAGCTAATAGGGTAGCATATTTGCATTACTACTATACTGACATGTGGTTTAAAAAACATGATATTACATATATAAGAAATGTTGCAATTAATCATTCAACCTGGGATTTAGAGCTAGAGAATTTACCCCTAGAGTCTTTAGTATTAATTTATTCGGATTTTAGAGTCAAGAAAAAGGATAAATCTACAGGGTCGAAATTATCAGATATGTACATATATACTTTGAAGGAATCCTTTGATATAGTCTTAAACAAACTAGATAATGTGGATATAGCTAAGGAAAAAAGATATATGCGTGTTTATTCTAAGCTTAAGGATTTTGAAAACTATATGGCTGATCTAGGCGTAGAGACCGAGCTAGATAAGGAAAATACTGGTATCAAAGAGCAACCGAAAAAGTATTTTTCCCTAATGCAGGGTAATGAGATTATTGATAACATCAAATATTACTCTATAAGTCAGAATATAAATCTAATGTATAGATTAAGGGACGAAGCATCATTGAACCTAATATTAGAGCATGCAAGAAGTGAAAAGAATTTAAATAATATTAGGCAATATCTTAATGTAATAGAGGAGTATTCAACTTACCTAACTCAAAAGCAAAAGCTTATTACATTAAGCTTTTTATATGAGGAACTTTTACATCCCGATGAAGATATAAGAAAAAAATGTTCTGAGTTAATAGGGGCTTTAATTGCCATATTTGATGAAGTCTATCGAAAAGAAATACCTGAAAATACTGAGGTTGAAGTGCCTGAGCTTACAGGTGTTGGTCTATTTAAGAAGTATCTAAAGTTATTTATTTCTCCAAGCAAAAAAATTATTAAGTTACATCAAGTATGGATAAATAACTGTTTAACTACTATGATAAGGTCAACCATCGAAAATTGTAGAGAAAACAAAAAACAAGAATATATAAATCTCCTATTGGATAACTATAGGCAATACAATTATAATATAGTAGTTAAGCAAAATTTACTTTATTCATTGAGATATGTAACTTTATCCGATTGCAATGATGAAAATATAAAGTTAGTAATTAACTATATTATAAATATGCTTCAAGATGAGAATATAGAAATTAGACTAGAAGCCTTTGAAGTAATATATAAGATTGCATTTCAATTAAAGTCTAAGCATGAATATATTAATATTTTAAAAAATAGAATGGCAGATCTTGTAGATTATTCTAGTGTACCTGCAGAAAACTATTTAAAGCTTAAAATTGCAAAAATATTAAACATGGATAAGTATATAGTAAATAGATTTCAATTTTATTGTAGAGAAGATAGCAACAAAATATCTAATATTTTCTTAAGCAATTTAAAAACTGGTACGGATTGGGTAGTAAAAAAGATTCAAGTAGATCTATTGGTAGAACATACTTTATCTAATCTAGATGACACGGGCATACATACGGCAATGCATTTCTGTAATCTACTGAAGGTAAGTTCTAATGAAAGTGTTAGGAATAGAGGTGGAGAAGCTCTTATTAAAATTATTCAATATCTGTCCTTTGATGAAAGAAATGATATAGCCGTGGAACTAATTAGGTCCCTTGAGATTGAGGGCTATCAATTTACAAAGTATATACCAAAGTATTTAGGACAGATATTATTACATCTTCATCCTGTTGAATTAGATGAATTGGTAGATGATTTAATAGAAAAAATCAAACAGTCAAGTTTTAGAGTCATAACCCTATTACTTGAAACCATTGGCATAATCATGGAACATTATCCTTTGTATAAGGATAAATTTAATGAAGAAGAAACAGAATACAATGCAAGGAGAGTTAGATTACTAGGTACTATACTTAATGGGCTAGTACACTATGATCATAATGTAAAACAAGTGGCTTTAAATGTAATAGGTAGAAACATCTTTGGTTCTAAGCTTCTTAGCTTAGACCAGCAGAAGGAAATCTTCAAGTTGATGGCTAAAAAGGTATTGACCCTTGGAGCAGAATATAAAACCGATAAGGAACTACTATTTTTAAGTAACGCAGCACTATTTAACTATATATATAGATTTATATCAAATTATAAATTTTATAGAGGAAATATTGAATTGGATATCAATGAAAAAGTGGCCTTTTTCCCAGGGAGTTTTGATCCCTTCTCTAGTAGTCACAAAGAGATTGTAAGGGAAATAAAAAAACTTGGCTTTGAGGTTTATTTATCCATTGATGAGTTTTCATGGTCCAAAAGAACTCAGCCAAATATCATAAGAAGAGAAATTGTTAAAATGTCTATATCCAATGAATTGGGAATATACCTTTTTCCCCGGGATTTACAAACAAATATCGCTAATGCCCAAGATTTAAAAAGACTTAAAAGCGACTTTCCACAATCTGAAGTATATATTGTTGCTGGTAGTGATGTGCTTTTAAATGCCTCCGCCTATAGAATCGAAAGTAATTATATAAAGACCTTTTCCCATATAGTCTTTGAAAGAAGAAATTCTTATAAAACAAATGATGATAAGATAAGACTTAATGAAATTGCTGATAGTATTGATGGAGAGGTTATAAGGCTGACATTACCTTTAGAATATGAGCATATTAGCTCAACACAAATAAGAAATTATATTGATGAAAGTAGAGATATATCGAAACTTGTGGATCCGTTGGCTCAGAAATATATATTTGACAACAGTCTTTATAGGAGAGAGCCTCAATATAAGACATTAGTTCAGACCAAATCTATAAATGTTGAGATTATAGACGAGTTTAGCCCTGAGATTCTAAGGGAACTTTCTTCGATATTTGATTTAGATAGGGATACTATATATGATATCCTTGTTGAATTTTCTGAAAAACTAAATCCTAAGGCACTACTAATAAGAGATATAAATAATAATGGTACTATCCTAGGATTCACAATATTTCATTGGATACGATCTGGTATGATGTATAAAGAATTCATAGATAGTACAGCAACTGAATATATACGGAAGAATTATGTTGGAAGAATTATAGTAATAGATGGAGTATTTATCAATAATAATTATTATTTCGAAAATTTAGAACAGATACTCTTAACAGAGACATTAACATATAATCTTGAAAGGGATTATACTTACGGAATATTTAGAAATATTATTAAGGGATATAAGACTGACACTTTAAAGGAGACATTGACACTTCAAGGGTTTCTAGAGGTACCCTGTGATAGGAAAGATAATGATATTTTTGCTGTTAATATGACATCACCATGCACTCTGAAATTAGATATTGAAACCATAATTAAGGAACCCTTCATAGGTAATCATAATATTGAACAATCAATTATAAGAACAAGAAAAAGACTTCAAAAGGCAATTGTGGACTTATACCCAGGACATTTACTTATATCCTTCGATAGGAATATGATGTATGAAAATTTAATTAAAAGAATTTGTGAGACTAACGAGGTATCAACTATACCCACAAACCCTAGGCAGCTTGGAGAGAAAATTTGTGTTCCCTTTGGAGATTTACTTAATGGATGTATAATACCTAATACAATAACTAAAACCTTGCATACAGAAAAGATATTTTCAAAGAGTGTAAAAAATTATAGAATAGGATCCTATCCTAATTATTTAAGTTTGCCAAATCAAGTAAAAATGATAAAGTCCTTCAATAGGCAGGTTATATTAGTTGATGACTTACTACATAAGGGCTATAGGATAAAGACCTTAGATCCATTGTTAAAGAAAGAAAACATTGATGTCCAAAAAATCATTGTTGGAATACTATCGGGTAGAGGGAAAGAATTGATGGATATTCAAAATAGAGAGGTGGACTCTGCCTACTTTATACCTAACCTTAGGGTATGGTTTAGTGAAAGCTTTATGTATCCCTTTATAGAGGGGCATGTTTTATGGAGGGAGGTATACCCCCAAAGAAACCTTGTATCTTCAATAAATTTAATTCTACCCTATACATCACCTGGGTTTATTAAAGGAACTTCAAATGAAGCAATCTATAATTTATCAAAGGTTAGTATTGAAAATGCCATAGACATACTGTCCACTTTAGAGAATGAATATTCTAATGTAAATGAGAGAAATTTGACTTTATCCCATCTAGCAGAGGTTTTTGTGTCTCCAAAATGTCCTGAACATGGAGAAAATATGTATTATGATTATAATATAGGTTCAAGTCATTATCTTAGAAATGATCTTGAGCATCTTAAAAGGCTTCAAGAGATTATATGCGGTTAATAGGAGGAAAAAGATGTTTTACTATAGATTTGAAAACAAGACTTTGATTTCTCAAAATAGATATGATGACTTTGAGGAAATATCAGAAAATCAAGCAAGAAAGTGCAAAGAGAATCTATATTACTTATTAAACCTAAAAGGGAGGACTAGAAGAAGCTTCTGTCTTGCAGTCCCATCCTTAGCATTTGTAAATAAAGAAGATATAAATCTATTATGTATTGATAAAGAGAATTATGATAAGTTGCCTAATTGGTTAGAAGAAAAAATTGATAATAAAGAGATTAAGGCCATAAATACAGAATATCCTAAATGGGAAAAAAGTTTAAGTTATATAAAACCTAAAAGGTTTAAAGTAAATGTATTTGGATTAGGTGACGTGGGTGGAACTCTTGTTACAGGTCTTAGACTTTTAGGTGGTGATTCAATATCGCAAGTTGGAATATATGATAGAAGTGATGACAAAGTAAAGAGATGGGAATATGAAGCAAATCAGATATTATCACCGGATAAGGAAATAACTCATCCTCAAATCAAGGGGATATCAAAGGATGAATTATTTGATTGTGATATGTTTGTATTCTGTGCTAGTATTGGTGTGCCTACAGTGGGATCAGAGGTTAAGGACGTACGTATGATACAATTTGAAGGAAATTCTAAAATAATTGGAGAATATGCTAAAATGGCACGGGAAGAAAATTTTAAGGGCATTTTTGCAGTGGTATCAGACCCTGTAGATTTATTGTGTAAGTCCGTATTTATTCAAAGTAATACCGATAAATTAGGAAATATGGATCATGAAGGATTGGCACCGGAGCAGATCAGAGGATATGGACTAGGTGTAATGAATGCAAGAGCAACCTATTATGCTTCAAAGAATACTGAAATGGAAAGTTATCTAAATGAAGGTAGAGCCTATGGTCCCCATGGTAAAGGACTAATAATAGCAAACAGCATAGAAAATTATGATGATGAGATTTCAAATAGATTAACGGAGATGACAATCAAAGCAAATATGAGGGTTAGAGAAACAGGATTCAAGCCATATATTGCACCGGCCTTATCCTCTGGAAGCCTCTCGATATTAGCAACCATAAGAGGGGACTGGCACTATAGTGCAACCTACTTAGGTGGAGTTTATATGGGGGCAAGAAATAGATTAAACAATACTGGAATAGAATTAGAAAGAAAGGATTTACCTGAAAAACTAATAAATAAACTAAAGCATACCTATAGGGAGTTGGATAGTATTATATGAAAAATTTCTACCTAATAATACCTGGAAATATTTCAAAACAGCTTAAGGATATGGTGGAGATTACAACAAAGGACATAAATATAGGGATAATAACTAATGATATTAACTTACCAGATCTGAGTAATAAGAAAATTATCTTTGCTATTGAGCTCAATGATATTGGATATAACCAAGGAATTTATGATATTTTATCTAAGCTTTATGAAAGGGGTAGTAGGTCCCTTAAGGGATCAAGTGCTGTTATTTTAATACATAGTAGGAATGAGCTATATACAAAGAGTGTTGCTAAGAATATTATATTTATTGCAAATCAGTTGGGGTGTCGTTTTCCAGGACATCCCATAGTTGAGGCTATAGAAGGACTGAAAAATTTTAAAACATGGCAAAAAACTTTAAACTTAAGTTTAGAAGAAATTTGCTTAGAACTATGTAGTAGACTTAGAAAGAATTTTCTAAGAGATAACCCAATGATTATTAAAAATCCTAAGATATTAGCGCTACATGCCAGCTCCTATAGGACATCAAATACGCTTATGCTCTGGAATATGATAAAGCAAAATATAACGGATTGTACTTTAAGGGAACTGAATGTTGAAAATGGAACTATTACAGATTGTAAAGGATGTTATTATACAACCTGTATGCATTATAGTAAAAAAGGAAGCTGCTTCTATGGTGGAACTATAACCCAAGAAATACTTCCTGCAATAGAGGAGACCGATGCAATTATATGGATATGTCCTAATTATAATGATGCAATATCTGCAAACCTTACAGCGGTTATTAATAGGATGACGGTTTTGTATAGAAAAACTAGATTTTATAATAAAACCGTTTTCGGAGTTATAGTATCGGGAAGTTCAGGGAGTGACTCCGTTGCAAAACAATTAATAGGTGCATTAAATATTAATAAGAGCTTTAGATTACCACCATATTTTTCCATAAGGGCCATAGCAAATGATCCAGGTACTATAATGAGAACAAACAATATTGAGGAAAAGGCAAAAAGTTTTGCAGAAAACATAATGTTGGAGATAAAAGCATAATAAAATATTAATCTATGTCTTATTATCAATAAGAATACCAGTATAATATGTGTCTTTAAATTTAGTATCCAGACCATCTTTTTTGGGAGCCCTTATATTTTTAAAGGCGGTGTAAAGTTTTAAAACAAGTCCCTTGGTAGGCTCAAAGAGAAAATCCAGGGCATTTTCAGAGTTTTTTATCTTTCTAGTAAAGATTTCTTCATCTATATACAACTCATTGTTATTTTGAATATAAATGCCTAAATTTTTAAGATTATCTTCATATCTATAGATAATACCAACTATTTTATCAGTGTTGTTAGTATCAAAAGCTTTATCAAAGGAAACCAGAGAAAGAATGGCATTATTATATTTTTCTATTAACTCCTTCATATTCTGTAATAATTCTTCTTTTTGTTTATCGAAGTTTTCAATAGCCTTTTCTAGTTGTTGTTCATCGTGGTAAAATTTCTTGTACTCTTTTTTTAATTCCTTTAAAGAATCATAGTAGGAATCAAAGGACAGGAGATGATTTTCCGATGAGTAATAGGATGTATTTCTAATTTGTTTAATAGGAGTAACAGCCTCAACTCCATCGGTATTCCTTACAGCTGTATTTCGCTCAACAAAACTATTTCTTATACGGTTTTTTTTAACAGAGGATGTCTTAGGTATTTTCATTCTATTCATCCTTTCCTTATATAATAGAATATCGGTAAATTGGTATAAAATGTTTAATAGAATCGGAATGCAATGTATTGGTAAATTGAAGGTTTTATTCTTTAAACTCATAAAGCTTTTTTAAAATATTATTTCTATAGGAATAAATACAATAGAATGTGTAACCAAGTTTATCTTGGGAAGATATACTTACTTTAATGTCATAGATACCATCTCCACTAAAATCCTTTAAGTCAAGCTTAGGATTGGAATAGGAACTAGGTAAAAGGTTTATAATTTCAATATTATTAGTGTAACCTTCTTGTATTATTAAAGTAATATTATTGGTAATAGAACCATGGGGACCATGGGGTTTATTTCCATACAAAAAAATATGGTCTATAAAGCTATCACCATTTACATCACCTTTTTTTGCATCTAATAGATAGGTATTCTTTAAAAGAGTTACTACAGGAAATATATGAACTTCCCTAAAATTATCCATAGATTGATCCTCCTTGCAAATAGATAAAATATCTAGGACATGCTTAAACTTTTTAAATATATATGCAAATTACAATCAAAAGATGATATTAATTTAGTTAAACTATTAACACTATTTCTTAAGTTTTAAAAATATTATATAATTATTTATATAATATGAAATATTAAAAAGCGAGGTTGAGAAATGTTTTCTCCTATAAAAAATAAAAAAGTGTATGAACACGTTGTAGAACAAATACAATCCCTTATCTTAGACGGTAAATTAAAAAAGGGTGATAAATTGCCATCGGAGAGGGAATTGGCAGAAGAACTGAGTGTCAGTAGAACATCAATAAGAGAAGCTCTAAGGGCATTAGATGTAATTGGTTTAATTGAAAGTAGACAAGGAGAAGGTAACTTCATTAGGGAAAAAATAGAAGGAAGTCTATTTGAACCTCTATCAGTAATGTTTATGCTTAATGAAGAAAAACGTGAAGATATACTTGAGCTTAGGATGATGGTAGAGGTTGAAGCTGCATATTTAGCAGCAAAAAGGATTAAGGATAAGGACGCTGAAGAATTAAGATATTTGTGCAATATGATGATACAATCTGAGGATGAAAAAACAAAGTCAAAGTATGATAAAGAGCTTCATTATAAAATTACTCAAATAACTGAAAATTATTTTATAATCAGCCTATTAGACAGCATATCAAAATTGATGGAATCATTTATTATTTACGCTAGAGAAGTGATTTTAAGAGAGATTGATAACGAGCTTCTATTTATGCACCATGAAAGAATATGTGATGCCATAATTGAAAAAGATTCTAATAAAGCAGCCTTCGCAATGCGGAAGCATATGGAGCTAGTTAATAAATATCTTACCCATAAATAGGCATAACAAGAAAGTTTACTCTATAATTTTTTAAAGAGTAAACTTTCTTGTTAAATAAAAAACAATTATTGTAGTTTATGGAAAATTGTTGTAATATATTGGTGAGGTGGTAATACCACTTAATCAATACTAAAAATAATAGTTATTTATATCGTATACAAAGTCCTAATATACAAATCTATTTATTATATCAAGATTACTGGTATTACCATAATACCAATTAAACTAATAAAGGAGGATATAATGAATAAAATTAAAATTCCATACTCTAGAACCCATTTGGAAATAAGTATTCCCGAGTCAAATCTATTAAAAGTGCTAGAATCAAAGGTTAACGAATTTAAATCTAGTTATACCCAGGAGGAAATCGTTAACATAGCTTTAGATAAGCCTATTGGAAGCAAGTCATTGAAGGAACTGGTCAAGGATAAGAAAGATATAGTTATAATTACTAGTGATCATACTAGACCTGTCCCTAGTAAAATAACGATGCCAATACTACTCAAAAGAGTTCGAAAAGTTAATCCGAATATTGATATAAAGATACTAATAGCCACAGGATTTCACAGAGCTTCAACTAGAGAAGAAATGATAGATAAGTTTGGAAAAGAAATTGTGGAAAATGAGAATATTATTGTACATGATTCAAAAAATGATGATAGCTTAGTTAATCTTGGGAATCTACCTTCAGGAGGAGAATTATGGCTCAATAAAATAGCAATGGAAACTGAACTATTAATTGCTGAAGGATTTATAGAACCCCATTTTTTTGCAGGTTTTTCTGGAGGAAGAAAGAGTGTTCTACCAGGCATTGCCGGTGCAGAAACAGTATTAGCAAATCATTGTTCAGAGTTTATAGATAGTAATTATGCAAGAACAGGAATATTAAAATCCAATCCAATCCATATAGATATGCTCTATGCAGCCCAAAAAGCAAATCTTGCCTTTATATTAAATGTAATTATCAATGCCGATAAGGAAATTATTAGTGCATTTGCCGGTGACAGCGAAGATGCCCATCAAGCTGGATGCCAATTTATACTTGATCTATCTCAGGTAGAGAAGGTAAATGCAGATATAGTAATCACATCTAACGGCGGATACCCACTTGATCAGAATATTTATCAATCAGTTAAAGGAATGACAGCAGCAGAAGCCAGCTGTAATAAAGGAGGAGTTATAATAATAGTCTCTGCCTGTAATGATGGACATGGAGGCCAATCCTTCTATGACAATATGGCAAATGCGCATTGTCCAAGGGAAGTATTAAATAAGGTAAAGAAAATTCCTAGAAATGAAACTATACCAGATCAATGGGAGTTTCAAATATTAGCCCGTATATTAGATAATCATACAGTTATACTTGTAACAGATATGTGTGATCCTAAAATGATTACATCTATGCATATGCAACATGCATTTACCATTGAAGAAGCATTAGAAAAGGCTTTTGAGATAAAGGGTAAGGATGCTAAGGTAGCAGTGATTCCCGATGGGGTTTCAGTAATAGTAGGTTAATGTTTTAGTATTGGTAAGACCATAATACCGCTATGATAGAGGAGGCATTTAAATGAATATTTTTTGTTGCATCAAACAAGTTCCTGGAACTACAGAAGTTGAAGTAGATGAAAAAACAGGAGTACTCAAAAGAGATGGGGTTGATTCGAAAATGAATCCATATGATCTATTTGCCCTTGAAACTGCTATTAGACTTAAAGATCAGGAGGGTGGAGAAATAACTGTTCTTAGTATGGGGCCACCCCAAGCTGCTGAAATAATTAAGGAAGCCTATATGATGGGTGCCGATAGAGGAGCGCTTTTTAGCGATAGAAGATTTGCTGGGGCAGACGTTTTAGCTACTTCTTATGCACTGTCACAGGGCATAAAAAAACTAGGTAATCCAGATATGATAATCTGTGGAAAGATGACAACGGATGGAGATACTGCCCAAGTTGGACCGGAAATTGCAGAATTTATAGGTATCCCCCATGTATCTAATGTTAAGAAGATAATTGAAGTTAAAGAAGATAGCATAGTATTAGAGATGGATATGCCATACACCGTTGAAGTTGTAGAAGTTAAGTTCCCTTGTTTGATAGCTGTTGATAAGGATATATTTCAACCAAGACTTCCATCTTTCAAGCTAAAATTAGCTACAAAGGATAGAGAAATACCTTTCTATAGCTTAGATGATCTAGATGATAGAGACGAAATGAAATACGGATTAAACGGTTCCCCTACTCAAGTAAAAAGGGTATTCCCACCAGAAGGAAACACCGACCATGAAATGTGGAGAGGTACTGGTGAGGAGTTATCAGTAGAATTATTTAATAAACTGAAGGAATTAAAGTTCCTATAGGAGGGATAATATGGCTAAAATTGTAATTCATCAGGATAAGGTTACTAATCCAGAAGAACTTGTACAACTGTGTCCTTTTAATGCAATTGATTACATTAATGAGTATTTAGAAATTAATGCTGGATGTAAAATGTGTAATATATGTGTTAAAAAGGGACCTAGTGGAGTATTTGAATTAATTGAGGAGAAGGTTGAATCTATAAATAAAGATGAGTGGCAGGGGATAGCGGTATATGTAGACCATCTGGAGGGGGAGATACATCCCGTTACCTTCGAGTTAATTGGGAAGGCTAAGGAGCTTGCTGCTAAGATAAATCAACCTGTATATTGTTTGTTTATGGGTCACAATATTAAAGATAAGGCTGAAGAAATCTTATATTATGGAGTAGATGAAGTATTTGTTTATGAAGATGAAGAGCTAGAGTATTTTAAGATAGAGCCATACACTGCAGTTTTCGAAGATTTTATAAATAAGCTTAAACCAAGCATCGTATTAGTTGGTGGAACTACCATAGGGAGGTCTTTAGCACCAAGAACTGCAGCAAGATTTAGAACTGGATTAACTGCCGACTGTACCATATTAGACGTACAAGCAAATACGGACTTAGATCAAATTAGACCGGCCTTTGGTGGTAATATAATGGCTCATATCTATACTCCAAACCATAGGCCACAATTTGCCACAGTTAGATATAAAATATTTTCGGCACCGGAATTAAGCAGTAGTACAAGTGGTAAGATTACTGAATTCACTATTGACAAAGGTAAATTAATTTCAAATATTAAGGTCTTAGATATTAAGAAAAAAGAGAAAGAAGTAGGTATAGAAGATGCTGAAGCTATTATAGTAGCTGGTAGGGCAATCAAAAAGGAAGAAGATTTAAAAATGATTCACGAGCTAGCTGAGGCTTTAAGCGCACAGGTAGCTACCACTAGACCACTTATAGAAGCAGGATGGGCTGATCCAAGAAAACAGATTGGACTAAGTGGTAGGACGGTTAAACCCAAATTGATAATTACATGTGGTGTTTCGGGTTCTGTTCAATTTGTAGCTGGAATGAATAACTCTGACTGCATTATTGCAATAAATACCGATGAAAATGCATCAATCTTTAATGTTGCACATTATGGACTAGTGGGAGACGTTTATGAAGTTATTCCACAGTTGATAGATAAGATTAAAACTGAAGGATTAACTACTGAAGAACTTGTTAATGCTGTAATTAATTAAGGGGGGATTGAATATGGAGTTTAAAAAGATAGACTCAAATGATATAGATTTTCTTCTATCAATATGCGGTGAAGACAGAGTTTTTACCGGAGAAAATATAAATGAAGACTATAGTCATGATGAATTAGCTGGTATACACAAATATCCAGAAGTATTAGTTCAAGTAAAGATCACAGAAGAAGTTTCTAAGATAATGAAATATGCTTGTTCAAATAATATTCCAGTTACTCCTAGGGGACAGGGAACTGGGCTTGTTGGCGGTTCGGTGCCTCTTTACGGTGGAATAATGATAGATATGAGTAAAATGAATCAAATACTTGAGCTTGACGAAGAAAATTTAACATTAACAGTAGAACCTGGCGTTTTATTAATGGAAATATCAAAGTACGTTGAGGATAGAGACTTATTTTATCCTCCAGACCCTGGTGAAAAAAGTGCCACAATAGGTGGAAATATAAATACAAATGCCGGTGGCATGAGGGCGGTTAAGTATGGAGTTACTAGAGATTTTGTAAGAGGTCTTGAAGTGGTGCTTCCAACTGGAGAAATAATGGAAATAGGTGGTAAGGTAGTAAAGAACAGCTCAGGCTATAGCTTAAAGGATTTGATTGTTGGTTCTGAAGGGACCCTTGGCATAGTAACAAAGGTAATTTTAAGATTGTTACCTTTACCTAAAAAGGCGATTAGTCTACTCATTCCATTTCCAAATCTAGAAATGGCCATTGAAACAGTGCCTAAGATTATTAAATCAAAGGTCATACCTACAGCTATTGAGTATATGGTAAGGGATGTAATCATTGCTTCAGAAGAGTTTTTAGGTAAAAAATTTCCAGATAATTCAGCAGATGCATACTTATTATTAACCTTTGATGGAAATAGTAAAGAAGAAATTGAGCAGGTATATGAAAAGGTTGCCCATATATGTCTTGATAATGGGGCAATAGATGTACTTATTTCAAATACTCAAGAAAGACAAGAGTCTATTTGGTCAGCTAGGGGTGCTTTCCTCGAAGCTATAAAGGCGTCCACTACAGAAATGGATGAATGTGATGTTGTTGTTCCAAGAAACAAAATAGCTGAATTCGTTAAGTTTTCCAATGACCTTCAAGAGCAGTTTGACATAAGAATAAAAAGCTTTGGTCATGCAGGCGATGGAAATCTTCATATTTATGTATTAAAGGATGGTCTAAGTGAAGAAGTTTGGGAAAAGAAGTTAAGTGAAGTTTTTGATTGTATGTATAGCAAGGCCAAAGAGTTAGGCGGTAAGGTATCAGGGGAACACGGAATAGGATATGCAAAAAAAACCTATTTACAAGAATCAATGGGAGAGCAAGGTATGAATCTTCTAAGAAATATTAAGTTAGCCTTTGATCCAAAGGGAATATTGAACCCAAATAAAGTTTGCTAAAACTTAAAATAGATAAAGAGCTTAAAGCTCTTTATCTATCTTAAATAAAATTAGATAAAAAATTGCCAAGAACCATAGATTCAAAATACAGAATATTCCAAAAAATTATTTTGCTACTAAAAAATTCTTTTTAAGCTTAAAAATATCTTCTTCATTCTGAAATTCTTTATGCTTAATAAACTCAACATCATCAATAACCTTGTCTACCTTAGTATTTAGTTCAACTAGCTTTTCAGAATTTTCTCCTACCTTATCAAATAAAGTATCTACCTTTGTATTAAGTTTCTGAATTTCAGACTTGATGCCAGCCATTTCAGATTTCATGCTACCCATTTCGGACTTGATGCCAGCCACTTCAGATTTCATGCTACCCATTTCGGACTTCATGTCAGTCATTTCAGACTTTATGGTACTAATATCAGAGGCCATTTGATCTTGTTTTTCAAGTATCTGTTTCAATAATTTTTCTAGATTTTCCAAAACAAAACCCTCCCTTGAATTTTTTCCGATGTATGTTAATTTTATAAATTAAGTCCTTGGTATGTCGTATAACTTTATTATTAGTTTATCATTTTAGAATATAAAAGAAAAGATAATATACTTATCAAATATATGCTGCTTTATATTTGCTACTATAATATTTTATCTATATAATCTAAATAGTGGAGATATTTAAACTATGTTAAATATAAATAGACATCCTAATAGGAGTTGATATAATTGGAAAAAATTTGGAGCTTAATAGGTGAAAGGAAAGAAGATTTGTCAGTGATTGAATGTATATTTCTTTCTAAGGGCATTACCGATAAAAAAGAAATAGAAGAATTTTTAAGTGAAAAACCACAGAAGACCTATGATCCCTTTCTAATTAAGAATATGAAGGAAGCAGTTGAGAAAATATTAGATTGTTTACAGAAACATAGGAAAATAATTATATTTGGAGATTATGACGTTGATGGAGTTGCCTCTACATCCCTTTTGATAGAATTTTTTCAACAAATTACTACTAATATAGATTATTATATACCTAATAGATTTTCTGAGGGGTATGGGTTAAATAAAGAAGCCATAACATATATCAAAGAAGAAATGAAGGGCGAATTAATAATTACTGTGGATAATGGAGTTAGTTCCTACGAGGAAGTGGAGTATGCTAAGGAAATTGGAATAGATATAATTGTTACAGACCATCATAACCCACCGGACAAATTACCTGAATGTATACTTATAGATGTTAAACAAAGGGATGATAACTATCCCTTTAAAGAATTATGTGGTTGTGGAATAGCCTTTAAGCTTGCCCAAGCCCTTCAAAGAAAATTAAATTTGCCAAAGAGTGCTCTAAGCAATTTATTAGACTTAGTGGCCTTAGCTACAATTGCAGATATAGTTCCCTTGATAGATGAGAATAGAACCCTTGTTAAGTATGGCTTGAAAGTTATTAATTCCAATAGGCGATTAGGCTTATCAGTATTAAAAGAGGTTGTTGGTCTAAAGGATAAGAAAATCAACACAGGAAGGATTGGATTTACAATAGGACCATGCTTTAATGCAGCTGGTAGATTGGAGGATGCTAAGCTAGGTGTTCAGCTATTATTAGAAGATAATAAAGAAAAGGCCTTTGAACTTGCCAATCTTTTATATACTCTTAATAGAGAGAGACAGGCAATCCAAGAAAAGGGTGAAGAATACTGTAGATTATTAGTTGAAGAAAGATTCTTAGATTATGATTTTCTAGTACTAAAGGCTGATGAGGTTTCAGAGGGAGTTATTGGAATAATTGCTGGCAAAATAAAGGATATTTACTATAGGCCTACCCTTGTGTTAACTAAAAGCGAAGAAGGATATTTAAAGGGTAGTGGTAGGAGTATCAAAGGCATAGATATATATGAAGAAATGAAATCTGTATCTGATTTATTTTTAGGTTTTGGTGGTCATGAAATGGCATGTGGATTTTCCATTGAAGAAGATAAACTTGAAGAATTAAGAGAAAGACTTAATAGTAGGGTAAAAGAGATAAAGACTCAAGACCCAGATATTTTTGTACCAAAACTAGATATTGCAATAGAACTTGGAGCAAATGAACTTACACTAGATTTAGTAGAAGAGATTTCTAAACTAGAGCCCTATGGTATGGGAAATCCAAAACCTTTATTTATGCTAAAAGATATAGAAGTTAATACAAATTGGACTAAGGCATGTGGTAGTAATAAGACCCATCTGAAATTTAGTGGGAAGAAGAATGGATCTTATCTAAACGGAATTGGATTTTCATTGGCTGAAAGATATGATAACTTAGGAAATCCTGAGCAGGTTGATATAGCCTTTACGCCAAATATTAATGAGTACAATGGCAAGGTCAGTGCACAAATGATGATTGAAGACCTGAAAATAAAATAGCTGATCTATGGATGGTATCGAATAAAAGAATTGAGAATCTTCTTAAATAAATGTTATAATGCAATAATATATAATATCAATTAGTTTAAAAAGAGGTGACCAATTTGAAAAAAACCAATGTAAAATTAATGGTATTAATTGGAATAATATTTATGTCATTATCTGCCATTATAACAAAATCCTCTACATCGCCACCATCTATTATCGCTGGCTATAGATTAGGATTAACAACGATTTTATTACTTCCTACAATTATAACAAAGAATAAAAAAGAAATAATGTCATTAGATAAAAGTGCCTTTGGTATATGTATAGTAAGTGGTATATTTTTAGCATTGCATTTTTTCACATGGATTTATTCTATTAAATACACTACTGTAGCTAGTTCAACGGTATTGACAAATACTCATCCAATACTAGTTGTAATAGGAACCATTTTTATTTTCAAAGAAAAAGTCTCTAAAAAAGCTATATTTAGTATATTTATAACTCTTTTTGGAAGTACAATTATATCTCTAGGAGACTCTTCCTTGGGGAGCAATATAATTCTAGGTGATACCTTTGCAATATTAGCAGGCTTCTTCATGGCTGGATATGTGATGATAGGAAGCAGTGTGAGAAAGAATATTTCCGCTACATCATATTCATTTATTGCATATTTAAGCAGTACAATTACATTGATAGTAGTATCTATCATAGTTAAAGTTCCATTATATCCATATCCACTGAAAGAGCTTTTGCTATTCTTAGCTTTAGCAGTATTTTGTACTATACTTGGACATAGTGTAATAAATTGGTCATTAGAATATATAAAACCTACATTTGTATCTACATCATTCCTTGGGGTGCCTGTACTATCTAGTATTTGGTCAATATTCATTTTTAATGAAATTCCTACTAAATGGCAAATATTAGGTGGTGTAGTGATAATTTTGGGTATATATAGCTTTATAAAAGTTAAGGAAGACGATTTAATAGAAAGTGACAATTAAAATAAATATAAATCAATAAAAATAGTAGGAGCTAAACAAATTGAATAATTAGAATAATTTAGAAAAGTTTGAATAAATTATTGACTTTATAAACTTATCTGATATAATTATTTTCAATGAATTAATGAAACTGTAAATTTGTGGAGGCAATTAATAATGATAAATAAACTTATTAGAGAGAGAAAGGCAGAAAAATTGAATTATTATTTTTATTTTAGCTGGAGCTTTTTTAGTTATTTTTATTGCGCTGGCTATTTTTTCTGCAAAAAAACAAAAAACTTATTCTCTAATGAGAACTATAGAATATCGAATATCTGTTTAAATATATAAAGCACAATGAACTTATTCTAAGCTGATAAAATAAGCTTAGATAACTTTCTAACATAATTACTTTAAATCAAAAACAGAGATGCTGATACTCAAAGACTCGTTAGATGGGTCTTTTTTATTTTGTATTAATTTAAGTAGTAAACTAAACACTACAACGGACTAGAAATAGAAGTATACAGGATTATTACAACTTTTAATTGGATATTCTGTATTCTAATATAAATAATAAGTAAATGAAGGGAGAAAAAATATGAAAAAAATATTATCAATTATGCTAATCCTTATTTTATTGGCAAGTACCTTTATTGGGTGCAGTAAACCTGGGGAACAAACTGAAGAAACTAAAGTGAAGCAGAATAAATCAGAACAGTCAAATGCTACTAAAGAACAATTTCCAACTAAAAATATTAGTGGTATAGTTCAATGGGGTGCAGGTGGTGGAACAGATTCTTTAATGAGACCACTAGCTTCTTTAACTGAGAAGAATTTAGGTATAAGTATCATTGTTGAAAATAAGACTGGTGGCACAGGATCCATAGCTACTCAATATGTTCATGATAGTGATGCAGATGGTTACACACTTTTAATGGGTGCAGAAAATCCTCAGTTATATACTATGCTAGATATTATTGACTTAACCTATGAAGATTTTGAACCAGTATTTTTAATTGGTGATGAAACAGTTGGAATTGTAGTAGAAAAAGATTCTAAATATAAATCATTTACTGATTTAATTAATGCAGCTAAAGAAAATCCAGGTGAAATTAATATTGCAACTACTGGTACGGGAGGTCTTCCATGGTCAGTTGCTTCATTCATTAACTCAGTAACTGGTGCAACCTTCAATCAGATACCATATGATAGTGACGCTTCTGCAAGAACTGCTGTTATCAGTGGAGAAACTGATTTTACTGTTGCAAAGATTCAATCAGGACTAGAAGCCCATAAAGCTGGAGATATAAAATACATAAGTATGTTTTCAAAAGGTAAAGTTCTCGGTTTAGAGGATATTCCATCTATTACAGAAGAATATCCAGAGTTTAATGAATTTTTACCATGGGGACCATTCTATGGTGTGTTCGTTAAAGATGGCACAGACCAAGCTGTAATAGATACCCTTTCATCTGCTTTTAAAAAAGCTTTCAATGAACCCTCTTATCAAGAAATATTGGAAAATTTTAACATAAATCCTCTAGGGTATACAGGAGAACAAGCAAAGGAATACTTGAAAAAGTGGCAGCTAAATACTGCTGAATCATTGTATAAAAGTGGTGCTATTACTAAATCACCTGAAGAATTAGGGATTAAATAGCAATAGTTCTTAGTTAGATTGATAAAGCTGTTCTTTTGTAAGAACAGCTTTATCAATAACCATGAATATGGAGGTTTAATAAAATGAGCCATAATAGTGATAAAAAACTAGAAAATAATAATAGTAGCGCAAATAGATCGCTCATTAATGATATCAAAAGAGATCAGAAATACCATCCAGGAGAAAAAGGTTTTTCAATATTTCTTTTTATTTTCGGTTTGTTTTTTACTTACCAATCTTTTCTTATGTATCTAAAAGCACCTGGAGCTTCATCATATGCAGCAGTACCGCTATTTGTAAGTTTGCTTATTGTTATTTTCTCAGCTCTTATATTTATTTTTGATTTCAGAAAAATTACCGCAAATCATGGTTTGCCAATCATTATTAAAATAAAGAATACTTTATCCTATATGTTTCAAAAAGATGTCCTAATCATTATGATTCTTATTCTATTATACTGCGTTGCATTAATTATGGGATTTGGATTTTACATCGTAACACCATTCTTTTTATGGGCATCGATGAGCTATTTAATGGGAAAAAATTATATTCAAAATATATTATGGACTTCTCTTAGTTTATTGTTTATTTATATTATGTTTTCATTTGCATTTAATGTTGTTTTGCCATAGGGAGGAATTTAAAATGAATGTTATACAATATTTGCTTGTACCATTTATGGATCCCATTCTTTTAGCTATGGTAGTAGCGGGAGTTTTTGCTGGTATTTATATTGGTGCTATACCAGGATTATCAGGAACTATGGCAGTGTCATTATTAGTTTCTTTTACATTTGGATGGGAGACAAATACTGCCATAGCACTTATGATAGGTGTTTTTGTTGGAGTGGTTTATGGCGGTTCACGTTCTGCAGTACTTCTTAATATACCAGGGGCCCCAGCGGCAGTAGCGACGGCACTAGATGGCTATCCTATGGCATTAAAAGGTGAAGCTGGAAAAGCAATGGGTATAGCTACCAGCCAATCTGTTATTGGCACATTAATTGGAATTTTTGCACTTGCTTTTTTTGCTCCTATTGTTTCAAAGTTGGCATTGAAATTTACATCAGTAGATTATTTGCTTTTAGGTGTTATGGGGATGATGATGATAGGTAGTTTAGGAAGCAAATCAATTTTTAGAGGGCTTATAACGGCCGCCATGGGAGTACTCTTAGGAACCGTTGGTATGGATACAATGACATCGGTGCCAAGATTCACCTTTGGAATTACTTATCTTTTACCAGGAGTTAACTATGTCGTTGCTATGATTGGCTTATTTGGAGTAGCTGAAGCTCTTGTACAAATAACTACAAAGGATATAGAAGTTGTTAAACAAAAGATAGATAAGATTATCCCATCCTTTGATACAATAAAACAATATATTCCCCTTACTATAAGATCATCTATTGTTGGAGTTATTGTGGGGGCTTTACCTGGGGCTGGTGGAGATATAGCTGCATTATTAACCTATGATCAAGCAAAACGTACTGTAAAAAACCCGGAAGTACCTTTTGGACAAGGAGCTGTTGAAGGTTTAGTAGCTCCAGAATCTGCAAATAATGCGGCCATAGGTGGATCATTTATTCCAATGTTAACTTTAGGGATACCTGGTGATGCTGTTACGGCTGTTATGATTGGTGGATTAACTATACATGGTTTAAAGCCAGGACCTAATTTAATGACAACGACTCCAAATTTATTTTATCTAATTGTAAGTTGTCTTTTTATTGCTAGTATTGCATTATTAGTTTTGGGCCTAACAGGAATTAAAATCTTTACGAAAATTGTAGAGATACCAAAAGGTATACTTCTTCCAATTATCATTATTTTGTCTGTTGTTGGGTCATATGCAATCAATAATAGTTTGTTCGATATATTTTGGATGCTAGGCTTTGGCATTTTAGGATATTTTCTTAAGCGATTTGATTATCCAGTTGCTCCATGTGTTTTAGGAATAATATTAACAAGATTATTAGAAGAAAACTACAGAAGGGGTATACTATTGAAAAAATCTGTTGCTGGATTATTGGCTAGTATATTCACAAGCCCAATTACTTTTATAATATTTGTTGTTATAGTAGTCATGTTTACTACTCAAACAAAGACCTATAAGAAGTTAAAAAGCAGAAGAAAAGTAAAAAGGTAATATATAAGAGATCAGATTTGAAGAGGGGTTCAATTATGGTAAAGATTTATGATGTAAAAGGTATAAGAATTGGTGAGGGAAGGCCTAAAATAATTATACCAATTGTTGAAAAAGACAAGAAATCCATACTAGAAAAGGCTAATAGTTTTAAGGGAGTATCCTTTGATTTAGCTGAATGGCGTGTTGATTTTTACGAGGATGTGTTTGATTTTTCTAAAGTTATAGAAACTTTGGACGAGTTAAAACCGTATTTAAATGAAAAACCTATTCTCTTTACATTCAGAACAAAAAAAGAAGGTGGAGAAAAGGAAATTTCAATAAAAAAATATACAGAGCTAAACCGAATTGTTGCTAATAGTGGACATGTTGACTTTATAGACGTTGAAATTTTCTCGGGAGATGATATTGTTAGAGAGAATATTGAAAACATACATAATGCTGGAGTCTTAGTTGTAGGATCAAATCATGATTTTGATAAAACACCTAATAAAGATGAGATAGTTAGAAGACTTAGAAAAATGCAAGAAATGGGGGTAGATATTCCTAAAATTGCAGTTATGCCTCAAAATATCGATGATGTTCTAGTGTTGTTAAGGGCTACAAATGAAATGGTAACTAAATTTGCAGATAGACCTATTATAACTATGTCGATGTCTTCAAAGGGTGTAATAAGTAGAATAGCAGGAGAAGTTTTTGGATCATCTATGACATTTGGCGCAGTGGGCAAAGTGTCAGCTCCTGGTCAAATTCCCGTTGAGAAGTTGGAGACCGTACTAGAAATACTTCACAATGCACTGTAAATAATGTGTAAATGTTAATAGTATGCTTTTAATATGTATAAATTGAGTTGAGAAAATATAGAGATAAAGCCATTTCAGACTTGTAGTGTTTTAAATGGCTTTATTTTTTTGCTTGAGGTTTTATCTATATTAATTTTTCTATCAACATATCTGTTAATTCTTTTAAAAGTTCTATGGTCATATCAATTTCTTCAGCTTTTATGTCATTAATATGAATACCACAAGTTACAACTACATTTTTGTTTAATTTTGAAGAAAGTGTTTGAGATACATATTTTGCGACTTCATCATCCTTATGCCCTATCAAATTTAAAATTGATGTTGTGGAACTAATTCTATTTTTATCTGATAACCCCGGTCTAGGTACACTTAAGGTTACACAACCAATATGAGGACTATCTCCTCCAAAAATTATTACACATAAATCTTCTCCTACTAAAAAAGCTTTAAGATTAATCTTTATTTTACCTCTTTCTATAGCTAAATCATACATGACCTTACCCCTTTAACTTTGATTTAAATATATTCTAGCTTTTCGCTACTATTAAATTACTTAGTTCAACTCTAAAATATATTTTTATTTAATTATACTGTGGATAATGTTTAGAAACAATTATGTTTCTTGTGTAGTGATGGTTTTTCTTCTCTCCATTTTAAATTGATATAAACATTAGAATGTTATATACTTAAAGAAATAATGAACATGTTCACTATATGTTCATGCGTATTCTAAAAAGTTTTTTTCAAAACTAAAAGACTTCTAGATGGAACTAATTATTATTATACAGACAATACTTCATAAACCTTGAATGTTGAGTTTTTAAAAAACTATACACTTTGAAATATTAAATAAATATAGAGTAGTTTTTGTAAAATATATAATTTGCCTTATAAGTAATAAAAGAGAGGGATATTAATGATTGTAGATTTAAAAGCTGAGTTGGTTTTTGAATTATCAGTAGATTGTTCAGAACCTTTAGAGATAGGTAAAACAGATAAGGGCTTCCTACGAGTGATTCCTATCACTGGCGGAACCTTTAAAGGAAAAAATATAAGCGGAAAGGTTATACCAGGAGGGGCAGATTGGAATACACAGATAGTAGATGATATATCAGGAAAGACACAAGCATCCCATGTTTTTGCTAAATATACGATTCAAACAGATGATGGCATATATATTTCTGTAGAAAATGAAGGATATAAAGATTGGAGAGAAGAAAAAAGACACATTGTCACAACTCCCCATTTTCAAGTAGAAAAAGGGAAATATGAGTGGCTTAACTATGGCGTGTTTGTTGGGAGTCTTAGTCCTAGAGAGGATAAGACGGGAGTAGAAATAAAAATTTATAAAATGAAGTAAAGTTAGATAAAAAGCATATGAAACACCTTGAATGATAATATATTCAAGGTGCTTTTATGTATTGTAGCTGGTTTATTTTACGAAGGATTTAATAAATACTTTGAAGTATTCTGCCATAAATTTCTGAAGATCATATTTACCATCATACAGACACCAGTCATAAACTATCCCACGGGCAGCTATAAACATCCATTCAGTCATCTGATCTGCAGACATATCATTAGTTAATTCTCCAGTTTGTTGGCAAGATAAAATGATATTTTTTAAAATTTCCTGCATCTGTCTACCTTTGGTGATAAACCATTTGTTATCAGGGTTATACAATAGTTTTACGCCATCTAGTTCAGTAGATTCGTTATATTTTGCATATTCAATAAAAAAATAGATTATTTTATCATATGCAGTGCCATTAGGTATGTTTTCTAGAACATTATTTGCAAAATAATCATCAGCTTGATTATACAGCGTCATGAATATATCACTTTTTGTTTTAAAATAAATATAAAAAGTGCCCACAGCTACATCGGCTGCTTTACAAATATCCCGAATGGTGACATTGTTGTAACCATTCTTTGTCATTAAGTTTAAAGCTATTTTAAGAATTCTTTCTTTTGTATCGAGGGCTTGAAGGTCTCTTTTATTTAATTTATTTTTCTTATTAATCATTTTATAGTCATACCTTTCAATAGATTCTATATAGATAACTGATTATATAAATGAAGCATATTAATTAGTGTACTATATTAAATCATATTATAGCAATATAATTTTAGAAATTTCAAGATATAAAGATAAGCACATTGTTTTTGGATTTATAAATATGCAATTTTTTCAAATAATTAAAGTTGTGAATCAATTGACAAAAACTTTGAAATATTATATAATTTATACATGATGAACATGTTCGGTGAATTTATTCAAATTATAGTCTTGAGGAGAGATTAAATGAAATATTCTAAATTATTTGAGCCCATAAAAATTAGTAATTGTACTATTAAGAATCGCTTTGTAATGGCACCTATGGGACCACTAGGATTAGCAGATGCTGAAGGAGGATTTAATCAAAGAGGTATAGAGTACTATACTGCTCGTGCCCGTGGAGGTGTAGGTCTTATTACAACGGGTGTTACTTTTGTGGATAATGAAATAGAAGAACATGATATGCCTAATGTTCCTTGTTCAACCCATAATCCTGTTCATTTCATTCGTACATCAAAGGAAATGACTGAACGAATCCATGCCTATAATTCAAAGATTTTCTTACAGATGTCTGGAGGCTTTGGAAGAGTTACTATTCCTACAAATTTGGGAGATTATCCACCGGTAGCTCCATCTCCAATTCAACATCGATGGCTGGATAAAACTTGTAAAGAGCTTACTATTAAAGAGATTAAAACCATAGTTGAAAAATTCGGCGATGGAGCTTATAACGCAAAGCGTGCAGGCTTTGACGGAGTACAGATACATGCAGTTCATGAAGGATATCTTATTGACCAATTTGCAATAGCCCTATTTAATCAAAGGACTGATGAGTACGGTGGAAGCCTAGAAAACCGTTTGCGTTTTGCCCGTGAAATTGTTGAAGAAATAAAGAGTAGATGTGGGAAGGACTTTCCTGTAACCTTAAGATATAGTCCTAAGAGTTTTATTAAAGGACTTCGAGACGGTGCATTGCCAGGGGAAGACTTTGAAGAAAAGGGTCGTGATATAGAAGAAGGAATTGAAGCTGCAAAGCTTTTAGTAGAATATGGCTATGATGCCTTAGATGTTGATGTAGGTTCCTATGATTCATGGTGGTGGAGTCATCCCCCAATGTATCAAGAGAAAGGATTATACATACCATATGCCAAGATAGTTAAAGACGCTGTTGATGTACCCGTTATTTGTGCAGGAAGAATGGATAATCCAAATTTGGCAATGGAAGCAATTAAGGATGATGCTTGTGACATGATTTCATTAGGTAGACCTTTGCTTGCAGACGAAGACTATGTTAACAAGCTACGTGCTGGAAAAGTCGAGTTCATACGTCCATGCCTTTCCTGTCAAGAGGGTTGTATGGGTAGGATACAGGAATATTCTAGTCTGCGTTGTGCAGTAAATCCCGATGCATGCAGAGAAGTAGATAGTAGATTAGTACCAGCACTAAGGTCTAAAAAAATATTAATAGCAGGGGGCGGTGTTGCCGGTTGTGAAGCTGCAAGAGTACTCGCCCTTAGAGGACATAAACCAATTGTATTTGAAAAAGCAAGTCGCTTAGGTGGTAATTTAATTCCTGGAGGGGCTCCAGACTTTAAAGAAGATGACCACGCATTAGTTGCTTGGTATGAAAACACCTTAAAAGAACTTAAAGTAGAAGTTCACTTAAATACTGAACTTACAAAAGAAGAGGTTTTATCCCATGATGTAGATGAGGTTATTATAGCCACAGGATCTAAACCTAAGGTATTTTCTATAGGAGATGATATTCCTGTATATACTGCTGCTGAAGTTTTAAATGAAGAAAAAAGCGTTAAAGGGGAAGTCTTTATTATAGGTGGTGGACTTGTAGGCTGTGAAACAGCATTATGGTTAGCAGACAAAGGAAATTCTGTAACAATTGTTGAGATGTTAGATAAATTACTTGCGGTTAATGGTCCCTTATGTCATGCAAACAGTGATATGCTTGAAAAATTAGTACCATTCAAAGGTATCAATGTAATGACTAATTCTAAGGTAGTAAAAACCATTCCTAAGGGTTTAGTTGTTGAAACAAATGGAGATACAAAAGAATTAAAGGCAGATTCGGTCATACTATCAATTGGATATGACTCAGAAAATAGTTTGTATTATGAATTGGAAAATGATATACCTAATATACATCTTTTAGGTGATGCTAGGGAAGTATCAAATATTATGTATGCCATATGGGATGCCTATGAAGTTGCAGCTTATATATAATTGAAAATAATATGAAAAACACAGGACTACTTCCTAAGACTTAATATTCTTAGGGTAGTCCTATATAGCTATATAAAATTAAAAACACATCAATGATTCTAATGAATTTTACTTATTTAAACAACATTTTTTATATTTCTTACCACTGCCACAGGGACAAGATTCGTTTCTACCAATCTTTTTATCATTAATAACAATACGTGATTTATTGTATTCCTTTTTAATTTCTTTTCTTCTTTCAATACTAAAGATATTATCCCACTGAGGTAAATTATAAAGCCAATCTGCCTTAGCACCATGCATATTATAATATAGCTTTTCCAAATCGATGTTAAGCTTAATAGAACTATCTTCCTTTAGTGAATCAATATCAAGTTCTTCAGTAAGACTAGTGTTGATACCATCTAAAAATCCGATGAAGTTAATAGTAGGGATATTAAATTTTTCGGCAAGTTCAGATATTGTCCCTTCGATAGTATACTCCTTATTTTCAAGTATATATTCATAAATACTTTGTTCCTGGGGAAGATATTTATTCCAAAACTCATTATATTCTTCTTGGGTACGTTCAGCATAGGCTAAATTCTTCCACTCTTCAAATAATGACATTTCCTCAACCTCTTTCTATAGATATTTACATTTATATAATTAACAAATTCCCTAGTATTATATCACAGATTTATTAATAGGTGGATAGAAGAATTCTACTTGCTATGGAGTAATCTAAAAATAGTAGGTTTATTATATATTTTATAATGAGTAAAAAAGATTTGAGTAATGCATTGTAACTAATGTTATAATATATATATTTGAAACTTTAAATTCTAAATTAGATGAGTTTATTCTAATTTTCAATAATGATGTTTGGAGTGAAAAACAAAATGAATTTAATAAGTGTAGAGAATATATCAAAAAACTATACTGAAAAACAAATACTTAATAATATAAGTTTAGGAATAAATGATGGAGATAAAATAGGTATTATAGGGGTGAATGGTACCGGGAAGAGCACATTATTAAAAATAATTTCTGGCATTGAAGTACCCGATGAAGGAAGGATTATTAAGGGAAATTCAGTCAAGATAGAGTTTCTTAGACAAAGTCCTGAATTTGATTTAAAGGCCACCGTTTTAAATCAAGTATTCAAGGGAAACTCAGAAGTCATGGAACTAGTAAGAGAGTATCAAGAAGCCATGCAAAATCCCGATGCCTCCAGTGAAAGACTTATAAACCTAACTCAAAAAATGGATACAATGAAGGCATGGGACATTGAGAGCGAAGCCAAGACTATACTTACTAAGTTAGGCATTTATGATTTTAATGCTAAAGTCGAAAGTCTATCGGGAGGGCAGAAGAAGAGAATAGCCTTAGCCTCTGCCCTAATAAATCCTTCAGAGCTCCTCATACTAGATGAACCAACAAATCATTTAGACAATGACTCTATTGATTGGCTAGAGAAATATCTTAATAATCGTAAGGGTGCACTTTTAATGATTACCCATGATAGATATTTCCTAGATAGGGTAGTTAATCAAATAATTGAACTTGATAGAGGTAACATTTATTCATATAGTGGTAACTATAGTTATTTTTTAGAGAAAAAAGCTGAGAGGGAAGAGCTAGAAGCTGCTAGTGACAGAAAAAGACAAAGACTCTTTAAAAAGGAACTAGCATGGATAAGGAGTGGTGTAAAGGCTAGGGGCACAAAGCAAAAGGCTAGAATTGACCGCTTTGAAAAGCTGGAGGAAGAAAAGACTAATATAAATGAAGAAAAATTAGATATATCTGTTGCAAGCACTAGATTAGGAAAAAAAGTCATAGAAATGGAAAAAATAAGTAAATCCTATGACGATAAAAAGCTAATAGATAATTTTAGTTATATAGTCCAAAGAAAAGATAGAATTGGCATAATAGGACCAAATGGAACTGGAAAATCTACTTTGATTAATATAATAAGTGGTAAAATAAAGCCTGATGAAGGGAATTTAGAAATAGGAGAAACTGTAAAGATGAGGGTATTCTCTCAAGAAACCTATCATATAGATGATAATTTAAGAGTTTTAGAGTATATCAGAGAAGGAGCAGATTATCTAACTACATCAACGGGAGATAAAATAAGTGCATCTCAAATGCTAGAAAGGTTTTTATTTCCTCCAGACCTACAATGGACCCTTATATCAAAATTGTCAGGTGGAGAAAAGAGGAGACTACACCTTCTGAGAGTACTTATGGATGCTCCAAATGTATTACTTCTAGATGAACCTACTAATGACCTAGATATAGAAACCCTTACAATATTAGAGGATTATCTTGAGGAGTTTCAAGGAGCAGTTTTAGTGGTATCCCATGATAGGTATTTCTTAGATAAAATAGCCCATAGAATATTTGCCTTTGTAGGAAATGGGAGAATTATTCATCATGTAGGGAATTATACAGAGTTTAAGGAAAGTAGTTACTATAGAGAATGTAATATAGAGGAGAATGAGAGCAAAGATAAAAGAATCTCAAAGACGCAAGAGAGACAAAAGCAGAAAGATGAAAAGAAACTAAAATTCTCATATAATGAACAAAAAGAATACGATAAAATAGATGATATCATAGCTGGTCTTGAGGATGAAATTAGTAATTTAGAAAAAAAGATTGCTAATTCAGCTACAAATTATGAGCTTTTACAAACACTATTAGAAGAAAAGAAAAATTTAGAAAAATTATTAGATGAAAAGATGGATAGGTGGGTTTATCTTAATGAACTTGCCAAGGAAATAGAAGAGAATAAGCAACAGCAGAAATAGATATTTATATTATCATAAAATAAAGAGACGCGGTAGATGACTAATATTGTTTTGTCTGCGTCTCTTTAGTATATATAAAATGAAGTAAAAATAGAATATTGTAGATTATATAATTTGAATATTGCTAGAATAATTTACTACCACACCCTGAACAAAATTTTGCGTCGGATTGGGATTTTTCACCACAGTTTGTGCAAAATAGTGGACGATTATCTGGAGAAGGAGAAATGAATTGTGATGTACTTGTATTTGCCCTTGATTTAAGACTTTCTTCAATACATCTAAGGGCCGCATCATCCAGTTTAGAATTCTGAACTATTCCCCATATTTGGGTGATCAATATGGGCCAAGCTATAAATAAACTAATAGCAGCGGGAAGAACCTGCATACCAAATATACCTACACCTGCTTTTGCTAAGATTCCACCTTCTTGGGGAGTTATCTCAATATTCAGTGCAGTTTTTAGACCTAGAACTGATTTAAATATTCCTCCATCACTAATACTTATAAAGCATCCTCCCATAATATTATTGTTATAAGACACCTCATAATCTTGAAATCTAAAATGATTAACTACATCCTCAGCCACAGGGCTTAAATCTGACATATATATGTTAAAGAACTTGGTTGATTTAAATACGCTCATGACGGCGACCTCCTCAGTTTAAATCTATTTAATATAATATTCACTTTTCTGTGCAAGGGCATATAGTACCGACAACTCACACAGTACTTCCGTTGCAACTTCTTTTTGCTCGTCGGAAAGTATTGATTCTAACTGTTTAAGTATTTCTATAACCCTATTGACTTGGTTATCCATCTCCTTATCGGTTATAATATTATCCTCTATTATCTTTTTAAAGGATGGCATTTCCATGACGTATTCATCTAGAAGCAGAGTATTTGTCTCCTTATCGAACCAAGGTTTACTCATTATTTTACCTCCTATATTTATATTAATTATTTAGTGGACTACCACATGATTTACAAAATTTCCAATCCGAATTAATTGGGCTATTACATGAAGGACAGTTTATGCTATTTTCTTGATCATTTTGATAGGTAAGAATTCTCTGGAATTCTTCAGTTCTACACCAGTTAAGAATTTCCCTAACTCTTACAGAATTAAAGGGATGAGTATTATTCATAACTGCAATATTTTGGAGTATATTATGCCACTTGGATTCATCTATTAATTTTCTATAATCTTCAGCTTGCCTTGCATATAGATCAATATCAATATTACCTGTTATTGACTTGGGGCCACCGGCCCAACGGATATTGCATTCAATTATAGAATTTGAACCTCCTGTAACTACTGCTGCAGCCCTATCGGCAGATAGTTCACTCCTTCTGTACCAGTATAAAAGGGCTAACTTGAAGGGTTCAGCAGCTGCTGCTAGGGGACCAAATATATTTGTACCGAATTGCATAAGCATAGTTGCCATGGTATGGTATAATACATGTTCACAGGCAATATGACCACATTCATGGGCTAATAAAGCTATTATTTCATCTTCATCCATATATTCAATAGCTCCAGAGGTAATTGTGATAAATGCCTTTGTATTTCCATTGGTATATGCATTTGGAGAGGGAGACATTTCTAGATAAAATTCAGGTTCATTAATACCAAGCTTTTCACAAATAGGTGGAAGATAGTTATAGATTTTAGGCAATTGATTTGGTCCTAATCTAATTTTATGTCCCATATTAAGACCATGGAGTAGTTGTTCGGAGAAGATCTTTAAATATGCTTTTACAAATGAAGAGAATAAGGGAATAGACTTAAGATTTTCATGGGCAGATTTATCTTCGGGGTGAATATAATATTGGGGTGATATTTTCATTTAATTATCCTTTCACAATAAGATATGTTATTAAATTTTTTAATATATTATATACTAATAAAATATTAACAAATTATGTATTTAAATGCAATAAATTAACAATAATATAAAAATTTACTTTTAACAGAAATTGATTTATAAAATATATTGGGTTATTATGGAAGTATAATTTGTAATGAAAGGGGGATGGAAGTTGAATAGATTACATGATACTTATCGAGTACAAGAAACTAAAATACCTATAGTCATTGGAATAACAGGGCATAGAGATTTATTAGAAGAATATAGAGAAGATTTGGAAAGGCAAGTGGAAAACATATTTATTAATTTTATAAGTCAATATCTAAATACTCCTATATATTTACTATCCCCATTGGCTGAAGGAGCCGATCGATTAGTAGCTAAAGTATTTCTTAAATTATGTGAAGAAAATAAGGATTTTGAAGGAAGGCTGGTTGTTCCACTACCCATGGATAGGGAAGAATATATGAAAGATTTTGCAAGTCAAATATCTAAGGATGAATTTAACGATCTTATATCAAGGTCAGATGATGTTTTTTCATTACCCGCAGTAGAAAAAAATCCATTGGATGAACAAAAATCTAGAATTTATCAGTATGAACAGGTAGGGGAATATATAGCACGAAAAAGCCATGTTCTAATAGCTCTTTGGGATGGTGAAAAATCACAAAATTTAGGAGGCACTTATAAGGTTGTGCAGTATAAACTAACTAGTCAAGGTATGAGCAGGACATATATGGGAGGACAAAGGGGAGTATTAGATTCTGTAGACACAGGACCTGTATACCATGTCTTTACTCCTAGGCAAAGAGGTAATTATGGCAATAGAGACTTAACTCCCTTTTTATTAAAGAAATATCCTGAACCACAGGAAAATAGCGATGAAGCAGATGAAATCTATAATAGTATATTTAATAAAATGAATATATATAATAACGATATTATAAATAATAAAGAAGAAATAGACAAAAATATGAAAACTAGTATTAAATATGTAATTAGTGATAGAGAATTTATCTCTCTAGATGAGAGATTGAAGGATATCTTATACAGATATTCCTCAGCCGATACCCTAGCATTATATTATCAAAAAAAGCATAGAAGACATATTAGAAGTATGTTTATGTTAGGCTTTTTTACTGTTGCATCTTTTTTGATATATGATGAGATTTGGAGACACTATTTATGGTTAATGGCATACTTACTATTACTTTGCGTTGCTGCAGGATTATACTTTTATAATGAAAATAATAGACAATATCAAATAAGATACTTAGATTATCGTGCCTTAGCGGAGGGATTAAGGGTTGAATTTTTCTGGAAATTAGTAGGTATTCAGGATGAAGCGGCAGATTACTATTTACGAAGGCAAAAAGGAGAATTAGAATGGATACGTAATGCCGTTAGGATGAGTACTAGTACCTGCAGTTTTATGAAGAATAGCAATTTAAGTATAGAACAGCGCAAAAAAAATTATCAACTTATCTATGAAAGGTGGATAAAAGATCAAGAAAGTTTTTTTAGTAAAAAGGTAACCAATGATAGAGACTTTATAAGAATGAGAATAGATGAGAAAATAGTTAAGCTCTTATTCACATTAAATATTGTAATTATATGTGGAATATTTGTTTTTGCATTTTTAAGGACTCCTTTGGATATTGATATAGAAATTATTAAAAATATGCCAATAAGTAATAGGTCTCTTAATCTAGATAATATTGTAATGTTCAGTTCAGGGTTTCTATTAATGCTCATGTCTGTCCTACAAGGATATCATTTAAAGAAAGGTGTAGCCCAGAATTTTAGAAGATATCAAAAAATGAAAGACTTTTATCTGGCAGCATCAAAAAAGATATTTACCTTAGTGGCTAATGATGATTTTGAAGCCCTTGATGAAGTAATACTAGAGGTAGGAAAAGAAGCTTTAGGAGAAAATGCAGAATGGTTTTTAATTCAAAGGGAACAAAGACCAGAGATTATAATGTAGTATCATAAAAATAAATCAGATGAGATTTTCTCATCTGATTCATTTTATGCTTCACTAGCTATTTTATCATCTTTTCTGAATCGAATTTTAGTTTCTTCAAATAAAGAGTATAGAATTGCTACAATAACTAAGGTAAGTATGGTTGCCATTCCAAGACCAAAAATTAAAGAGTATCCCATTGGGCTGAAAAAGGGTTGCTTTAAGGTAATTGGGAGAATTCCTCCTATGGTAGTTATGGTGGTAGCCATAACTGGATTAAATCTAGTCATACCCGTCTCTTTGATAGCATCATTGACTTCATAACCATTTTTCCTAAGATAGTTAATATAATCCACTAGAACAATTGCATCATTAACTGCAATCCCAACAAGGGCTACAACTCCTACGAAGGCAACGAAACTAAAATTGCTACCCGTGAACACTAATCCATTGCCCTTTTAGCAGCAGTAAGTCCTTTAAATCTTAATCTATCTATATTCTCCATAACAACTATACCGTTATCAACCAACATACCAACAGCTAAAATCAAAGAGAACATTGTAATAGTATTAAAGGTCATATTTTAAAGATTCATAAGCCCTGTTGCTCCTAATTCATCCTCTACATAGACAGACATGTCACCACTAACTTCAACTATAAGGTCTTGAGGAAAAACATTCTCTTTAGATTCATCCAAGAGCTCATGGATTTTTTTGCTTATCTTTATAACGTCAACGGATTCCTTTTTCATAACTGCAAGGGCTAGAGACCTTTTTACAGTTGCTTTTTCAGTTCCTAATCCATGGGACATTCTAGAATAGGATTCAACTTTCTTATTAATTAAGTCTTTAAATATTTAAACATTAACTTACTTTTAATAAATATAAAAAATCATTACCATTTTGAGGACAAAAGAATATATATGTAGTGAAAGGTGGTGATCCAATGGATGAGATTAAAGAGATAAATGAAAACATAGAATATTCTATAGAGGATATGGAAGATATAAATAATAAAGACGAAATAGTAGACATAGAAGAAATAGAAGATCAAAGTGAAACAAATAATAATTTTGAAAATATCAAACTACTATTAGACAGTCCCTTAGGGAATACTTTAATTAAAAAGGGGGTTAGTCTAGTATTGCAAAGTATGCTTAAAAACTATATTAGAAATTCAGTTATCAACAAAAGTACAAACTATTTAGTTAATGATATAATTTCAACCACTTATAAAAGAGATATGAGTAATTTGAAGAGGAAAAAATATAAAGGCAATAGGAAAATATATAAAAATGAAATCATACCTAGAAGGCAGAGCATTGTTGAAAACAAATTTAAGAATATAATAATACAGAATTTAGGAAAAATTCTTTAATTGTGACCTAATCTTTTTATTCTTCTTGTCTTAAGTCACAATCACTAAGTTGAAGCATGAGTGCTTTAACAGATATCTGTATTTCTCTTAATGAAAGTAACAATGATATCATTAAGAGTACAAGACTAAATCTAAAAACAATCTCAGCTATTAATAATTGATTTTCAAAGAGTAAGAATATACAGAGTATACATGAGAAAAACCCTAAAATAGCGAAAAACTGCATATTTCTAATTATAATTAATCGTGATCTTAGATTTTGTATTTGCTCAAATAGATTTTCATTTGGTTCTTTTTGATGTATTACATGGAGTTCTCTTACTAGCTGTGCTAATGAATGAAATCTACTAGTGAAAGCAACTAGTAAAAGTGAGATAGCTGAAAAGAATAATGCTGGAGTTGTTAAATTAAGTTCCATAAATATCATCCCTTTTTTATAAAATATATTTATATTTTATCAGAACAGCTAAGAATTATGCAATTCATCATTTGAAAAATCTCTGATTGTAAAGCTTTTTTGATGATGATATAATGCGAAGAGAGGGCAGAACATATATCTATTAAATTAAGTTTTAGACGATTGATAAAATTCATAAGAGGGGTGAGTGCAATAAACAATGATTTAGATTTAAATGACAGAATAGTTTCAAACAAACAAAAATTTTTAATAATTTCTCTATATGCTGTATCTCAAATTATATTTGGAATAAGTATAGATTCACCTAGAAATATAGTAAATGGATTATATAGTATATTAACTCAACCTGATACACTCATTACTGACTATATAGGATTGGGTGGGATGGGGGCAGCCTTTATAAATTCGGGGCTTTTAACTTTGATTTTCATATTCTTATTATATAAATTGAAAATAAACATAAATGGAGTATCCATAGCGTCTTTATTCCTTATTGAAGGATTTGCACTGTTTGGTAAAAATTTATTAAATGTTTGGTTTATAGTGATAGGTGTGTATTTATATTCAAAGGTTCAAAGGGATAAGTTTTCAAAATATATTTATATAGCCTTGTTTGGTACTGCCATGGCTCCTATGACTTCGGAAATAATGTTTAATACTAGTTTAGTAGGAGTTGTTAGGATACCATTAGGCATTGTTGTGGGAGTAGTTATTGGATTTATACTTCCACCATTATCAACTTATCTCTTAAGGGTGCATCAGGGTTTCAATTTATATAATATTGGTTTTACAGCTGGTATGATTGGGACAGTATTTGTTTCTATATTTAAATCCTATGGTTTTCTACCTAATCCTAGGTTTATATGGACCACTGGAAATGATAGAATTCTAGGAATTTATCTAATCATTATGTTTATCTCTATGATTGGCATAGGTTATTATATTGATAAAGATGCATTTAAGAAGCTTAAAGATATATTTAAATATCCCGGGAGACTTGTGGCAGACTTTGTTATGCTAGAAGGCTTTGGACCTACACTGGTTAACATGGGTTTAAATGGTATTATTGCCCTAGCATACTTAATGTTAATTAAAGGGGATTTAAATGGGCCAACCATAGGAGGAATATTTACAATAGTAGGTTTTGGAGCATTAGGAAAGCATGCAAAAAATATATTCCCTATATTTATCGGTGTATTCTTGGGCTCTATAACGAAGATATGGATGATTAATGATCCTGCAATTCAACTAGCTGCACTCTTTGGAACGGCTTTAGCTCCCATAGCCGGTGAATTTGGATGGTTTTACGGTATAGTGGCCGCCTTTATTCATTCTTCTGTGGTATTGAATGTTGGTGTTTTACATGGAGGTCTAAATCTTTATAATAATGGATTTGCAGCTGGTATTGTTGCAGCTATAATAGTACCTATTATTGAAGCCTTTAGAAAGGATGAATACTAATGAAGCATACAAAAAAGAGGATATCTAGGATTGTTGATGAAATGATTACATACTTATTTTCAATGGGAGCTACAGATATAACTGTTAATATTAAAGAAGAAGAAACTCAATATAAAATATGTCTTAAGGGAAATTACTTAGAAAAATATAAGAATAAGTTACTTAAACTTAACAAATGTTTGTCCTATCCTAAGCAGGAGGAAATGGAAGAATACTATTGGGAACTAACTGGAGATTGTGATGTGGATACAGAGCTTACCTTAGTTGGGATTATGACCGATAAAGTTGAAATAGAAATAACAGATGATTACGTTGAAGTAATCTTATATAGAAGTAAATAATTATTTGAAATATAAAGAAAGCCATATATTCAATGACTGTGAATATATGGCTTTCTATTTTAATACCTTTAGACTTAGAGTTTTTCAGGCTCATTAGCCTCATAATCGAAAAGCTCTACAGTTACTTTTTCTATTTTTTGCTCTTCTAGAGGTCTATCGCTAAAGTCAGTTTTTACTCCAGCAATCCTATCTACTTCCTCTAATCCCTCTATAACCTTACCAAAGCTGGCATATTGACCATCAAGATGAGGAGAATTTTTATGCATAACAAAGAATTGGGAACCAGCAGAATTGGGATGAGAGGATCTTGCCATAGATAATACACCCCTAGCATGCTTTAAATCATTTTTAAATCCATTCATTGAAAATTCACCTTTAATAGAATATCCAGGTCCACCGGTGCCACGACCTTCTGGACATCCACCCTGAATCATAAATCCTGGAATTATTCGATGAAAAATAAGACCATCATAAAAACCTTTATTAATCAATGATATAAAGTTGTTCACAGTATTTGGAGCAATATCAGGATAAAGCTCAGCCTTAAATTCATTACCACTTTCCATTAATATAGTAACTATTGGATTTGTACTCATAATATTCATCTCCTTTTAAAATAATAATGGCACCTATTGATATATTTTACAATTTTAATTCATAAAATTCAATGAATTTAGAACAAGAAAATTTTAAATTAATATTATGTATAAAAAAATATTATTGTTATAATTAATTTATATAGAAAACTTAAAAGCAAGAGAGGGCTACTAATGAAAATTTCAAATATAATAAAAAAGAAAGACATTGAGTATGAAGTCATTTATAAAAGAAGAAAAACACTATCCATAAAGGTAGAGGCACCTAATAAAGTTATCATTATTGCACCTACTGGGGTAAAAACTAACATATTAGAAAAAATATTAGAATCAAAAAAAGGGTGGATACTTGATAAACTAAGGGATTTAAAAAATATAGATAGGAGATATTTTAACAGAGATTATATTGATGGAGATAAATTTTTATATCTTGGAAAAGAATATGTTTTAAAAATTATCATGGATTCCTTTTTAATAAACCCAATCATTAGAATTGACGGAAATATACTATATATAAAAACACCCTATAAGGATAAAGACTTTATAAAAAAACATTTAGAAAAATGGTATAGAGAAAAATGTAAAGAGAAAATACTAGAAAGGGTAAATTACTATAAAAAATTCATAGGAAAAGATTTTAATAATATAAGAATAAAGGAACAAAAAAAGAGATGGGGAAGTTGTTCTTCAAAGGGGAATCTTAACTTCAATTGGAGATGCGTTATGGCTCCCAAGGCTGTAATTGATTACATAGTTGTCCATGAGATGTGTCATCTAGTACATATGGATCATTCTGAAAGGTTTTGGAATTTGGTAGAGAGTATACTTCCAGATTATACTGAAAAAAGAGAATGGCTTATTGAAAATGGAGTTAAAATGAATATAGGATAGAATATTTCTTACATATTATTTCTGTTTTTATGGAAGGTGTAGCCTAGGGTTCACTCTTTATGTATTTTGAAAAAGGGATTTTAAATAAAAAATGGGTAAATATAATATTATAAGAATTATTAGTAGGAGATGATTTTATGAATAAACCATATAAAAAACCAAGTCAGGAAGAATTAAAAGAAAAACTAACGGAGCTCCAATATAAAGTCACTCAAGAGAATGCGACAGAACCAGCCTTTAAAAATGAATATTGGAATCATAAAGATGAAGGTATATATGTGGATATAGTAACTGGAAAACCCCTTTTTAGTTCCCAAGATAAATATGATTCTGGATGTGGTTGGCCAAGCTTTACTAAACCAATTGAAACGGATGACGTAAAAGAGAAGGAAGATTTAAGTCATGGAATGATTAGAACTGAAGTGAGGAGTGATGATAGTGACTCTCATCTAGGACATGTGTTTAACGATGGACCGAGAGAAAGGGGAGGACTAAGGTATTGTATAAATAGTGCAGCCCTGAGGTTTATAACAGTGGAAGATCTAGAAAAAGAGGGCTATGGGGAATATTTAAAATTATTTAGTAAGAAATGATTGTAAGCACAAACAAGTGGAAGTGTAATGGAGGAAGGAAAGGGTTTTTTGCAATAAAATAAAAATTTAAAATTTTCAGAAAAAGATATTTATATTTTAACTTATATGTGATATAATATAACCAAGAAGAAATTTCTTCTACCAAAGGGTTCTAATTCACTTATAAAGTAGCAAGTAGCAAGTAGCAAGTAGCAAGTAGCAAGTAGCAAGTAGCAAGTAGCAAGTAGTAAGTAGTAATAAGGTGAATTATGTATTAATTGGTTTAAAGTCTCAAAGGTTAAAGTATCTTTAGAACACAATTACTAAGTATTTCTAATCTTTTATGGAGGTAAAACTGGGTAAAGCAAGTGTATTGACAATGGAATAGCAAAGTAATTTGAGAAAGGAATGAGTTTAGAATCGATTTAGAGCAAATAAGTTATATAGGTGGATTAGAATCCTTAATATAACCGATTACCATATAAATGGACTATATGGAGAATCGGTTATATTTTTGTGTAATACTAGATAAAATATAAATTAAAGTCATAGTATTTATATAAATTATTTCTAATATGTATATATTTACCTGTTAATTAGTTTTGAAAATTGGTATATAAGTATTAGAAAGATAAATTTAAACTTGAGGTGTGTACAATGAGAAATATATTAACTGAAAAAATCCATATAGGTATAAGTGCGTGTATGTATGGCTGTACATTTAGGTATAATGCCAAAGGATGGGATATACTAAAATATTTTGGAAGGGAAAAAAATGACTTTATATGGAATCCAGTATGTCCCGAGGTAATGGCTGGCCTTGGTATACCTAGGGATCCCATAAGGGTTGTAGGAAATAGTGGGGAGGATGTTTGGAAGGGAAATGCCAGTATAAAGAATAGAGAGGGCATTGATGTAACAGAAAACATCAAAGAATCTTGTCTGCAAGCTTTGGAGATGCTTAAAAAGGCTGGAGTATATATTTACATATTTATGGAGGGAAGCCCAACCTGTGGTGTATATAGAACAACTTTAAAGGGTAATAGACTGGGTAAACCGCCGGGAGTATTTGGTTCATTGTTACTTAATGAAGGTTTTTTTCTAATACCTGCCAATGATCTACAAAGTCCTGTTAAAAGATGGGACTGGAGAAGAAGACTTCAAGCCTTTGTCTGGGTAAAGAGTTTAGATATTAATTCAAAGGAAGAATTTTATGAAATGTGGCATATAATAAAATTTCTATGTCAAGAATTAGATAATGAAAGGGCAAGAGAAATGGGGAGATATTTAGCTAATTTACCTAAAGGCTTTGATAAAAACATCTTTGAAGGAGTAAGATCAGAGATATTGGAAATTTTGAGACAACCCTCTACAGTTAGAAAGATAAAGCAGACGCTTTGGAAAAATTATTCCTTTTACAGAAAGAAAAATGGAATTGAGCTAGAGGATATAAATGAGCCTACTGTCCCTAGAAATATGACAGCAATTGCTAATGAGCTCATGAAAATGGAGGTTCAGTCCTATAAGGATGGAAAATTCTTCGGTTCAGCCCCTATTATCTATAGAAATAAAAGATAATAACATAATGGGCACTATATAAAATAAAGTGCCCATTTTTAGATTCATTTTATCTTGATAATTCATATATAGCCCTGGCATAGAGTTTGGTGCATTTAATTAGATTTTCAATATCTATATATTCATCGGCTTGATGGGCAACTTTTTCTTGTCCAGGAAAGGTTGCACCAAAGGATACGCAATTGGGGGTTGCCCTGGCAAAGGTAGCTCCACCTGTAGAAAGGGGAGTCGAATCAAGTCCCGTTTCCTCTTCATAAACCCTTTGGAGGGTTTTTATTAAAAAGTGATTAATAGGTACATGTAAAGAAGGTAAGTCATCGAACTCCTTATATTCTAGTCCAAATTCTGTAGCTTTTTTAATAATACTTTCAACAATATAATCCTTAGAAAAAGTAACTGGAAATCTAATATCTATAGAAATTTCTTCCCTTCCATCTGAAATCTCAATTTTACTAATGTTAAAGGATAGCTTTCCTGAAACATCATCTTGACAATCACCAAATATATTTACTCCATGATAGTCTTCACCAATTACTTCGGCAATAAATTTAACAGATTTAGATTCAATAGTAAGTCTATTTAAAGCCATACATAGTCTAGATATTGCATTAATTCCAGACCAAGGAGTTGAAGCATGGGATCCTTTTCCAATAACTGTTAAACTATTGTTAGAAAAATTATATTCAAATCCTAAATTATCAAGTTCCTTTATAACATTCAATATATTCTCATGACTAAATGTAATTTTATCGGGAACAGAATTAAAGGCAGTACCTCCCTTTAGTACTATATCCGATGAAGCAGTCGATACAAGTTTAAATTGTAAAAGGCCTTTTTCAGCATTGGTTAGTGGAAAAACCGAATCTGGAGTAAATCCGTAATTGGGTTTTTCTTCTTTTTCGAGATATTTATTAATGCTTCTCCAAAGATTTTCCTCATCAATTCCAAATATGAATCTTATCCTTTTGTTAAAAGTGATACCTGTATCTAACAAAGCTTTAACAGCATATAGGGTTGCAATGGTTGGACCCTTATCATCTTGAGTTCCTCTTCCATAGATTTTTCCATCAACCACTTTACCTTCAAAGGGAGGATAGGTCCAGCTTTCTAGTTCTCCTTCGGGAACAACATCAAGATGACCAAGTATTCCTATCATTTCATCTCCGGTACCAATTTCTGCATATCCATAATATCTATCATAATAGGTTTTAAAGCCTAGTTTTTCACATAAAGCAAGGGTTTTTCTTAAACAGATATCAATGTTTTCACCGAAGGGATATCTGTCAGTGGGTTCACAGTAAACACTAGGGATTTGGACAATTTCCCTAACAGAGTTTATAAGGTCATCTTTCAGTTCGTCTATTTTTGTTTTATAGTCCATTTAAAGTCCTCCATTTTTTAATAGTTATTGTCTATCAAGTCTATTTAAAGGGTTCAAGCTCAATATCATCAACCCATATAGGTGATAAAAAGTTATTAAACTCAATTTGTATTTCATCAATATTGTGGGATGTATCATTTGTTTTAAAAAGTTCCCAGGAGTTAGAATCTCTAAACCTATGAATACTAGAATCTTTAAATATCTTTGTTCCATTTCTAAGACCTATAATATTAATCTCGAATTCTTGGATTTTTTCTGAGGCTAACCACATAGAAATTAATGGTTTATTCCTAAAATTCAAATCCGTAAGCTTAAGGGTGGAGGAAGATATCTCACCTTTATTACCTAGAATATATGAATAGGAACCATTTCTAAACATGCTATAATCCTTTTTTAAAGTGCTACGATCTAAAAAGTCAGCATTTAGGTTTTCAAGTTTCTCAGATTTATTATCTTCAGATTGGAAATCATCAATATCTAATTTTTCATACACTATGTAATCCTCATATGTATTCCATCTATCATATTTATCCTTTATTTTTAGAATCACTGAATATTTTCCTTCAGTCTTTGGTTGATATGTTAAATCTGCATTCTCTGATGTAAAAATAATCTTGTCATCTTTAACTATTTGCCATAAAATTTCACCTAATTCATTGTTTTCACCATGAATTACACTATCATTTGAAAAATGATAGGTATCACTATTAATTTTTTCTTTTATAAAATGTGCAACTGGCTCTGCAGGTTTAATTATAAAAGACTTTAAATTAATGACTGCCGCTAATAGTAAAAAGACTATCACAATTGCTGGAATCAATTTTTTAGGAACAATATTATCTTTTAATTTTATATTCTTCACTTTATTATTACTTTCATATTCTTGAAAATCATCTTTTTTATTACCCAAAAGTAGATCTCTTATATTTGAATCCTCATTATTTTCTATATCATTTTTCAGATTATTTTTATCTTTTTTATCATTATCTATGTGATCCTGAGATGGTATATCAGTGCTATCATTAGCTGGAGTTACCTTGTTTTCTATAAATGAAGAAACTTGAAGGTTTTCATCATTGCCTTTTTCTGTAATTGCTGTATTTGTTTTTATATTAGTATTTTCAAGGTACATTTCATATATATATATATTTCTGAATTCTTCATGTATTTCTTTTAAACTAGTGTAATTCACATCATTATCTTTAAATTTTTCAATGAATTTAGAAATTTTTAGGAGTAAAGCATCTTCTATTGGTGAAGAAGTATTATTAATAAATATAATTTTTTCCACAACTCCTATAAGCACTCCAATGACGGAATTAAAGTCTTGATATTTCTTGGATTTATCATCTAAAATAATCAATTCATTAAAATATAATGTACTATCCTTTATTATTATTTGTGACTCATCTACAAGTAATGTCTTAAAGCAATTGCTTAAAACATCATATTGCAAAGTTTTTGTTAAATACTCATAGGCTAGATTAATCCTGTTTCTAACAGTTGCATCAAAAAAGTCAAGATAATTTTTTAATGATGTTCCTTCTTTACACTCTGTGACAATTATTAGATTATCATTGGTATTTTCAAGAAAAACTAAATTTTTCAAACCCTTTGAAAATTGAGAATCAGATATCATGGTTTTGGATAACTCTTTATTAATTATATTTATAATGACAATTTGTTCACTGTTTTTCTTGCTAGAACCAAGCAATATTTTTTGATATTTATTTTCAGTAAAAACTTCATGGACATCATATATATCGATATACGAATTAGTCATACCCATATAACCTACCTTATTTTTAGATTTTAAACATTATATTAATTAAAATTCTTTATTTTTCCTAAATTTCCTGCAATTATAACAAAAAAATAAATGATTCTACATTATTTTAAGATAATTGAGGATTAAAAAATATGTGTATTTCTATTTTATTTGTTAGAATGTAATTATAGAGTTCTAAGCTATAATCTTTGCAAACTAGATTTTAGGAGGGTTAAAATTGCTTAAATTTTTTCATATAGGAGATGTGCATTTAGATACTAAATTTCATTCAAGAAATAATAAGCTTAGAAACAAATTAAGGGATGGAATAAGAGAATCCTTTTCTAAAGGAGTAGATATATGTATAGAGGAAAAAGTAAATGCGCTACTCATTGCAGGAGATTTATTTGATAATGATAGATTATCATTTAAGACGGAACAATTTCTTATAAAGGAATTCAACAGATTAAGGGACAAGAATATAAGGGTATTTTATGCCACTGGAAATCATGATCCAGGGGCGGTGGGCTATAGGGCTAATTCCATTAAATGGCCCAGCAATGTTACTGTATTTAAAAAAGATATGGTCGAAGATATTTACATCAGGGATTTAAATAATAATAAAATATGCAGAATAATTTCCTGTGGTCATAACACTAATAGAGAACATAGAAACTTAATAGAGAAATTTCCAATTAAAAAAGAGGATATAGTTCATATTGGATTAGTACATACAATGATAACAAACGCAAGTGGAGTCAAAAATCATGATAGATATCTACCATGTACAAAGGAAGACCTTGAATCTAAAATGTATGATTATTGGGCTTTAGGTCATATACATAATAGACAAAAAGTCAGTGAAAACCATGAGATTCATTACCCGGGCAATATACAGGGAAGAAATCCCAAGGAGACAGATAAAAAGGGAGGAATACTTGTTACTTTAGACAATCAAAGGGTTGAGACCCACTTTATTCCACTATCTACTATAGAGTGGCGACAATTTACTTTAAGAGGACTAGAGGATATTAAAAATTATGGAGATTTAAAGACACATATTAGTACAAGCATTGAATTGTTTTTAAAGGAAAATAATTTGATAGGTAGTGAACTAATACTTAGAATAGAATTAGAGGGAAGAGCCTATCTTAAAAATGAGTTGCAATTGGATGAGGACATACAATTTATGATTGAAGATTTGATTTTAGATTTTAATCTCTTAGATTTAGAATTAAAAACCGATAATTTGATGAAGTTTTATGAAATAGATGAATATAAGGAAGGTAATCATGTCCTTTCCACTGTTTTAACAACCATTGAGAACTTAGAGAGAAATGAAGAATTGATGGATAGAATTTTCAGTATGGAATTAGCTAATAGAAAAATAAAAACTAAGGATGAGAAATTAGATTATTTTAGAGAGTTAATTAAAGATTTAGAAGAAGCGGCTGTAGAGAGAATGGTAGGTGCTGAAGATGAAAATATCTAAAATAGATATAAAGGATTTTGGTAAATTTTCAGGATCGAAGATAATAGAGGGTATTGATACTAGGATAGCTTTATTTTATGGAGAAAATGAAGCGGGAAAAACAACTATTTTTAATCTTATAAAAGCTATGTTCTATGGTTTCTATCCTGCCAAGTCTGAAAATCATCCATATTCCTCTTGGGAAAATGGACGTATTGAATTTACTACTCATTTAAATGATGGGGAAAATGAAGAAATAATAGTATATAGAAAGCTACTCAGCAAACCTAATGGTAGCTATAGCATTAATGATAGGCAGATTAAGATTAATAATGATACATTGCCCTATGCAAAGCATGTATCGAAGGAACTTTATGATAAAATATATGCCCTAAGAGTTGAGGATTTGATTGAGATACAGGGTACTGCCTGGGATGAAGTTGAGGATAAGCTCCTTGCTAATTATGGAACTGATATCATTAAAAATACTAGGGATATACTTAAGGAACTTAGAAGTGAATATGATAGATTATGGAAAAATGATAGAAGAACAAAGACCATTGTCAGAGAATTAGAGAAGGAAAAACAAGATTTAAAGAAAAGCAAAAAAGAAATACTACAAAGGGAATATGATATAAGGAAGGCTGATATAGAGCTATATGAAATAAATATTCAAATAAAGGATTTAGATAAAGAAAAAATAAAGCTTAAAACATCCTTAGAAAAGGAAAGGAAATTAGCTCCAGTAAAAAAGATATTATTACAGATAGATATTCTTAAAAACAAATTATCTAATAACGATATAGATATACCTAACAATATTAGGGATAGGATAGAAGAACTTAAGAAAAGGATTGGAGAAATAGATAATGAAATTATCTTTAAAAGCAGAAATATAGAGAGTAAAGAAAATGAAAAATATTTATGTAGCTCTCAGGATGAATTAGTCATTAAAAATAAATCTAAAATCCGACTATTATCGAAAAAACAAGGGGACTTAAATTCGCTAAAGGAAAGATTATTAAAATTGAAGGACCAAATGCAAAAAACTATGGATGGAATCATCCATGAATCAAGCAATATATTGACAGGTAGCTGGGATGATAGTATAAGACAAAGCTTTGAAAGGATAAATAAATCTGGACTTCAGATATTAGTCGGTGAATATAGAAAAACACAGAAAAAGCTGGATGAGGCAACCATGAGGTTGAATTTAGAAAAAAATTCTAAAGCAGTGGAAATAAAGTTTTCGAAGTCCTATTTATACATACTTATAATTGGTATCACAATTGCCGGACTAGGTGTACTCACTGAAGGTACTATTATGCTAGTTATATCAGCAGTAGCCCTTATATATGGTGTTGCCGGGATAATGAGCTATATAAATATGAAAAAATATAGAAAAAATATTAGCAAAAATTCAGTAATAAACAACTTAGAAAGAGAAATAAATGAATTAAAGCATAAGCTTGATGATGAAAGAACTAATTTAGAAAAATATTTAAGTGGAATACCTCTATCAGCCATAGTTATTGAAAAAATGGACGATATGTTTTTGCCAACCCTTATAAAGATAAAGGATCTCGTTTTTGAATTTAGGGAAAATGAAGAAGATTATGAAAAACTTGTAGGGAAATATAATATTGAAGATGAGGAAATTGAAGATTTTTTAAATCAATTTACTTTTAATGAATTTATTAAAAAAGGTGAAAGAATTTTTGTTTTAGAGGACAAACTAGAAGATCTAGAAAAGAAAAAATTGGTAGTAGGAAAACTAGACCAACAAATCAAGGAACTTAATAGTGATATATATAGATTGAAAATTAATAAAGAAAATATGGAAAAAGAATTGAATACTTATATCAAAAATATTGAAGTTTTAGGTGATGGAGATATACAGATAGGTTTAGATAGGGCAGAGGAAATACAAAAAATTAATGGCAAGATAGAATCATTAGAAGATGAATTAAGCTCTATGCCTGAAGTGGAAATTATTATTGAAGAAATAAATAGCTTAGATCAAAATACAAAGTGGATCTTTGAGGGATATGAAGTTACTAAGGCTCATGAAAGACTAGAGTCTATTAATGAAAGACTAAATAGTCTTAGAGAAGATAGAGTTAGGCTAGAGGAAAAGATTAATAATCTATGGGAAGGTATAGGAATTGATGAGATAGAAAGCAGACTTGAAATAATAAATGAAGATCTCGAAATAGCTAAGAGAAAAAGGGACAGATTAGCATTATTATATGAAATAATTAAATTTGCAGATCAAAAATTTAGGGAAGAAAATCAACCGGATGTACTAAAGAAAGCAAGTAAATATCTTGAGATAATTACTAATGGAAAATATATAGATCTTTTCATTGAGGAATCAGATTCTGAAAATGTCATAGCAGTGAAACAAAATGGAAGCAATGTGGCTACAAGTATAACTGATACCTTTAGTAAGGGAACCTTAAATCAATTATTTTTAGCATTGAGACTATCTTTAATTGACCACTTAGATAATGAAAACACTAGGCTTCCCATATGCTTTGATGAGCTTTTAGTAAATTGGGATGAAGAAAGACTTGAATCCAGTTTGAAACTGATCCATGAGATAAGTAAAAAAAGACAAATATTTATGTTTACCTGTCATCAATGGTTGGCGGAGAAAATTGAAGATTATTTTCAGGTTAAAAGAATAGAGCTATAAGTTAAAACTTGGGTAACTCCCAGTTAAGATAGGAGGGAGCCCCAAGATTTTATTCTGCATACTATAAATCCTCTAGATTTAATTCCAAATCTACTAATATAGGAAAGTGATCGGAATGATTAAAATTAGATACCTCATAGGCATTTATTTTGAAAATATTTGAAACAAAGATGTAATCTATACGACTTTGATATTTTTTATCTTCAAATGTATTTATATGAGCTTTATTCATTAACAAGCCAGTGTCATTAAATTGTGATAACAATTTATCTAATTCTTCAGGGTTATCGGTATTAAAATCCCCTGCTATTATAGTTGGAATGGAGTCATCGGAAATCCAATTAACAATTGTATCAATTTGTTGTTTGCGTATTTTCTTGGATAAACCTAGGTGAGTGTTTATTACCTGCACATTCCCCATTGGTGTATCTAATGTTACTTTTTGTGCAATTCTCATATATTTTTGTGAAGGAAGTTTTATACTTTCCTTGGAAAGGATTGGGTACTTACTCAATATAAGATTGCCAGTTTTACCAAGGGCAACATCGTCACCTTCATAATAATATATTTCCATTGATAGTTTTTCCTGTAAAATTTGAGGATGATTGAGAAATAGACTTCTAGCTGAAGAATTATCTACTTCCTGTAAACATATTATATCGGAGTTTAAGGAAGAAAGGAAAGTTGTTATTTGAGAAATTCCAGGTTTTAAATTACGTGTTGTTCCGAAATGAATATTATAACTGACAACTTTAATTTCATTAGTTAGCTGATTGCCGGAAGAGACTTCTAAAAGCTGAGTATCAGTGGCTACTTCGGTGTGGTTAAAGTAAAAAACAGATAGAAATATTAATAATATTATAAGACAATTTAAAAAATCTTTATTCATGACCCTCCTATCCTTTCAAATTAAAGTAGTAATCATAATTTTCCGATTATTATAACTAGTTCGTGGAAAGTAATAAAAAACCTTTAGGGAATTTATGTAAACCAACAATCTTCTTGATAAAACATACTATATTTTGTTATTATATTTATAAATAAGGGTATAACCTTTTAACTAAGAATATATTCTAATAAAAAGGAGTGTTAAAATGCTTAAGGACACCATTATAAAAACTAGAAGCTATAGAAGATTTCATCAAGACCAAGTGATTGAACAAGAAGAACTCATAGATTTAGTTGATTGTGGAAGGTTATCGGCTTCTGCTAAAAATGTTCAAGGACTTAGATATGTAGTAGTAAATGATAGAGAAATGAATTCAAAAATCTATCCCCACTTAAAATGGGCTGGATACATACAGGATTGGGATGGTCCAGTTGAAGGCGAGCGACCAGCTGCATACATAGTTATATTGTGGGACAAAAGCATACAAAATGGAGCTGAATTTATAGCATGTGATATTGGTATTGCCAGTCAAAGCATTGTTTTAGGTGCCACAGAAAAGGATTTAAGAGGATGTATGATATGGTCCTTTAATCGTAAAGAGGTTGCTAAGGTACTTGATATATCTCAAGAAGAATATGAACCAATGTTAGTTCTTGCATTAGGAAAACCTAATGAAGAAGTACAAATTGATGAGATGAATAAGGATGGAGACTATAAATACTGGAGAGATGATAAAGGAATACATCATGTTCCTAAGAGAAAGTTAGAAGATATTATTATTAAAAGAGTATAATAAGATACATACAAAAACTTGAAAAGTTTAGACTCTAAAAAAATGTCTGAATATGAACTTATATGCTTTTCAAAAGCAAAAAAATAATAATCTCGACAAAATCTCCTATTTCTTTTAAGCTCAAAAATGATATACTAATAAAGCGCTTAATTTAATTAGTAATATTTTGTAAAAGATAGGAGAAGAAAAATGAACAAAATTCAACTTATTAAGAAAAAAATTAATGACCTTAGGGATCACTTACATAGAAATATGGCTAACAGTCTAAATTTAGCCGATAATGAAATAGTAAGTATAAGCCAAGAATTGGACAGAGCATTAAATCAATACTATAAACTATTGAAATAATACAATAAATAAGGGACTATCTCGTTTTGAGATAGTCCCTTATTTTATCTTTATTTTAAATAAGATTTCACATACTTAAAATAAAAGTTGCAGTATAAAAGCGTATATTGGAACTACAAATAAACTTAATATTGTAGATAAGCTTACCATTACAGCTACATTTTTTGAATCGGCATTATAATAATCAGCTATTAATGCAGCCTGTGTTATTATAGGCATGGATGCTTCAATAACTAGTACTTTGTTTAACAATATTGGCAAATCAAAGAAAGAGATGAAGAAAAGCATCAAAGCTGGTGCTATAACAAATCGACCTAATAGTATCATATAGCTAGACAAATCAAGCTTGATTGCTTTGAAATCTATATTATGGATTACTATGCCAATAAAAAACATTGACAAAGGAGTGGTTAAATTACCAATATATTTAAAGGAATCTAATATAAATTTTGGAAGGCTTATTTGGAATAATACCAAAGTCAATCCTATTAGAAATCCCATAAAGGGCGGCGAAAAAATCATTTTTAGGGTTTGTCTAAAAGATAAGGCGGTATTTTTATTGGAACTAGTCCGTCTAATATTATAAACACCTAAAGTCCAAAATAAGATTGTACTTGAGATATAAAATAAAAACACATAGGGAGCACTCTCTTCTCCATAAAGGGAAATATTTATTGGCAACCCTATAAAAATAGTATTGGAAAAGGTGAACATAGCATAAAAAACACCTCTTTTAGATTTATCCAGCCTAATTAAACGAGCAATAATCATGGAAATTAGAAAGGTAGATATGATATTAATGAAAGCTGCTCCTATTCCAGTAAATGAACCTAAAAGCTCTTCCTTTGTAAATTTAGTATATAAACTGATAATCATCATTAAAGGTAAAGAAACCCTTATTACTAATCGTGAAAAAAACCTTGAGGTTTCTTCTGAGAAGAATCCTTTTTTAGTTAAATAATATCCAATTCCTATCATAATGAATATGGTTAGTACACTGTTAAGACTATTTATCATGGGATCCATCCTTTGTAGTAGTATTTTAGAAAAACATTTTATTTTAAAAATAAAATAAACAAGTAAAACTAATGGCCGTTAAGAAATAATTATATCAAACTTTAATATAGTTTATCTATATTTTTTTAAAAAAATAATTGAATATTGGATATTTTATGTATTCTTTATATACCTGTTTGTAATAAATTGCTACGGGTAACAAATTAAATAGAATAAATATTTAGATATGAAATATCTATAAATAAAGATTGATATTATTTTAATTTGAAAGAAGTGGAACTGATGGGGGACAAAGAAATGATTAATAGAAAAATTAAAAGATACTTATTAATCAGTACATTTGTGAATGCTTTTTTATCTTTAGTACTGAAAAATTATAGCATAAGTAGATTGTTATTTTATTTTTTTGAATGTTCTTTGATAGGATTAATATTTATGCTAGCTGCAAAAGAACATAGTAAGCAATAGTTTGAAGGTTATTATATAAGCAGGTAAAAGTGATATGATAAAAACCATTGACCCCTAAAATTAAATGGAAAATTAGTAATTATAAAATATGGATGTAGAAACCTATATCTAGATAGCTTAGACTAATACAGATTGATACAATTCTCCTTATTTAGCGGATTTATAATATATATAAATATAAAAATTAATAGTAAAAATGGATATCCAAATATAAATATGATAACATAAGAAAATATAAATAAGTTGGGTATTTATTGGATGATTTTTATTAATGCTTGATAAGGGGAGTGTATAAATTTGGATTATAAATATTTACTAGAATCAATTTTAAAAGAACTCGATGAAGGAATTATTGTAGTAGATGTGAATGCTAATATAACCCTTTATAATGAACCGGCTAAGAATACAGCAGGTATAGATCCAGAGAAGGCCAAAGGAAAAAATATATTAGATGTATTTCCAAATTTAACTTCAGAGACAAGTTCATTTTACTATGTGATTAAAACAGGGAAGTCATTACTTGACAATATTCAAACCTATACAAATTTTAAGGGTGAAAAAGTATCCACCGTGACATCTACAATTCCGCTCATAAAGGATAAAAAAATTGTTGGAGCATTAGAAATATATAGACCCTTTACAGTTGTTAAGGAATTATCGGAAAAGATTACATCCCTACGGAAGGAATTATATAAGAAAAAAAACAAGTCCCAAAATTATAATGGTAATGGGACAAGCTATACATTGGAGAATATTATAGGGGAAAGTTATGTCATTAAAGATTTGAAGGAAAAAGCAAGAAAAATATCCGATAGTACATCTTCAGTTTTAGTATATGGCAAAACTGGAACCGGAAAAGAATTGTTGATACAGGGCATTCATAATGAAAGTGAAAAGAGAAGAAATAGACCATTCATAGCGCAAAACTGTGCTGCCATACCTAAGGGGCTTTTAGAGGGGATACTCTTTGGCACATCCGCGGGAAGTTATACAGGAGCTAAGGATAATCCTGGGCTATTCGAGCTGGCTGATGGTGGGAGTTTATATTTGGATGAGGTAAACTCAATGGATTTAGAGCTTCAAGCAAAGCTGCTCAGGGTACTTCAAGATGGAGTTATTAGGAGAGTAGGTAGCAAAAAAACGACCCTCGTAGATGTGAGGGTTATGGCTTCTATAAACGAAGACCCATTAACTGCAATAGAAAAAGGGACATTAAGGGAAGACCTATACTATAGATTAAATGTAATATATTTTAGAATACCTACTTTGAAGGAACGAAAAGAGGATATACCTATTTTAATGGACTATTTTATTAAAGCCTACAATAAGAGTTTAAATAAGAACGTTAAAGGCATTTCAACTCAATGTATTAATACGATTTTAAACTATGATTGGCCTGGAAACATAAGAGAGTTAAAGTATTTTATTGAGAGTATAATGAACTTTATAGAAGGTAATATAATAGAATTAGAGGATTTGCCTAATAAAATTATTGGGTATTATCCCAAAGAGATAGATGAAGAATACTTTAACAAAATGGATCAAGGACTTCCTAATCTAAAGGATGCCGTAAAGGAATTTGAGAAAAATCTTATTGAAAAAGCCTTAGAAAAAGCCAATGGAAATTATGCTGAGGCAGCTAGAAAATTAGAGGTTCCAAGACAAACCCTTCATAATAAGATAAAAAAATATAAAATAAAAAAGAAATATATAGTGGAATAAGTATTTTAAATTATAGACAATGTCAAAAAAACAAGACAAAGGAGTCCCAATTATGGGACTTTTTTCTTTGTAAAACAAATGATTATATTTTAGGTATCAGTGTCCAGCGAAAAAAGATACACTGAAAAATACTGGTATGAATCTTGCTTTAATGTTAGTAGATGTTAGATTATGAGGAAATTTTACATAGAATCAGTGAGGTGAGTTGCATAATGATGGGAAGGATATTCAATATTCAAAAATATTCTATACACGATGGACCAGGTATAAGAACAACAGTTTTTTTCAAGGGATGTCCTTTAAGTTGTTGGTGGTGCCATAATCCTGAAAGTCAAAGTTCAAAGGAGGAATTAGTATATGATCCAAATAAATGTATTAGCTGTGGAGACTGTGAAAAAACATGTCCAACAGAGGCATTAGAACAGATAGGAAGTAAAATAACTACTGAGGATTTGATAAAAGAAATTGAAAAGGATATGGTTTTTTATGAGCAGTCTGGGGGTGGGGTCACATTTTCAGGGGGAGAGCCTCTACTTCAGATAGATTTTTTAGATGAACTCCTTACCTATTTTAAAAAAAGAGGAATTCATACAACTTTAGATACCTGTGGATATTCATCATGGGCTAATCTATTGAGAATTAAAGATAAGGTTGATTTATTTCTATATGATATTAAGCATATGGATGATGAAAAGCATATGGAGTATGTAGGTGTGTCAAATAAGCAAATACTTAGTAATTTAGAAGATTTAGCTATGGAAGGTAGTGATATATGGATACGTATACCAATAATTCCAGGTATAAACGATGATAGGTTAAACCTACAGAATATATGTGATTATCTATTAAAGTTAAATTTAAAGAGAGTATTTTTACTTCCGTATCATGATATTGGAATAGACAAGTACAAAAAGCTCAATATGGATTATAAAATGATTGATAATATAAAATTAGATGATAATAAAGTAAGTGAAATAGCAGAAATGTTTAAAGAACATGGATTTAATGCAAGAATAGGGGGATAATTCTAATGAAATATGAAATGAGCGAAAGAGTCAAAAAACTTAAAGATCAAAGCCTTAACACTACCCCAAGTCTATCTATTGAAAGGGCTAGACTAGTTACGGAGGCCTATAAAAAATATGAGGGCAAGGTTTCAATACCTGTATTAAGGGCACTAACCTTTAAATATCTTATGGAAAATAAAGAGATATGTATAAATGATGGAGAGTTGATTGTTGGAGAAAGAGGTCCTAGACCCCAGGCAGCTCCTACCTATCCAGAGCTTTGTTGTCATACGATTGAAGATTTTAATGTGATTGATAGAAGAGAAAAAATATCCTTTAAGGTTGACGATGAAACTAAAAAAGTTCAAGAGGAGATTATTATACCCTTCTGGGAAGGGAAGTCTATTAGAGATAAGATATTCAATCAAATGACCGATGAATGGAAAGAGTGCTATGAAGCCGGTATATTTACTGAATTTATGGAGCAAAGAGCTCCAGGTCATACCGTTGCCGACGATAAAATATATAAAAATGGATTTTTAGATTTTAAGAGGGAAATAGAAGAAGAAATCAAAAATTTGGACTTTTTTAATGATAATGAAGCCTACGAAAGACAAGAGCAGTTAAAAGCCATGGCAATTTGTTGTGATGCACTGATTATTTATGCTAAGAGATATGCAGACAAGGCATTAGAACTGTCAAAGAATGAAGAAGATCTCATAAGAAAAAAGGAACTGGAAAATATATTTATGACATGTACCAATGTCCCTGCCAATCCTCCTCGAAATTTCCACGAGGCCCTTCAAATGTATTGGTTTGTGCATCTAGGGGTTATAACAGAGCTTAATACATGGGATTCATTCTGTCCTGGAAGATTGGACCAGCATTTGTATCCATTTTATAAAAAGGGTATTGAGGATGGGACATTAAACTATGAAAGGGCAATGGAAATTCTTGAATGTTTTTGGATCAAAGTTAATAATCAACCGGCTCCTCCAAAGGTTGGTATAACCCTCCATGAAAGTGGAACCTACACAGATTTTTGTAACATAAACATAGGTGGGGTAACACCCAACGGATCAAATGGTGTTAATGAAGTATCCTATCTTCTTCTTGATGTAATAGAGAACATGAAAATACTTCAGCCAAGCACAAATGTACAAATAAGTAGAAAAAATCCTGACCAATTTGTTAAAAGAGCTGTAGAAGTTATTAGATCAGGTATGGGTTTTCCTTCAGTTTTCAATGCTGATGCAGTTCTTCAAGAGCTCTTGAATCAAGGGAAATCTGTAATTGATGCAAGATGTGGTGGTACTAGTGGATGTGTAGAGGTCGGTTGCTTTGGTAAAGAAGCATATATTCTTACGGGATATTTTAACTTAGTTAAGATATTAGAGATTAGCCTTAATAATGGTATAGATCCTATAACAGGTAAAATGTTAGGTGCAGAAAGTGGTAATCCAGCGGAATTTAATTCCTTTGATGATTTATTAGAAGCCTTTAAAAGACAGCTTAACTACTTTATTGATATAAAAATTAGAGGAAATAATCTAATTGAAAAGCTCTATGCTAATTATATGCCTTCGCCCTTTATGTCTGTAATTATTGATGACTGTATAAAAAAGGGTAAGGATTATAATGCTGGAGGGGCTAGATATAATACAAAATACATACAAGGAGTTGGTATAGGTAGTATAACAGATTCTCTAGCTTCAATTAAATATAATGTATTTGATAAGAATAATATCACTATGAAGGAATTACTTGAAATATTGAAATTGAATTTTGAAAGGCATGAAAAATATCGTCAATTATTTCTAAATAAGACTCCCAAATACGGTAATGACGATGACTATGCCGATGATATTATGCTTAGCGTATTTGATACCTTTTATAATGCAGTTAATGGTAGACCTACTATGACTGGAGGAACCTATCGAATAGAAATGCTTCCAACCACATGCCATGTATATTTTGGCAGCGTGACTGGAGCTACACCCGATGGTAGAAGGGCAAGTGAAGCTTTATCAGAAGGCATATCACCAGTACAGGGAGCAGATAGAAAGGGACCCACCGCTGTGATTAAATCTGCATCAAAAATGGATCAACTTAGAACAGGTGGAGCATTACTAAATCAAAAGTTTACCCCTCAGGTATTAGAGGGAGATGAAGGATTAGAGAGAGTTAAAGATTTAATAAGAGCGTACTTTAAGCTAGATGGACATCATATCCAATTTAATGTAATAAGTAGAGAAATATTAAAAGATGCACAAAAAAATCCAGAAAAGTATAAAAATCTTATTGTTAGAGTTGCTGGATATAGTGATTATTTTAATAACTTAAATGAAGGACTACAAAATGAGATAATAGCTAGAACAGAACATAAAGGATTTTAGAAAATAACAGGAGTAAATTGCAATGAAATAGGAGATAAATGTATTAATTCATTTATCTCCTATTTTATTGAGAAAAAAATGATACAATAAAATAAATTGAATTGTAATGAAAAATACAAAAGATAGGAGCAATAATTTTATGAGTTTATTTAAAGATGGTGGTTCAATCATTTATAAAAAGATACTACCGCTAATTAATTTTAGCATTATTATTGTGTTGATGATGAGGGCTACTTTGGAAAATACTGCCTATGAAAGTATAGCTACATGGATTCAAATAGTCCTTGTATTGATATGGTCTGGATTAATGGGTACAAGAGAGATGCTGATTAGAGGAAATAAAAAACTTGCTATTCTAAATTATTCTCTATTTATAGTTTATATTATTTTTATGTCTTACGTAGGGGCTATATAAGCCCATTTTATAAATTAAAATAGTAACATTGAGGGGTGGAATAGGATGAAACTAAAAATTTTAGTAGACAATAATACTCTTATAGATCGATATTTCTATGCTGAGCCTGGGGTATCATATTTCATAGAGGATGGAGATACGAGGATTTTATTTGATACTGGTTATTCAGATATATTTATTAAGAATGCATATAAAATGAATATAAATCTTATGGATTTAGATTTTGTTGTTATTTCCCACGGTCATAACGATCATACTTGGGGTCTGGTTCCCTTGGTTAAACTCTACTCGGAAGCAAATCTTGAAAATATAGACTATAATATACCAACACTTATTGCTCATCCTGATGCATTTTTGCATAGGGAGTATAATGATGATAAAGAAATAGGAAGTATGATTCCTAGAGATAGATTAGGGAAACATTTTAAAATGAATTTGAGTAAAAAACCTTTATGGTTAACGGATAAAATAGTTTTTCTTGGAGAAATAGAGAGAAAAAATGACTTTGAGAATAAAGAGCCCATAGGAAAATTTGAGAAAGATGGAATAAAAGCAGATGATTATATACTAGATGATACTGCCCTAGTATATAAAACAGAGGAAGGTTTAGTGATTATAACAGGCTGTTCCCATGCAGGTATATGTAATATCATTGAATATGCAAAGAAGATTTGCAAGGATAATAGGATTATAGATATAATTGGGGGATTTCATCTATTAGATCCTGATGAAGAACATCTAACAAAAACTATTGATTATATAAGCAATTTAGATATAAAAGATATCCATGCCTGTCACTGTACAGATTTAAGATCAAAATTAGAATTAGCTAAGATAGCAAACTTGCATGAGGTAGGAGTAGGACTAAGTATAGAATATAAATAAATTTTAAACAAAGAATCCTAAGTTAAAATTTAATTGGAGCAATCAAATAGATATATATAATATAAAGATGTTGACCAGAAAGGTTGTTATTACCTTAGGTTACCATCTTTTTTTATTTTTAAAATATATAATTAGAGTTTTAAGTTGAATTCAAAATAATAATTTTTTGAAAAAAAATTCACAAAATCACTTTTCAAAACCCAAAATTTGTTATATAATTAATGCAATCGATTGCACAATCGATTGCATTAATTTTGTTATATTAAGGAGAATTTTTATGACTGCTCATAAAAAGTTTAAATACAATACTTTAGATGAATAAAAAAAGATGTTGATATTATGTGATAAAAATTATGATGAACTAAAGAAATTGTTAGATTTTCACTTAATATAGTTGATAAGATAAAGGGATACCTAAATGATTTTATAGATATATTACAATTAGATTAAATGTTTATGATTTTATCCCTTATCCCCTTGGATGGGGAGTAGATAAAGAAGATTTTCATAAGTATGATTTAGAGGAACCTATAAAGCTTATTAGAATCCTTGAAAATAGGGAAATTAAATTAATAAACATAAGTACAGGTAACCCATATTATAATCCCCATGTAGGTAGGCCCTATGATATTGGATCCTATGTTCCTCTAAATCACCCCCTTAAGTCAGTAGAGAGATTGCTAGATATAACAAAAATTATAAAAGAAAACGTAAAAGACATAAATATTATTGGAACAGGATTCAGTTGGTTAAGAGAATATGGAGCAAACGGAGCAAACGGAGCAAACGGAGCAAACGGAGCAGCAGGTGCCATGATTGAAAACTATTTAGATATAGCTGGATTTGGACTTCAGGACTTTACTTATCCTGATTTTACTAAGGATATCATAAATAAGAAAATTATGATGAGAAATAAGTGCTGTATAGCATGTAGTAAATGCACAGAAATTATGAGGTATGGCGGTAGAACTGGTTGTGTTATTAAAAACAATGAAGTATATGGTGAAATATACAAAAACTGTAAAGAAGGAAAAATACAACCAAAGGAAATCAAAGTTGGGGAACATATCTAAAATAACTTGAGAAAGGATAAACTATGGCTACTATTAAAGATATTGCTAAGGCGACAGGGTATTCAACTTCAACGGTTTCAAGGGCTTTAAGTGGGAATATACCAGTTAATAAAGAAACAAAGGAAAAGATATTAGAGGCTGTAAAACAGCTTAACTATAAGCCTAATTCAGTTGCTAAGGCATTAAAGGAAGGAAAAACTAAAACTATTGGTCTAGTTATTCCTAACATATGTAACCCTGTATTTCCAGCACTATGTAGAGGAGTAGAAGATACAGCTAGAAAGCATGGATATAATGTAATCCTTTGTAATACAGATGAAAACATAGAAATAGAAAAAGAGATAGTTTCTATGATGAAGAAAAGGTGGATTGATGGAATTATTTTCGCAACAAGTACTACAGAGCGTGATCATATAATCCAATTAAAGCAAGAGGGCTTACCCATGATGTTAGTTATTAGACATTTTGGAGACAAAATAGATGCTGTTGTAACAAATAATTATGAAGCATCCTATGAAATGGTGAGTTATTTAATAGAGAGAGGTCATAAAAAGATTGCCATAATTAATGGAGATACTAGCATTGGCCTATATAGGGAGCGTTATGAAGGATATAGGCAAGCAATGTTAGATTCGAATTTGCCCATATTTAATGAGCTATCTTTCTCTTGTTCCTTTGAAGATCAAGAGTGTTATATAAAGACAAAGGAAGTACTAAAGGGTGATGTTTTACCAGACGCAATATTTGCCACAACAGATTTAAGGGCAATAGAAGCTATAAAGTCCATACAAGACCTTGGATTAAAGGTGCCAGAGGATATATCAGTTGCTGGATTTGATGATATTGAAATCAGTTCATTTATGAACCCTACTATAACAACAGTTTCGCAGCCATTATATGAAATTGGAGCCACAGCAGTTGAAAGATTAATAAAGATTATTGATAGTCCAGATGAACAAGAAGTTAGTATTAGTACAATTAAATCAAAACTTATTATTAGAAATTCTACACGTTAAATCGGGGGGGGGCAAATTGATGAAAAGCAAAACTATGCTACTCACAGGTTTTAGAAAACCTTTAGAGTTTAGAGAGATAGAGATACCCGAATTAAAAGAGGGAGAAATTTTAGTAAAAATTGAAGCAGCAGGAGTTTGTGGTTCTGATATACACATGTGGAAGGGAGAAGATCCAAGAACACCACTACCTATAATATTAGGTCATGAGGGAGTAGGTAGAATTGTAGAAATAAAAGGAGATAAATTTTCTGTTGACGGTAAGAAATTAGCCAGTAATGATAGGATACTTTGGAACAGAGGGGTTACATGCAATGAATGTTACGCGTGTAAGATTTTAAAGGACCCATCCCTATGTGAGAATAGAAAAGTCTACGGGATTAATATGTCCTGTGATGATGAACCCTATTTAAATGGCTGTTATTCAGAATATATAATTCTTAATCCAAAAACAGATATCTTTAGAATAGACGAAGAGTTAGATCCGGCTATTTTGGTTACCGCATCTTGTTCGGGAGCCACTGTAGCCCATGGTTTTGATATACTTAATGAAAGTTTGATTGGAAAGACCGTTGTAGTTCAAGGACCAGGCCCTTTAGGGGCATACTCCGTAGCCTTTGCAAAGGAACTTGGAGCCACTAATATTATAGTAATAGGTGGGTCAAAAGCAAGATTAGAGCTATGTAGGGAATTTGGAGCTACTATGACACTGAATAGACATGATTTATCAGTAGAAGAAAGATTTAAAGAAGTTATGAAAATAACAAACAATAGAGGAGCAGACCTTGTAGTTGAAGCAGTAGGTGTAAAGGGAGTTGTAGAAGAAGGTTTAAAGTTAGTAAGAAAAGGTGGGACTTACCTTGCAATGGGATTTGCACAACCAGCCGGGAAGGAAGAAGTGGATTTCTACTTGGATGTAGTCAATAAAAATATAAATATTCAAGGTGTTTGGGTAAGTGATACTAGACATACAAAACAAGCTATGGACTTGGTGATGAAAAACAAGGATAAATTTAGCAAACTTATTACCGATAGATTCAAATTAGAAGAAGCCAATGAAGCAGTAAAAGTTATGGATAATAAAGATGCTCTAAAGGCAGTATTTACATTTGACTAATCTAGATAAGGGGGAGGTAGAATGGTAAAATCTAATATAAATGAAGTTGATGGTATGGAATTCCCAGCAGGTAGATGTACTAAGGTAATGGTAGGTCCTGGTAGTGATATTGAAGCAAAGCACTTTGTTCAAGGTTTTGTTACCATATATCCTAATGGTTCTGTTCCAAGTCATGATCATAATGAAGAAGAAACCTACACAATAATTTCAGGAAAGGGAGAAATGACTGTAGGTGATGAAACTAAAGTAGTGGGTGATGGAGATGTTATATATATACCCTCTGGAAAAAATCATATATTAAAAAATATTGGAGATAAAGAATTATTGATGATGTTTGTCTATGCACCTAAGGTTGTAGCTGAGCATTGGCAATTAGAAAAGGAAGGGAAAATGAAGTAAGGAGGTAAAAATGGAACTAGAAAGAATAAAAATAAAAAATCATAATTTAAGAGTATATTCTTTGAATACAGTAGTAGTTGGTTCAGGGGCCTCCGCCTTCAATGCAGCTGATAGATTATATAACTATGGACAAGAGGATATAGCAATTGTAACTGAAGGTATTAATAAGGGAACTTCAAGGAATACTGGGTCAGATAAACAAACCTATTATAAATTAACTCTTTCAGGAAAGGGAGATGATTCAGTACATAGTATGGCCAAGACCCTTTTTGATGGTGGTGCCATGGATGGAGATATTGCTTTAGTTGAAGCTTCTCTATCAGCCCAATGTTTTTATAAGTTAGTAGATATAGGAGTAGAGTTTCCCCATAATAAATATGGAGAATTTGTGGGATATAAAACAGACCATGACCCTAGACAAAGGGCCACATCAATAGGACCCTTAACCTCAAAGAGCATGACTGAAAAATTACAAAAACAAATCGAGGCAAAAAACATAAAGATATTTGATGGTTTCCAAGTAATAAAAATACTTAACGATAAAAGCAAGACAAAGGTAATGGGTCTAATAGCCCTTGACTTAAACAATTTAACTAGCGAAGATGATAGATATGTGATTTTTAATTGTACTAATATTGTATATGCCACCGGTGGACCTGCAGGAATATATAAAACCTCTGTATATCCTGAAAGTCAAAGTGGAGCAAGTGGAATAGCCTTTGAAGCGGGAGCCAATGGCAAAAACTTGACAGAATGGCAGTATGGAATGTCATCAATTAAGTTTCGTTGGAATGTATCGGGAACATATCAGCAAGTATTACCTAGATATGTATCAACTGACCAAGATGGAAATGACGAAAGAGAGTTTCTAAATGAGTACTTTGAAGATTATAGCAAATTACTAGATGCAGTATTTCTTAAGGGATATCAATGGCCCTTTGACCCGCGAAAAGCACATAATTATGGATCATCTCTAATTGATATCCTAGTGTATAACGAAACAGTTAATAAAAATAGACGAGTATTTTTAGACTATACTAAAAATCCTTTAGGAGATAAATTTGACTTAGAACTATTAGGTGAAGAAAGCTATGAATATTTAAAAAGATCTAATGCTTTATTTGGAAAACCCATAGACAGATTAGCCCATATGAATCAACCAGCGATAGACTTATATAAAAATAATGGAATTGACATAACTCAAGAAAAACTAGAGATCGCAATATGTGCTCAACACAATAATGGTGGATTGTATGGAGATATATGGTGGGAGAGCAATTTAAAACACTTCTTTCCAGTAGGAGAAGTAAATGGTAGTCATGGGATTTATAGACCTGGAGGAAGTGCATTAAATTCAGGTCAAGTGGGAAGCACAAGAGCTGCCCAATATATCTCCAAAAGATATAGGGAAGAACCAATAGATGCAAAAAAATTAATTGAAGAGTCAATGGAGAAAATCGAAGAAATTATTGATATAGGGAAAACGTTTATAGGAAATATAAATAATGATAGTAATGTAAATCAGATAAGGGAAAATTTAGGAATGAGAATGTCTGAGTATGGATCAATTGTAAGATCATCTAATGGAGTTAAAGAAGGACTTGAGAAAACAAAGGAAGCCTTAGAAAAGCTGGTTGAAGATACAAGTATATCATCGGTTTATGAGTTGCCTATGGCCTTCCAAAACAGAGATCTTATCATAACCCAATTTGTATATTTATCGGCATTCCTAGATTATATAGATTCTGGAGGAAATAGTAGAGGCTCTTATATTGTTCAGAATTCTCAAGGAATAAAGCCTTTGGAGATACTTTCTGATAAGTTTAAGTTTAGCATTGATGAAGGTAGATTAAATGATAAGATTCAGATTACATCTTTTAAGGACAATGAATGTACATTTTTCTGGAATAAAGTTAAACCTATTCTAAATACTGAAAGCTGGTTTGAAAATGTGTGGAGAGATTATATTCAAGATAACATAGTTAAATAATTTCTCAAACACTTTCAAAATAAACAAAAAACTAATATTAATTAGGAGGGGGACCAATGTTTAAAAAGCATTCAAAGATTATTGCAATTGTAAGTTTGGTAGTGTTATTAATGGGGGTTTTCACAGGATGTGCTACACAAGGATCAAATGATGTGACAAGTGAACAACCTAGTAATGACAACAATGAAGTAGCAAATGAAGAAAAAGAGTCAACAAGTGAAGAAAAAATTGTACTTAAATTAGGTGGAGGATTAGCAGAAACTCATCCACATACAGTTGCCCATAAGTATTTTGCAGAAAAGGTAAATGAATATACTGACGGTAAAGTTGAAGTACAAGTATTCCCAAGTAATCAATTAGGACAGCAAAGAGAATTAGTTCAAGGTATGCAAATGGGTACTATAGATATGGGTAAATCTATGACTGCTGTAGTATCAGCTGTTTTACCACAAATTAAAGTATTTGATTTACCATACATATTTAGAGACAGAGAGCATTTCTATAAGGTTATAGATGGATCAGTTGGTGAATCATTCTTGAATGAAAGACTAGCTTCTGTTGGTTTAAAGGGTTTATTGTTCTATGAAGCTGGATCACGTAGTCTTTATAACTCAAAGCGACCAGTAAAGACTCCTGCGGATTTAGAAGGTTTGAAAATAAGAGTTCCACAAAATGACTTAATGGTTGAAACTATTAATGCAATGGGTGGTAGTGGTATAGCAATGGGACTTGCTGAGATATATCCTTCTCTTGAGCAACATGTAATTGATGGAGCAGAAAATGCACCACTATTCGCATACCAACAAAAACACCATGAAGTTGCTAAGTATTTTTCAATGACAGACCATTTCCGTACACCAGATGTATTATTAATGAGTTTAAAGAGATGGGAAGGCCTAGATAAGGATGTGCAGGATGCCATTATGAAGGCTGCAGCTGATACAAAGATTAAACAAAGAGAATTATGGATGGAGCAAGAAAATGAAGTGGTTGAAAAACTTAAGGCTGATGGCTGTGAGTTTAATGATGTAGACCAATCAGCATTTAGAGAAAGAGTACAATCTGTTTGGACTAAATATGAAAATGAAATAGGTAAAGATCTTATAGAAGAGGTAGTTAATACAAAATAATAGACTTAGTGAGAGGTATTATTACCTCTCCTATTTTTTCAAAGAGGTGAGTAAATGGGAGCGCTAAGAAAGGGTTTAAAACGATTTGAAAACACGCTATTAGGCATATTAATAAGCGTAATGGTTATTGTCATATTCTTACAGGTTATATCTAGATTTATTTTTAATAATCCTCTTTCTTGGAGTGAAGAATTGGCACGTTACTTATTTATCTGGATTATATTTATTGGTGCTAGTGTTGCAGTGAGAGAAAGAGCACACTTTGGAATAGATTTCTTTGTTGAACTATTGCCCGATAAATTTAAAAAGATTATAGATTTTTTAATTAGCATTAGTATGATTGGTTTTGCTGCTATAATGATAATTTATGGAATAGAAACAGTAAAATGGACACATATGCAAATTTCACCATCTCTACATATTCATATGTCATTACCCAATGCGGCAATACCTGTATCAGGGGTATTAATTTGTATTAATGTAATTCTAAATATGTTAAATCAAAAAGAATAGGAGGAGAGCAAAGTGATTGGAATTTTATTTATTATACTGGCAATACTAGCAATTATAGGCGTGCCTATTGCCTTTGCAATTGGGTTGGCAAGTGTTGGAGCACTAAAGTTTGCAAGCTCTACTCCTCTTCTAATAGTAATACAAAATATGTTTGCTCAAGTGGATTCATTTCCATTAATGGCCGTACCTTTTTTCATTCTTGCAGGTGGGTTAATGGACAGAGGAGGTATATCTCTTAAACTTATTCAATTTGCTAGTAATCTAGTAGGACATATTAGAGGAGGACTTGCCATGGTATCAACGGTTGCTGCCATGTTCTTTGCAGGAATATCAGGCTCAGCCTCCGCCGATACAGCAGCTATTGGCTCGGTTTTGATTCCAGCCATGAATAAGAAGGGGTATAGCAAAGAGTTTGCAGCTTCAGTACAAGCAACGGCAGGATCCATAGGTGTAATTATTCCACCAAGTATACCAATGGTTATATTTGCTCTTACTGCAGATGTTTCAATAGGCAAACTATTTATTGCAGGATATATTCCAGGTATATTGATGGGACTAGGATTAATGGCTGTAAGTTATTATTTTGCAGTTAAAAGAAATTATCCAGCTGAGCCCAAAGCAACTTTAGCTTCAATATGGGAGTCATTGAAAGAATCCTTTTGGGCTTTGATGAGTGCCGTTATAATAATGGGAGGTATTCTATCGGGTATCTTTACTGCAACGGAGGCATCGGTAATTGCAGTAGTTTATTCATTTTTAGTTGGTATGTTTATATATAAAGAGTTGAAAATAAAGGATTTACCAGAAATCTTTGTTCAATGTGGTATCGTAACAGCCATAGTAATGTTTTGTGTTGCGACAACTGCTGTATTAGGATGGATACTGACATTCGAGCAAATGCCCTTAAAGATTACAGAAGCAATGATGAATTTCACAACTAATAAAATAGTTATTTTAATATTTATAAATTTAATATTGTTTATTGTAGGAACTTTTATGGATACAACCCCAGCTATAATATTACTTGTACCTATATTAATGCCTATAATAGAAAAAATAGGTGTAAATCCTATTCACTTTGGTATTATAACAGTTACAAATTTAGCGGTGGGAATGTGTACACCACCCGTTGGGATTTGCTTATTTGTAGCTTGTAGTGTTGCTAAAATATCCATGACTAGGATTGTAAAATCATTACTTCCTTATCTAGCTGTAATGATAGCAATAGTACTTCTGTTAACTTTTGTACCAGGATTAGTTATGTTTCTCCCTAATTTATTAAACTAAAATAAACATCTAAAGACCTTTGGGATTTAATCTTAAGGGTCTTTAGATGTTTGTCGTTTAATAGTATAATCAAGTTTAAATAATACAAAAATAAGCAAGGAGAAAACAACAATGTGTTCTCCTTGCTTATTTAAATATACAGTTTCATTATCTAAGATAAAAATGCCTTTAACATCCAAATATTCTTTTCAAGGTTGGCAAGTGTACCCACAGCCATATCCACCGTTACTTCATCCTTATATTGCTCTGCTAACTTTATGCCTTCTCTTAGGATCTTACACATTTTAGTAAAGTCATCTAATAGGGCATTTACCACTTCATCACCAGTATATTTTTTGCTAGGAGCCTCTTGAAATTGAGCTAACTCCAAGTATTCCTTCATTGAAGCAGCAGGTCTACCTCCAAGCTGTAATATTCTCTCGGCAACTTCATCTATTTCCGTTGCATAATTAGTATAGAGCTCTTCGAGTTTTGAGTGTAATTGGAAAAAGCTCTTGCCCTCAACATTCCAATGATAGTTATGGAGTTTGGTATACAGTACATGGAGATTCGCTAAATAAATATTTAAACCCTCTATAATTTCATTTTTCCCTTTTTCATTAATACCAATATCAGTATTCATAATTATTCTTCTTCCTCCTTCTAAAATATATCCATTGAGATATAAATTCTTTTAGATGATGTTTACTCAATTATTTTTCCTCAGAAATAAATTTACATTCAAGAATTACAAAAATAGTGTGATGTTTTCTTAAATATTAATTGTCTAAAATGAGAAGAATAGTTGATAAATAAGAAGCAGTCAAAAAATTTTAAGTAATAATTACTTAATTCATAAGGCCCCAATTATTAATACCTGGAGGGATAAAATTGAAAGCAATTACTTATCAAGGAATGAAGAATGTTGAAGTTAAGGATGTTAGCGACCCTAGAATACAAAATAATGATGATATTATTATCAAAGTAACTTCCACTGCAATATGTGGTTCAGATTTACATTTAATCCATGGAATGATACCTAATATGCCTAAAGATTATATTATTGGCCATGAAACAATGGGAATTGTTGAAGAAATAGGAAAAGATGTTAAAAAAGTAAAAAAAGGTGATAGGGTTATAGTTCCCTTTCCAATTTCCTGTGGTCATTGTTGGTATTGTGAACATGATTTATGGAGTCAATGCGATAACTCCAATCCGAATGGCGAAGCAGGAGCAATATTTGGATATAGTGAGACCCTAGGTGGATATGATGGAGGACAGGCAGAATATTTAAGGGTACCCTATGGAAATGTGGGCCCAACGATTGTACCTGAGGAATTAACTGATGAGCAAGTTCTATTCTTAACTGATATTTTACCTACATCCTATTGGGGTATTGAGAATGGAGGAGTAAAGGTAGGGGATACTGTTGTTATTTTAGGATGTGGACCCGTAGGTTTACTAGCTCAAAAATGGGCTGCGTATATGGGAGCAAGTAGAATTATTGCGGTTGATTATATTGACTATAGATTAAAACATGCAAATCAGTTCAACAATGTGGAAGTTATTAACCTAAAGGACCATGATAATACAGGTGAATATATAAAGGAAATAACCCATGGTGGAGCAGATGTCGTAGTCGATTGTGTAGGTATGGATGGAAAAATGACAACCATAGAAAAGGTAGAAACCCTTTTGAAACTTCAAGGTGGTTCAAAGTCAGCCATTGAAATAGCTACCCAGGCTGTAAGAAAGGGTGGTACTGTGTCTATGGTAGGTGTATATGGTGCAAGATATAATGCCTTTCCTCTTGGTGACTTTTTTGCTAGAAATATAACCCTTAAAATGGGTCAATGTCCAGTTCATTCTTACATTAATCCTATATTGGAATTAATAAAATCTAGAAAGATTGATTCAACAGATATTATTACCCATAAATTACCTTTAGATAAGGGAGAGTATGCCTACGAAATATTTGATGAAAAAAGAGAAGATTGTATAAAAGTAATTTTAAAACCTTAATATTTTCATATTTAAGCTTATAACTATATTAGTGGATTTATAAGTTTTTCCCCTCTCTCCACTAATAATTTGTAGAGTATGTAAATGATAACAGTCATTTTCATACTCTGTTATTATGTAAAAGGAAATATAGAAGATAGAAAACAGCTACAAGAGAACAAAAAATTACATTTACTTAATAAAATTTATAATGATATAATTTTACTAATGGATAATAAAGGATGATGATGTAAATGGAGATACTTACGACACAGAATATTGTTAAATATATGACTATAAATACAGATATATTTGACACCGATGAAGTTTTTGTGCAAGATATAAGCGATATTAATACAGAAGAAGAAAGGGAAGGCTTCGTAAACTATATATATAGGGTTTATGATAAAGAAAAATCTGTTATTGTAAAGCAAGCGAGACCATATTTAAAGATCTTTGGAGAAGAGTGGAGTCTTACGCCCCTTAGAAATCATTTAGAATATGAAACTATTAAACTACGAAATAATATAGTTGTAGATTATACTCCTAAAATTTATCATATCAACAAGGAGAGCAATATATTTGTAATGGAGGATTTATCCTATTTAAATATAATGCGTTTCCAATTAAATAAAATGGTATATTTTCCAAATTTCCCAAAACAAATTGGAGAATATTTAGCTAAATCCAATTTTTACACATCAGAACTTTTCCTTAGTGCAGAAACCCATAGAATGCTTCAAGCATCTTTTATAAATACGGAAATGAGATCGATTATGGAAAACGCTACCTTTATACGGGGAGCATTTAAAGAGCTTGATTATGAAAATGGAAATAAAAAGTTACTCTGTTTATCTGATAATGTATGGTCAAAGGATGAATTAATTTTAGAATGCTATAAGATGCGAGATATATTTATGAAAAGAGGGGAATGCCTCATCCATGGGGATTTACATACTTCGAATATTTTCATTGATTCTGATACAATGAAAATAATAGATATGGAATATACCTTTATGGGTCCGTACTCCTTTGATATGGGATATTTACTAGCAAACTTTGTATCTCAGTTTTCAGCATTTACCTTTAAAAGAAATATTAGTGAAAAGCATAGAGAGGATTATTGTAGCTATCTGCTTAATACCATAAAGGAAATATATGAATATTACACTTACTATTTCAATAAATGCTGGGAGAAGGATGTCAAAAAGGAATACAGGGATTTAAATGGATATAAAGAATCAATACTAGATAGATTTCTATCGGAGGTAATAGGCTTTGCTTCCTGTGCTAATTTAATAAGACTTATATCACTTGTTCCTTATCCTGATTATGATGTTATAGAAGATATAGAGGATAAATGTCACGCCCAAGCCCTTGCCATTGCCATTGACCAGTTTGTACTATTTAATAGAGATGAAATTGATTCTATAGATGAATATATAAATATCATTTCAGATATTCAAAGGAATTATATAGATAATATTATGTAAAACTAGTAAATAATGCCCTTTTAGTTTTTAAAAGCTAAAGGGGTATTTATTGTACATAATAATTTAATACATGATGCATTTGAGGAGGTATGTATAATGAAAATATACATCAGTGTAGATATAGAAGGAATAGCAGGGGTCACTAGCTGGAGCGAAACTGATAAAAAAAGTCCCGATTATCCCATCTTTGCAAGACAAATGGAAGAAGAAACTATTGCAGCCTGTAGGGGAGGATTTAATGCAGGGGCAAAGGAAATATGGGTAAAGGATGCCCATGAGACTGGAAGAAATATTAATCCAAATTCTCTTCCACAAAGTGTTAAGTTAATTAGAGGCTGGAGTGGACACCCTTTTTCCATGGTTCAAGAGTTAAATCAATCCTTCGATGCGCTTATTTTTATCGGCTATCATTCATGTGGAGGATCTGGTGACAATCCACTATCCCATAGTATGAATCCCACAGATGTAAGATATATAAAAATAAATGATAAATATGCCAGTGAGTTTTTGATTCATGCCTATGCCGCTGCCACTGTGGGTGTACCCGTTATATTCTTAAGTGGTGATAGGGGACTTTGTGATGAAGTAAGGGATGTTAATAAAAATATCACCACTCTTGCGGTTAAAGAGGGCGCAGGGAATTCTACTATAAACATGAGTAATACCCTAGCTACTCAGCTTACAGAGCAAAAAGTAGAAGAAGCATTAAAGAGTGATATAAGTTTATGTAAACTAAGATTACCCGAGGATTTTCAGGTTGAAATCTCTTATTCAGAACATTCTAGAGCATATAAAGCCTCTTTTTATCCAGGGACGGAACAAATATCATCTACAAATGTATTATTTAAGGCTGAGGATTATTTTGATGTATTAAGAATGCTATCATTTTTAACTTAATATAGTCTTTTGAGCTTTATAAAGAATATTAACCCTTACCAAGATAAAATACCTAGGGAAGGGTTAGTTTTTTCAAAACTATGAAATTATCGTAATATAATTTTACTAAATGATCTTATAATATATTTCTATAAACTCTTTATAAATAATCTAACAATATCTGCACCACTAATGAATGTACCTGCAACACTACCTAAGTTAGCTAGAACTACCACAAGCAAAGCTCTAGTAACCTTATTTTGCCAAAATCCTTTTATGGTTAAAATGTCATCTGATAAGTTTTCAAAGTCTCTAACTGTTGGTTTTCTAATCAATACCTCAACCAATCCGGCAAACCATCCTGCAGCAAGAAATGGATTTAAAGAGCTTATTGGAGCAGCTATTAAAGCTGTTAAAATTGAAAGAGGATGACCAAGGGCCAAGGCAGTTCCTAGGGCTGACAAAGAACCATTCCATAATATCCAGCTAGTTATTTGCTGCATACCAACATCCCTATTTAATATAAATGTAGATATAATCAATAGAACGATTACTATTGGAATACCCCATCCAATTATTTTTCCAATATTACCTTTGGGAGGAGTTGTTGTCAATTCATTTAAATCAGTTTCATCATAAATTACCTTTTTAATTCCAGGAACATGGGCCGCCCCTAATACTGCAACTATCTTTTCACCAGGTGCATTTTTGATTTTCTCAGCTAAGTATTTATCTCTTTCATCGACCAAGGGAGTTTTTAGTTTGGGCATGCTCTTAGTCATCTCATTTAAAGCTGAATTTAACATGTCTTGCGATTTTAGTTCTTCTAATTCCTCTTCACTTATGGTTTCATCACTAAATATACTAATTAAAAATTGACTCATTAATTTCAATTTATCCCAAAGAGTAATACTTGCTAGGATTCTGCTAAATGTTATCTCAATATTTCTATCGGCAAGAACAATTTCAGCATCATTCTCTTTAGCTGATTCAATAGCTTGTATCATTTCTTGGCCAGCCTGTACACCAAGTTGTTTTGCCATCTTTTTTTGGTAGGATGATAATACAAGATTTAATAAAAATGATAGGGACTTCTTATTCTTTATTATTTTAATAATATCCATATTGGCCCATTTGTCCTTATCATTAATAGAGTTATATCTAGATTGACACAGCTCTACACATACACTATCAGGTTTCTCTACTTCAATAACTTCTTTGACCTCATCAACACTGTTTTTAGAGATATGGGCAGTACCAATTAGAATAATATTTTTTCCATTAATCTCTAGCTTATGTACATTACTACTTGCCATAGATCTCACCTTTTCTAATATAAATTGTTTTTAAATGGATTGAATCTTTTGCTGAAACTAACAGGTTTTATAAATTTAATTATACTATAATAGTTTACCACAAAATAGAAAAAGTACTAGAGATATAATTTTAATATATGGAATAACTTCGCCAACACCTAAGATGATTTTAAAATGATAAGGATATTAGCTCTTTTATATATGTTTAGTTTTTGTGGTTTTTTTGATAAAATAGAACTTAGTGATAAAGTAAATTAAAGGAGTGTCTTATAAGATGTTATATCGAGAACTAGGAAAAACTAATAAAGAGGTATCAATATTAGGTTTTGGAACCATGAGGCTTCCTACTATTGATGAAGATAAAAATATTAATGAAGAGGAAGCAATAAAACAAATTAGATATGCCATAGATAACGGGGTGAATTATATCGATACTGCCTATCCATATCATGGTGGTATGAGTGAAGTAACTGTAGGAAAAGCCCTGAAGGATGGTTACAGAGAAAAGGTCTTCTTAGCTGATAAGTTACCTCCATGGATGGTAAATAGTAGGGAGGATATGGACAGAGTACTAGATGAACAGCTAGAGAAACTGGGTACTGAGTATATAGACTTTTATTTAGTGCACGCCTTAACCAAGAAAAGATGGGAAATGGCCCTTAAATATGATATATTTGACTTCATTGATTCAGCAAGGAAATCAGGGAAAATAAAGCATGTGGGCTTTTCCTTTCACGATGAATTACCACTATTTAAGGAAATATTAGATGCCTATGATTGGGAATTTTGCCAAATTCAATATAATTTTATGGATCAAAATTATCAAGCTGGAAAAGAAGGTTTAAATCTTGCAGCAGAAAAGGGATTAGGAATTATTATAATGGAGCCCTTAAGGGGAGGAAATCTTGTAAATAATAATCCAATTGATGTGCAAAGAATATGGGATAGGGCAGATCAAAAAAGAGCTCCCGTTGAATGGGCATTAAGATTCTTATGGGATAATCCCAATATTAGCATAGTTTTAAGTGGAATGAATGATATGGACCATATTAAGGAAAATATTAAAATTGCTAGTGAAGCTAAGCCTAATTCCTTAACAGAAAAGGAACGGGGATTAATAGAAGAGGTAAGAAAACAATATAAAGAAAAAATACTAGTAAATTGTACTGATTGTAAATATTGTATGCCCTGTCCAGTGGGAGTTGGAATTCCAGACTGTTTTACTCAACTTAATAATTATTCTATGTATGAGAATAAGGGTACTGCGAAATTCCAATATGAAGTTTTTGTTGCTAAACAGGATAAAGAGGCTTCTAAATGTATTGAGTGTGGCAAGTGTGAAGGAGAATGTCCACAAAATATTGAGATAAGAAAAATGCTTAAAGAAGTAGTTAATACCTTTGGAAAATAGAATAACAAGGAGACATCTATGGAATGACTGGAAAGACACATATGATAATAGGAATCGCAGCTAGTTTATATATATTGCCTAAATTAGGATATAATCCAGGAATAGCCGCTCTATCTGCAGCTGCTTTGGGTGGACTTATTCCAGATATGGATCATCCAAAATCAAAGATTAATCAAAGAATACTTCCCATAAAAAACAAACTAGGTAAAATGCTTATTTATTCGGGTATAGGATCGCTACTTATTTATTATAATGACTTTAAAAGTAATCATATTACTTTAGCAGGAATAATCCTTATCATGATAGGCATGTCCCATCATAGAGGGTTTACCCATAGTATAGTTGGAGTAAGTATAATTTCAGTAATAACTTTCCATATGTTAAATCCTATAGTGCCTATATCAATAATAATCTCTTTTTGTGTCGGTGTAACTTCCCATGTATTGGCGGATTATATGACAAAGGAGGGGGTAGAATTATTTTATCCCCTTACAAAGAGGAATTATAGGTTTTTACTACATACTTCAACGGATAGTATTGTTGAAAAGGGAATCTTATTTTTTCTCATAGTATTCATATCAAAAACAATCTTAAAAATGTAATTATTAAGTGTATTTTTATGGTAATATAGTAAAAATTATATATAAAAAATAATATTTATTATTGACCTATATAAGTTTCAATAGTATAATCAATATCAACTTTGAAAAATCAAAATATTACAAAAGTTATGATGGAGAGAAAAATACTTTGTTTATCTATAGAGAGCCGCGGTTGCTGAAAAGCGGTGTTAAATAGGTATATAATACTCACTCCAGAACTGCTGAGTTGAAACTTTTTAGAAGTAAACAAAGCCGGATTTCTACTTACTAGTAGATGTGCCACCGTTAAAATGGCTAGGGTTTAGGAATTGATCCGTGACCTGAAGAGGTAATTCATGTAAGTGAATTATAAATTAGAGTGGTACCACGAGATAATATCTCTCGTCTCTAGAGCGCAATAATTGTGTTTTAGAGACGAGAGATTTTTGTTTTTATGTAATTATTTTTTAAAATGATAAGGGGGATTTTGAAATGAAGATTTTATTAGCTATGAGTCCAATTTTAGTAGTACTAATAGGAATGATTAGTTTTAAGAAATCAGCAATGAAGGTTGCACCTGTAACTATGGTATATACTATTATTATCGGATTGACTTTTTTTAGTAGTAACAATGTAGAAATGTTTTCTTCTGTTCAAAAGGGTATTTTAGATGGAGCTAGGATAGTATGGCTAATATTTGCTGCCTTTGCTATGTTAATGATGATGCAAGGATCACATGCCATGGACAGTATAAAAGCAATGATAGCAAATCTTACAGATGATCGTAGAATTCATGTTCTCATTATTGCAGTGATGTTTGGTGTGTTTTTAGAAGGTGCTGCAGGAGCAGGAACACCCGCAGCTATAGCAGCTCCATTCTTAGTAGGATTAGGATTTAATCCAATAACAGCTGCAACAGCATCTTTAATAGCAAATAGCATTCCTGTGTCTTGGGGAGGAGCAGGTGTTACAACAATAATGGGATCAGCTCCAGTAAGAGAGTATATGACAGTCATGGAGGCTTCTTCCATGGCCGGAATGATACATATGGTAGGTGCTTTTATATTACCTTTTCTAGTTGTGTTTGTTATATTTGGGAAAAAAGGATTTAAGGGACTCGTACCTTTTATGTTTTTTTCAGGTGCTTTTATGGGATTGACTTTATATATCTTCTCTAGTTATATTGGAGCAGAAGTTACTAGCATGTCTACAGGTTTATTAACAATTGTAGCAGTTTTAATATTTTTAAGGGTAGTTAAGATTCAAACACCAGATGAATTTCTATATAAGCCTAATTTTACTACAGAAGAATCTATATCATCATTTAGAGCATTTTCACCGTACTTAATTTTAATTATTTTATTACCAACTGTTCGATATTCTTTTTCCTTGAGTGTATTAGCTAAGTATGGATATACTGTGTGGGTAGGAGCAGTAATATTTATTTCAGCCTTTGTAGGTGCATTAATACTAAAAGTTAGCTTGCCAGAATTTGGTGATTATTGCAAAACTGCTTTTAAAAAGGTTATTCCAGCTTTGATAGCAATGTGTAGCTTATTAGTAGTAAGTGATGTGATGGTTAAAACGGGTATGATGTCTTTATTAGCTTCCACTTTGGCGAGGGTTGCTGGCTATTCCTATCCATTTATTGCAGTGGCAATAGGTGCTTTAGGTTCATTTATGACAGGAACAGGGCTAGGTTCCAATATTATGTTTGGACCAATGCATGTGGAGGCATCACAATCATTAATGATAAATCCTATTACAGTGTTCTCGGGACAAAATGTTGGTGCAGCCATAGGTAATATGATTTGTCCAAATAATGTAGTGGCTGTAGCAACAACCGTTGGAATTTTAGGAGAAGAGGGGAAATTAATTAGAAAAGTATTGCCAGCATTTCTAACACTCTTGGTAGTATATGGTATAGTTGCGTTGATATATACATATTATATATTTGCCATTTAGTTATTACTAATTAAAGTTTTAGAAAACAACTATCTTCATATAAATTGAATTTTCCAATGGGCTTGGAGAATTAGAGAAGGTGATATAGAGTATGAAAATTGTTTGTATAGGTGATAGCTTAACATATGGATATAGAATTAGAAGATCCCAGGTATGGACAAAGCTTTTAGAAAACAAAATGGAATCTGGAGTACTTAATAAAGGAATAAATGGAGATTCAACAGGTGGAATGTTGTCTAGATACCAAAAAGATGTAATAGATAATAGCCCATCCCATGTTATTATTATGGGAGGTAGTAACGATTTAATAATGGAACTGTCACTTAATATAGTAAAATCTAATATTGCAACAATGGTTCACCAAGCACATGCAAATAATATTATACCAGTAATAGGGATTCCACCTTTGACAGTTCCGAAAATGGCAGAAAAAACTTGGGCTGATGGTACAGACTATGACCGAATGAATGAAGAAATAGAAGTATATAGAGAATGGGCAATTGATTTTGGAGAAAGGTTTGGTGTTCAAATATTAGATTTTTGTAGTAAGTTTAGGGCAATAGTTAATGAAGAAAACAAACATGAATTTTATATAGATGGCCTACATATAACTCCTAAGGGAAATATAGTAATGGCTGATATGGTTGATCTTAAGTAGATTGGCTTAGTAAAATGATAAAATGGAGTCAGATTTGACTCCATTTTATATTAATCATCAATACCAAACACAAGAAGTACAAAGATTAAGAAAAGTATAAACCCGTTACATTCAAAATCACATCCGCCAAAGCCCATTACTTCACCCCCTTTTTAAATTGGTATCTAATTAAGAAAGTATATTAATCATTAAAGAATAAGAAGAATAATATTATTATCCACCACCAGCTGTCATCATCAAAGAAACCATTGCCAAATAAACCATTACCAAAGCAGCCATCATCATTAAAGAAGAATAAGAATACGAATATGATGATTATCCACCATAAGATGTCATCGTCGAAAAATCCTGAATTACAACCCACTATATCACCTCCCATTAGGAGTTTATTTTATAAATTTAAATATTTAAGTTAATATTTAATCATCTATACCAAATACCAGAAGAATAAAGATTAAGAAAAGTATAAACCCATTACCTTCTAGGTCAAGATCTCCTCCAAAAAGGCCCATTATAACACCTCCTTATAATAAGTAGAAACAAATATTTCTTTGGATTATAATAAGATATTTTTAAATAAAGATAGCTGAAAACTGGTTGAGTTGAACTATAAAGATAAGAAATGATATTAGATGTTTTAAGAACCAATTAATAGATAAGCTATTAGAAATGTTTTTCCTTCTTTCGATAATATAGTATTAAAAGACGGGCTAAATTGTGACAAGATACTATAAAAAATTAATAGTTATATTTCAAATTAGGAGCAGTATTGCATTAAAAGGATACAAGTTCTTTTTACAATATCATATTATTCTTTAGTTGCTAACTTATGAACTACAAGAGATATATTGGACTAATATTGTGATAGAATAACTGATTTTTATATTATAAAGGGCTATCCTACTAATGAGACGGCCCTTTATATTAGTTATATATTTACACTCTATAATTAATGCCCGACCCATAATAAAATATGGTTAAAAGAATAAGATATGTCATTTTTTTATAATAATATTTTTAAATTTCTAAAGAATTAAAATTGAGAGCTTTCTAGTCATCTATACCAAATACAAGAAGAATAAAGATTAAGAAAAGTAAGAAACCATTACATTCAAAGTCACATCCATTAAAGCCCATGATATCACCTCCTTAAAGGTATTTAAGTTATGAAGTTCATAGGACGGATATTATTTATAAAATGAATTTAAATCTCTTATAATAAGACTAAAAATTAATTTCTAGTCATCTATACCAAATACAAGAAGAATGAAGATCAAGAAAAGTAGAAATCCATTACATTCAAAGTCGCATCCGTTAAAGCCCATTATTTCACCTCCTTACAAATATTAAAGTTATAAATAATTTGTTAGAAAATGATGGAATTTATATACATGATATTTATCTTGGATTAATTAAGTTAAGATTCTAAAACATAGGGAATATCAAATGCCATAAGAAGTGTTTTTGATTGATATATTTCAAATAGATAAGAAGTTAGAAATGATTTTCCTTCTTTCAATAATATAGTATTATAATCAATACCAGATTGTGACAAATTATAATGAATGATTTTGATGATTCTAAAGCCATATAATGAATGAAAGAGAAAATTTAGATTAGTATTATATATATAGATATTTTTTTCACTATCATAGTATTAACTACTAATAAATATGTGATTTTATTTAATCATCTTCTGCACCAAGATATAAGAGCATAAAGATGAGGAAAAGAATATAAGCCTCATGCTTCGTATATGATGCCATTCTACCACCCCCCTAATAAATTGTCCTTTCTTTACTATCATAGTATTAGACATGAATAGAAATTGTTCGTAGATAAATAAAAAATCTTAGTCTGATAATTTTATAATTAGATAATCATATTAGATATTTGAGTGATAGTATTTAGCTCAATAAGTTTAACTGCTTGGCACGAATGAAGTAAGCGCAACATATCTTATTATAGAGATAGAGGCAAGGAGGTGGCGATATTTTGGAAAATATAAGTAGTGAAAAGATCGATGTGGTTTGTCTAATCTCAAATTATAGCTGGAGTAATCCTGAGAATCTAATAGTGCAGCAATATAGTAGTAGTATAAAGGAGATTGGTATATTTCCTAATATGCCTCTATCTGCAGCAATTGCCAATATTTTTAGCAAGGATTTTGAGCTTTTAACTATACAATATGAAATAGCTCCTACAAATGCCATTTACGTTTTTGTTAAAGATAGAAGATAACTTACTTCATTCTTAATATTTAAATAGTATTTATTATTAAATATAAAAGTCCCTAAGTACGTATCATCATACTTAGGGACTTAAATGTTATTCTAAATTTGGATTATGAAGGTTTTTAAGTCAACTATAAATAATCACTGTCTCCAACTAAGCAACTTCTTTTCTAGATAGGCTACACCCTGATACATGGTAGCTGCTAATATGGCAAGTATGAGTACACTGGTCATAACTAAATCGAGTTGGAAAATCTGACCTCCATATACTATTAGATAACCTATACCTGCTCTAGAAACTATAAATTCACCAACGATTACTCCGACCCAGGATAACCCAACATTAATTTTAAGGGCATTTACCATTGTAGGTATACTTGCGGGAATTATAACTTTCTTAAGGGTTTGAAATTTAGTAGCTCCAAAGGTCTGGAGCATCTTTATTCTATTTTCATCCACTTCCTTAAATCCACCATAAACTCCTAAGATAGTAACTACAAGAGATACCATCATAGCTGTTACAATAATACCTGATATACCGGCTCCAGCCCATATTATGATAATTGGTGCTAGGGCTGTCTTTGGAAGGGCATTTAAAACTACCATATATGGGTCTAAAACCTTTGACAGAAAATCAGACCACCAAAGCAGTATTGCTATTAGAATACCCAAAAGGGTACCACATATAAATCCAACAACCGTTTCAAAAACACTGATACCAATATGTTCAAATAAAGAGCCATCTTTAACTAGCTTTATAAATAGTTTTCCCATCTGCGAAGGATAGCTAGTAAGAAAGGTATCAATAAGTTTAAAGTGAGCTGCCAATTCCCACATAGCGAAAAAGGCTATTAAAATAGTTATTTGGGTAAAAAGTATTAATCTCTTTTCACTTTTAATATTTTTCAAATAATCCATATGTTCCTTAGAATATTCCTTCTTATTACTCATTCATATCAAGCTCCTTCCATATGATATTGAAGTAGTCTTTAAATTCTGGAGCTTTTCTTGAGGATAGTGGAGTTCTAGGCACATCTAAGGTGAAATCTATTTTATGGATTGACTTAACTTTTGCAGGTCTATCCGTAAGTACAATAACTCTATCGGCGACGGAAATCGCTTCGGATATATCATGGGTTACCATAATTGCGGTTTTTTGTTCCTTTTTTATTATTGTTCCTACCTCGTCTGACACCTTAAGTCTAGTTTGATAATCTAAGGCTGAAAAGGGTTCGTCTAAAAGCAGTATTTCGGGTTCGGTAGTTAATGTTCTAATTAGTGCAACCCTTTGTCTCATACCTCCAGAAAGTTGATTTGGATAGTAATTTTTAAACTCCTTAAGTCCATAAGTATCTAGAAGATCATTGGCTTTATCTATTCTTTCAGATGTTAATCTTCCTTGAATCTCAAGACCTATAAGTACATTTTTAAGTATATTTCTCCATTCAAATAAATTGTCATTTTGAAACATATATCCAATTTTTTTGTCATATTTTTTTACTTCTTCACCATTGACATATATTTTTCCCAATGAAGGCTTAATAAGTCCAGCGACTAATGATAAAAGGGTGGATTTGCCACATCCACTAGGACCTACTATAGAAACTATCTCACCATTATAAACATCCAATGAAAGATTATTTATTGCCAATGTTTCCTCAGCAAGGGTGTGATAGATTTTAGATATATTCTGTATTTCAACAACCTTGTCATTAATCATTTATATCCTCCTATTACAAAAAGTCATACTTTATATTATTCCGAGAAGACTAAATCGGTTACTTAAAGAATAGGTTTTATATCTAAATCTAATGAAACAAAAACTAGGCACCAATGTCTGAGTTACTAATATTATAAAAGTTGATAGAAAATCTAAGGGAATATATCCATAAAAAAGGAAATATATAAATTAAGTAGAATATATAAATTCAGGAAAAATATTGAAATATTATAAAAAACAAAGACTATTTTTGATATAATTACTTAATAAATGGGTATTAAAAAAATTTAACTACAGATATTGAAAAGGATAGAGAATCTATTGCTGAGGAAACGAATGATTTAATAGGAGGATAATAAATTGGGTAATTATGTAAAAAATAGGGATGAAATCCCAAATATTTTAGTAAAAGAAGATAGAATAAATAAAGTGAATAATGCTTTTTTAGATTTGACATATTTTATGATAGAAGATCTACTTAAAATACCCTTCCATAAAGTATGGAAAGAACTGCTGCGTATTAATGTAAATCCATATTTTAATGAGGATCAAAGGGAAGCATTTCTATTTACAAAAACCCTTGAATCCAGGCGAGTAATTATTGAAAGGTTTGAATGTTATGGTACTAATGAAACTAAATACTATATAACTGAGGTGTCAAACTCAAGGTTTGAGTATAAAAATCAATTTCTTGAGAGAATAATTCATGATAATATTACTGGAGTAGGTATTTTAACAGTTCCAGATTTTATGATTGTAAATGCTAATCAAACCTATTTGGACTATTTACCGTATCCATATAATTCTAAAGAGCTTGCATATGGTAAGCGCATTAAGGATATTGTAGAAGATTTTGAAGGAAGCTGTGGGGAAAACAAACTGATTGACCTTGTGAAAAATAATCAAGCTCTGTATGTAAAAGAAAGACAAGGATTATTTATTCTAGATGATGATAGATATTGGGACAGCACTATTATACCTATATCTGAAAATGGTAAAGTAATATATATTATATCGATGCTTAATGATGTCACAGACCGTGTTGTAAATAGAGAGTATATAACTAAACAATCTGAAAGAATAGATGAACAGAATAAAAAACTTGAAGAATCGATGAGACTTAAGGACGAATTTATTTATCTTATAACCCATGAATTTCGTACACCCATGGCAGTTATTAATGGTGTTTTACAGGTAATAGAATTAATGCATAAAGACGAGATAACAGCAAGTATGGAAAAATATATCAATATAATTAAGCAAAACAATAATAGGCAACATCGCTTGGTCAACAATCTTATTGATATTACAAAGATAAATTCAGGCAATATTAAACTGAATATGGGTGTTTTTGACATAGTGTATATTACAAGGTTAATTACGAATTCAGTAGAAATTTATGTAAAACAAAAAGGTATAAATATAAGATTTGAATCAGATATAGTCCAAAAAATTATTTATCTAGATGGTGAAAAATATGAACGTATATTATTGAACCTACTGGCCAATGCCTTGAAATTCACACCAAGGGGCAAGACCATTACAATTTCGATTTTTATAAAGCAACAAAATTTAGAAGATATGATATGTATTAGTGTCAAGGATGAAGGTGTTGGTATACCAAAGGATAGACAAGATCACATATTTGAATGCTTTGGACAAGTAGATACGAGTCTATCTCGACAAGCAGAGGGTACAGGCTTAGGACTATACCTTGTAAAACTTTTAGTGGATACACTTAATGGAGATATACTATTAGAAAGTGATGTGGGACAAGGTTCGACTTTTACTATTATGCTACCTATAATTAATGAACAAATATTAGATGAAATTGCCATATCTTCAGAAAAGACAGATATATTTAAAGAGAATAATGAGCGGCTCAATAAATCAGTAGCCATTGAGTTTGCAGATATTTATTTCTAAATAAAAGGAACCCCTACAAAAGAGTAGGAGTTCTGTATATAAAGGGAGGATTTAAAATAAATTCTAATCTTACTTAACTTAATAATATAATAACAGTTGTAGATATCAGAAGAAATAGGTAGAAAGAACTAAAAATTTGCAATATTTTGTACTTTGGAATATTTTTATTATAATATTATTTTAATCTATAAAGAGACTTCTCTTAATGTGGCATTTTTATTTCTTTCCTCTACGGTTTTGATTGACCATTCATTTTGGAATAGTAATACTGGGTCGTTGTTTTCATTCTCTACTATCATTGTATCCATCGTAATGGAGAAGGTATCAGGATTAAAGTTATCCATCTCAACCCAACGGATGTAACGATAGGGTAGTCGTTCAATTAGGATATCAACACCGTATTCATTTTTAAGGCGATATTCTAATATTTCAAACTGGAGAGCTCCAACCACACCGATAATTAGCTCACCAAGACCAATGTTAGGCTTTTTATATACCTGTATGGCACCTTCTTCTGCCAACTGAGTAATACCCTTTAAAAATTGTTTTCTCTTCAAAGAAACTTTTGTAGTTACCTTAGCAAAATGCTCAGGAGCAAATCTTGGAATATCAGAATACTGTAAATCTGATTGATCTTCGCATAAGGTATCACCTATATTAAAGATTCCCGGATCATGTATCCCTATAATATCACCTGGATAAGCAGTGTCTACTATAACGCGGTCCTGAGCTAAGAATTGTTGAGGTTGTGCCAATCGTATCTTTTTATTTTTCTGCACATGATTTACTGTCATTCCCTTTTCGAATTTACCGGAACAAATTCTTAAAAAGGCAATTCTATCCCTATGGGAAGGATTCATATTAGCTTGAATTTTAAAAATAAATCCAGAAAAATTATCAGCTTCAGGACTAATCATACCTAGATTACTCTCACGGGACTTTGGAGGGGTAGTGATATCTAAGAATGACTTTAAAAAAGGCTCCACACCAAAGTTTGTAAGGGCACTACCAAAGAAAACTGGAGTTAGATTACCACCTAATATCTCATCAAGACTAAAATTATCCCCTGCTATATCAAGTAGATCTATGTCATTTATGAGCTTTTCATGGAGATCATCACCTAATAAATCATTAAGTCTACCATCGGATATATCACTAGTTATTACTTCACCCTTAGATTGACCATGGTTACTATGATTAAAGACCTCAATTTGCTTTTTCTGACGGTTAAATACTCCCTTGAAGGTCTTACCTTCACCGATAGGCCAATTCATGGGATAGGAACGAATCCCTAAAACACTTTCAATTTCTTCTAATAGTTCCAAAGGATCCTTTCCTGCACGGTCCATCTTGTTTATAAAAGTAAAAATAGGAATACCTCTCATTTTACAAACCTTAAATAGCTTTTTTGTTTGATCCTCCACACCCTTTGAACAGTCAATAACCATTACAGCGCTATCGGCAGCCATTAAAGTTCTATAGGTATCCTCACTGAAATCCTGATGACCCGGTGTATCGAGAATGTTAATACAAAAATCATTATAATTAAATTGAAGAACACTAGAGGTAACTGATATTCCTCTTTGTTTTTCTATTTCCATCCAGTCAGAAACAGCATGTTTATTTGATTTTCTAGATCTAATGGAGCCTGCTGAACGAATGGCACCACCATATAACAGGAATTTTTCCGTTAATGTAGTTTTTCCAGCATCGGGATGGGAAATAATAGCAAAGGTTCTTCTCCTTTTAACTTCGTCAATAAAGCTTGAATTTTTCACAGACATTTTAACCTTCCTTTATTTAAATTATTTATGATAAATAGCATTTAAAAGATATAACCTTTTTGAGGTTATACCTTTATTCATGAATTGTCAATGCTTATTTTTATTATATTATTTTATACTTAAATTAAATTATTTTTCAAAAATAATTTAATATATAAAGGTATATTTATTTCAAGTAAGATATAAGCAACATTAAATGTAATTAATAGAATTTTCATTATTCATCGTTACTATAAATATGTTAAAATATAGATGTTAAGTAAAAATTATAAAAGAAAAGTTTTTTTTGATTTAGTCTGAATTTATTACAATACTTTTGTAATGGAGGCCATCATGAAGCTAGGAAATAAAATGATACTGATGATATTATTATATTCGCTATTAGCTATAATTTCTTTGCACTTTCTTACTAGCAAGGTTATTATGGATAGTTATTATAAATTAGAAAGGGACAACCTATATTTAGAGAGGCAAAGAGTTCAAAGTGCTTTCCATGATGCTATTTTTAGACTTAGAGGATTGACAGCTGATTGGGCCTATTGGGATGATACCTATGAATTATTGTTAGGTAAGGATACATCAGACTATATTAACAGAAATATTGTGACTTCTACTTTTGAAGATACTAATACTAATTATTTAATAATATTTGATGAGCAAGGAGAAGTAATATTAGGTTATGAGTATGATGGAAAACAGAAGAACATAAAAGATGTATCCAAGGATATTATAGATGAAGTTAAAAAAATAAAGAATACTGATGGACTTATATTTGTATCAGGAAAAGTACTAGCAATATCTGCAAGACAGATTATGGATTCTGATAAAGTGATAAATTCAAATGGACAATTAGTTTTTGGTTATAATTTTGATGAAAAGATTATTGAAAATTTAAATGAAAAATTAAAAAATGATATCGAAGTTAACTATGATGCTTCTATAAATACTAAAATTAACACTAGTATTGAAACATATAAGGATAGTAGTATTGCAGCATTCCACATTCCCTATCTAAATGTGGATAAAGCAATGAAGATAAGATTAATTGTGCCAAATAAAATAATTAAAATTGGAAATGAAACAGAAAATAAGTTTTTCTGGTTTATTTTAGGGGTGTTCTGTTTTTTTATTGTTTTACTATACCTAAGTTTAAATCGTGTAATAGTTCGTAGACTATTTAAACTAAGAAAAGATACCCATACAATTACTATGAGTAAGGATTTGAGTAAAAGACTTTATATTAAAGGGAATGATGAAATAACACTTCTAAAAGATGATATTAATTCCATGCTTGCAAAAATCGAAAGCATGAATGAAGAAATTGCTGAGTATGCTACCTTTGATATGTTAACAGGGGTATTAAATCGTAGGGCAGGGTTAGATTTGCTTGAAAAATATGTGAATATTGCTAATGAAGAAGAGATTCCTTTAACTATAGCATATATAGATGTTAATAATTTGAAGGAAATTAACGATAATGATGGTCATCAAATGGGTGATAAGTTGCTTGTAGATGTGGCTAAAATTTTAAGTTCAAGTACAAATATAAATCATAAGATTTGTAGACTTGGTGGAGATGAATTTTTGATTATATTTCCTGGTACTGATTACAATTCTGTAGAAAAAATATTTAAGATAATACAAAATATAATTGATATGTTTAATAAAAATGGAAATAGACCGTACAAAATGGAAATTAGCAAAGGTATTGTACAGTATGAAAACTCTATGAATATTGAGCAATTTATTGATATAGCTGATAGACGCATGTATAAAAATAAAGAAATGATAAAAGCAAAAAAATTACAACTCTATAGTCAATAAGTTAACATCTCCTTGACCAAGATAATGAATTACTATAAACTTATTCTAAAAGTTCATCATACACAACATACTTAGAAGATATGTAATATTTAGAATAAAACTGGGTATTTAAACATTAGGGATAGAATTATAGTTTTGTACATAATTTAGATTTTTATATAAGTAAGTAACACTTATTAAGTAATATTAATAAAGACTAATCTTTTAAAGAAAGGAAGAGAAAATATGATTATTGAGTATAATAATATAAAGCCAACTCTAGATGAAAAAACCTTTATTGCAGATGGAGTTAAAGTGATTGGAGATGTTGCTATGAAGGAGTTTAGTAGCATTTGGTTCAACTCAGTTGCAAGGGGAGATGTCAATAGAATTGAAATCGGAAGATATACCAATATACAAGATAATAGCGTTATACATGTGGCCGATGACTGTCCAACCATAATTGGTGATTTTGTAACTATTGGACATAATGCAATTATACACGGAGCTACCATAGAAGACCACTGTTTAATTGGAATGGGTGCCACGGTATTAAATGGAGCTGTGATAGGAAAGGGCAGTATAATTGCAGCTGGAGCATTAGTTAAGGAGAATGATATAATTCCTCCCCATTCATTAGTTGTGGGAATCCCTGGCAAGGTTAAAAAATCGGTATCAAGTAGTCTTGATACTATACATGCCCAAGCCTTAAAATATAAAACATTATGGACAGTAGGATATAATATTATGCCAAATGCCGGTGGGGAAGTGTACAAAGGAGAAAAGATACTTTAATTTTGAAATTTATGTCTTTAAATAATTTAATTTAGAATGTAATATGTGAAACTAGATACTGTGATTATGTATCTAGTTTTTTAGTTTAAAGATTATTAATAATATTATCATTAAAGGAAAAAATAATAGGAGTATAAAAATATATATGCGTTTTACCATATATATTTATTCTAGTTGGGGAGGTATTTCGTGGATCTTTTATGGAAGTCAATAATATTAATTTTCACAGGGATAGTATTTTTAAGGATAACAGGCAGAAAGTCAATTTCACAGATGACGATTGGACAAACAGTTATTATGATTTCAATAGGGACCTTAATAGTTCAGCCCATTGCCGATAAGAGTATATGGAGAGCAATTTTGGCAGTAATTATTTTTGCTGTTTTCAATATTATTTTAGAATACCTAGAGCTTAAATTTAACCCTATAGAGAAGTTGATCACAGGACAGGCAAAGGAAGTAATAAAAAATGGGCAACTATTACCTCAAAACATGAAAAAGTTAAGAATCACCGTTGACCAACTTGAGATGAGGCTTAGACAACAGGGTATAAAAAACATATCCGATGTTAAAACTGCAACACTAGAGGCAAATGGACAGCTGGGATATGAACTAGGTGAAGACGCACAGCCCTTAACTGTAGGTCAATTTAAACAGATGATGGGTGGATTTATACAAAATGTTAATACACAACAATCTCAGAGTGGAAATTTATTTACTGAGATAACCGATGGTGGACATCAAAATGATATTTCTGACCAACTCCATTAAGAATTTATTTAAGATTCCTTGATAGATTATTAATACACTAATTTGTAAGGGATTCTTTTTTTCGACAGCTTTTTTGGAATTATAAGTATATAATGGGATAATAAAACTGAAAATGTAAGGAAATGGGGCATAAGAGTTATGATAGAAACCTTATTAGACAATATTTTTGAAATTCTTCTAATTGCAAATCTATTTTTTATGGGGATAGTTATTAATAAGATAAATAGAAATATGCTAGATAAAGATAATTCTGTGGTAACAAAAAATCAATTGATAGAATTATCAAAACTTAGTAGTGATGCTGTTTTTATTCATGTTAAAGATAAAGTGGTTTATGCTAATGATAATACCCTAAAGATTATAGGATTAAAAAACATGGATGAATTAATTGGAAGGTCAATATTTGATTTTGTTGATATAGATGAAAAAGAGTTAATCAAGGAAAGAATGAAGATATTGATTTTTAGAAGATTACCTGTAGCAGACAAAGAGCATAAGCTCATAGGTGATGATGGAAAAATACGATATGTAAAAATAACCGGTTGCCCTATACTATATAAAGGCTCTATTGCGATACTAGCCATAGCTAAGGATATTACCAATCAGAAAGAAACTGAAAAAAACCTTAAAATTAGTCAAGAAAAGTATTGGACTTTATTTAATAATTTAGAAGACTCAGTGGTTTTAATCGATGTTAACAATGAAGATAAACCCCTAAAACTTATTGAGGTTAATAAAAAGTTCTGTAAAGAGTCAGGATATACTAGAGAGGAATTACTTGATATGACCCTATGTGATATAAATCCTGAATTATTAAAGTATGATATGAATGAAAGTATATTAAGACTAAAAAAAGAGAAGACAGCCAAGGTTGAAGCAATAGCCCATAAAAAAGATGGTTCAACTTTTCCAGTTGAAGTAACCTCCCATCTATTTAATATGGATGGTCGAGATGTTATTTTATGCATAAATCATGACATGACAAGATATAAATTAGCTCAGGAAGCAATGGAGGAAAGTGAGAAAAGATATAGAACCCTAGTGGAAGACTGTCCTGATTCAATAATTGTTCATAAAAATGGAATTATATTATATGCAAATGAAAAAGGATGTAGACTTTTAGGGTTTAGAAGTTTAAAATATCTCATTGGACAACCCATATGGAACTTTATTCCTAATGATTATATTAGATTAACAAGATGGAGAATAAATGAGGTGCTAAAACTAAATAGTAAACCTATAATAGTTGAACAGAAAATAATAAATAAGGATAAAAAGCTTATTGATGTAGAGATTTCCACAAAGGTTATATTATATAATGGAGAAACTGTGCTATTTAATGTTGCAAAGGATATTACTGATCGTAAAAAAATTGAAGAAAATCTTAAACAAGCTTTAAAGCACAACAAAATACTTCTTCAAAAATCTATAGAGTACGATAAGCTTAAAACAGACTTTTTTTCAAATATATCCCATGAACTTAAGACACCATTAAATATAATTTTAGGATGTATACAATTAATAGGAAATTCTAAGATTGATATAGAAGAGTGTATGAACTGTAAAGACTATAATAACTTACAAAGGTATACTATGTTAATGAAACAAAACTGTTATAGATTGCTTAGACTCATAAACAATTTGATTGATATTACAAGGATAGATACAAATTATCTAAAGATAGATATTAAAAACCACAATATAATTAGCGTAATAGAAGATATAACTATGTCCGTTGCAGAATATATTAAAAGTAATGGAATAACCTTAATATTTGATACGGATATAGAGGAAAAAATAATAGCCTGCGATGCCGATAAAATTGAAAGAATTATGCTAAATCTATTATCAAATGCAGTTAAATTCACAGAAAAATATGGTAAAATATGGGTTGATGTATATGATAAGGTAGACAGTATTATAATATCAGTCAAGGATACAGGAATAGGAATTCCTCAAGATAAACTTAAAACCATTTTTGAAAGGTTTAGACAGGTAGATAGACTAATGACTAGAAAAAAAGAAGGAAGTGGTATAGGATTATCCCTAGTAGAGAGCCTTGTAAATGCTCACGGAGGAAAAATCACAGTTCGAAGTGAGTTAGGTAAAGGAACAGAATTTTTAATAGAACTACCGGCAAGATTCGTTGCTATCGATAATATTATTAAAGATGAGGTAGCAGTGACAAAGGAAGAAAAAGTAGAGAGAATAAATATTGAATTCTCAGATATATATTCCTAGAAACTATAAGCTTATAATGCTACAGCCCGAGCTGTAGCATTATAAGCTTATCTTAGTTATTTAAAAATTTCATGGAAATTTCCTTTTTTATGAAGGGCAACAATATCATCACATCCACCGATGAACTTATCTTCTACAAAAATTTGAGGGACTGTAGAACAATTTGTAACGGTTTCAAGCTCATCTAGCTTGTCCTGTTTATTTGTTATATCGATTTCAGTATATTCAATACCTTCGCCCTCTAAAAGTTTTTTGGCTCTTATACAAAATGGACATGTGGCAGTTGTATAAATAACAACCTCTTTATTCATAATAAATTATCAACTCCTATATCTTAATATAAATTATTTTACCCAATAAAACCACTATTAAAAACATATCTACCTATGATAATAATTACTATTAATACATATTTTAAAATGGTATTTAATAAGTAAAGATTTCACCTAAAATTATAAAATTTATCTAAGGAATATTATATTATAAAATCTTTTTATTTGCATCTTATGTTTTATAGATATTTCTATATTAAAGAAAATATTGTTTCAATGATTGATTAATTGTGTATTATAACAATAAGAGTAATCTTAATTGACTATTTATAGTAATATAGTATAATATATGGTTGATGAAAAAGGGATATGAAATATGGTATACTATAATAATAGAGACGTTTAAAAGCTTGAATAATATGGAGATGATATATATGAAACTATGTTCTAATTGTAATAAAAATATAGCAGTTATTTACACAACGAAATTTGAAGATGGAAAACCTCAGCTCAAGGGATTATGTATAGAATGTGCTAAAAAACAAGGAATGCCTATATTAGATGAGTTAATGAAGCAGACAGGTATGAATTCTGAGGATGTTAATAATCTTACTGAACAAATGAGCAGTATGTTTGAAAATATGGATATGGATGATTTAGAAAATAATAATAATATGTTCATGAACTTTTTAAATGAAGAAAATATAGGACAGGACAAGAAAGAAAATATAGAAGATATCAAGGCAGAAGAGAAAGAAAATCACTCAACTAAAGAACAATCTGGTCCATCCCAACTCAAAGAAAAGATTCTTGGTAAGAAAAGAAAACATTTAAATAAATATGGAATTAACCTCACGAAAAGAGCAGAAAACAATCAGGTTGATAGAATTATAGGAAGAAATAGAGAAATAGATAGAGTAGTACAAATATTAAATAGAAGAAATAAGAATAATCCAGTTCTTATTGGAGAACCTGGGGTTGGTAAAACTGCCATAGCTGAAGGTTTAGCTGTGAGAATAGCCCACAAGCAAGTGCCTGCAAAATTATTTAATGCAGAGATATATTTACTAGATTTGACCTCTATAGTAGCAGGTACCCAGTTTAGAGGTCAGTTTGAAGGTCGAATGAAAGCCATTATAGATGAAGCTTCCCAGGCAGGAAATGTAATACTCGTAATAGATGAGGTTCATAATATAATGGGTGCAGGAGAAGTCCATGGTGGAGTTATGAATGCTGCTAATATACTAAAGCCTGCATTAGCAAAGGGCGAGATACAGATAATAGGAGCAACTACTCTAGATGAATATAGAAAACATATTGAAAAAGATGCAGCCTTGGAAAGAAGATTTCAACCAGTTCTTGTAGATGAGCCTACTATTGAAGATAGTATTGAGATACTAAAGGGTATTAAAGATTATTATGAGAATTATCATAAAGTAAAGATATCAGATCAAGTGATAGAAGCTGCCGTAAGGCTTTCAGAAAGATATATCACTGATAGATATTTACCTGATAAAGCAATAGATGTAATTGATGAAGCGGGGTCTAGGGCTAATTTAAAAAATAAGGGACTTGTTGAACTAGAGTCGCTAAAGGAAGAACTAGAAGAAATCACCTTTAATAAAAATCTTGCAGCAGAAGAGAATGATTTTGAAAAGGCGGCAGATTATAAGGCTGCTGAATGTAGAGTAAAGGAAAAAATAAGTAAAATAGAAAAAGAATGTAGCAGTGTTGAAATAAACGTTGAAGATGTGGCATATGTCATAGAATCATGGACTAAGATACCCGTACAGAAGATAACTGAAGAAGAAGCTCATAGATTATTAAGTCTAGAAACAAGACTTCATAAAAGAATAGTTGGACAAAATGAAGCCGTTGAAAGTGTAGCTAAAAGTATTAGGCGTAATCGTTCAGGTTTTAGGAAAAAGAGAAAGCCATCCTCATTTATATTTGTTGGACCTACTGGTGTAGGTAAAACTGAGGTAGTTAGGGCATTGTCTGAGGAGCTTTTTGGAAGCGAGGATGCAATGATCAGAATAGATATGTCAGAGTATATGGAAAAGCATGCCATATCTAAACTAATAGGTGCTCCTCCAGGATATGTTGGTTATGATCAAGGTGGACAGCTTACAGAAAAGGTAAGAAGAAAGCCTTACTCTGTAATATTGTTAGATGAGATAGAGAAGGCCCATCCCGATGTATTTAATATGTTACTTCAGATCTTCGAGGATGGTAGATTGACCGATAGCCAAGGAAGAACGGTTTTCTTTGAGAACACAGTTATAATAATGACATCCAATGCGGGAACTAGTCTTAAGTCCAATGGTATAGGATTTGAAAAGCATGGATATGATGCCTTAGAAAATAGTGTTAAAGATGCATTGAAGGATATATTCAGACCAGA
>SWCA01008200.1_pt1 | contig 120188 bp, 113 predicted proteins | sample 4692961 | NCBI WGS metagenome assembly SWCA01 (sample SAMN10267275, study PRJNA491770) | bioreactor metagenome | isolation source: DHS bioreactor inoculated with | place: Japan: off Shimokita Peninsula | reverse complement strand
ATTTAAATAAAAACAAACAGAAAAAACTCATCTAAAATGAGTCTGTAAAACGAGTCAACAAATTAATCAATAAGTTTATGATAAATATCTAAAGGCACAAACTGCAACTTACCACAATGACTACAAACATCAACGGGAAAAGCAGCACCTTCAGTCTCCATAAAGTGAGCATAACCAGAAAAATTGACAGTAAGTTCAAATCCACAGTGCAGACATTTCATATCAACCATGATATCAAAATTAGGCATCGATATAAATGCATTAAATGAAGCGGCGGGGCCAGCAATGAATCCCTGCTTAACAGCTGATTTATATTCAGCATACAAATTCTTTTTTTGAACAAAAGACATATGCACAGATTTAGTTTTAAATAGTTTAGGCATCGCTAAATAACCTCTCTTTTCGGTGATTTGGTAGATATGAAGCATCAAGATTTAAAACCATAGTAGAACCACACTGACATTTAAAGATGTCATAGTGATAAGTCTTAAGCAACAAAGTTCGAAAGTGAAGTTGATGTTTAAGATAAGTCAAAGATTTAGGGTTAACTAACTTTAACTCAGAGGCAATTTTTCGTTTTGTCCGATTTGAATAAAAACCGTAATAACGAATCAGATGAAATCCTTTATCAGGGATGTGTTTAATGAGACGTGCAATAAATTTAAAGACATGATCAGTGATGATTTGAGTACCTCGTTTATGATGTTTATCTGAAATTTGATCATCTTCATGAGGATCAAAATGCCAAGTGACTTGGTGATTGATATCATCGAAGTCATCAATTCTAGATTCAGAGATGGCTGGATGAGAAGCATATCTGGCGATGTATTTAGCAATCTTTTTGGCTGTAGACAAGCTAGATTTTCTCTTTAATTGAGGCCCGTAAGTGTAAAAGCCTTTTTTTATACTTATGAATGAGATAACTTCTTAAGCGATTAAACTCATTATAGATAGAATTTGTCGCATGGGTTTTCAAATAGGCTGAGATGTTACTTAAGAGTCTATATTGCCAAAACATACGCAGTCTCTCAAAAGGAAAGAAAGACATGTTGGATAGATGACCATGAGCATCAATAAAGCGTTCAGCAACTAAAGCATGGATATGAGGATTGGTCTTCATATCTCTGCCATAGGTGTGAAGAAAACAAATGATGCCAAGTCTTCTATCTAATTGGTGGTCAGCCTTCGTTTTCTTAACAGCTTTATGAAGAACTTCATTTACAGTTTGAAATAAGATATCAAATAAGTCTCTATAAAGCCAAAAGAATTTACGCATCTCTTTAGCAACTGAAAAGACAAAATGTCTATGAGGGCACTTAAGTAATTTGGATTCAATCGCAAGTGTTCGAGCTTCTCGATATCTTTGATTACAAGAAGGACAAAACCTTGAATGACAAGAAAGACCTTGGATATGAAAGTTATCACAAGTTGGGCATTCATAGAAGAAGTAGCCATATTTGAAATCACGACAATGTATCATTTTTTCAACATTTTCGATAATTGAGGGACGTAGTTTATCTTCAAAATGAAGTTTAAATGAATCCCAATAGGTAGCAAATATAGATTGAATGGAAATGGAGTTATCTCTATATACTTTTAAATTAGATAGTTTAACAAGCTCATTGTTAAAGACATGTTCACCATGTTTAAGAGCAAGTTCTAATTGATCTTTAAATTTATACTTAATCACTATAGGTTCCATAAATCTATTATACAATGTGACTTTAAAAAGAAAAAGGCGATTTTTATCGCCCCTAGTGAATTTATTCACTTTTGTTCTGAAATTTAACATTTTTCATGTTAAAATATAATGATTGGATGGAGGCACACCATGACGAAAGAACAGAAAAAACAGCACTTAATTCTAAACGATCCTAACATTTATAAAGGATTACTTATACTATCAATACCTTTGATGCTTAATAATCTTATCAAGACACTTCATGATGTTGTTGATATGTTTTTTGTTAGTGAAATACCGGGTTATTCTACAGAAGCAATTAATTCTATATCTTTAACGTTTCCTGTGTTTTTCACATATATATCTTTAGGCATTGGACTTAGTTCTGCAGGGACAGCTCTTATTAGTCAACAAGTAGGCTCTAAACAAATGTTTCAAGCAAGAAAATATGCTAGTAATTTATTTGTGATCGCTTTAATTTTAGGACTTTTACTTAATGTAGGCGCTTATTTTTTTGCAGAACCTGTGATGAGACTTATGGGAACTGAAGGATTTGTTTTAGAAAACAGTACAAAGTATTTAAGAATTAGAGCTTTTGAACTTCCATTTTTATTTATTCTGTTTGCTTTTACTGCGATTCGTCAATCATCAGGAGATACAGTTACACCAGTGATATATGGTGTGATTACTGTTGTGATTAATATCATTTTATCACCACTTTTAATTACTGTTGCAGGACTTGGAGTTAGTGGCGCAGCATATGCAACATTAATTGCTCAAGTTGTTATTATACCTTTTATTATTTATCAGTTGTTTAACAGTAAAACTGGTGTAACGATTCAAAAAGAACATCTCATTTTAGATCCTGACGTAGCTGGCAAAATTATTAGATATTCCATACCAGCAGCTTTAGGGCAATCTATTACAGCAATAGGTTTTATCATCATGAATACATTGATTGTTACATATGGAGATCCAACTGTTGCTGCATTTAGTGTTGGTAATAGAATTAATAGTATTATCTTACATCCGGTTATGGCGATTGGCGGTGTGCTAGCTGCTTATTTAGGACAAAACATCGGAAATGAAAATCCGGAACGTGCAAGGCTAGCATTTAGAAAAGCGATGGTCTTATCTGCTGGACTTATGGGATTAGGATCATTTATCGTGATTTGGTTTAGAGCACCTTTATTAGGTATATTTATCAAAGACGATCCCGTTGCTTTAGCTTTAGGGGTTGAATATATGTTTTATTTATTGATTGGTTTACCACTCATGGGTATCTTTCAAACCTTTATGGGAACCTTTAATGGAACTGGTAATACAAAATTCACTTTCGTTTTTTCAATTACTAGATTGTGGATTTTAAGAATACCAATCATTCTAATGTTTAAGTATTTAACAGATGTTGGCAGTAGTGGGATTTGGTATGCAATGTTGATTAGTAATTTCGTCATTATTTTACCGGGTATTTATTTTTATTTAAGAATTGATTTCAAACCTAAAATAGAAATTGAAAGAAAACGTAATAAACTAGAAAAAATTCAAGAAAATGTATAAGTCTTTAAGATAAATCTTAAAGGCTTTTCTTTTTTTTAGTAATCTCATGATATAATTATATAAAAGAGGAAAGGGCTTTCATTATGTATAAAATCATTTACAAAAAATCATTAACACCTACAATTACATTGATGAAGGTACTTGCGCCTGATGTCACTAGACATGCAAAAGCTGGTCAATTTATCATTTTAAGAGTTGATGAAAAGGGAGAAAGAATCCCCCTTACGATAGCTGATATTGATCATGCTTTAAAGAGTGTAACCATTATATTTCAAGTTGTTGGTAAAACAACTTATCTTTTAAATATGCTAAGTGAAGGCGATGATATATTAGATTTTGTTGGACCTTTAGGAAAACCTACAGAAATTGAAAATCTAAAAAAAGTTTTGGTTATTGGTGGCGGTGTCGGCTCAGCAATCGCATATCCTTTATGTAAAGCACTATTCGAGCAAAATACTCAAGTAGAATTAATTTTAGGATTCAAATCCAAAGATCAAATCATTTTAAAAGAAGCCTTTGAAACAGTTACAAATCATCAATATATGACGACAGATGATGGCAGTTATGGTGAAAAAGGATTTGTGACAGATCAGTTGAATAAGATATTAAAAAAAGATCAATCATATGATCATGTTTTTGCAATCGGACCAATTCCTATGATGAAAGCTGTAAGTGATATGACTAAAAATTATCAAATACCAACAACAGTCAGTTTAAATCCAATCATGATTGATGGAACAGGCATGTGTGGAGGATGTAGGGTTAAAGTTGGAGATGGCATAAAGTTTGCCTGTGTTGATGGTCCTGATTTTGATGGTCATCAAGTCGATTATGATGCCTTATTAAAAAGAAACATGGCTTACCGATTAAAAGAGCAAAAAGACTTCGAAGATGTACTTAAAAGAGGTGAAGCATGAAGAACCTTTCATTAGAGAAAACAAAAATGCCTTTATTAGATAGCGAAAAAAGGCAGAATACGTTTTGTGAAGTCGCATTAGGATACAATTTAGAAGATGCTGTTTTGGAAGCAAATCGATGTCTGGAATGTAAACATAAACCATGCGTAGATGCATGTCCTGTTCATATCGATATTCCAAGTTTTATTCATGAAATCAAAGAAGAAAATCTTGAAAAAGCTTATCAAATCATTCTAAATGAATCGATGTTACCTGCGGTTTGTGGTAGAGTGTGTCCCCAAGAAAACCAATGTGAAAAAGTATGTGTCAGAGGTATCAAAGGTGAAAGTGTAGCCATTGGACGTTTAGAAAGATTTGCTGCAGATTATCATTATGAACATAGCGAATTAGGTTGTGGTTTTGAAATCAATAGAAATCATAAGAAAGTTGCAATTGTAGGTAGTGGACCTGCAGGATTATCTTGTGCATGTCAACTTTTAAAATTAGGATATGATATCACTATATTTGAAGCACTACATATGCCTGGTGGTGTTTTAGTTTATGGTATTCCAGAGTTTAGATTACCAAAAGCAATTGTAGAAAAAGAAATTCAGCAATTGATGATACATGGTGTTAAGTTAAAAACGAATACAGTCATCGGTAAAACTTTATATCTAGAAGATTTGTTTGCTGATGGATATAAAGCCATATTTATTGGAACAGGAGCAGGATTACCTCAGTTTTTAAATCTCCCAGGAGAAACTCTCAATGGTGTTTATTCTGCTAATGAATTTTTAACAAGAGTCAACTTAATGAAGGCATATGATTTAACATATGATACACCGATTTACAAAGGACAAATCGTCTCTGTTGTTGGTGGAGGTAATGTTGCAATGGATGCAGCCAGAGCTGCACTAAGATTAGGAGCTAAAGAAGTTCACATCATCTATAGAAGATCAATGGAGGAACTTCCAGCAAGAAAAGAAGAAATTGAACATGCCAAGGAAGAGAACATTGTTTTTGATATATTGACAAATCCAGTTGAAATATTAGGAAATGAAACTGGCTTTGTAAGATCTGTGAAATGTATGAAAATGGAATTAGGACAACCTGATCAATCAGGAAGAAGACGACCTATACCTATTGAAGATTCGTTATTTGAGATGAAGACTGATGTTGTCATTATTGCTGTTGGCACGACACCAAATCCACTAATATCTCAAACTTCTTCAGATTTAAAAACCAATGAGAAAGGGTGTATTATCACAAAAGATGATTCAGGCTTAACGACTAAAGCACATGTTTATGCAGGTGGAGATACAGTCACAGGGGCTGCAACAGTCATTGAAGCGATGGGTGCTGGAAAAAAATCGGCTTTAGCCATACATAAACTATTATCTTAATGAAAAAAGGGAGACTTTATGAGAATTAAAACACATCCGATTTTAAGTTTTGAACAAAAAGAAGAAATTGTATTTACTTTTGAAGGTAAAGAAGTTATTGGACAAAAAGGAGATACAATTGCATCTGCACTGGTTAATTTAGGTGTTGATGTATTTAGTTATAGTATTAAATTAAAGCGACCAAGAGGTTTTTATTGTGCGATTGGTAATTGTGCTTCGTGTAAAATGATAGTTAACGGAAAGCCAAATGTTAAAACTTGTATCACTAAGTTGGAACCACATATGGATGTTAAGATCCAACATGATAAGGGGGTCTACAAATGATTGAAAAAGACGTGCTCATCATTGGTGGCGGACCATCAGGATTATGTGCAGCATCCATGCTCATTGAAAGTGGACTTAAGGTGATGATTGTTGATAGAGGATTATCATTAGGTGGTCAACTTGTTAAGCAAACACATAAATTTTTTGGATCTAAAGAGCAATATGCAAAAACTAGAGGTTTTGATATTGCTAAGATCTTAATTGATCAAGTAAAGGACCATGGAAACTTAGAAGTCTTACAAGAAGCTACTGTTTTAGGTTTATATAAAGACAAAGTAGCAACTATTTCTTACCAAAATGAATATTTAAAAATCAAAGCAAAAACAATCATTGTTGCAACTGGCGCTAGTGAAAAGTTTTTGGCTTTTGAAAATAATGATCTACCAGGGATTTATGGTGCAGGAGCTGTCCAAACTTTAATGAATCAGTTTGGCGTAAAACCTGCAGATGAAATCATTATGATTGGATCAGGTAATATTGGCCTTATTGTAAGTTATCAACTATTACAAGCAGGTATCAAAGTTAAAGCTGTGATTGAGGCTTCATCAAAGATTGGTGGCTATAAGGTTCACGCATCTAAGCTAAGAAGGCTAGGAGTCCCAATTTACACCAATAAAACCATTAAAAAGGCGATTGGAACAACAAGAGTAGAAGCAGCTGAAATTGTATCGTTAGATGAGAAATTTAATGAAATTGAAGGAACATCAGAGATTATAAAGATTGATGGCATATGTATTTCTGTAGGTCTAGCACCGAGTTATCAACTGCTTGATATGGTGGATGCTAAATTAGGTTATATTCCTGAACTTGGTGGCACTGTTGCTTTAGTTGATGAAAAACATATGACAACAGTTGATGGCATATTTTCTTGTGGTGATTCTATCGGTATAGAAGAAGCATCATCAGCGATGATGGAAGGTTATCTCACAGGTTTATATGTTTCAAAATATTTGAATCAAGATCATTCGAAATATGTTGAACTTGTAAGAAAATACGAAGAATCTTTAGCACTTCTAAGAGGTGGTCCTTTTGGAAGTAAAACTAGAAAAGGATTAAAAGATATGAAGGAGATGATGGCAGATGTTAGATAAAACAGGTGTTGCTACAAAAGATTTAGTCTTATCAAGATTTTTTGATGAAAAAATACTTGCAAGACCTAAAGCGATTTTAGAATGTTATGAAGATATTCCTTGTAATCCTTGTTCAACAAGTTGTCCTTTTGATGCCATTCATATCGGAGAAGATATCAATAAACAACCAAAATTAGATCCTGAAAAATGTACAGGATGTGGCATTTGTGTTACTGCTTGTCCAGGACTTGCAATCATCGTTGCACAGATTAAGTTCAATCAAGCTGTTTTTAAAATTCCTTATGAGTTTAACCCTAAACCAAATGTTGGTGATAAAGTTGATGGAATTAATCGTAGTGGAGATAAGATTTGTGATGCAGAGATTATCAAAGTAACTACAAATAAGAAAAATGATAAAACAGCACTTATAGAAGTTTCAGTACCAATAGAATATCTACATGAATTTGTAACAGTGAGGATTTAATATGGATAAAAAGAAAATCATCATGTGTCGTTGCGAAGATGTTACCTTGGCAGACATCCATAAAAAATTAGATGAAGGATATGAAACATTTGAAGATTTAAAGAGACTTCTTAGAGTTGGTATGGGGCCTTGTCAAGCCAATACCTGTGGACATATCATCCAAAGAGAAATCGCAAGTTATTTAAAGAAAAAACCACAAAATATTAAACCCCATAAATCAAGACCTATGGTTCAAGGTATCTCTTTAGAAAGTATTGCTAAGGAGGCCAAGAAATGAAAAAACATGCAATTATCATTGGTGCTGGCATTAGTGGAGTTAGTATTGCATATCATTTAGCGATTAAAGGTGTAAAAGATATTTTAGTCATCGATCAAGGATATTTTACCAATGGCGCTACCGGTCGATGTGGTGCAGGTATTAGACAACAGTGGGCGACAGAAATGAATGCGATTATGGCTAAAAAGAGTATGGAATTCTTTGAGAAAGCTGAAGAAATATTGGAGTACGATGGTTCAGTTGAACTCAAACAAGAAGGATATTTGATTTTAGCAACTACTCCTGATGAAGTAAAACAGTTTGAAAAAAATGTAAGCATGCAAAATAAGCTTGGCATACCTTCAAAAGTAGTTTCTAAACAAGAAGCTTTAAAGATTGTCCCACATTTAAATGAGGATGCATTTATCAGTGCAACATTTTGTCCAACAGATGGTCATTTAAATCCATTTAAAACGACAGAAGCTTTTTATAAAGCAGCATTAAAACTAGGTGTTGAGTTTCACTTTTATGAAGAGGTTACGGGCTTAAAGCTTAAAGATGATCGTGTATCTCATGTCATCACTAATAAAGATACTTATGAGACAGATCTTTTAATCAATGCTGCTGGTGGGTATGCGAAAGAGATTGGCGAAATGGCTGGTATAGATATACCTGTTTATTCAGAGAATCATGAGATACTTGCTACAGAACCTGTTGAAAAAATTCAAGGACCGATGGTGATGTCATTTTCGAAAAACATTTACTGCCAACAAGTCCCACACGGAGCATTTTTAATGGGAAGATCAAATCCAGACCAAGAACCTGGTCATGATATCTCAAGTTCTTGGCAGTTTTTAGATGAAATGAGTAAAACCGTTTGCGATATGATGCCACTTGTTGGTAAACTAAATGTAGTAAGACAATGGGGTGGATCTTATAATATGTCGCCAGATCACCAACCAATTATCTCAAAAGCAAGTGAAGTCTCAAACTTTTACATGGCTTGTGGATTTTCTGGTCATGGCTTTATGTTAGCTCCAATGACAGGGCTTTTAATGTCAGAGCTTATTTTAGGATTGGAACCAACCGTCGATCTTAAATTTTTATCGATTGAAAGATTTAAAGATCAAGAGATTCATATAGAAAAATCAGTTGTATAAGAAAAGGAGAGAGAAATATGGCAATTTATAGCTACAAAACAGAACCACTTACAGATTTTACAAAAGAAGAGCATGTAAAGAAGTATGAAGAAGGATTAAGAACGGTTTACACTTATTTAGGTCAAACCTATGACTTAGTCATTGATGGCAAGCGTGTAAAGACAGACAAAAAGATGGATTCTTTAAATCCAGCAAACTTTAAAGAAGTTGTTGGGACCATCCATCAAGCATCCATCAAAGAAGCTGATGAAGCAATGAAAGTTGCTTTAAAAACGTTTGAAACTTGGAAACTTGTTGATCCTAAAGTTAGAGCAGATGTTTTATTTAAAGCTGCTGGGATCATTCGAAAAAGAAAGTTTGAGTTTGCTGCTTTAATGACTAAAGAAGCAGGTAAACCATGGCCAGAAGCTGATGCAGATGTTGCAGAAGCGATTGACTTCCTTGAATATTATGGTCGTCAAATGTTAACGTTAACTAAAATTGATGATGTTGTATTAAGTCGAAGAAACATTGAAAGAAACGAGTATCGTTACATACCTCTAGGTGTTGGTATCGTTATTCCACCTTGGAACTTTCCGCTTGCTATTTTAGTTGGTATGACAAGTGCTGCAGTGGTTTCTGGTAATACTGTGATCTTAAAACCTGCCTCTACGACTCAAGTCATTGCTTATAAGTTTGTAGAAGTATTAGAAGAAGCGGGACTTCCAGCAGGTGTTGTCAATTTCTTGCCGGGTAAAGGTAGTGAAATTGGTGAGTATTTAGTTAATCATCCAAAAACAAGATTTGTTTCATTTACTGGTAGTAGAGATGTTGGTATTGGTATATATGAAAAAGCTGCAAAAGTTCATCCAGGACAAATATGGCTAAAAAGAGTTATTGCTGAAATGGGTGGTAAAGATGCAATTATTGTTGATAGTGAAGCTGATATAGAACTTGCTGCAGAATCCATTGTAAAAGCAGCATTTGGTTTTAGTGGACAAAAATGTAGTGCATGCTCAAGAGCTATTATTGTTGAAGATGTATACGATCAAGTGGTTGACCGTGTGAAACGTCTAACGCATCAACTAAAAGTAGGTAATCCAGAAAAGCTAGAAAACTTTATGGGACCAGTTAATGATCATTTAGCATTTAAAAAGATTACAAGTTATTTTGAAGTGGGCGAAAAAGAAGGAAAATTACTTGTTGGTGGTACAGCAAGTGATGAAAAAGGATATTTCATTGACCCAACCATTTATTATGATGTTAAACCAGATTCAAGACTCATGCAAGAAGAAATCTTTGGTCCAATCTTAGCAATGTGTAAGGTCAAAGATTTTGATCAAGCATTAGATGTTGCAAACAACACTGAATACGGACTTACAGGTGCAGTGATTTCAAATAATCGCATGAATTTAGAAAAAGCTAGAAATCATTTCCATGTTGGAAATTTATATTTCAATAGAAAATGTACAGGAGCCATCGTAGGATATCAACCATTTGGAGGATTTAATATGAGTGGAACTGATTCAAAAGCTGGTGGTCCAGACTATTTGATCCTACATATGCAAGGTAAGACGATTTCTGAAGCTTTATAAATACAAGTGTATAAACATTTTAAAGAAGGCTTTACATAGGCCTTCTTTTTTTTGAGATTTTTATCGTCGCATAAGGCATATTTAAATTTCAATGCTTTTATCATTTTTTTTAATGTTATAATAGACTTAAACGAGTTAAAGTGGTGATAAATCCATGGATCAAGAAATAAAAAATTATACAGAAGATGTTTATAAAGAGACACAAAAAATCATTGATTTATTTGGACCAAGATTAGCAGGATCAAAAAGTGCTTTAGATGCTGGTGATTATATCTATGATTCAATCAATGAGTTTGCAGATGATGCTTTTAAAGAAGAGTTTTATGTCTATCAAGGTGCATTTCTTGGTTGGATAAGAATTTTGGTTTTTAATTATCTATGTGCACTTGTTTTTTTGTGGCTTGATTACGCATGGATATCATTTGTTTTGCTCATTTTGAGTGTGATTGTATTAGTTTTACAGTTCTTTTTATATCTACCTTTATTAGATAAGTTTTATCCAAAGAAAAAAGGGAAGAATGTATATGGCAAAATCGAGCCTAAAAATGAAGTTAAGCAGCAGATTATAATCAGTGGACATCATGATAGTGCTAGAATCTTTAACTTCTTTATTAGACAACCAAAACTCTATAATTTAAGGACTACAGGATCTATCGCATTAGTCATCATTTTATCGCTTGTATCCATGATCAGCTTTCTTACACCTTGGTTAGATGAATTATCTTTATATGTGAATATCACTTTTAGTATCACCTTTTTACTTGTTGGTCAAATGTGGTTTTTTGCAAGTAAAAAAGGGACACCTGGAGCAGGAGATAATTTAGTTGCTTCAATGATTGCTCTTGAGATTGGGAAGCATTTTAAACTTAAGGAATCTTTAAAACACACAAGAATCATTGTTTTAAGTTTTGATGCAGAAGAAGAGGGTTTAAGAGGTGCAAGAGCATATGTGAAAGCACATGAAAAAGAACTCAAAGAGATACCTACATATTTATTAAACGCTGATTGTCTCTATGATGAGAACGAAATGTTCTTTTTGACCAGTGATTTGAATAACTTTGTGAAGTTTGATGATGGTTTTACTGATGAATTATTAGATGTTTCAGAACTTGAAGGCATTTTTACTTTCAAACAACCTCTAGCGTTTCTAACTGGGGGAACAGATGCAGCAGAATTTGCAAAAAAGGGGATTGCCTCAACAACCTTAATTGGGATGCCTTGGTCCAACAGCAATCGTAATCAAAGTTATCATACGCCTAATGACACTCTAGAACATGTTCATTTTGAAGTCGTATATAATACAATGAAATTATTCATGGCTTATATTAAATATAAAGACAATAAAGTAGGTGCAAACGTTGAAGGAAGTTAAAAAAAGTTCAAAAAAGGTATATGAATGTTCTTTTATGAGTCTTTATGAAGATGATGTTATGTTGCCATCAGGCAGAACATCAGAAAGAATATATTTAAAACATCCTGGTGGAGCTGCAATGTTAGCTACAACACAGGATGACAAGATTATTTTAATCAAACAGTTCAGATATCCACTAGATGAAATCATATATGAAATACCTGCAGGTAAAATGGACGTTGATGAAGAGTCGTTCATGGCATGTGCGATTCGGGAACTCGAAGAAGAAACAACCTATCGATCAGATCATATTTCATTTTTATATGAACTATATCCATGTGTAGGATACAGCGATGAAAAAATTCAAATCTTTAGAGCTAAACATGCGTATAAAGTTGAAGATCCCCTTGCTAAAGACTTAGATGAAAACATTGATGTCTATCTGTTTACCAAAGACCAAACAAGAGATTTAATGCTCAAAAATGAGATCAAAGATGGTAAAACATTGATCGCAATTCAATATTGGTTAAACGAAAAATGATTGTATATAAAAACATTCATTTTTTCTTTGGCAGGGGTTTAAAAATAGCCAAAAAAAGCGTATAATAAAACTATGAAAGCGTTTTTATAACAAAGTACATAAGGAGAACTATTAAAGATGCAAATGACCGCTGTGATTAAAGAAAAAAGAGATAAGGGATGCAAACTAACGACCCGTGAAATCCCAAATCAGTTAGGTCCAAAAGATGTCTTAATTAAGGTGCTTGCGACATCGATTTGTGGTACAGATGTTCACATTTACAAATGGGATAAATGGAGTCAAGGAAGGGTTCAACCACCAAATATTATGGGACATGAATTTGCTGGTGAAGTCATTAAAATCGGTAAAGATGTATCTAAAGTGAAAATTGGTGATATCGTTTCGTCTGAAACGCATTTAGTTTGTGGTACGTGTGAATTTTGTCAAAGAGGGGAATATCACATTTGTGAGAATACAAAGATCATTGGTGTCGATACTGATGGTTGTTTTGCTGAATATATTAAAATGCCAGAGTTTAACTTAATTGTTAATAATCGAGATGTCGATCCAAAATACTTATCGATTCAAGAACCTTTAGGTAATGCAGTACATACCATGCTTCATTTTGATATTGTAGATAAAGATGTTGCAGTCGTTGGATGTGGTCCTATTGGTCTTATGGGAGTTAATATTGCTAAAGCAATGAAATCGAGAAAAATCATTGCGATAGAAGTTAACCCATATCGTATAGAATTAGCAAAAAAACTAGGAGCTGATGTTGTCATTAATCCTAAAGAAGAAGACGTCATCAAAAGAGTTTTGGAAGAAACAAACGGTAAAGGTGTAGATGTAGTTACAGAGTTTTCTGGAAATAAATCTGCCATTGAGGCTGCTTTTAAATATGTGAAAGCAGGCGGAAAAATGTCTATGCTGGGTATCACCGAAGATGAGATTACATTTGACTTATCCAATGATTTTGTCTTCAAAGGTATTACCATGTATGGTGTTGTTGGAAGACTTTTATTTGATACATGGGATAAAGTGAGTTATTTAATCAACAATCAAATGTTAGATTTAGAAGATATTGTAACACATACACTTCCACTAGAAGATGTTGAAAAAGGCATGGAGATTATGATGTCTGGACATAGTGGAAAAGTTGTATTGATACCAAAACATAAGGAGTGAGATTAGTGTCATTTTTAACAAGTAGAATTGAAGAATTAAAAAAAGATGGTGTATATCGTAAGTTACCAGTAAACGAAGGACCTTGTGATGCAGAAATCATACTGAATGGTAAAAAAGTCATCAATTTATCATCAAACAATTACCTAGGATTCGCGAATCACCCAAGATTAAAAAAAGCAGCAATCAAAGCGATCGAAACATATGGTGTTGGTTCAGGTGCTGTAAGAACTATCGTTGGGAATATGGACATTCATGAAAAATTAGATGAAACGATTGCTGCATTCAAAAAGGAAGAAGCAGCACTCGTTTTTCAATCTGGATTTAATGTGAATGCTGGCGTTATCCAAGCGATTACAACAGACAAAGATTTAATCATATCAGATCAACTCAATCACGCATCTATCATTGACGGTACTAAGTTATCAAAAGCTAGTCGTGCTGTCTTTAAACATAGTGATATAAAAGATTTAGAACGTATTTTAAAAGAAAGCCAAGGAAAATATGAGCAAATGCTTATTATTACTGATGGCGTGTTTTCAATGGATGGAGATATTGCAAAACTACCAGATATTGTTAAACTGGCTAAAACATATGGGGCACTCACTTATGTAGATGATGCACATGGTTCTGGTGTTTTAGGTGAAAGAGGTAGAGGTACTGTTGATCACTTCCATCTACACGGCCAAGTTGATTTTATTGTTGGTACATTATCTAAAGCCATTGGTGTTGTGGGAGGTTATGTAGCAGGTTCTATGGAAATGAGAGATTGGTTGCTTCATCGAGGTCGACCATTGTTATTTTCGACTGCAATGATGCCGGGAGCTGCAGCAGCAATCATCGAAGCATTTCATATGTTAGAGACATCAAGTGAATATACGGATAAATTATGGGATAATGCTAGATATTTTAAAGACAAATTATCAAAATTAGGCTTTGATATCGGTCATAGTGAAACACCAATTACTCCAGTGATGATAGGAAAAGAAGCGCTAACTATGGAGTTTTCGAAGCAATTGCTTTATAATGGAGTATATGTTTCAGGTATTGTTTTTCCAACTGTTCCGAAGAATACTGGAAGAATTAGATGCATGGTTTCAGCACTTCATACAAAAGATCAACTTGATCGTGCAATTGAAATCATGGAATCTACAGCTAAGAAACTAAATATTTTGTAAGAAATGAGGATCTTTCTATGCTTGAGCAACTAAAAAAATATTTTGATCACTTCCATGAGGCTGTATATATTGTTGATACACATAGGAAGATTTTATATTATAACCCTGTAGCTGAAACGATATCAGGTTTTTCCAAAGAGGAAATGGTTGGATCACATTGTTGGGATAATAAACTCAATCACATCGATGAAAGTGGTAAAAAATTGTGTTTAGATGGATGTCCGTTACAAAAATCAATCAAAGAAAACATCATCACTGATAATTATGTTTATCTTCAACATAAAGATGGATATCGAAAACTCGTTCATGTTAGAGCAATTCCTTTAGAAATTGAAGGCAAGATTATGGGTGCCATTGAGGTATTTACTGATGAGACATCAAAATCATTACTATTTGAAGAAGAAAAAATCACACAACTTATTAAGTATATTGATCCACTCACTGGATTACTAAACCGTCTTTTTATGAAAACAAAGCTCAACACTCTTTTAAAAGATAAAAATCTACAAGAATGGGGTTTATGTTTTATTGACTTAGATAACTTTAAAAGAACAAATGATTTATATGGACATATAGTAGGTGATAAGATATTAGAAGCTGTATCTAATACCATCTTAAACGCATTAGATCAAAATGATTTAGCATTTAGATACGGTGGAGATGAACTTTTAGTGATGTATCATAAAGCAGATGAAACAACTTTAAAAGCAAGAGCTAAAAACCTACAGATTTTAATTGATGCAACCACACTTAGAGATATCGATGATCCATTGATGACTAAAACATCAATGGGACTGACCATCATGAAAGAAAACACGAAACTTAAAGATGCAATTCATGTCGCTGATCAAGCGATGTACATTGCTAAAAAACAAGGAAAAAATGGCATTCAATATTTGGATTTAGAACAATATTTAACTAAGGATAAATTATGAGTGAAATTAAATATTTCGACATTGAAAAAAAGCCAGTTAAAGAAAAGATATACTTAACACCTTTAGCATGGCTTTTATCTTTACCAACCATATGGTTTAGAAGATTAAAAGTGAATAAAGTAGGCATTAAGGGATTAAAACCACCTTATATTTTACTTTGCACACACCATGCTTTTATCGATTTTAAAGTCACTACAAGGGCAATTTTTCCAAGAAGAGCTAATTATGTGATTGCAATTGATGGCTTTATTAAAAGAGAAAAATTGCTGCGCAATGTCGGTGGTATCATGAAAAGAAAGTTCACCAATGATACAGTCTTATTTAGACATATTAAATATGCTCTAGATAAGCTTAATTATATTGTAGCCATATACCCTGAAGCAAGATATTCTTTAATTGGTACAACCGCAATTCTTCCTGAGTCTTTAGGTAAAATGGTTAAAGCTTTAAAAAAACCTGTCGTTGTTCTAAATATGCACGGTAACTATTTAACACAGCCTGTTTGGAATTTGCATATGAGATATGTACCTTTAAAAGCAGATATGACAAAAATTTTGGATATTGAGCAAATCAATGCCTTATCAGTTGAGGCTATTAATGATAAAATAAAGACCGCTTTTGAGTATGATGAGTATCAATGGCAGTTTGACAATAAAGTAAAGATAGGCTACAAGCATAGAGCAAAACAAATGCATAAAGTTCTTTATCAATGTCCTTCTTGTAAAACTGAACATGAGATGGATTCAAATTTCAATAAGATATGGTGCAATCATTGTGGCAAAACTTATGAAATGGATGTTTATGGTAAGCTTAAAGCAACCAAAGGTATCACAGAGTTTTCTCATGCGCCAGATTGGTATGAATGGGAAAGAGAAAATGTTAGAAAAGAAGTTGTATCAGGGCATTATCATTTTGAAGATGAAGTCAATGTAGAATCACTTCCAAATAGTAAAGGATATATACCCATTGGACAAGGAACACTTATTCATAATCTAAAAGGATTTCTTTTAAAAGTTGATCATGATACATATCCCATCGATCTGAAGAAAGAACCGTTATCCATGTACGGATGTCATATTGAATATGATTACATGAAAAAAGGCGATTGTATCGATCTATCAACAATCCATGATACGTATTATATTTATCCAATCCATAAAAAAGATGTTGTAACTAAAATCAGTTTAGCAACAGAAGAAATATATAAATTAGAAAAAGAGAAGTTTAAACATGCAAATAAAGTGTGAACACATGAAAGACATGACAACTTGTGTAACTGATAACAAGCAAGAAGTGAGATATATGTTATCAAATGAAGTTGCAGAAGTTGATCAAAAAGAAATTGATATCATCGAAAAATACATACTCAAACCATCTGCTCATAGAAAAAAGGTCATTTGTCCAATTTTTTATACATGTGGTGGGTGTGATTTTTTACATACTACTTATGATTACCAAGTTCATCTTAAAGAAAAATACGTTGAAAATCTCTACAAGGATGAAGGTTTGTTTCATAAAGTTCATCCAATCATATCAAGTGATGTTCCACTACATTACAGACATAAAACAGTGCTTTCAGCAACCCCCAAAAAAGGTAAATTAAGATTAGGCTTGTATCAAGAAAAATCCAAAATGATTACACCTTTTTTAGGATGTTTTATCCATGATAAAAAAGCAAATGAAGTGTTTAGAACGATTGAGCAATTACTCAATCAATTTAAGATAGCAGCATATGATATTGATAAGAAACAAGGAATCATCAAGCATGTGATGATTAGAAAATCTCATCAAAGAGGAGATATGATGGTTGTTTTCGCCACTCAGGGCAATCTTTTTCCAAATGCTAAGAAGATATCACAAATACTTGTTAAAAAGCATCCTGAGGTAAAAACAACTGTTCAAAACGTGCACAATAAAGATACACATCTTGTCTTGTTGGAACAAGAGAAAACCATTTATGGACCTGGTTATATTTTAGATCAAATCGGAGACTTATCATTTAAGTTGTCACCAAGATCTTTTTATCAAGTGAACCCAGTTCAAATGCAAAAACTATATCAAAAAGCAATTGATATCGTAGATATTAAAAAAACGGATATTGTGTTAGATACATATTCAGGGATTGGTACTTTATCACTTTTAATCGCTAAAAAAGCTAAACAAGTTTATGCAATTGAAGTGAATAAAGATGCACATCAAGATGCACTTGATAATAAGAAGCATAATCAAATTGCAAACATTGACTTTATATGTGGTGATGTTGGTGAACATATGCTTAAGATCAAATCTAATATTGATGTACTTTTTATGGATCCAACTAGGGATGGCGCAAGCAAGTCATTTTTAGAGGATGTTATGAATCTTAGACCTAAAAAGATTGTATATATATCATGTGAACCTAAAACACAGGTTAGAGATGTTAAGATGTTATCTAAACTTTATGATATTAAGAGTATTCAACCTGTAGACATGTTTTCACAAACTGTTCATGTTGAGAGTGTGGTATTGCTTTCATTAAAAACATCTGAACCCACTTAGTCTTTTAACAGAGTGTAGTTTACCTTACTAAAATCCTATCATTTCAAATATGAATATAGTGATAAAAAGATTATAGGAGTATGATGCTAAAGATGAAAAAAGTTATTTTAATTATGGGACACCTTGCGTCATTAAAAACAACAATGGCTAAAAAGTTAGCAAGAGAACTTAATCTTATGTATTTTTGCAAAGACGATATTAAAGAAATCTTAGTGGACCAAATTGGCTATCGTGATCGTGCAGAAAATCTTAAGCTTTCTCATGCAACTTTTTTTATGATGTCACATGCAATTTCAAATATGCAAATGGATGGTATTTTGCTACTAGAAAGCAATTTTAAATATCATGAGTTGGATATCTTAAGAGAAAAGCATCAAGATGTCCAGTTCATCAGTTTATTTTTAACAGGAGACTTACTATAATAAGTCAAGCAATAAATGATAAAAAATAGTAAAAGACCTCACATGGAAGCCTATATAAGTTTTATGAACAAATAAGAGGTAGCTACACCCTCATTTGATTATTTGAAATGTGAATGATCAAATGTCAGTTGGTTGACACCTAAATAGTATATCGTGCGTATTAGTTTTCTAACAGAGTGAACCATGGCGACTTTATGATGTTTACCTTCAGCACGTTTCTTAAGGTAATAATCATAGAGTTTAGGATTCAATCTTAAGCCCGCAAAAGTGATTTGCCAAAAAGTCATTCTAAGTAATCCGGATCCACGTTTGACGATATGTCCTCTGGTTTCTATTGTTCCTGATTGATTGACAGATGTATCCAGTCCAGCAAATGAAACAATTTGAGCTGGATTTGTAAAGTTTTTAAAATCACCAAGTTCGGCGATGATAATTGCTGCAGAGATGATGTTGAGACCTGGAATGGTTGTCAGTGTTTGATTGATATTTTCCATGAGATGGATGATTTCATGTTCAACAGATTCAATGATTTCAGTTAACGTCTCATAGTGTTTTATGGAGTGTTTAAGAAGTAACAGATCAGACTGAGTTTCATATCCAACTGATGATTTAGCTAAAGATTTAAGTTTTTGAACTCTAACATAAGATAATCTGCCTTTAGAGTGACTTCTAATGGATTCATAGTCATTGTTAGAAAGTTTCGAAATTCTTGCTCTGGATTTGAACTTTTTAAGGATGAACATCGCACTACTAGAGAGTCTTTCGTTAAAAAAAGGTTTAAACTCAGGAAAGATACGATCAAGGATGTTTGTCAGTTCAATGAGTGTTTTAGAACGATTGACCATTTGAACATGACGATACCTTACCAGTTGTTTTAATTCGTTGATGTGGTAAAATTTAGTATGTAAGGTCTTGTAGTCAACAGAACCTAGCATACTTGAAATCGTTTTGGCGTCAACTTTATCTGTCTTTGTCTTACGTAACGATAATGCCTTGGAAAACATGTGCGTTAAGTAAGGGTTAAATTCCAGATAAGTATAACCAGATGCCGTGATAAACTGTTTAAGGTTTGATCCATAGTGTCCTGTTGACTCAAGACCTATTCTTATTTCTTTTGACTGATCTAAAGATTTTAAGACCTCAAGAAATAAATCGAAACCTAAACGATTGTTATCAAAGCTGAATGCTTTGATTTGAATACCTGCTTCAGTAGCTATGAAGCAGTCGTGTTTGTACTTAGAGATATCAATTCCGATTAAGTACATAAAAACACCTCCAATATAAGTTTTAGCACTGGGTAAGTCACAGATTTCTTATTTATGTAGTCTTGTGATGAAGCGTCAAGCGCTAACTTACTGATTGACATTAAAAATAAGAACTGTGGTAAGAGTCTCCTCCAATAGTCAAAGCTATATATAAATGACACAAATCCACAGTGCTTAATTTAATTATAACAATAGAAAGAAAGGAAGTTATACTCTAACTATTATTACAGTTTTGAGTATACAAGATGTAAATGTTCTATATGATAGATATTTAAAAAGACAAAAAAATAGACACGTTGCTCATCTTTCAACAGGGGAGATTCCTTTTGATATTTTTAAAGAGTCGATGTTTTCATATGACTCTATCAAATGTCTTGGACAATCTTATTTAATTGATACAACAGATGACCATCATGTCTATGAAAATATTAAAAAAATAACAACAGATTTTATACAACAATAAGGGGTGAGACTTATGAAGAAAGTCAGTGTAATTTTTGGAGCTCCCGGTATCGGGAAAACCACAGCAGCAAAAGTTTTATATCAAAGAATAAATCATGCTCAATATGTCGATGTGGATGATCTATGGCGTATACATCCATTTATCGTAAATGAAGAGAATAAAGTTTTAGTAGAAACCAATTTAAAACATTTGTATCAATCTTTTTTAGACCATCCGACGTTAGAGCATTTCATAGTGACATGGGTTGTACCAACTGAAGGTCTAAAAAATCTAATCTTTGAATGGTTTAAAGATAGTGAAGTTCATTTTTATCGTTTAGTTGCTAAAGAAGATGTCTATCTTAAAAGATTAATCAATGATCATAGAGATCAAACTAAGTTTGATGATTACAAAGCGATTAACTCAAAAAATGAATATAAAGATGTGAAAACAATTGATGTGTCTGAGATGGATATTAAAGATGTAGTTGATGTGTTGTATCAAGAGCTAAAGGGTGTTAACAATGGAGCATAAGTTAGAGCAATACATAGAAGATTATAAAATTATAAAGTTTTTAGGTAGAGGAAAGAGTGCATACTCATATTTGGTAGAGAAAAATGATGTATTTTATGTATATAAACAAATGCATCAAGAGAAAATAGATTATTATCATTTTGATGATAAACTAGAACATGAGTTATCAGCATATAAGGTATTAAAAGACAGTTCCATAAGAATACCTAAGTTGATCTCTTATGATCAAGAGAAACAATACTTAATCAAAGAATATATAGATGGACCCACGTTAGCAGAATATATTAGTAAAGGTACCTTTGATATCGATGCATTTTTAACACTTTATGCACATGCAATGGTTTTGGAAAAGCAAAAAATCAATATCGATTATTTTCCGACAAATTTTATTTATAAAGATGGCGAAATTATCTATATCGATTATGAAATTAATGAGTACCATGCGTCATGGGATTTCATCCATTGGGGCAGCCTTTTTTTGTTTCATCAAAAAGGATTTTTGCAGTATTTAAAAGATTTCAAAGATACAAGTTTACTTCTAGATGATCAAGGTTTACCTCAAGTAGATCCTGTAAAAAAAGAGCATGATGCTTTTATGGAACTTATAAAACTGCTACCTATTTTAGATATCATAGAAAAATTACAAAAAATTGAGATTAAACCTGTAATCACAAGAATATCGACAATCAATAGTGGCTTTGCAGCAAAAGTTTTTAAAATTGAAACTAAAGTTCAGGCATACATTTATAAGGTTTATGATAACTTATCAATTAAAGATAGTATTCGCCTAGAAATAAAAGCATATGAAGAGCCAAATCAATATATGCCAAAAATGTACGATCATGGGATGCATAATGGTTTTATCTGGATATTGTTCGAGTTTATTGATGGCGAAAAGACGATGGACTTATATCAAAAGACACAAGAAACTCGTCTTATCGAAGCATTTACAGATGCACTCATCAATGTTCATCAAGAAACTAATCAGCAAACATCTCATGATTTTATTGATGAAGAAATTCATCAAATAGAGCGTATTAACTCTAACTTGAAAGATCAAGGAATATCAAAAATCATTGAAGTCTTAAAAGAAAAAAAAGCAGACATAAAAGCATGTCCTTTATCAAGAATCCATGGTGATTATCATCCATGGAATACACTACATAAAGACGATCAAATGTATATCATTGATTGGATGTATCGATATGGCGATTATAGATATGATGTGATGTGGACATATGCACTTTTATATCGTAGCGGATTTGAAGAAATTGCAAACTTATTTTTAAAAAGATATCAAGATAAGCATCCGATCATCGATATGGACTTTTTCTTGACACTCGCAAATGTAAGATGGTTTGCGAATGTAAAATTATCATTAGTTAATAAGCAACAAGATGATTTATATGATATCATCAAATTTCAAAGAGAAAAACTAAACGAACTAAATCCGTTTTTCAAAGAGAAAATATTAAAGTTTAACTAAAATAAAGCCGTTTTAATGACTTAATCTTGATAAATTGTTATTATAGAAGTATAAATATGGCATATAACTAGGAGAAAACAATGAGCAACGAAAATAAAATACAAGCAAATGAGAAAGCTTGGGGAAAACTATCAAAAGATCATTATGAAACATATAGAAAGAGATTACTTGATCCTCACACAAAATTAAATCCTTTGGTTGAAAGTGAGTTAGGAGATATCAAGGGGAAACGTGTTTTACATCTTCAGTGTAACACAGGTGCAGATTCCATATTACTTGCTAGAAAAGGTGCAATTGTCACTGGTGTTGATTTAGTTGAAGATAATATCAAATATGCAAGACTGCTTGCAAAAGAGTTTAAAATGACTGATTTAACATTTATAACATCTGATGTATTAAAACTCATAGGAAAGATAGAAGATAAATTTGATTTAGTCGTCACTTTTGATGGTGTTATTGGATGGCTTCCAGATCTAAAGCAATGGGGTAAAGTGATTTTTCATTATCTAAAGCCTAACGGCGAGTTTTATCTTCATGATGCGCATCCAACAGCACTTATTTTTGATGAGGAACACATGGCTGAAGGAAACTTGATAGCAAGATATCCTTATTTTGGAAAAGATCCTGATATGGATCCTTACATCGGTGGTTATGCATCTGAAGCAAAATTTGCTGAAAACTATTATTGGAATCATACCATGGAAGATATTATCATGGGACTTATCGATAATCATTTGTCTATAACTTACATCAAAGAGCATGAAAAGTGTGTTGTAGGTATGGGTGGAAATTTAATTGATGATCAGGGATTATCTTATTATAAAGATTTCTTAGGCAAAATACCTATGGTATTGAGTTTAAAAGCTAAAAATAAAGGAGAGATATGATGAAAGCAGATACAATTCATATGACCTTTGAAAACGGGTTTGTTGGAGAAATGATTTCTCCATCAGGTAAAGTTAAAATAGGAAAACAAGATAACGGAGTTGCACCTTATCACATGCTGTTTGGCGCACTAGGATCTTGTTTTTATGCAACATTCTTAAGTGTTTCAGATAAAATGAGATTATCATTTGATAAGGCAGAAATTGAAATTTCAGGAACGAAAAGGGATCAAAGTCCTGCAACATTAGAGCAAGTTCATATGACACTTGTTGTCTATAACCCTTCAAATGAGGAAAAATTAAGAAAAGCAGCGCAATTAGGAGCTACTCATTGTTCAATTCATGAAACAGTGAGCAAGGTTGCGAACATCGATTTAGAAATTATTTTCAAATAAACGCTTGATCTCTAAAGTGGAGGTGAGTTTGTGAAAATCAAAAAAATAGTATTGTGGGCTTTACTCATGGTTGTTCTGATTTTTGGTGCAACCCTAGGGTATATGCTTATTTTGGATATCCCATTTATTGATGCTTTATATATGACAATCATTACGGTGTCTACAGTTGGATATAGCGAAGTTGCTGATATGACCCCACTTGCAATGTGGTTTTCAATCATATTCATCTTAATTAGCTTAGGCATGATTGGATATTTGGCGAAAGTCGTATTTGATTTTATTGGAGAAGCAAACTTCAATCTCACTTGGAGGAAAAGAAAAATGAAAAAACAAATTGAAAACTTAAATAATCATATTATCATTTGTGGAGCTGGTGAAACTGGTATCAATGTGATTAAACAAATGATTAAAAGAGATGTTGATTTTGTAGTCATTGATCACGATCAAAAAACAGTTGAACAGTTAAATGAACTTGATTGCTTATATATTTTTGATGACGCCACTAAAGAAGAAGTTTTGGTTCAAGCTGGTCTAGAAAAGGCAAAAGGTATCATTACTACTTTATCAACAGATGCTGACAATGTCTTTGTTGTACTAACAGCAAGACAACTTAACCAAGACATCCATATTATTTCAAGGTTTCATGAGAAATCAGCAGAAAAGAAACTTATTTTAGCGGGTGCAAACCAAACAGTATCACCAGATGAAATTGGTGGTAAAAAAATGGCTGCACTGATGATTTCTCCGCATGTACAGTTTTTTGTTGATAATATCATTGATACTAAAAACATGTCTATTGATATGGAAGAAGTTGTCATTAATGAAGACTCTATACTCATTGATAAGAAATTAAGAGACGCAAAAATTTCAGAAAAAGCTGGTTTAATCGTACTCGCAATTAGAAGAAATGAAGATGATTTTATCTTTAATCCTAAAGCTGATGAGATCTTAAAAGTGCTCGATAACATGATTGTTGTAGGCTCTAAAGATCAAATTCAACGCTTAAAAGAAATGGCTAATGATTTAGATTAAAGGAGTTTTCATGGATTATATCAAACATATACAAAATTATGAACCAAAAAATGAACAAGAATTGATGGACAAAAAAGCAATGCTTGCTTTTATTGAAAAAGAAGATGATCATTTGTTAAGATCAAACTTAGTCGCACATTTAACATCATCAGCCATTGTTGTCAATGAAACGATGGATAAAGTCTTGTTTTGTTATCATAATATCTATAAATCTTGGAGTTGGGTTGGAGGTCATGTTGACGGAAATCCCGACTTTTTAAGCGTTGCTATAGAGGAAGCGAAAGAAGAAACAGGCGTCAAAAATATAAGCGCTTGCTTTGACGATATTTTTATGATTGATAATATCTATGTACATAATCACATCAAGCATGGTGTTTTTGTTCCTGATCATCTGCACTTAAATGTTACGTATTTACTCATTGCTGATGAAAATGATGAGCTCACACATAAGCCTGATGAGAATCAAGGTGTCAAATGGTTTGATATAAATCATGTATTAAATCATGTATCCGAAGAAAGAATGAAACAAGTTTATATAAAAGCATTTAAACATATGAAAAATCGACGTTGTATGATCAAGTGAATTAAAAATTTGGAGGGCAATCATGCAAACAATGAAAGATTTACTTAAGTGGGTTGATGAAGTTAAAAACTTATGTCAGCCAGATCGTGTTTATTGGCTAAGCGGGAGTAAAGAAGAAGAAAAAGCATTTTATGATGAACTGGTTAGCAGTGGGAAAGCTATACAGTTAAATCCTTTATTAAGGCCAAATTCATATGCCTTTTTCAGTGATCCATCTGATGTTGCAAGAGTTGAAAAAAGAACATTTATTGCTTCAAAAAAAGCAGAAGATGCTGGACCAACCAACAACTGGATTGAACCTAATGCACTTAAAAAAACAATGACATCTCTGTATAAAGGTTCCATGAAAGGTAGAACGATGTATGTGATTCCATATATGATGGGACCACTGCACTCAGAAATATCTAAAGCGGGTATTGAGATAACAGATAGTTTATATGTTGTCGTAAATATGATCAAAATGACCCGTGTTGGATATGATGTCATAGAAGAAATCAAGCAAGGAAAATCATTCATTCCAGGGCTTCATTCAGTAGGGGCTCCGCTAGAGAATAACGAGAAAGATGTTTCATGGCCATGTGCGCCTATTGAACATAAGTATATCGCACACTTTCCAGAAGAAAGACTGATATTGTCTTATGGTTCTGGATATGGTGGAAATGCATTACTCGGAAAAAAATGTTTGGCTTTAAGAATAGCATCTAAAATCGCGAAAGATGAAGGATGGATGGCTGAACATATGCTTATTTTAAAAATTACGAATCCAGAGGGAAAATTTAAATATATCTTAGGCGCTTTTCCAAGTGCATGTGGAAAAACAAATCTATCGATGTTAGTTCCTACGATTTCAGGGTGGAAAGTAGAAACTGTAGGTGATGATATTGCTTGGATTTGGCGAAAAAAAGATGGGAAGCTATATGCGATTAATCCAGAAAAAGGATTTTTTGGGGTTGCCAAAGGCACATCTTATAAATCGAATCCTAATGCAATGAAAGCCATTGAGAAGAACACTATATTTACAAACGTTGCTCTAACTGATGATTTAGATGTATGGTGGGAAGGTATTGACCAAGAAAAACCTAAACATCTTAAAGATTGGCAACAACAGGATCATGATCCATCAATGAAGATTCCTGCTGCACATCCAAATTCTAGATTCACCACTGAAGCAACCGAATCTCCTGTCTTAGCAAAAGAGTGGGATGATCCAGAAGGTGTATTGATTTCTGCAATACTCGTTGGGGGTAGAAGACCATCAACCATACCACTTGTACATGAGTCATTAAGTTGGAACCATGGCGTTTTTATGGGCTCAATGATGGGTTCTGAAATTACTGCAGCAACCATTTCTGATGATATTGGAAGGGTAAGAAGAGATCCATTCGCAATGTTACCTTTTATTGGATATCATGTTGGTGATTATCTAAATCATTGGATTGACATGGGTAAAGATATTGATCCTGATTCGCTTCCTAAAATCTATTATGTCAATTGGTTTAGAAAAGATGCTCATGGCAATTTCTTATGGCCAGGATTTGGTGAAAATTCTAGAGTCTTAAAGTGGATATTTGAACGTGTTGATAAGCAGGCAACTGCAAAACTCACACCTATTGGTTACATACCAGAACTCGATAGTCTTGATTTGTCAGGCCTAAATATTACAAAGAAAACATTCAAAAAATTAACAGATGTTAATGTTTATGAATGGTTAAAAGAAGTTGATTCAATTCGAATATATTATCAAACGATTGGTCAAAAACTACCGCTTGCTTTAGAAGAAGAACTCAACCATCTAAAACATCGATTAAAAATGGAGTTATATGAAATGAAAAAACATAAAATGGGTTGTTATCTAAGTCCTATTGGACACATTTTATACGAACATGAGAATCATCATTTATATGGGTTAAGTATTGAAGAAGACTTCCATGAAGAAAGTTTTGTTTTTGAAAATGATGATATGATTGAACATGAGTTATCAGATTACTTTCATGGAGATCTAAAAAATTTTGATGTAGATGTCGTCTTTGAAAAAGGTACTGATTTCCAAAAAAGAGTATGGAATCAACTTTTACAAATACCCTTTGGACAAACCAAGAGTTATCAAGATATCGCAAATGCAGTAGGAAATCCTAAGGCTGTACGAGCTGTAGGTCAAGCATGCAAAAAAAATCCAGTTGGTATTGTTGTCCCATGTCATAGAGTGATTGGAAAGAACAATAAGTTAACTGGATATTCTGGTAAGCATTATATTCATTTAAAGAAAAAATTATTAGATATGGAAAAAGCGTTCCTCAGATAGGAACGCTTTATTTTACATGTTTATTGATCATGTGATATAAGTCTTTTGATTTAAAAGGTTTATACAAAATATCAGTCATTCCAGATGCATAACAGGCTTTAACATGATCATCATAAGTGTTAGCAGTCATTGCGATTATCGGTATGTTTTGATCTTTTTCACGAAGTTCTTTAGTTGCTTCAAAACCATTCATTTTTGGCATTGATACATCCATCAAAATGATGTCAAATGGATAATCTTTGAACTGATTCAATACTTCTATACCATTCTTAGCAACTTCAACTTTTAATTTAGCATTTTCTAATAACTGTTTGGTTGCTTTAAGGCTCAGCTTGTTATCTTCAGCTATTAAAACTTTTATACCTGGATTTGGCATAACTGTAGTATTCTGATCTACTTTTACTTGTTCGCTAGATAACTCAACTGGAAAAGAAATTGTCATTTTTGTACCACTGCCATAAGTGCTTTCAACATGAATGTGTCCATTTAAAAGATTCATGATCGTTTGAGTAATTGATAATCCTAATCCAGTGCCACCATAGGTATTATATATATCACTGTTAGCTTGGGAAAAAGGCTTAAATAGACGATTTATCTCTTTATCAGTCATACCTATGCCTGTATCTTCAATAGATATTTTTAATAAATGATCTGAAGTAACATCAGTTTCAACGTATAAACCTCCGTCTTCAGTGAATTTAATGGCGTTCGACAATAAGTTTGTTAATGATTGTTTAATTAAACTTTCATCCGATATAAATGTTATATTATTATAATGAGTTGTTCTAAAATATAAGTTTTTTTGCTCAAGGTTGCTTTTAAAGATATGGTGCATATCATCTATGAGTTTACTCAATAATATAGGGCTTTTTTTAATGACATAGTTACCTTGCTTCATTTTTGCGAAGTTTAATATATTATGAGTTGAATCAATCGTTTGGTTTAATGCTAACGTCACATCATTAATCAAATCCCTTTGACCATCAGTAAGCTGACTGTCTTTCAATAAATCAATTGTAGAACTTATGGTTTGTAAAGGGGTTTTAAGTTCATGACTCATTTCATATAAAAAAGATTCTTTAGCTTTAATTTGTTGTTCTAGTTCTTGGATCTTTTCTGTATATATGTTTATTTCATCTACAGGCACAAAATACCCAATATTGTTTTTATGATTAAAAATGATTTTCATGATATGGTTTGATTTTAGTTTAAAAATGGAATGACTGTCAGGTCTATTTTCTTTAATGATTTGAATGACTCTTTCTTGATCAAGTTTTTCAAAAAGATCAATAAACTTATCACAAGATAATTGCTGATTGACAGCTAAATATCGAGATAGTTTTTTTGACATCATCACGTATGCTTGATTGATGACTTCAAATGACATAAGGTTGTCATCCATTTCATAATCATCATTTTTCTTCTTTAGTCTTAGTTTCATTAAATTCACCATCTTTCAGTCATATTATAACATTTAAAAGTCAGTTTATTTAGAGTATAATATTTTGTTTCAAATAAAATATCTTTCTATATTTAACATTTTAATGGTAAACTAATGATAAACATCACACATCATAGATGTTTTTTAAAAACATATTCTGATATATAATAGATATATATGACATTCTTGAGGTATAAACATGAAGCGTTATACGATTAAATTGGGCATAGCATTTATCTTATCATATATACTACTCATGGTGGTAGTTGTTTTTGCGTATACTCAAATATCATCAAACTTCATGATGAATCAAGCAGAAGCCAATTTAATTAAATCAGGAGAGACTGTTACAAAAACCATTGAGATGCAACTGAATTACGATTATGATAAATTTAAAGAAAAAATCGATTTATATACTGCACAAAGTTTAAACCCGATAGAAGAACTTTTAAATCAAGATATTCCACTTGAGGTTATCGATCAACCATTTAGTTATTTTGGTGTAATGGATGTGATCAATAGAACTGTAACTATTGGAGAAAATACATATACATATGTAGATAGTTATCAAGTAGCAGATTTTGATCAAAACTTAGCATTCTATAGTTTTGATCGAGCTTTTGGAACGTCCAACTTGCCAATCATGTATGGTGTTTTTAAAGTTAATGAGTATATTGCGTTTTTCGAACTCGAACCGTATATTAATCACTTTCTGACGTCTGAAACCATTGAAAATGAATTTGTTTTTATGGGTGATGAGAACACCATTTATTTAACATCTCATTTTAGTGGAACACAATCGCTCTTTTATAATTATTTAAGAGATTCAGGTTATTCTGAAGATTATATAGACGTTATTAAACAAACTGTAGTCAATCACGAATCAGATATTTTTAGTCTAAATTTTCTAGGTACCGAATCTATATTATCATTTGTACCTTTAGAGATATCGTTATCTACTAGAGTATTTTATCTTGTTCAAATCTACGAAGAAACTCTTGTAATTGACTCTTTAAGTTATCTTTCACAAACTTTATGGGCATTATTTGCAGTAATTTTTATATTATTTTCTGTTACACTCATTGTTTTATATAAGATACTAGAACAAAAAGTTCATGATATCGAAAATGCTAGATTATCATTATATTATACAAAACCATATATCATGAAAGTTAGAAAAAATGGTAAAATCAAATCTTACAATAAAGCATTAAAAAACTTGTTAGGTAAAAATGATCGTTTTAAATATCTCATGGATTTCGATATTAAAGATGTACCTGAAGAAACACATATCGAAGAAATGTTACAACGTCAAAAATCGTTTACAGTTATTTTAGAAATTGCAGATGATGTAAAATATATCCATTTTGTCACAACCAGATCAACTGGTGGGTTTATTCTTGTTGGGGATGATATTACCCATATCGAAGGACGTTTTGATCAGTATCAAAAACTTGCATTATACAATCCAATTACGAATTTGCCAAACCAAAATGTGATTTTAGCAGATTTAACAGAGATCTTTAAAGATGAAGAAAAACTTGCACAATATAATGTACTTGCGATGTTCGATATTGTTTCGTTTTCTAAGATCAATCTTGTATTAGGTGAAGAAAGTGGAGACAGATTTTTAAAACTCATTGCAGAACTCGCCAATGAATCCTTGGAAGGATATCCTGCAAAACTTTATAATATTAAACAAGATCAATTCACAGTGCTTTTTAGGGGAATCGATAGTTTTAATTGGATTAAATCATGGGTAGATTTATTTTTACAAAAACTTGATAAACCAATTACAATGGATCGAAACTTCCTAAATGTTGATATAAAGATTGGTATCTTCAATATTGAGCCACAAAGATATGAGATTTTAACTCCTGATATATCATTAGAAAAAGTTAAATTAGCACTTAATCATGCCAAGGAAAGTACGGTTAACCCTTCATTTACTTATGATGTTGCGTTATCACTTGTTGCATCTAGAGAACAAAGAATGGAAATAGATTTAGCCAATGCGATTACCAACCAAGAGTTTCAAATGGCACTTCAAGCTCAATACAGTAATGATTTGGAAAGAATTGTTGGTTTTGAAGCACTTATTCGATGGACTAATCCTAAGTATTCAAGTGAATCACCACTTAAATTCATTCAAATGGCAGAAAAAAATAATATGATTGTAGATATTGGACGCATTGCACTTCATGAAACATTTATGATCGCAAAAGAGCTAGAACCCTATAATGTTCATATCTCATTAAATATTTCACCTGTTCAAATGCTTCAAGCAGGGTTCGTCAATGAAATTATGACCGTCTTTGATCAATACGACTTGAAAAAAGGTAGTATCAGTTTAGAGATCACCGAAACATTTTTGATCGATTCATTTGAACTTGTCATTAATAAACTAAACATCCTGAAACGTCATGGTTTTAACATCCACCTTGACGACTTTGGTACAGGTTACTCATCATTGCAGTACTTAAGAGACTTACCAGTCAATACAATAAAAATTGATAAAGCATTTATTGATGATATTGAAAGAGATGTTCATAGTAGAGCAATCGTAACCATGATTTCAAATCTTGCTAAGAACATTAATTTAGATGTTATTGCAGAAGGTATAGAAAACGAAAAACAAAATCAGCTCGTTTATAAAGCAGGTTGTAGTGTCATTCAAGGTTATATTATTTCACCACCAGTACCAAAACAAAAAGCAATTGAACTCATAAAGGCTTATAATATTGATAAAACGAAAACACTTCAAGTACCAAAAGCTATGAAGTCTAAGGAGGCTAAGCGATGAATTTTTTAAGAATATATGAAGCGAATCCAGGCATGACCATTGTATTGTTTGTTATTGTTATTTTGGTACTTCTAACCATGATATTCTTTTTAGCAAAATCATTTTTCAGAGAACACAAACGAATTGCTGAAGAAAAAGCCCTAACCATAGAAGGTGTCTTGACCAGATCAGAAATCCATTCAGTTATATCAACATATATTGCTAGATCAAATGATCAATTGCAGTTTAGTTTGATTTATATGGACTTAGACAAGTTTACTGATTTTGTGAATGCTTTTGGAAAAAAAGAAAGTGAAAAGATTATAGAAAGAATTATCAAAAACGTTGAGTATATTTTACCTAAAGGTGTGAAGATATCACGCATGCAAAACGATGAGTTCTTAATATTCTTATCGATGGACTTTGATAGAACAGAAGTTGTTGACTTAGCAAATAAAGTCAAGTTGGCTATTGGTAAACAAATAAAACTCTTTGGAGATACTCAGATAAACGCAACAGCATCGATCGCAATTGCTTTTTATCCAGTTCATGGATCAACACTTAAAGATTTATTAAACTCGCTTCAAATCGCAACTTATATCATTAAAAAGAATGGTGGCGACAATATTAGAGTTTATAGTGAAGAGATGAGTGATCAAGGTGGAGAACATGTTGAGTATTATTATCAAATCAAGCATGCCATTCAGCATAAAGAGTTCCAACTTTTCTATCATCCGATGATTGATGTTAAAAACAATGATATTTATGGTGTAGAAGCATTAATTAGATGGAATCACCCAGAACATGGATTGTTATCACCGTTTAAGTTTTTAGGTATTATGGAACAGTCTGGAGATATTCATTGGATTGGTTTGTGGGGGTTAGAGTCACTGGTTAAAACTTATCAAGAGTTAAAACAAGTATTTCCAAAAAAAGATATTAAGTTTTCAATGAACTTAAGTCCTAAACAATTAATGAATCAAACACTTCCTGATGATTTCCAAAAAATACTTAAGAAGTATAGAATGAACGCTGAACATATTATTTTAGAAATTATCGAATTTGCCATCTTTGAAAGACAAGAAACGATCTTTAACAATATCAAACAACTTAAAGAAATGGGATTTAATATCGCAATCGACGGATTTGGATTAGATTATGCAACATTATCTAAGGCTGAAAAGATGGATATTGATATTATCAAGTTGGATAATGAGTTTTTAAAAGAATCAGAAGCGTATATGAAGGCTAAATTTGCAACATTGCTTGTCGATTTCGCACATAAGAATGAATATAAAGTCGTTAGCGAAATGATTGAAACCAAAGAAATGATGGAAGAATCTAAGAATTATGACATCTCAATTATGCAAGGTTATTATTTTACAAAACCGCTATCTGCAGAAGCCTTAAGAGGGTATATAGGGACAGAAGCTTGGAAGCATCTACTTTAATCAATTATAGTTAATGAAAAGTAAATCAAAACAGATCAAAAGAAGGTTGTACAAAATTCAACCTTCTTTTTTTTGGCTTCATTACTTATTTCTTACATTCTACTTAAAAAAAAGTGAAATTAAATTGAAATATTTTAAAAAAACTATTTTTAATAACTGTGTTCAAGATAAATACTGATATGGCTTAAAAATATCAATAGGCCAATCTCTTTGATGAATATCACTTGATTTGATTGAAACATGGTTTGATATGACATATTTTAATGCCGCATTTAAGTGCTTGTCATACTCCAATTGATACTTTAAATACTTCATGAACCTAAACCACATCAAGTAACCCTCTAAATGTTTCGTAGATACGCCTCTAAATCTTCTAAACCAGGTTTTTAATTCACTATGATAATTATTAATAACTCCTAAACTGTATTCATCTTTGGTGTGTTCACCAGAAGGAATTTGTGTAACTGAACATTCTAATTGATGAGCAATATCAAAATAAGATGATTTACTATCTGATGTGATATGACTACCCGCTTTAACCTTACCTTTAATGGCATCGAAGATATCATCTTTCCACGGATTTCCTTGACCAACGACCTTCGTTAAAACCTGATCATTTTCATCAAGTGCGATAAGAACACAAACATGTTCATTAGAAACACCACGTAAAACGGCGGGTTCACCTTTCTTCTTAGCAGATCTTGGCATTTGTTTACCTTTCCAAGGACCCTTCATGTTAAGAAGAAAATAAGTTTCATCAATCTCTATTTCCCCAGACAGTTTGACAACTTCCTGATAGTCTTTCATCGCTTCGATGACTTTATGACGCCACGCAAAGGCAGTAGTCGTTGAAATCCCAACTTCAGATGCACTCTTTCTTAAAGATAGACCATAGAGCATACATTTGATAAACATCAACCACTGTTCATATGACTTCTTGGAGTAACGAACGATGGAATGATGGGTATCTGAAATAGATCTACTGGTTTGAGGATTGAGATACTTTTGACGACCAGTAGGTGTCTTACCGTTTCTAACATATCCGTTAGGAACTCGACGCTCTCTAAAGATGATTTTATGAAGAGCATTCGCAGCATCATTGATTATCTTTTGATTCAGCTGCATTTTCTTAAGCAGTTCATTATAATCATCAGCACATAAAGTTTGAATGATTGGGTACAATGTTTCTGGTGTTATAGCTTGATTCATGTTTGGTAGACTCCTTAAATGATAAATGTCCTTAAGCAACCAGCTTGAATAGGAACTTTCTTATCGCCAAACAAGAAATAGTGTCCAAGCTGGTTGATTAAAGACATCAACTTAAAAGGTATTCTATTCACTATTCTTGTTTGGCATAATCATTTTACCAAACGTAAGGTTATTATTCAATTATGAGTTATACAAAATCAGTATTTATCTTGAACACAGTTTTTTTAATAAAAAAGTAATGATTTCTTAAATAGTAAGTAATAGGTATAGTGATAGAATATGTCCGTGAAATGAGGTGATGTCATGAGCCATAAAAAGATTATAAAAGCTGAAAAAGCATTAAAAACAAACAAAATATTTAAAATAGGTATTATTTTGTCTGGATTATTTTCTTTAGCATTTGGCGTTGTTACATTTTACGGACAAGATTCAGGAAATTTTATGATGAGTATTGATCGAGATGCATATACTAGAGGTATTATTTTATCAACATCTGAAGATTTCGAGTATGCTCAACCAAGATTAATGACTGATCCAGTTGATGAAGCACGTGATTTAACTTACAGATGGTTAAAGATCAGTGAGGTTATGGATGCAGAAGGCAATTATGATGATCCCGATTTTGATTATGTTGCATATACTTTCTATATCAAAAACAATGGGGATGAAACAGTTAATGTCTCATATCACATTAAAATCACTGAAGTCTCAAGAAATATGGATGATGCAATTCGAGTTTTAATCATCAATGATGGTGTCGAAAAACTTTATCAAAAGGAAGATGCAAAAGATGAAAACAATGCATATCCAATTTATCCACCTTCTATCCCAACAGCAAGTTTATTCACTTCAGATGAGATTATAACCAGAGAGCTATTTACAAATTTCAAACCAGACGATGTTAAAAAATTTAGTGTTCTTGTTTGGATTGAAGGCTATGATCCAGATACAACAGATGACATCTTAGGTGGGAGCATCAAAATGGAAATGATCTTTTCTATAGAGAATAGATGATGAAAAAGCTATATATTTCCTTATTAACATTCGTCTTGTTCACTGTTATATTCGGTACAGTTACATATGCTTGGATTACAATCGCAACCATAAATAACATTGAAGGTATGTATTTAAGTGCTTCAACAGGAGATGAATTACAAATATCAACTGATGGATTTCATTTCAGCTCAACTCTAGATGAAGAAGCAATGCTAGAAATATTTAAGAATCAATCGCTCACTGATGTGACAACTATAAATGGGATTGATTTTTATAAAGGTGGATTAAACCCAACTGGACCAGCAAGAGTGAACAAAGATTATTTATCATTTGAGCTTTGGTTTAGAACAACAACGCAAGAAAGACATGTTTACTTAGTTAATGATGTATCAGATCAAATGAGTTATGACATTAATATGGAAGGTACTTATGTGATCTCAAAAGGTGTTGAATGGAAATCGAACGCAGATTTTATGTATGCTGAAGATGATATTGTAAGGGCTGGTGAGACTAGAACTTATTATGCCAAAGACAGTATTAGAATCGGATTTCAAGAAGTTATAGACTTACCTTATGATCAACGAGGTCATGATTCACTAAGAACATTGATCTATGATCCATCAAGGAATCCTCAAAGAGGATATGGATCATCCTATGGCGCTTATAGTTACTTTATAAGTACACAAGTAGAAAGCATAAGTTTACCTAAAGAAATGCCGCATACAGCTTATGAACTTACAAAAATTGCTGAAGACAATCCTTATCAAGCACTGGATAATCAAAGCCTTATCACTGAATTACAACCAACAGGTTACTATAATCAAGATGGAAAAGAGATTTATCAATCAAAAGTGATTGTCAATATATGGATTGAAGGCTGGGATGCAGATGCATTCAATGCAGTTTTAAGGGATTATCTAAAAATCCAACTTCAATTTAAGAATTTAAAACAAGCGATGGTTTAAACATAAACAATATGTTTACATAAAAAATATTAAAAAAATAAAAGGAGAATAGAAATGAGAAAAATTTCTAGAAGATTATTATTATCTACACTTACTGTTGTGTTAACAGTGATTGCGCTTGGAACAACAACATTTGCATGGTTTACAATTACCAATACAGCTAGAATTAGTTCATTTGAGACACAAGTTGCCGCTGAAGAAGGGATTGAAGTTGCAATTGGTATCATTGATGAAAGTTTATTAGATGCTGAAGAAACTAAATTCAAAGTTAACTCACCAGCTCATTTAAACTGGGTTACAACATTAACTGCTGCTGATATTGAAGAATATATTCAAGCACATGTTGAAACAGGTTTTAGATTTGAACATTTAACATCAAGTGATGGTAGAACATTTAAGACATTTACTTCAGATGCAGTTGGAAGCACTGTTCAAACAGGGTTTGTAAAATTACCAATTCATTTTAGATCAGGTGATGTTTATACAATTAACTGGTCAGCTGTAACACTTGCTGGTAGTAGCCCACTGCCTACATGGGTGTCAGATGTAGATTCATTTGTGAATGTTAATGGTGTAACTGTTTTACGTGGTGATACAATTTCAGTTGATCCATCGAATTCCATTAGAATTAGTTTTGATGATGGTACTACTGCAACAGTTTATGAAAAACCATATGCTGTAGGTTCAAACCTTGTACTAGGCACAGGTGGTGACCTTGGTGTTGCAGTTGACCCTGATAATGATCCAGGAACCGATAATAGTTATATCCCTCAAAATGTTGGTGCACATAGCTATTACTATGCTAAAACAAGTCTGTATCCAGATGGCATCAATGCTGTAAACACTGTGACTACAACAACTGATTTATTAGCACCAGATCCACTAAATGGTACAACTGTTCTAACACTTGCTCCTGGTCAATCTGCTGTTGCCGGTATGGAATATTATGCCGAAGCTACAATTTATATTTGGATTGAAGGTTGGGATCCTAATGCATTTAACGCAATTTTAGATGAATATGTTAACATTTCATTTACATTCAAAGGCGTAGTTATAGAGTGATTTCTATTTGAGGATAGATGAGGTTGCCTCATCTATCCCTCCTTATTTGGAGGGAGTATATATGGGTAAACTTAAAACAAGTTTAAAAATTGCAATGAATATAAGTTTTTACTTAATTATTATTGGACTCATTTTATTTGCAGTAGCAAATACAAAGATTAAAAAAGAAAATAACGTCGCAAACATTTTTGGGTATGGTTTTTTATCTGTACAATCAAACTCTATGTTTGGTGATTTTGATGATTCATTTGAAAAAGGAGACATGATTTTTGTCAAACTATTAGATGAAAATGAACGTGAAAATTTACTTGTTGGCGATATTATCACATATTATGATATGAGTATTAGAGCTTTTAATACACATAGAATTGTAGAAATTAATGTAGAAGAAAACTACTTGGTTACTCAGGCTGACTATAATCAAGTTTCTGAATCAACAAATACTGCGCCTGATCAACCAATTGCACTTGATCAAGCAATTGCGATATATGATGGACATATCGCAAATTTAGGAACCACTCTAGATTATGTTCAATCACCTAGTGGATTCGCAGTTGTAGTGATTTTACCTGTTGTGATTATCTTATTTTATGAAGCATTTAAACTATTTAAAAATATTATGGCTCTAAATAAAGAGAAACTAGAATTAAAGTATAAAGAAGATTTAGATAAAACTCATGAATTGTTAGAAATAGAAAAACAAAAGATGAGAGAAGCACTGATCAAGGAACTTAGACAAAAAGAAGAATAAATTTAAAGTTGGAGATTAATATGGTTGAATTTGCTCGTTATTATATCAACTTCATCAGAAAGTTCTTTCAAGACATTGGCAATTTCTTTAGCACTATTGTAAAAGCATTTGCCGATTTACTTTTTAAGAACACTCAAGAAAACTACGAAATCTTCATTGAAGCTAGTGAAAGCTATACTGCACTAGATTGGATTATTGGATTTATCGTCATTTTAATGAACCTGATATTTATCGGGTTTTTACTGATGAAATTATTTCAACTCTTAGGTAAATATATTCGATTTGTTAAAACAGAAATCGAAAAAGCTGAGCTTATCCAAGAAGTTGCAGTCTTAAGTAAACGAACAAAAGAGATCATTGAAGAGAAAAATAGAATCTTAGCATTACAAGTTGCAAATTTAGGTAAAACACCTCAAGAAATTGAGAATGAAATTCAAGATCAAGGTGTTAAAGATCTTATAGAAGAACCTGAAAAAGAAGAAGATGAAGGTATTAACTCTAGATTTGTGAAACTCACAAAAGTAGATATGAAATATAATTATCAAAAAGAAAAACTGTTTATGACTGAAGATGATTATATATCACTTGAAGAAATGACCACAAGATTTATTAATTTCTCAGCCTCACAATTAGGACTTTATTACAATAGAAAGATTATTTCTGCATTCTTTGCAGGTATGGCTGCATCAAAAACTATGATTTTAGAAGGTATTTCTGGTACTGGGAAAACTTCACTTCCTTATGCAATGGGTAAATTTTTTAGTAATGATGCGCATATCATCGCAGTTCAACCTTCATGGAGAGATCGTGCAGAAATGTTAGGATACTTAAATGAGTTTACAAAGAAGTTTAATGAAACAGACTTTTTAAAAGCAATCTATGAAACGACATATAGAGAAGATATCAATATCGTTGTACTAGATGAAATGAACTTAGCACGCGTCGAATACTATTTTGCAGAATTATTATCACTTCTTGAAATGCCTGATCCAAAAAAATGGTTGGTTGATATCACCAATGATACAATTGATGGCGATCCAATGAACTTAATTGATGGAAAGATATTGCTTCCTCAAAATGTTTGGTTTATTGGTACAGCCAATAAAGATGATTCAACATTTATTATTACAGATAAAGTTTATGATAGAGCAACTCCAATTGAAATCAACACAAAATCAAGTTTTATCGATGCACCAAAAACAGATGGTGTACGTATGAGTTCTGACTACTTAAACAAACTTTATAAACAAGCACAAGAAGATCATCCGATACGTGTTGAAACATTAGCAAAACTCGAAAAACTAGATGATTTCATCACTGTGAACTTTAAAGTGACTTTTGGTAATCGTATCATGAAGCAAATTAGAACATTTGTTCCAGTATATGTTGCATGTGGCGGTACAGAGTATGAAGCTTTAGATTATATGGTCGCAAGAAAGATTTTTAGAAAATTTGAAGGATTAAACTTACCATTTTTACAAAACGAGATTGCTGATTTAGAAAAAATCATCATTAAATTATTTGGTAAAGATCAGTTTGTGGAATGTCAAACATTCTTAAAAGAGTTAAAGATGTAAATCAAAGTAGGTGAAGTCATGAGAACAACTCAAATGAATATGCTAAAATCTATAGGATTTTTAATGCTATCTGTTTTCATGCTAGCTGTAGTGACATACGCTTGGTTTACAATAACTTATGAGAATAATACGAGTTTAACATCTAAGATATCAGGTGTTGAAGCCGAATATACATTTTATGTATATCAAAATCAATATCACTCAGGATCAAGTGCTTTAAATTTATATGACAATACTTGCACAGTACTCAGTCGTAGTGATTTATGCTATGAAGAAGTCACAAATCCAATTACACCAAAACTTATCGATGGAAGCGTCGCTCCTGGAGAAAGATTTTCATTTGCAATAGCAATCAATTCTATTGGTACAAATCAAGGATATGTTGATTTAGATATGGGTCGCATAGAATCTATTGGTTACGATATTGAAGCCAATAAAATTCAAAAAGCTTTTGGTTATGAAGTGACTAAAATTAGTCATTACCAAAACCAAGTTGAATCGGTAGATCATAAATCACTCTATCAATATCAAACATTTAGACATTTTGAAACAACTGAAGGACTTTATTATGATTTAGTTACTGATGTACCAATGATTTATGATATAAATTATCCATCAACGGTTATTATATACTTTGACGTTTATTATGATCCTACAATCTTTGGACAGGATTTAGATGGAACACCACACACCAATAGTCATGCATTTATTAATCAATCGATTATCATCAATGATATATACATGAATGTAACTTCCACAGCGAGTACACCATGAAAAAATACGTATTAGCTATGGTCGTATTCATGTTACTTTTATCGATGACGATGACTTTAGTTTATGGTTGGTTTACATATGTCCAAAGAAAATCAATTTCAACGTTTACATCAAATGATATTGATGTAATAGTATATTTAAACGAAAACTTAGCTGTTGAAACGATGGATTTATCTAATTTAGCATTTGTAGATTTTGAAGATGATATCTTGAATGACACTAATAAAGCATTAAATAATGTTGCGGAAGTCATGCATTTTGAAATGATTTTATCGGGGAGTTCACCTGTTTCTAAAAGTTTGATTACTTTAGATATTTATGACGGTTCCCATCCATTGATTTATCTTATTATGACAGATGACACAATTGTTGATTATCATAGTTATTTATTAACAGTAATAAATCCATTGGATACGAAAACAAATATTTTAGCGCAAATAGACGCACATAACGATTCACAAATGAATTTTTTAAGTTCACATATCATGCTTCCTGGAGAAACACAACATTTTAAAGTTGTGATTTGGGGAGACTATGATGCTTTAAGTGAGCCAAAAGATATAAAAAATTATCAAACAACGATGGCAGTTCAGTTTAGAATTGTCAATGCGTATGGTGATGTATCATGAGAAAAAACTATGTCATAATGATATTATTAATGATTGTAATGTTAGTCATAACATCATTAAGCTATTCATATTACATCAATGAAAAAGACTATAATTTAAATATAGACACTGATATTTATCAAGTTCATACAGAACTATCTTTTAATGGTGTTTTACATGATTACTTGAGTCCATATTATGATATTGAAAAGCATGCATTTATCATTAACTTGTACGATGATCAAGCAAACAACTATATTGGTAATTTATCTTTAGATTTAGTGTTTGAAGTGCCTATTGCATCGAAAATGAGATTTAAACTCAATGAATCTTATAAACTTACTAGATTTTATAATAATCAAGAACAAACAATTATCACTGAGATTATTTATCAAGAAAACATCAATGAAACCTATCATCCGTTTTCGTTATTAAAAAAAGGAAGTTATACAGACTTGTTAAGTCATAGCGATTATTATATGTATGCACTAGAAACATTTATGCCGGGACATCTATATAAGCTTAATATTATATCAGGTGGTATGGAGTATCCTACAAAAAATAATAGTTTATATTTTGAAACATGTTATTTGTATATGGATTATCGATTCGAGTTTGTTCAAGCTAACCGTTTTTCTCAAGTTTGGCAAGTGGATCCTTTGTTACTTAGTTAGGTGATTTTAATGAAATTTATGAATATGAAAAAAATAATCATCCTGTTTATCATGTTCGCAATGTTTCTAGCTTTAGGAACTTTTTTTCATATTGACAAAATTCAAGCGAATACATATTTAGATAATGATCCATGGTATGGAACTGATTTGGACTTTACAGAAATCAATCCATCATTCATTACATATGAAAGTAAGTATGTACCTTTTGAAACTATCATCAACAATCCTTTATTAGCTGATGAGGCTAAAGTATATGTGATAGAATCAGCATATGATCTTTATATGTTTTCAACTTTAAATAATGGTGTTGATTATGATATATATAGAAGACTTAGTTATGTCTTGGGTAATGATATCGATTATTATGATGTTGTTATAACAGATAGTTCTAAAACATTTGAACCTGTTGGATTTAGATATCCATTTTTAGGGACTTTTGATGGACAAGGTTTTGAAATTACCAATTTATATTTAGATACAATCTATGATTCCCTCACATACGAAGAGAAATATTTAGGATTGATCTATTTTTCCATGTTTTCTCATGTTGGAAGTAGTGGTGTAATTAAGAATTTAGGATTAATCAATCCGCTCATTATCCAACCAATTGAATGGGGAGCTATGCGCTATGTATCACCTTTAATTGGATTAAATGAAGGACATATACATCATGTTTACTATATTGATTTTAGAGATCATCAAGCAGGATTACATGCGGAAGGTGCATTTCAAATTTCAGGACTTGTTTCAAATAATCAAGGAACTGTTGAAGAAGCATTTGTTGCTAGTCCCCACATCAAGAGTTTAGCAGTTTTAGAAAACGAATCAGATGCTGCTGTAGTTGGTGAAAACTCTGGATATTTATATCATGTTTACTATGATCAAGAATTATTGCAAGATCAACAGACATCAAGGACTTATGGTATTGGACTTAATACTAATGATTTTCAAAATGATTTACTTTTTGACCAAGCATGGTATTTTAATTATGATTATGAAGGATTAACAGATAATCTTGATTTAAAACAACAATATCATTTGGATCAAACGTATCCGAATCTTCAAGGATTAAAAGTTAACAATCAAGTATTGGAAATTAATGATGCAATCGATTTGGTCTATATGAACGAACTTTTATCTAAAAGCAATTTATTTCGTTCAACCACCTATCAAGTTGTTCATGATATCGACATGAATCAAGTATCATATAATGCTTATAGACAAGCATCATTAGGCTTTAATGGTGTTTTAACATCAAGTCTACAGGATGAAACTTCAAGATTATATGAAAGAGATCCTTTACAAGGCGGAAATATTTCATATCATACAATCATTGGATTAGAAATTACAAATGCATCCTATGTAGGAAATCAAGCTATTTATGGCTTGTTTAGTGTTTTATTTGGTTGTGTTGAACATTTGAATTTCATCGATACCAAAGTTGTAACATCAGATATCGATGAAACATATGAAAGAGATTATCTAAGTGTGGGCATCATTGCTGGACAAACCAATTTAGGTGTTATATATGATGTTCATATCAGCGGTGAGATTCATCTTGAATCTACCACAGAAGCGATTGGAAATATATCATTAGGCATGTTTGTTGGTCAAGGAAGCGGAAGGCTTGAAAGTATTTCTTCTGAAGGTAGTATATATTTAAATGAACAAACATTTCAAACAAAATTAGATGAAAGTTCAATCGGTGGTATCATTGGTAAAGCTGACGAGACTTATATTATAGAAAGCATCGATAACACGTATAAAGAAGGTTTGTCATATATCAATCCATTTGAAGGAACGACATTTATTGGTGGTATGATCGGTTCTGGATCAGTAGAACAGTTAGATCATTTAATATCTAAAGGACATATCAATCTAACACATGCGTTTCATCAAAATATTTTATATGTAGGTGGTGTTTTTGGTAAGATCAGTTTATTAGAATCAAATATCTCAAGTCTATATCATACAGGAGTTATTGATGTTTTAGTCAACCAAAGCTTAACCATTCGTATGAATGGTATAGGACATGTGATATCTAATGATGTTAGTCATATGTTAACCAGCATCACAAATCATGGAGAACTTAATTTGATTTCTGACCCATTTTTATCATTAACTGAATTAAATCTCATGGATATTAGAGGTTCTTTTGGTTTAACTGTTGATGGAAGTGCAACTATTTATGGTCTTTATCAAACCAAAGATCAACTCATTGATCTATCATTGATAGATAGTTTTAGCGGTGTATTAACGCACATTTCAGATGAAGTGCTTCATGCAACAAAACTATATCAAAAAGGGAATTTTATCTTCCAATCAAGTAATGATTTAACACAAGACCACATTCAGATATCAGGTTTACTCCTAGGGTCACATTATCATCTTGATCATATAAGACAAGAAGGTTATATTGACATTAATGTTTATCATCAAAGTCAAAGATTTGATCAAGGTATTTTAGAGGTTTCTGGGATATTTGAAACTTTAAGTGATGGATATCAAGCAAGAAATATTTATCAAGGTGGACATATATCTATTGAAAAAGATGTTTTATTAGAAGTCAACTATGATGTTAAAGTAAGTGCTATAGGGATAAGACACTTAAATACTTCATTTTTTGCAGATAAACACATAGATGAGATGTCGATTGAAATCACTGATCAGATTGGTTCTATAGATACCTTTTTAAACAAAGGGAATGTTTATGTTTCTGGTCACTTTGATGGTAATGTAACAGCAACTGGAATCATGCTTTATAATTACGGGTTAATAACTCGAGTTATAAATTTGGGTGATGTCGAAATATTTAATGATGTTTTGACTTTAGACGATAAAGTTCAAGCTTCTGGTATTGTACATCAAATGATTGGCTCTTATGCACAAATAAAAGATTCAGCAAATCATGGTAGTATCAAAGCTGTTTCTAACACATCTTTAGGATATGCACATGCGAGTGGATTGGTGCTAAGAAATGATCAATTAGAAGATGGTGCTGATGTAAGCAATGGAAATCTACATAAACATCAAAAAATACTATTTAGTATTAATTATGGTGACATTTATGCTTTTAATAACTCTGATGAATCAAGCTATACAGTAAGCAATGAAACACGGGCTAAAGCATCAGGTTTTTTGGCTTTAGGTGTCTTATCAACAATCAACAATGCTAATTTTGGAAATGTATTTTCAAATCATTTGGCAAGTGCAATGATTGGCTTTTTATATCTCAATAAATTTGGAACTTTAGGGTATGATGAAGTATTCATCTCTAATCAAATGAATTATGGTAGAGTTAGAGAAATCACAGGATATAACAGTGTTGATCAATTGTTTAACATAGATATGAATCAAGCACCTCAAAACGTATCATATCATGCTTATGGCGCTATTGTTGGTAAAATCCATACAGGTACAAGTTCGTGGTCTTTTGCTGGAGATGTAGAGTATCCATTGGATAGAATTTACTTTGGATACTTATTAAACTTTGATGAAAAAATCGATATGTTTGATCGCGCTCCAACTTTATCAAGTACATGGTCTGATGTATATGGTGGAGATACTGAAGCTGCTAATGATGTAATTTTAGAAATGCAAAAATACATGGCGACAACAAATCCTGATGATCAATCAGCACCACCGTTTAACGAGTTTTATGCTGGTGGTTTTATTGGTCAATATTTAGGTAAGCAGATTTCATATTATGATTTAACAGATACTGAAACCGGTATGTTTTATGAAGACTTCGCATTTAGAAATCAACGACCAGCATACAAAGGTACAGATCAATACATTTTGGATTATATTCAGTATATTCCTAGAGAAAAGATAAATGATTATATGGTAGATAGATTAGAAGCAAATACCATCAATGAATATCCTGGTATGTATGCATTATCCAGTAGCAAAGGTATTGGGAATGGTATTTTCATTCCTGATAATTTTGAACTAGAAGGGTTACACGAGTATCATCAAGCATCACCTGATGGAGATCTAACTTATCTAGGAGATCCACATATTCCAGAATCTATTAGTCATGATTTATACACATCAATGAGACAAATCAAAGTTGATTTTGCTACAACCATTTATGATTTGGAAATCAAGCAAATTAATGGTAACGGTGAGATTATTGAACAAGGTGTTACATTAAAAAATCCTGTTATTGATCAAGAAAGAGCACTCATCACATATTATCTGCCTTCAAATGCAACTATTTTAGGTGATCAAACACCTACAATTATGAATGTTAATAGCTATGTTGAAGTATCACCACATATGACTGGCGCTAGAAAAGTGCTCGATCTTATTGGAAGTGGTGATCCAACATATACTTGGTTAGGCACACATAAAAAAGTAGATAATCAAATGGTTGAAATCGGACCTTATAAAGAAACAGGTGTATATAATCTAACATCAAACTTAGTATTTACTGACTCTACATCAAGAAGTAATCCATTATATAATTACTCAGGTGAAATATATGATACTATTGGTTCAACAAACCATATATTTACGCACAATCCACATATTTTAGAAGTTATTTGGATTTGGAATTACTGGTATACTGATGGCTATCAAGTGACTCCAAGTGCTGTTCAAAACCCAGGATATGCGCCTTATGAAGCTTACATGCAAAGTGGATATCCAACATTATACAAGTACGTTGGCCCATCAACTGAAGCAATTACTTATGTAGCTTCTGATAATATATCTGGAGTTTATGTCTATGAGCCATCTGATGTGAGGTTTATTGCAAATACGCAAGAAGGAACATATCAAATATCTGAATCAGCAAGTTTTGAATACTTAGGAACATCTCTTTTAGAGCCTATTAGTATTCCTAGAAGTTATGGTGTTTATGATCTAATGTCATATGAAGGGCAATATATAGACAGTGTAGAGGATCATTATGGCATGATCAGAGTTTATTCAAGCGCTTATAATTCAACAGATCCTTCAACATATAAGGATTATGATATTCGTGTTATAAGGACAGCCGATGAGTCTATTACAAATGTCTTAAGTTTATCTGTTAATGGCATGGATGCATTAAACCCTAGTGATAGTACACAAGAACTTACATCATTACTTAATTTAAATGGCACAAATGAAAATATTTTAGAAGTATCTTATGAGACGTATAACATCGCTGATTTATACGATATCATTCAACATGTAGAAGTATATAACTTTGATAACCAAGTTAAAATTCATTCATCATATTATCGATTAGATCAAGGAAGTGTAAGTACAGCATCAACCTTTGATAATTTGAATGGCTCATGGGGGCATGGTTCGTTTAGTATTAGTTTTACACCTCTTGAGCATTTTCCAAGTGGTAATTATGTACTAAAAACAACACTTTTAAGTGGTTCAGTTTATAATGTTCACTTTACTAAAGATGTCAGTAGTGAAAAAAGTGTATTAAACATGGTTTATCAGGGTGAATCAATGACTCCAACTGATAGTATTTATACATCATCTATTCCATATGGTATTTTTTATGATGCATCAGATGCACATACGAACATGGTTAATTTTACTAATCTATCAAGCTTTAAAGATGTGAGTTATGATATGATTAATGAATCTATACCTTCTTACTTAGAATCAATGACTATCTCATATTTTGCTTCTATTAGAAGTATAAGCTTGGATATTACTAAACTTATAGATAACAGATATCAATATGATATTATCTATACAATAGAAGCAGAAGATCAATCTACATCTGTGTTTACACATCGATTAATTGAAACTAGTATAGCATCAACACCAACTGATTTATATAAAAATGGTGGTCAAACAGAATCTTTACAATCCGTAGATGTTAAATATGAGGAAGCACCAAATATACGTATGGTCTACGATTTAGATCAGTTCTATATTTCTCATATTGATTTATTAGATGTTACACACACGTTTACACCATTAAATATGGCCGAAATTGCAGCACTTAATCAAGATTATTTTATCTCTAAAATTGAGGACGTCGGTTATGAAATTAACTTAAACAAAAATACTCCAAAAGGCAGCTACGAGTTTCAAATGCTATATGCAAATGAAATCACTCTTTGGGGTGAAACATTAACATGGGCATTTTCATTTGATTTGTTGTACATTAACAAACTTAGAAATAATGAATCAAAAGTTGAAGATATTTTGTTTGTTTCAGATACAATATTCTCGGGATTTAATACAATTGTTGATTATACATATATTGATACTGTAAGTTATGAAGGATACATGAATGATCCAAGTACAAGAAATATTAATGTATTACCTACCACTGGAGTTGTGTATAATGATTATGACGATTATCAGATCTATTATGTGATTGGACAAGTTCAAAAAACAAATTTGTCTTCGTATGAACCAGTTTTTTATATCAGTGATTACGCAAGAATCAGAAGAGTTATAGATCAAACACACATACATTATGATTATCAATCAGAAGATTTAACAGCTGATTTTGCACCTATGGGAGACACATTTAATTATGTTCAATATCGAGTTTATGCTGAAGATTATGATCAAAATCATATGAACTATACAGATTATTATGTTGCTGTACAAGATGTTACTAATAACATTCGTTTTGAAGTTACTATTGATAATCAGACTGGAGATTTGATAGAGGATATCTATTTTTCTATTGATATATGTCAAAGCGAAACAGAATGTGATGATACAACAACACTTTATCAAATGGGTGCCTTTGCATTATATAATGATTTGAGTGATTCATATGAACTTAATCTATTTCAAACAACTATGCATGGGACTTATATGATATATGTTGATCTAAGCATAGGATACACATATCAGATTATATTAGAAGAGAGCCAAATTGATGGCACAAGTTTTTATCTCGAAGATTCAATATTGCCTAGAAAATACCATATAACCATTGTCATAACAACAACTTTGGATCAAAATGAGTGGGGTTATACATATGAAAATACTCCACTATCATAAAACAATACATTTTTCTTTACTAAGTAAAGAGGATTTAAATAAAAAAAATAAAGCAAAAAGTGTTGACAAAAAGATTGACTTGTAATATGATTAAGGTACATATGGGAGAAAATCCAATGTTAAAGGCAAACTTAAGGGAACTTAAGGACGCAAAGCTAAAGGGCCTAGCACAGGTAGCCAGTTGTCATTAGAGATAATGATGCTGGCTTTTTATATTTTTAAAAGTAGATTAAAATTAATGTTATAAAGGCAAACCTAGGGAAACCTAGCGACGCAAAACTAAAGGGCCTGTTAAATGGTAGCCAGTTGTCATTAGAGATAATGATGCTGGCTTTTTGCTTTCCCAAAATGAATAAAAAAATAATGTTATAAAGGCAAACTTAAGGAAACTTAAGGACGCAAAGCTATAGGGCCTGAAAATGGTAGCCAGTTGTCATTAGAGATAATGATGCTGGCTTTTTGCATCTTATAAGAACAGGGGTGATGACATGCGACTTTCTACGATATTACAAGTGAAGAGAAGAAAACTAAGAAATCGAATATTCACCTTAGGGGTTATTGCAACTGGGATTATGAGTATCGCATTCGCTGTGATCACATTCTATGGTCAACAATCAGGAAACTTCGTTATGTCAATAGATTATGATGCATACAATAGAGGAATTATCTTATCTAGTGATGAAGATTTTACAAATCCGTCTCCAAGACTAATGACTGATCCTATTGAAGATGCAAGAGATATGACTTATAGTTGGCTAAAATTAGACGAGGTACAAAATACTGACGGTAACTTTGTTGATCCTGATTATGATTATGTAGCCTATACATTCTATTTAAGAAATGATGGTTTAGAAACAGTGGATATCACTTATCACATTAGAATGACTGAAATCCATAATGGTTTAGATGAAGCTATAAGAATTCTAGTTATAGAAGATGGTGTAGAAAACATGTATCAAAAACTAGATAAGTTAGAAGCAGGAGAAGAACCCCCTTATTATCCAAGTGTTATGCCAAAAACAAAACTATTCGTGAGTGATTCAATAGTTGCTAGAGAAAATTTTGTTAAGTTTGAACCAGGACAGATTAAAAAATTCAGTGTGATTATGTGGTTAGAAGGATATGATCCGGACACAACAGATGAAGTTTTAGGTGGAAGAATTAAACTTCAAATGAACTTTGCGATCGATGGATTGAACTAAGGTGAATCTCATGAGTATAAAAAAGGTATATATATCAATACTCACACTCATCTTAATGTTTGTCACATTTGGTACAGTAACATTTGCTTGGATAAGCTTATCAACAATCAATAATATCGAAGGATTGTCACTTGCTGCATCTGGTGGAGACGAATTACAAATTTCACTTGATGGCGTAAATTATAATTCGCAATTAACAGCTGAACAGCTTTATGAGATGTTTGAAAACATTAGATTAGTTGATGTAACTTCTACAGATGGGATTTATTTTGAAACTGGTGGCTTAAGAGATAAAGAAGAAGCAGTTCCAAATGAACATTATCTTACATTCGATTTATGGTTTCAAACATCAGTTAGAGAAAATCATGTTTATCTTGTAAATGATGTATCAAATCAAGTTGCATATGATACTTCAGCTGTAGGAACATTTGTTATCTCACATGGAGTTATGTGGACAGCAAAATATGATTTCTGGTATGGACCTGAAGAATCTGATATGATTTATAAAGGCGAAGAAGATAGATATTATGCAAGTGATAGTGTAAGAATTTCAATCTTAGAACTTAAAGATGAAACGAATGAAAATGACTTGAGAAATGAAGACGATTTAAAAAAATTCTTATTTGATCCTAGTGGTGATGAACTTAGAGGTTATGGAGTTCCATATGGACAATACAGTTATTTCATCGCTAGAACAAGGTATTTTATAGGACTTCCTAATGATATACAGGAAGTGAGTTACAGACTTACAGAAATTGATCCAAATAATCCTTATCAAGCATTAGATGATGAATCACTAATTGCAGTTTTACAAGAAACTGGTGAAATAACAGAATCTGGCAAGACTATTTACCGAGGAAAAGTTAGAATTAGTATTTGGATTGAAGGTTGGGATGCGGATGCATTTGATGCAGTTGAAAATGATAGACTAAAAATACAACTGCAGTTTAAAGCACTCATACCACCGCATGAACAAGGGTTAACTTAACGAAAGTTAATTAAAATATAAAAGAGAAAATAGAAAAAAATTTAAGGAGACTAGAAAAATGACAAAATTAACAAGAAAATTATTATTATCGATTATTACGGTCGTTCTTACAGTGGTAGCACTTGGAACAACGACATTTGCGTGGTTTACACTAACTAATACATCAGTTGTACAACCATTTGAAGCTGAAATCGTAGCTGACTCAGGGATTGAATTAGCAATAGGCAGTCACAATACAGGACTTACTAATCCGACCTCTTTAGAATGGGTTACAACTCTAACAACAGAAGCTATTCAAGATTATATCGAGGCAAACTATGGTACTTCTCCAATCTTTAATCATGTGACTACTCCAAATGGAATTGATTTCTACACTTTAGGTGCAACAGCAATTACAGGTACATCAAGTGGTTATTTAGAAATCCCATTAAACTTTAGATCAGATACTGCACAAACAATTGAATGGACATCCGTTTCTATGACTTCAGATTCATTGCCATGGACAGCAGATGTAAGTTTTATTGATGCATCAGGAACAGCTAGAACAGCTGGTGATATTTTTGATATTGATGCTTCAAATGCTATGAGAATCGCAATGCTTGAAGTTTACGGTACTGGAGATCATGTAGTTGCTTATGAAAAACCTTCATCAACTGCTAATGTTGTTTTAGGAACTGGTGGAGATTTAAGAGGTACTGAACTGGATCCAGATGCTACACCAGCAAGTGGTGATGAGTACTATCCAGGTGCTAATGGTGCAATGAATTATTACTATGAAAAAAATAACATGCTTCCATTTGATGCTGATGCTGTAACGACAATATCAACTGTAACAAGTATCGCTGGTGTAACTGTTATTACTATGGAAGATGTATCAGGATCTACAACTGATTATCAAGCAGATTATTTTGGTCAAGTTATGATTAGAATTTGGTTAGAAGGTTGGGATGCAAATGCATACAACTCAATTCTATCCAGAATGATTACTACAGAATTTGTATTTACAGGTGTTTAATATTTAATAAATATTAAGGTTTTTATAAAAGAAAATTAGCTTTCTAGTCTGGTAAGTGCGTTTAATTGCTAAATGCACTTACCAATCCTCTTGGATTATGCTAGAATAGACAGTGAAGGATAACAATTAAAAAGGGAGTAATTTAAATGGAAAACAAAAAGAAATCAACACCTAAGAAAGTATTATCAATTACGCTTAATTCATTGTTTTATATGATCATTGTCGTATTGCTAATCTTTTCACTTGCTAACATTAAAGTTAAGAAAGAAAATAATATTGCTAATATTTTTGGCGTAGGATTCTTATCTGTTCAATCAAACTCGATGTTTGGTGATCAAGCCGATTCATTTGAACAAGGTGACATGATTTTTGTGAAAATGTTAGATGAAGAATCTGTTATGGAATTAGAAGTGGGAGATATTGTTACTTATTTTGATATGACTATCAAAGAGTTTAATACCCACAGGATTGTTGAAATTAACGCTGAAGAAGAATATTTAATCACTCAAGCTGATTATAATCCAGTTTCAGAAAACACAAATACTCAACCCGATCAACCGATAAATTTCGATCAAGCTATTGCTACCTATTCAACAAAAGTATCAGGATTAGGTAACACTTTAGATTATTTACAATCTCCAACTGGATTTGCACTTTTTATCATATTACCAGTTGTGTTTATTCTTGCATTTGAAGGTGTTGTTCTTGGAAGAAATATTATCTCACTAAATCGTGCAAAAATGGAAGATAAATATGCACAAGAAAAAGAAGATACAAAGAAACTTTTAGAAGCCGAAAAAGAAAAGCTTCGTGAAGAATTACTAGCAGAGTTAAAGAAGGAAAACGAAAAACAATCTAAATAAATAGCTAGAAAGATCAAGGAGCGCATATGGTAGAGTTTGCTCGTTACTATATCAACTTCATTAGAGAGCTTTTTGCAAATATCGGTGAATTTTTTAGAAATCTTTTTGAAGTGTTTGCCGATTTATTTTTTCATGATGTTGTTGAATATTTTCAAAAGTTCATACTTTCAAGTACACAATATACATTGCTCGACTGGGTAATGGCTTTTGTTGTTTTGATAATTAATTTAGCCTTCATTGTATTTCTTGGACTTAAACTTTATCAATGGATATCTAGATATGTTAGGTTTGTTGGAAAAGAAATGGAGAAAGATGAACTTCTTGAAGAAATATCTTTCTTAAACGAAAAAACAGTTGAGTTAATTGAAGAAAAGAATAAGATTTTAGCTCTAAAGGTTTCAAACTTAGGTCTTTCCCCTGAGGAACAAAGAAAAGCAGAGAAAGACTTACTCGAAAATGAAGAAGAATCTGCAAAAGGCCCATCTAGGTTTACAAAACTTATTGCGATTGATAAAGAATATGAAAATCGCATGACACAAATCAGAATGAAAGAAGAAGACATGATTTCTTTAAGAGATTTGGTCACTAGATTTATCAACTTTTCAGCTTCAAAACTTGGTTTGTTTTACAACAGAAAGATTATCTCAGCATTCTTTGCAGGATTTGCATCTTCTAAAACAATGATTCTTGAAGGGATTTCTGGTACCGGGAAAACATCACTTCCTTATGCAATGGGTAAATTTTTTGGGAATGATTCCAAAATCATTGCTGTTCAACCTTCTTGGAGAGATCGAGCTGAAATGATTGGTTACTTAAATGAGTTTACTAAAAAATTTAATGAAACAGAATTTTTAGAAGCTATTTACGAAACAACTTATAGAGAAGATATATGTATCATTGTATTAGATGAAATGAACTTAGCACGTGTCGAGTATTATTTTGCGGGGTTATTATCACTACTCGAAATGCCAGATGCTGATCAATGGTTAATCGATATTGTACCTAGCTCAGAACCGGCAGACCCAAAGCATATTCACAAGGGTAAAATATTACTTCCACAAAATGTATGGTTTGTTGGAACAGCAAATAAGGATGATTCAACTTTTACCATTACAGACAAGGTTTATGATAGAGCAACCCCAATTGAAATCAATACAAAATCAGACTTTATTGATGCTCCACCGACAGATGGCATCACAATGTCTAATGATTACTTGCAAGAAATGTTTAGACAAGCAAATAAGGATCATCCGTTAAGCTTAAAGGCTATCCAAAATTTGGAAAAACTAGATAAATATATTACTGAGAACTTGAAAGTTACCTTTGGTAATCGTATCATGAAACAAATTAGAGCATTTGTTCCTGTATATGTTGCGTGTGGTGGCTCTGAAATTGAAGCCTTAGATTATATTGTAGCTAGAAAGATCTTTAGAAAGTTTGAAAGCTTAAACTTACCGTTCTTACAAACTGAAATTAGTGAATTGTCTACTTTATTGGATAGATTATTTGGTAAGAATGGATTTGTTGAATGTCAAGCATATTTAACCACAATTAAGAAATCATATTAGGAGTCCAAAATGAAAAAACTTAAAGACTTAAGAAATTTTCATCAAGAACTAAATTCAGTTTATCATGATTTGGAAATGGATTTTCCTTTTCCGAATGACTTCTATCAAGCCTTTTTATCCGGTGAAAATGAAATGTATCAAAAAAGTATTACAGAAATTAAGACATTTCATGAAGATTGGATACAGACCATTGAATCATTTTTTCCAAGTCTGAACAAAATCATTAAGGATCCTAAATCGGGATTAAGATATGAACAAGAAGTAGTAGCAATCGAAAAAGCTAAAAAAACAAATAGTGATTCAGTTAGACACTTAGCTGCCAATACACATCTAATAAAAGAGATGCGTGGTGGTGATGTTATTCCTAAAAGAATACTAACAACACAAGCAGAGATTGAATATGCAATCTATGAGAATAGATTTATCAAAACATTAGTTGATCGATTATTTGATTTTGTTAATAGAAGACATGATTTAGTTAAGAAAAATGTGGATTCATTTAATAAGAAACATTTTGATCTTAGATCGAAATTTCAAATTCAAGATTCAGAAGTTGATATGCATGTGAACTTCCAAGTAAAAGAAGATCTTGCAGATGAAAATATTAACAAAATGAATAATGAACTGTTAGGCAGAATTCACAACTTGTTAAAATTAATTAATGGCTTGAAACTAACACCATTTATTCAAGATTTGAAAAATGCAACACCTGTAAAACCTCCAATTATGCAAACATCAATATTGCTTAAAAATATTGATTATAAAAACTGTTATACATTATGGCTTTATTTAGATAAATATCATACATTAGATTTTGATCTAGATGTCAAAGAGCAAAACCTGACATTTGACCGATTCTATACAAAAAACATTTATCAATTAGCCTTACAAACATTTACTACTGTGTATGCAAATCAAAAAGCATTAGAAGATCATTATCAATACTTAGATATTCAAGAATATCAAAAAAGAAGTCCTAAAATTCTTAAAAAAAGAATGGAAGAACTTGTTGAATCAGATCCATCAATGGATGTTGAAGATGTTGCAATTAATCAATACTACTTAGAGCAGCAAAAAAAGCAATTTAAAAAATCGCTTGATCAAAATATAGAAGAGTCATCAAGTTTTGAGATTGCATTAAAAAGAGCGCTAAGAGAAACCATTGAAATCTCAAATGCACTTTACAAGTCATACTTTGATTTAGAAGATACAATGGATGATGATTATATCTTTAAACTACTAGTCAAAGAGGATAAAGAAGAAGAACTCCTAAATTTAAAAGAAAAACTAAGAGTTTCAAGAATTATTAGAGAGGTTAAAGAAGTAGATTATAACAACTCTATTCGTCTTGAAAAAAGATTGATGAAAGATATCGATCAATTAGATAAAGAATTTATAAAAGAAAACAAGCGTAAGATTAAAGAGGATGCCAAGAGAGCTGGTATAGAAGAAAAGATTAAGTTAGAAAGACAAAATTTGAAGAAGAATCAACAAGAACTTTCTAAATATTTAAAATTTGTTTCTGATACAAAACAAACACTAACATCCGAACATCAAGCTATTACGCAAAAAATAAATGAAACAAGAAAGCAAATCAAAGCTGAAGAAAAACGACTCCTTGATGAAGAAAAGAAAAAAGCACAACTTATATATAATCAGGAGTTGAAGAAGATTAGAGATAAACAAAAAGCAGAACGTAAACGCATGGAAGAAAAACTCAAGAAGCAAAGAAAGCTTGAAGAAGAAAGACTTAAAAAGCAACAAGAAAGAATAATCAAGCAATCAGAAGAAAGACTAAAAAAACAAAGAGAAAAGCTTGCGCATGAAACATTTAAGAAGATTGAACAAGCGATTAAGGAAGAAGAAATAAAATAAGGGATGTGAAGCTATGAGACAATCAAAATCTACATATAGACGCTTAATCATTGTTTCATCAATGTATATTGTTTTAGCTTTATCTATCCTATCGGTTTCGGTTTACGCCTGGTTTACTCTTACCAATATTAATAGAGCAAATCTTGTATCACAAGTTTCTGGTGTGGAAGCTGAATATCAGTTTTATATTTATCAAAATATGATGCATGAAGGTAGTCAAGATTTAAGTATAATAGATAATGTGTGTTCTGTAAGTGGTGAAGACTTGTGTTATGAATATATTCCAAATCCTACTTATCCACATTTGATTGATGGAAAAGTTGCTCCTGGCGAAAGATTCTCATTTGCTATAAAAATTATTAGTGTTGGATCTACAAATGGTAGGCTTCAATTAGACCTTGGAGGTCTTCAGTCTATAGGATATGATATAGAGGCTAATAAAATCCAATCAGCTTTCGAGTATGAAGTCACTAAAATCAGCTACATCGAAAACGATGTAGAAACAGCAGATCAAAAGGACAACGGTATCATTAATTATTATAATCAAGCATTTAATGTTGTAAATGATTCAATATATCCTTTGGTATCAAATGTACCATTAGGGGTGGAAAATCATTCGAATTCAATTATTGTAGTTTATTTTGATTTATATTTTAATCCAACAATATATGGCGAAGATGCATTTGGTACACCATATACAAACAGTAACATATTCATGGATCAAATTTTCAGAGTCAATCACATTTATATGACAGTATCAACATAGGGGAGCATATATGAAAAAAACACTTACAGGTATATTTTCTGGATTAGCCATTTTAATATTTATTCTATCCATCGGATTAATGATTTCGGGAACGATAGCATTAAGGAGAAATGAACCTGTATTTGTTTTTGGTAGAGCTGTAGCTGTTGTACCTACAGATTCAATGGTAGGAAATGAGCCTGATTCCCTGGATGTCAATGATATGGTTATCATTAGAAAAGCAACCATAGATGAAGTTGAAATTGGTGATGTTATTGTTTTTCAAGGTGTAAATGGTTCAGGAAATCCTATCTTAGTTATCCATAGGGTTGTTGATATTCAAGATGAAGGTATTATCACAAAAGGAGATAATAATTCATCAATTGATCAACCAAGTTATCAAGATTATGTGTCAAATGATAATTTTCAAGGCATTTTCCAGACAAAAATTACATTCTTAAAACCACTATCTCAAATGATGTCATCATCTAAGAGTCTTATTTTTGGGGGATTAGCAATTGTACTAACGATTATGCTCATTTCAGAAGTTATTCATCTCGTTAGAACATATCAAGATGAAAAAAATGAAGCCATAAAGAAGAAACATGAAGAGGAAATTGAAGCTTTAAAAGAGAAGCAAAAACAAGAAATCATAGAAGAGATATTAAGAGATAATCAAAAGTAAATCACTATAAAAATTTGGCAAAACTAGGGTGACCTAGTGACGCAAAGCTATAGGGCCTAGATATAGGTAGCCAGTTGCATCTATAAGAATTTATAGATCGACTGGCTTTTATGCTTTTCAAAGGAGGTAAACATGAAAAAAATATATGTATCAATGATTGTTATTTTACTCATAGTATCGACAATTATATCTATTTCATATGCTTGGTTCACATACGTTGAACGAAAAAGTTTAGCCTCTTTTGAAGCAGGTGAACTCTCTATTGATCTAAAAGCGAATGATTTAATGTTTGATTTTGACATTACACTACAAGATATAGTTTTTATTGATTATGAAAACGATCTAATCTTAGATAAATATGATACATTTAATCATTTGGCATCATCAGTAAAAATAGATATTCTTTCAAATGAAGACTCACCACTATCAAGACATTTAATAACTATAGATGAGTCTATATTAGATGATGGCCTCTTATATGTCATCATTTATGAAGGTGTTAATTTAGATGACACTTATACACTCATATCTGATTATCATACATATATTGCAAATGTTATTGCTGGGTACTCAGATAAAGCATCACAACTTCAAGCAATTAGTGATCATAATGCACTGATGATCGAAACTATGCACGATACTGTGATGAAACCATTAGATCAAATGACATTCCAAATTGTATTTTGGGGAGATTATAATGAACTCCAAAATCCAGAAACATATTTAGAACAAATATTTGAGATTAACTTGTTGATAGAATCTATAAATCACCAAGGAGACTTGATACCATGATTAGAATAAGAAAACTCAGGTTCTGGATGTCGCTGACGACTTTTATCTTAATTTTCATGACATCTCTCATTGCAATATATGCATATTTTCAAATTCAAGAAGATCATGGGATTGTGATCTTATCTGGAGAGTTTGAAGTTGAACTATTAGCATCATTTGACGGTGTAATTGTGGATTTAGAAAGTGATTACTATGATCATGATAAGAAAAAAATTGTTGTGAATATGTTTGATGAGAGTGCAGATAATTTTGTAAGTAAACTAAAGATAGATGTAAAGGTTACTCCTGTCATTGCCGCAAGAATGCGGATAAAAATCAAGCAAGAAACAGAGCTTATCAGATATTATATTGATCAGAATCCAGAAAACCCAATCCCACCATTAAAAGAAGCGGTTTATCATAGTGATCAAGGATATCCATATTATCCATTTTCGCCTCTCAGATTTGATCCTAGTTTTACAATAAAACAAAACGATGATGGTTTCATGTATTATGATCAAATTATTCCAAAAAGCAATGAAACTATTATTCCAGTGATTGAGTATGGAGATCCATATACGATTAGAGTGAATAGCGTTTTATATGAAGAATGCTTTATGTACATTGATCTTGAACTCGATATAGTTCAAGCAAATAGATATTCCGAGGTATGGGAAATACCTGACACATTTTTTAACGAGTAGGAGTAGTTATGAAAGTTTCAATGATTAGGAAAATGTTGATATTTACTATTATTTTTTCAACACTTTTATATGTTGGAACTTTTTTGCGTATAGATAAAGTATATGGTCAACCTTATGATCAATATCATACCTGGAATGGTTTTGATTTACCTTATCAACCGTTAAACCCAAGTGCAATTTCTTTTGAAAGTGATTATCTTCAGTTTTCAACCATCATGGATGTTGCAGATCCCAATACGATTGATCAATCAAAAACATATGTAATCGAGTCTGCCTTTGAACTCTATAGGTTTTCTGTCCTTGCAAGTGGATCTCATGATCAAATCTATTTATCATTAAATTATGCTCTTGGTCAAAATATTGATTATTATGATGCATTGAAAATAAGCATTGAAAACTTATTTATACCCATTGGCTTTAATGAGCCATTTACTGGCACATTTGATGGTCAAGGTTATGAAATAACTAACCTCATATTTAGACCTACAAATACAGTTGATGAGTATGATACATATATGCCAGGTTTAGTTTATTTATCGATGTTTTCTAAGATTGATACAACTGGTGTTGTTAAAAATTTTGGTTTGATTAATCCGCTTATCATTCAAGCTCTCGAACAAGGCGTCATGACTCATGTAAGCGTTGTTGCTGGAGAAAATAAAGGTTTAGTGGAAAATGTTTATTATATAGACTTAAGAGAACAATCATCAGGTATAAATGCTGAAGGTAATTTTCATATATCAGGATTGGTATCAAGAAATATAGGTACAGTGTCAAATAGTTTTGTTTCAACACCGTACATAAAATCACAAGCGATTCAATCTAATTTATCTACAAGTACTTTGATTTATGCAAATCAAGGTACAGTAAATAATGTTTATTATGATAGTGATGTTTTAGAAGATAATGACGCTTCAACACTTTACGGCACTGGGTTAACAACAAATGATTTTCAAAACCCACTTAATTTTAATGATGATTGGTATTTTAGAGATTCATATACAAGTTTGGCATCAGAACCTTCATTGGAATCACAATTTATCGTTGATAACCAATATCCTATTTTACAAGGACTAGATGTTGAAAATGGAGAACTGCTTATAAGTGATGCGGTTGATTTTGTATATATGCATCAACTGTTAGGATTATCTGGACAGTTTAGATCTGCAGATTATGTCATTACTCACGATATTGACATGAATCAAGTATCAAAGACAGCTTATAAAGCATCTAATACAGGTTTTAGTGGAACATTAAGTTCAAAAGCAATTTTAAGTTCTGATACTATATTATACGATCGATTAGCAAATCAAGGTGGTGACATTACACATCATTCAATCATAAACTTAAAAATAGAACAAGCAACTTATTTGGGTAACTATGCAAGTTATGCGCTTTTTAGCTCACTTTTTGGAACAGTAAAAGATATCAATATATATAACCTTGAGATATTAACAGAAGACATAGATGAAACTTTTGAAAGAACGAAAGTATTAGTTGGGGCAGTTGCAGGACAAATGAACCATGGAACAATTGAAAATGTACATGTAGATGTTAACGCACATGTTGTAGAATCAACAGAGAACCTAGGGCAAATTATTATTGGTGGTTTTGTTGGCGAAGGTGGAGGTGTGATCTCTCAATCAACAACTTCAGGAAATTTGACCTCTGATTTACAAGTTTACAATGTGAAATCTGCTGGCAGTGCTGTTGCAGGTATGGTAGCAAAAGCAAATGATTTATCTATTATAGAATCTATGTCAATGATAAATGTTAAGGGGATGAGCTATACTGCTGATTATACTGGTACAAGCTATGTATCAGGTATGGTTGGTTATGGTACATTAAATGAAATATATAAAGCAGTTTTTGATGGAACAGTTACTGCATATGAAAACGGATTTGTTGATACAGTTTATGTAGCATCTATGTTTGCAAATATTTTAGATGTCTATGGAAATATTGAATATGTATTTAATGCTGGAGAGATGGTAACCCATATCGATCAAAGTCTATCATTATATCAAAATGGTATCGGTTATTTTTCTGACTTAGAAAACGATCTTAATATAAGTAGTATGACTAATCACGGCATGATGGATATAAATACTATTGGTGTTTTGTCTGATACCGTTTTAGATGATATTGATGTATATATATCTGGTGTCTTGACAATAACAGATACATCAGCAACACTCTATGGGATTTATCATGATATTCTACAAAATCAAATAGATCTTTCACTTATAGATACTTACAGTGGTATTTTGACAAATCTTACAGATGATCAAATTGATGCAACAAAACTATATCAAACAGGACATCTTGATTTGTATTCACAGAATACATTAACCAATGATTTAGTACAGATTGCAGGTGTTGCACTAGGTGAAAGCATCAATTTCACTCATATAAGACAAACAGGTGATATTGAGATATATGTGGATCATATGACAAATCTTGTAACTAGTCCAAGACTAAATGTATATGGTGTTTTTGAATCATTGTCATTAGGATATCATGCAGAACAAATCATTAACACAGGTGATATAAGTGTCATAAAAGATGGTAGTGTGTATGCTAACTATGATGTTTATATTTCAGGTATATTAGGTTATCATAAAAATGAAGGTGCGATTTATGACGATTTAAGCATTTCTCACAATTCCATTGATATAACGAATGAAAGTGGCTATTTAGATACTTTACTAAATGATGGCGATATTCTTGTGAGAGGCGACTTTGACGGAAGTATTCGAGCTTCTGGTATCGTTTTATATAACCGTTCACTCCTAACGAATGCAATTAATCTTGGCGATATAGATATTGTAAATAATATTCAAACATCATTAGATGAAGTTGAAGCCGCGGGGATTGCGTATTTAATGAGTGGTGAGTATGCACAGCTTAAAGATGCAGCGAATCATGGAGATATTAGAGTTATCTCTAATACAAGTCTGGGATTTGCACATGCTGCAGGGATTGCAGTGAGAAATGATCGATTAGAAAATGGAAGTGTTCTCGTTCAAAATACGCATGATAACGAGCGAGCTAAAATAACATTCAGTATAAATTACGGAAACATATTTGCTTTTAGTAATGTTAATGAAAGTGGATATACAATCGTCAATGAAACCCGTTCTAAAGCAGCAGGTATTTTTGCAATTGGTATTTTATCGAGTATTAATAATGTGAATTACGGTAATGTTTATTCTAAATATTTAGCTTCAGGCATTATTGGATTTATTTATTATAATCGCTTTGGAACTGTAAACTACGATGAAGTTTTTATATCAAACTCAATGAACTACGGTAAGATAAGACAAATTACAGCATATGATAGTAGTATTGATGAACTATCATATAATAATACTGCGACTCCACCAACAAATACTCAATCAGGATTTGGAGCTATTGTAGGTAAATTTCATACTGGAACTACAACATGGCAATTTGTTGGGAACGTAAACTATCCGATAGATCGAATTTATTTTGGATACCTATTAAACTTTGATGATCAGATTGATATGTTTGCAAGTGCTCCAGCTCCGGATGCATCTAATTTCTATGATTCAGAAGAATTGATTGATACTTTTGATGGTGTTATTTCTGGAATGTTAGCAAATATGGCAACAACCAATCCAAATGATGATTCAGTACCACCTTTTACTGAGTTCACCATCTTAATTTATATTTGGATTTTTCCAGTTGAAAGACAATTCGGTCAAGATATTCAAAGTTATGAACTCAATGATGGTGAAGATGGTATCTTCTATGAAACATTTGGATTTAGATCTTCTAGACCAGTATTTGGTAGTACTGACCAATATATTAGAGATTATATTCAGTACTTGCCAAGAGAAAAAGTGAATGAACCACTGTTAGATCAAATTGAAGCTGATACTTCAAATACTTTTACTGGTATTTATGCATTATCTAGTAGTAGTGGCATTGGTAATGGTATTTTTATTCCAGATCATTTTGAAACTGAAGGGTTAAATATTTATGATGAGGCAAATCCGACAGGAGATTCTTCATGGCTAGGTGACTCCTTAACTCCCGGTACTATCAGTAATGATTTGTATCATTTGATGAGACAAATAAAAAGTGTGTTTGCAACAACAATTTATGATTTGGAAATAAAGCAAGTTGATAGCAATGGTGATTATATCGAAGACGGACTAACATTAACTGATCCTGTTATCGATGAAGCAAGAGGGTTATTAACTTATTATATACCAAGTAATGCTTTGATATTAAATGGACAAACACCACAAAATTTAACAGTATCAAAATATGTAGAGGTATCCCCGGGTATTACTGGCGCAAGATATGTGCCAAACCTTTTAGGTAGTGGTGAACCGACTTATAAATGGGTAGGTACACATAAAAAGGTTAATGATCAAATGATTCCTATAGGTCCATATGCTGAGCTATCAGGAACTACTGTTTATAATGTCGTAAGAGGAAATCAGTATTATGAGTATCAAGAAACTAGATTATCAAGATTAAATCCTCCACTTTATCAATATACAAACACTTCTGGATCAATTGGTACAGGAGTTATAGATGAAATTGTTGATTTTTCTGGTTATACAGTTACTCAGATTTGGTTCTGGACATTTTACAACATGGAAGGCTACCGTCTTGATCAAATTCAGACAGCATCTACCGGTTATGGCGCATATGAACAGTATTATGAGTCTGGTTATACAAGAGCATTATATCGCTATATAGGACCTAATACTGAACTTGTAACTTATGTAAATGCAGGATTAACACCAAATGTTACAGTTTATCCAGAATCAAATGTTTTCTTTAAAGCAAATATCGATGAACAAACTTACACAATATCCGATGGTGCTTCTTTGATCAATGATGGTACAGCAATTACAACAAACGTATCGATTCCTAGAAGTTATGGTATCTATGATCAAATGTATGATGAGTTTGGTTTTTACATTGATAGTGTTGAAGACCATTATGGAACTGTGAGAGTTTTTTCTGAAGCTTATGATGCACAAGATCCAGCTACATACAAAGATTATACAATTAGAGTTATACGTACAGCAGATCAAGAAATATCAGATTTGGATATATTACTTGTTAATAGCGTTAGTGCACTTCCAGGAAGTTTCAATGTTGAAAATGTAACGGCATCACAGAACTTATTTTATGAATATGATGGAACCAATGGTTATATTAGTTTGACTTATGAAACATTTAATATTTCTGATTTGTACTATTTGTTACCGAGTGTAGAGATTTTTGATAATAACACAGGTGTTAAGGTACATACTTCATTATATCGACTTGAAAAAGGTTATGTTTCAACCAACCAAGGATTTAATAATCAAACTGGTGAATGGGGTTATGGAAATGTGTCCATTGATTTCATACCAGAAGATGATTTTCCAAGTGGAGACTATCGTATACAAACAACTTTAATTACGGGTGATACTTATAGCATTAATTTCTCAAAACTAGAAAGTGGAAATGCTAATGTATTATCGTTAGTTTATCAAGGAGAGGAAATCACTCCGGAATCTAACGTCTATACATCTGAAATACCTTATGGGTTGTATTACATTGACGGTAACTCACAAACAGATTTTGTTAATTTTACAAATCTATCTAGTATCGATGATATATATTACTTAGATGTTCCATCATCTTTACCTAACTATTTAGAAGGTCTTGAGATCTCGACGTTTTCGACAATTGATTATATTGATTTAACGATTACAAAAATAGAAGGCTATAGACATCAATACGATATCATATATCACTTAGTTGCAGAAAATGGATCGACGTATACATTTACACATCGTCTTGTAGAAAGACCATTGTATCAAGATGTTGAAGTTGCATATAAAAATGGTGGCGAGTTACCATTGCCTTTAACTGTTATTGATATTTTCTATGAAGAAGGACCAACTTTACGTTTTGAGTACGACTTTAATGATGTTTTCTTCCCAAATGATCAAATACTTTCTGTATCTAGCTTTTTCACACCATTAAATGGTACTGATGATGCAACCGAAAACATAGACTACTTTATTTCGACAATAAATGGTATAGGATTTGAAGTTGACTTGAATAAAGCAACACCTAAAGGTGATTATCAGTTTATGCTTACTTACCATTCCGAGGTTGTACTATGGGGATATAGTTTTGATTGGACATTTGATTTCACACCTATTGATGCGACTAAGTTAAAAAATGATAATGCTTACCTTGAAAATATTTTGTTCGCATCAAACTCCGTTTTTGATTCTGTCATCGATGCTTTCTCAACAATTATCGAAGTTGATCCAATAACAGTTGCTGATTATGAAGGGTATTATGTTTATCCGATAGAAGACCGTACACAAAGAATTATTAATGTTCTACCGACTACGGGTATAGATTATGGAGATTATCAAAACGAAGTTGCATATTGGATTTTAGGTCAGGTACAAAGAACAAACTTAGCTAGCTATACACCTACTTTTTATGTTCCAGATGGAGCTAAGATATACAAAGTGATTGATGAAAACAATCTTCATTACGATTATCAATCACCTGAACTAACTGCTGATTACTCAGATTTCGGTGATGGGGTAAGTTTCACTTTTGTTCATTATCGAATCTATGCTGAAGATTTTGATGAAAATCCTAATAATTATGTTGATTATTACGTCACAGTACAAGATACGACAAATAATGTTAAGATTGATATTACTGTAATGAATGATACGACAAGTTTCATTGAAGAAGTGTTTGTTACTGTAAATGTTTGTCGTGTTGAAGAGGGAGAAGCGTGTGATATTAATAACTACTTAAATCAGATGCAATTATTTTCATATTTCAATCAAGAATTATTAGTATATGAGAATTTACCATTTGCAACTTCCACAGATGGAACCTATAAGATTGATGTTGATTTACCGATTGGATTTGACTTTTACATTGAAGCATCACAAGACTTAATTTCAGGAGACTACTTAGAGATTCCATCATCGAGAATTCCACAAAGATACTTTATAACGATTCACATTGTTGAAGGTGTTGTTTTGGATAAACTTTGGGGATATGATGAAACCTATCATTATACTCCTGTTGCACTTGAGCTTGATGAATTACGTACATATGTGGTAGGTGAAAGATTTATCTATAATGAGATCACTTATGAAGTTCAACCAGGGTATACTTATTTATATAGTGTTGGTTCAGAACCAGGTACATCATCATCACTTGGGTTGTTGAATACGAGTAGAGTTTATGATCCGTTTTCGACTTATATAGATGGTAATACTGTTTTTCACTTAGGTACATATTACAAAGCTTTAGATGTTTTAGCATCAGGTGTTGAACCCAGTTTAACATCGGTAAGTAATGGTTTATGGTTTGAGATTTCTGAGGTATGGTTAAGTTATAATCATTATCAAATCGGTGACATGGTTTTATATAATGGTGAATATTATACAGCACTTGCAAATCATCAAAACATAGTTCCAGATGCAAACCCACTTACCTGGGAGTTATATGTTGAATAAGAAAACGGCTTAGTCAATGAAATGACCAAACCGTTTTTTTCTTTAAGTTATTAGGATGATGCCTGCAGTTAAAGCTACAACAGCTAATACGAGTAACATGATGTTATAGCCCTTTTTACCCATGAGCTTAATCATTGCCTTGGATTTTGCATTGTTGTAAAAGAATGGGAATTGAAATAATAATCCTACCAGTATTAACGCACCATAGATGATTAAAATAATCGCTAGAGTATCCATAGTTTACCTCCTATAAGTTATGTTTTTTTGTATATAATTTAAAAAGTAATGTACCAACAATGATATGGACAATAACGCCAATGATGAAATACAAAGTTGATGAATTTAGGAAATAGTCTTGAGGGATCAGTTGCATAGAAATGATTCTTGATGTCCAAAATCCTGGGATAAATCCTAAAAATAGTTCTGTCCATTCTATTAAAAATAGTGATGCGATAGGTATTAATAAGATAATACCAGAAAGCTTCATGATGACAAATCCTTCTACTTTGTTATTTGCTAAAGCATTAATAAGCAGTGAGAATATCGGCCCCTGGAGTGGAGCAAGTACGATAATAAAAATTAAATCAAGGATATCAACGCTTTGATAAAAACCACTAAACATGATTAAAATGAATGTCGCAAATACACCTAATATATAGCTAATAAGTAATTTAAGCAATACATAATATCTAACAGATATCGGTGTAATTTTTAAACTAAGTAAAACTTTATCATCTTGATCATCTAATAATGTGAATCCTGTGATTGCACCAAACATAAAGCCATTAAGTAAAATGAAAACTAATACAACAATGTTTGACGCCATGGCAGAAGATTGTTCTTCTAAATAAGGTATTAAAAAGTATGCAATGATAGCCATAATGATTGGATAAATCGAAAGAAATAAATACATTTTATCTCTTGTAATACTTTTTAGTTCGTGTAATAATAATCTTTTTAGCATGATTACACCCCGCTTTGTCTAACAGCATAATCTTTAAACTTTGGAAGGACATAAAATTGAAATAACGCAAATCCTCCAAGAGATAAAATAATTAAACTGAGATAGAATTTCAAGGTTATCGGTGATCCAAAACCAGCTTCAATAAGATTAATCGCAGATTGTGTTGGTAGGATGATTAGAATGTATTCCCAAACTTCACCTTTGAGTAATATGTTAAAGAAATAAAGTGATGGTGGAATTAAAAATACAAATGAAAAGATCATGACACCAACAAGCATTGCCGTAAAGTCTTTGGTTTTATAGCTGAATATGAAGCCCAGTAATGAGTGAAAAGAAACAGATAGGATTAATGCTAGGATGATTAAAAACCAATTGACTTCAACATTTTTTAAGAAAAAGAATACCAAAATGATTAACATCGATGAGAATAATGTATGAATCGTATTTGCAATCACTTTTGATAAAATCATATCTTTGTGAGACACAGGTGTTACGAGCATCGTAGATATGGTGAACTCAGTTTTTTCGAAAAACATCATCGCACCAACATATAATATCGACATCATTGTCGCGTCAACAACGATAATAAAGGGTAGCAGTCGTGATAATACATCAATGTCATCAATAAAATATAGAAGTAAAAACCATATGATTGCAACAACAAAACTAATGGTTGTTACGTTATATTTATTGAGTCTTTGTAGCTCTCCTTTGATGAGAAGTAAGAGTTTATTCATGACCCAAATCAACTCCTGTTACCATGATAAAGATGTCTTCTAAAGTTGTTTCGCCTGAATGGATGGTTTCGATATTTTTATTTTTAATAAGGTCTATAAAGGCTTGATTTTTACCTATGTCATCCATTGGAAACTCTTGAGTTTCTGTATGATTATTATCACTATACTCAACTTTAATAGTTCGTTTACCATATTTGATTTTTAAGTTTCTTGGTGAATCTATTTCTTTGATTTGACCATCAACGATAAAAGCTACTCTATCACATAATTGATCGATGTCACTCATGATATGAGATGTAATAAATACTGTTCCACCTTCTTGTTTGAAAACGCGAATCATATCTTTTAAAATCATAGCGTTTGTGGGGTCAAGTCCATTGGTTGGTTCATCTAAGAAAAGCATTTCAGGACTATTGAGTAATGCTCGAACGATATTTAATCTAATCTTCATACCTTTAGAGAACTCTCCAACCATTTTGTCTTTATGTTCCCATAAACCTACTTTTTTCATTAATGCTTCAACATCATTGTGTTTTTTATAAAGCTTTAAGAAAAATTCAATATTTTCCATTGCAGTCATTTTCGAGAAGTGAATTGGCATTTCAAAACTCACACCAATATTTTCATAAAATGATTCACCTAATTCTAAAATGTTTTTACTGTTATAAGTGATTAATCCATCATATTGATCCAGTAACTTAATCAATATTTTTTGAGTGGTGGATTTACCTGCACCACTAGGTCCTAAAAATCCGAAGATTTCTCCTTTTTTGATTTCAAATGAAATCCCTTTAATGGTTTCCTCTTTGTTTTTCGGATACTTGAAATGTAAATCTTCTACTTTAAACATGTGTACATATTCCTTTCATTATAAGATCTATGAGCTCGCTAGCTCTTTGTTCTACTGTTTTTAAATTTGTAACTGTTTTAGACAGTTCTTCGATTGTAATTTTGTTCATGAGCTCATTTAGTACGGTTGATAATAATTTTGGATCGATATCATTTCTGATAAGTCCGTTGTTTTGATCTTTAATGATGTATGATTCATACATCATTTGTGCTTGTTTTAGTCCTTCTTGAAACTTCTGTTTTTGCATTAAACCTTCTGAACTCGTAACCTTTTTAGCAACTTTGACTAACTTCGGATAAGCTTTTTCAAATTCAATCCCTTTAATATAAATCTGTTTAAAACGGTCCATAAATGAGATATCTGTATCCATTTGAAACAATGGACCCCAGAATTTGAACTTAAGCAGTTTAATTTGTTCTAAGAAATAGTCAAATAAATCATCTTTATCTTCGAAGTATTGATAGAAGCTGCCTCTTGATATTTTAGCCTGCTTGATGATATTTTGGATATTCACATGTTCATATGCATGCAAACCAAGTTCATCAGTTATCGCATCCAAAATCCTGTTTTTTTTATCATCAGGTAAATTATAAAATGTTTGTGTTGGCATAGCCTACCTCCTTTATGACAACCTTGTCATACTGAGTTCAAAAAAAATAAAATTCAATATGACAACCCTGTCACAATTCATATTATATACCAAGGATTAATCATTGTCAACACTAAAAATAAAAAAAGAAGAAGTGCTAGACCTCTTCTGTATTTGGTTTTAAGTTAACTTTACATTTTCCATGAATCAGTTCATGTCTAATCCAAATTAAACCGATCATGATAAGAACTAATGATATGAGTTTATAAGGCAGACCTGCTAGTGGTAATGCAATGACTGAAAAAGCAATACCTACACTTGCAAAAAAAGCAATGACACATGTTGTACATCCATAGGTTAAGATACCAAATAATACAGATAGAAAACCAAATGTTGATCCCTTACCCTCTTTTCCTTTGAGTTCAACCATAACAGTTGAAAGATGCATGAGTAACGTCGATAATAGACTCATCACAATATTTAGTGTAATATTTGTTATCACTAAGGCTTGTCCATAAGTTTCTCGCATTTCTGAATAGCTCATGTTGAGTGAATCGACAACTTGATAAATTGCCATAAAAGCGATGAAGAAGAGTGAAGCTTGGACGATATATTTTTTTTCTTTTAGTTTTGAGATTGCTAGCTTAAACATAACATGCTCCTTTAAATATACTTAATATTTTAAATTAATTTAATTATATCATGAAAACTCATGTTCATACAAAAAGATGCAAAGATATATTTGAAACCATAGTTTCTTTTCATAAAATATTGTCTAAAATGAATATTGAATATCTCAATTTTAAATGTCTAATTCAATCATTTTTTTTATCTATAAAAATGCGTGAGATGTTTTTAATTAAGGTGATTTTGTGCTAAAATAAGAACGAGGTAATAAACATGAATTTAGACAAAAGAAAAGTAAGAGTCGAGTTGATGCAAGTGCTTTATCAATACGACTTATATCAAAGTGAAAAAATCACTTTTATACCAACATTTGAGATTGAGGAAAGTCAATCGGTTTTTAATGATATTATAGAGAAATTAGATGACATTGATCAAGTGATTGAGGATAATCTATATAACTACAGTTTATATCGTTTAAGTTATTTAGACCGCGCCATTATAAGGCTTGCTACTTATGAACTGATGCATACAGATTTGGCAAAAGAAATCATTATTAATGAAGCAATTGAACTTACTAAAATTTACACAAATTTAGATGATGAGAAGCAACGTAAGTTTAATAATAAGGTCATTGATCAAATCACAAAAGCCATTAGGGGTTGAGCATAGTTGAATCATCCAGTATATTTAACTGTCACTGCATTAACTAAATATATCAAGGTAAAACTTGAACAAGATAAGCATTTAACGCATATCTTAATTAAAGGTGAAGTCTCCAATTTTAAGCGTCATAGTCGGGGGCATTTTTACTTTACTTTAAAAGATGAAGGTGCATCTATTAGCTGTATCATGTTTTCAAGAGATACGATGGATGTGAGCTTCGAACCTAAAGAAGGCGATCATGTTTTAATTGAAGGACGTATGAGCGTTTATGAGCCAAGCGGTTCATACAGCATACAAGTAAAATCATTAAAGCTTGATGGCATAGGTGAGTTATACTTAAAATATGAAAAACTAAAGAAAGAACTGGAAGAAAAAGGTTATTTTGATCAAGCACATAAAAAACCAATTCCAAAATTCCCTAAAAAAATTGGAGTTATCACATCTCCTACAGGTGCTGTGATCCAAGATATTACAAACACAGTAACAAGAAGATATATGTTATGTGAGATTCATTTATACCCAGCACTTGTTCAAGGCCCTGGTTCTAGTGAAAGTATTAGAAATCAAATTTTACTAGCAAATAAAAAGAATGAAGTTGATGTTTTAATCGTTGGTCGTGGCGGTGGATCCATTGAAGACCTTTGGGGTTTTAATGAACTACCAACCATAGAAGCCATCTACAACTCAGAAATACCTATTATTACAGCGATTGGGCATGAAACTGATTTTACTCTATCAGATTTTGTAGGTGACTTAAGAGCGCCAACACCCACAGCAGCTGCAGAACTAGCGACACCTAATAAAGTAGATTTAATAGAAAAAATTAATGATTACAAATATCAAAATCAAAAAAATATGTTAGATTTTATAGAATTTTATCAAACAAAGATTCTTCATCTTGATCAAAGCTTAGAGAGAGTTTCTCCATTATCTAGATTGGATCAATATAAAAAAGATATATCAAAGCTTGATGATTTATTATCACTTCACATGACATCTTATATTGGTAATCAAAGGGTAGTTCTTGATAAACTTACTCAAAAAATGAAACATCCCCAAGATAAAATTGATTATTATAAAGAGAAGTTAGATTTAATAGATGGTTCACTAAATAGAAATATCCAACATGTTTATGAGTATAAAGTAGGTCGATTTGATGCACTGAAAAATGCTCTTAATGCACTATCTCCGTTATTGCTCATGGATAAAGGATATGCGATGATTAAAAAAGATCAACATGTACTTACTACGATTGATGATGTACATATGGATGATGATATCGAAATTGAACTACAAGATGGTTATATATACACTAAAGTAAAAGGAAAGAAGGAAAAATAATGGCTGAAAAATCATTTGAAACATTATTAAAAGAATTGGAACAAGTCGTAAAAGATTTGGAAAATAAGGATATACCACTCGATGAAGCAGTTAAAAAATATCAATTAGGACTAGAATTATCTAAAGCTTGTTACGAAATGCTAGAAAGTGCTGAAAAGTTAGTTGTTAAGGAGATTAAATCTTAAGATGAATCTTTTGGACATAAAAGATCCTTCATTTTTAAAAGATTTATCACTTAAAGAACTTGAAGCATTAGCAATAGATATTCGAACATTTTTAATTGATTCAATCGAAAAAACAGGTGGTCACCTAAGTTCAAATTTAGGTACAGTCGAACTGATTATTGCGTTACATCATGTGTTTAATAGCCCTGATGACGCAATCATTTTTGACGTAGGTCATCAAGCATATACACATAAGATTTTAACAGGCAGAGCGAAACATTTTGATACTTTAAGACAAACACATGGTTTGTCTGGATATATTAATTATAAAGAATCTATTCATGATCTTTGGGAAAGCGGACATGCAGGTACTGCACTATCTGCCCTTTACGGCATTTTATATGCAAAATCTCTTAAAGGAGAAAAAGGGGAAGGGATTGCTGTTGTTGGTGATGCATCCATTATGAATGGAATGAGTACTGAAGCGTTAAACCTATTAGGTAATGATGCTAAGCAGCGAGGGATCATCATTCTAAACGATAATCAAATGAGTATATCTAAAAGCGTAGGTTCGATATCAAGAGCACTTACAAGATTTAGAAGTAATCATTTTGTTATTAAGTCAAAAAGATTTTGGCATAGAGTTTTACCAGAATTTTTGATTAGAATTTTAAGTCGAATCAAAAGAAGTATAAGAACATTATTACAAAGGAAAAATATATTTGAAGATTTAGGATATATGTATATTGGACCTATAGATGGTCATGATTTAAAGAGTTTAATTTATCATTTAAAACGGATTAAACGTATCAAAGAAAGTATTGTCCTTCATATCATTACTGATAAAGGAAAAGGACATAAAGATGCTGAAAATGATATCGTTGGTACATACCATGGGGTATCTAAAAAAGATCAAGGCAATAAAGCTGGAATTTCATGGAGTGAATGTATCGCGGTTGGTTTAGATAAGTTGCAAGATGTCGAAAAAACATTTGTAATTATGCCTGCAATGACTGTGGGAGCTAAGATGATAGATTTTGAAAAGAAATACCCTGATCGTTATTTGGATATTGGTATTGCTGAAGAACATGGTGCATCCATGGCTGCCATGATGGCACATCAAGGGATTAAAGTATTTTATCCTTTATATGCTACGTTTAGCCAAAGAGCATTTGATCAAATCTTAAATGATATTTCAAGATCTGATCATCATGTTGTCTTTGGAGTTGACCGTGCAGGTATCGTTGGTGAAGATGGATCGACCCATCAAGGATTGTTTGATGTATCCATGTTTAACTTAATGCCAAATATGGTTATAACTATGCCATATGATGCTAAAGAAGCTTTTAATCTTTTATATTATGGGTTTATGAAACAGTCGCACCCGTTTGTGATTAGATATCCAAGAGGTGTTGTTGAGTTTGATAAAACGATGGATGTAACATTTGATGATATCAAACCGACTTGGACTTATCACAAAAAAGGGAATGAAGACATAGTTTTAATCAGTTATGGACCAAGTCTGGATTTGTTGTCTCAAGCGAGTGATCAATTAGGTGTTGATGCAACCATCATTAACGCAAGATTTATTAAGCCAATCGATGAAAACATGTTAAAAAACATATTTAGTAAAGATGTAAAAGTATTAGTTTATGAGGAAGTATCTAATATTGGTGGACTTTATCCACAAATATTAAGATACATGGCTAAACATGAACACCATCATAAAATTTTAGAGATGTCAATTACTGATCAAGTTGTCGAACACGGACATTATAACGATATGTTGAAAGCTTGTCATATGGATATAGATAGTATAGTCAAAAAGATAAAGGAACTGATTTAATGAGGCTTGATGTATATTTGCTAGAACAACATTATGTAAAATCAAGATCTCAGGCCACGGATTTCATTAAACGTGGTCTTGTTTCTATCAATGGTGAAGTTGTTTTAAAACCTGGTTATAAGATAAAAGAAGATGATTTGATAAAAATCGAAGAAGAAAAACACTTTGTAAGTCGTGCAGGAGAAAAATTATTTTATGCACTTATCGACTTTAAGATATCACTTCTTGATAAAGTTATCATAGATGTTGGTTCTTCTACAGGTGGATTTACTGATTGTAGTATTCAAGAAGGTGCAAAATTAGTGTATGCTTATGATGTAGGTACAAATCAAATGGATTTTCTCTTAAGGAATCATCCGAAAATAAGACTATTTGAACAAACTAATTTTTTAGATGTAGAAGTCGTTGATGCAGACGTTTGTCTGATTGATGTATCGTTTACATCGATCTTACCAATCATCAAGCATTTACAAGGCTTCAAAGGTGAAATGATCTGTTTAATCAAACCTCAGTTTGAAGCTGGACATAATAAGTTCAAGGGTGTAATAAAAGATAAAAAAGATATTGAACATATCTTAAAAAATGTTTTACAAGAGATTAGAAGTTATGGATTTCATTTAGTAGGTTTAAAAAAGGCGCATTTAAAGGGCAAAAAAGGAAATCAAGAATTTGTTCTTTATATGAATAGCATTAAAACAAATGATTTAAACATTAAAGATGTTGTTGGAGAGGTTATATGCTAAAATCCTTAAAAGTGAGTCATTTCGCTTTGATTGACGATTTAGAAATTGAGTTTAACGATGGATTAACTGCACTAACAGGTGAAACTGGTGCTGGTAAAACGATTATTTTAGAGTCTTTACATCTATTGTTTGGTAAAAGAAGCGACCAACAAATGATTAGATATGGCGAGTCAAAAGCCGTTGTTGTTGGGACTTTTCACTTGCCTAAAGATAAACAAGAAATATTAGGGTTAGATGAAGAAATCACAGTTAGAAGAGAAATCGATGCGAATTCTAGACATGTGATGAAAATTAATGATGAAGTCGTTACTTTGAATAGATTAAAAGAAGTCATGTCAATATTAGGAAATATCCATTCACAAAATGACTCAATGACACTTTTTGATCGCAATTACTACTTAACATTTATCGATCAAGTAGATTCTAAAAAAGTAGATGAACATTTAAATCATTATCTCATTAAAAGAAGTAAATTTTTAGATCAAAAGAAAGCCTTTGAACAGTTGAAAAATAAGAAGGAAGCATCTGTTGAGAAAGAATCATTTCTCGCATATCAAATCAAAGAGTTGGAAGGCTATAATTTAGTACCTGATGAAAAATTACATCTTGAAGAAGAACTAAACAAGCTCAAAAACTACGATAAGATTATGAACGAACTACAAATCGCATATACGTTTTTAGATGGAGAAATTTATCAAATTGATCATATATATGACGCATCATCAGCACTTGATAAAATCAAGCACCTAGATGAATCTTATCAAGATATGGCGGATAGACTATCCTCTAGTTATTATGAGATTGATGATGTGAAATCAAGGATTTATCAACAAATAGAAAGTCTTGATTTTGATCAAGACCGCTTTAATTTGATGCAAGAACGTCATTTTGAACTGATCAAAATTGAGCAAAAGTATCAAAAGGAAATTAACGATTTAATAGATTATTATCATGAGATTAAAAAAGAGTTGCTCATGATTACAGATTATGATGAGTACATCAAAGAAGCAAAAAAAGAGCTCGATGAAGCTTTTTTAGAAGCTTATCAAGCAGGGTTGAAATTAAGAGAACTCAGACAAAAACTTGCCAAAAAGTTATCTAAAGACATGATATTGGAACTTAAAGATTTAGATTTGGAAAAGGCTAGTTTTGATATCGTATTTGATGGTATTGAAAAAGAAGAAAAATATTTGCTTGAATCTGGACTTGATCAAGTAGAATTTATGATATCACTTAATGAAGGTGAACCGATTAAACCGCTTGCTAAAGTTGCTAGTGGTGGTGAGCGTGCACGATTTATGTTTGCATTAAAAAGCATTTACGCTAAATCAAATCAACTGAGTATGCTAGTGCTAGATGAAATCGATATTGGAATTAGCGGGAAAACGGCCGCAAAAGTTGCACAAAAAATGGCAGAACTTTCAAAAGATATGCAACTCATAGTGATTACTCATCTACCACAAGTAGCTGCTAAAGCAGATCATCACTATGGTATTACAAAACATAAAGAAAACAACCGCATGGTCACTCACATTACAAAACTTAACTTAGACCAAAGAATTGAGATGATTGGTATGATGTTAAGTGATGAAAAATTGAGTCATTTTGCGATTGAACAAGCAAAAATGCTATTGAAAAAATAGCTATATAAAGAAAAAAGGTGTTCCCACCTATTTCTTATTCATTAAGCATTACCATTAATGATGGATAAGATAAAACCAACTAAAATTAATCCTACCATTCCAAAAAATAAAACCCATACAACAGCTTTACCCCACCATGTTTCAGTTGGGTTTTTGTAATGATTCTTTTTTGGAGTTGTTGTTTGTTTTTCTTCTGTTTTTGCCATAATATCACCTCGTTTAATTCATCATGGTTTATTATACTATAAAAACGCTTTGAAAGGAAGTCATTTAAATGAAAAACAATGTTAAAATCATTTTTCATATTGATTTAAATGCGTTTTTTTGTAGTTGTGCAATTATTAAGGAACCTTATCTTAAAGATAAAGTCTTTGTTGTTGGTGGGGGTTCATCCATGAGAAAAGGTGTAGTATCTACAGCAAATTATGCTGCTAGAAAACTAGGCATTCATTCAGCAATGAGCGTTAATGATGCTTTGAGCATATATCCTAAACTTGTGATTGTACCTACAGACTTTAGATTATATAAAAAATATTCAAATCACTTTTTTGATTTTTTAAAAAAATATTCAGATTTGATTTTACCTGGTTCGATTGATGAAGCGTATATTGATATGACGAAAGCATCAGAACATAAACATCCCTTAGATTTAGCTAAAGAAATTCAACAAGGCTTATATGATACATATCAGTTGCCATGCTCCATAGGGATTGCTCCAACATTGTTTTTGGCGAAAATGGCTTCAGATCTAAAAAAACCGATGGGTATCACAGTCATTAGAAAAAAAGATATTGTTCAAAAATTATTACCTCTACCAATAAAAGAAATGTTTGGTATTGGTAAAAAAACATATCCAAGACTTATGGATCTAGGAATTATGACGATTGGTGACTTCATTAAAGAAGAGCACAAGCATAAAATACTAACACTCATGTCAGAAAGTTCTTATTTAAGCTATGTCGATCATATTTTAGGTAGAAGTAGTGATGTTATTGATCCTAATCAATATGCACTACCAAAGTCTATTAGTAATGAAACAACACTTAACTATCCAATGGATGAGTTTGACGCAATCATAGATGTCATAAAAGAACAGCTCAATGAATCACATCGAAGATTAGTTAAGGAAGAAATGGTTTGTAAAACTGTAAGCATAAAATTAAAAGATACGAACTTTAATCTTATGACAAGATCCTTTTCTTTCAACGATTATACGGATGATTATGATAAAATCTACGATCAAATCTTAGACCTATTCGAGAAAAATTATGATGGCACTCCAATTAGACTTGCTGGAGCAGGACTATCACAACTTCTTTTAAAAAAAGATTTGAAAATTGACATTAATCTATTTAACTATCAATCCTTTACAAAACGAGAAGAAGCATTTTATAAAAAAAAGGATGAAGCGTAGCAAGCTAAACTAAGTTAGCTTACTTAATCATCCTATAATACATCTGTAACAGATAATTTTGTTTGATGATGCCACGTGTTGGGATCATCTTTTTTATATTGCTTTAAAAAGTCTATGACTTCTTCAGTAACTTTTGTCGGCGTTGATGCACCTGAAGTTACACTAACTGAGGATATATTTTGTAACCAAGATAAATCAATATCTTCAACTCCCCCAATGAGGTAGCTAGGTATATTTTTAGATTTTTTAGAGACTTCAGCAAGCTTATTTGAGTTACTGCTTTTTTGATCACCAACTACAAGCATTAAATCGACTTTTTCTTGATCTAATACAGCTTGTTGTCTAACCGTAGTTGCATTACAAATCTCGTTATCAAAGATATAACTTGGATATTTCGTCTCTATAATAGCTAGTACTGATTGAATATCATACAAGCTTAATGTTGTTTGGTTAGTTACAAAAATCTTATCTCCTAAATCATTTGGAAGAAGCATGGCATCCTTTTCATGTTCAACAAATAAAATCGATGGATCAATATCTAAAATAGCTTCAGGTTCTGGATGATTTCTATGTCCAATATAAATCACTTGATAGCCCTCATCTAGTTTTTGTTTTACTGCTTTATGTACTTTTAAAACATCTCTACAGGTTGCGTTAAGGTATGTCAAGCCTTTTTCTTTTGCACGTTCAATCACTTTATCACTGATGCCATGAGCTGTAAAGATTACAGTTCCTTGATTGACTTGCTCAATCATTTCAAGTCGTGTTTTGCCTTTTTGATCAAGACTAATGACACCATATGCTTTAAATGCTTTTGTGATCTTTTGGTTATGTACAATTTGTCCTAAAACATAGATAGGTCTAGGATAAGATTCGGTTTTAATGACTTTTTTAACGATGGCCATTGCGTTTAAAACACCATGGCAATATCCTCTAGGTGTTAAATCAATTACTTTCATTTTCATCACCAATTCTATTATAACTTAAATATGTTATTTTTAAAGGCAATTTACTTTAGTATGATATAATAACTATGGTGATTTTATATGTATATTAAAGAGAAATTAGAAAATTTAGGATTTAAAACAACAACACCTATTCAAGATGGTGTTTTTGCTGCTATTGACCATAAAAAGCATTTGGTTGGACTTGCACCTACAGGAACAGGTAAAACACATGCTTACCTTTTACCGATTTTAGAAAGATTAGATGTTAATCTTAAGAAAACGCAAGTGGTTATCTTAGTACCAACCAATGAACTTGTTGTTCAAGTTCATCAAATGTTGATGTTAACTGATGATCGCTTTACAGTTAAAGCTTATGAAGCAAGTCGAGACAAGCAAAAAGATGTAGAATGGCTGAGAAAAGCACAGCCACAAATTGTCATCGCAACACCTAACAGATTAAAGTATCTAACTGTTGATGAACAAGCTTTAAGCATCAAAGATGCAAAATATCTTGTTTTAGATGAAGCAGATATGATGTTTGATGAAGAGTTTATGGGTTGGATTGATGGCATTATTGCCATGATGAATAACGCTAAATATCTTTTATTTTCTGCAACCATTACGAAACAAATGGAACCTTTTATTAGAGCATATTTTGGCACATATGATTTGATTGACACATCTAAATCACATGAGTTAGATATTGAGTATCAATTGATCAATATTAAACATCAAGATCGACTTGAAAGTTTAAAGAAAGTCATTAAACATATTAATCCATATGTATGTTTTATCTTTGTGAGTAAGAAGGAGAATCAAGATCTAGTTTATGAGTCATTATACGAGTTAGGTCTTAATGTCGTTAATTTCCAATCAAGCTTAGGCATTAAACGTAGAAAGCAAATCATTGATGAAATCAAACATATGAAATATCAGTATGTTGTTACCTCTGATTTAGCAGCACGAGGTCTTGATTTCAAGATTTCACACGTAATTCATTTTGATTTACCGCATCATTTAGAGTTCTTTATGCATAGAAGTGGTAGAACTGGTAGAATGTACGATTCTGGTATCGTTATTACGTTTTTAAATGTTGATGATCATCGTCGTATTGATAAACTGAGAAAACTCGTAGATTTTAAAGAGTATCAATTAACACCAGAGGGTTTAATTGAAAAAGTAAGTAAAAAAAGACCCTTGTCAGAAGCTGAAAAAAATGCAATCAAATCGGTTAAAAAACCTAAAAAGGTAAAACCTAACTATAAAAAGAAAAATAAAGAACAAGTCACAAAAGCTAAAAAACAAGCGAGAAGGAGAGAACTTTATGATCAAAATAGGTAGCCATGTTTCTATGTCAGGAGACGATATGTATTTAGGTTCAGTTAAAGAAGCCTTAAGTTATAACGCTAATGCACTGATGATATATACAGGTGCTCCTCAAAATACGATTCGTAAAAAAATGGATCAATTAAAAGCTAAAGAAGCTTTAGCATATATGGATGAAGTAGGGTTTGATATAAACGCAGTTGTTGTTCATGCACCTTATATTATGAATCTAGCAAATCCGAGTGCAGAAAAAAGAGATTTCGCAGTCCGTTTCTTAACTGAAGAAATTAAAAGAACTGCATTTATGGGTGCTACTCAAATTGTTCTACATCCAGGTAGTGCAGTAGGAAAAGATAGAGAAGAAGCGATTAGATGGATTGCAGAAGGTTTAAACAAAGTGATTGAAAACACAAAAGATTTAACCGTTAAAATCGCACTTGAAACGATGGCAGGTAAAGGTAATGAAGTTGGAAAAACGTTTGAAGAGTTAAAGTCAATCATCAACCTTGTTGAGCATAAAGAACGCTTGAGTGTTTGTTTTGACACATGTCACACACACGATGCTGGATATGATATTAAAAATGATTTTGAAGGTGTGATTAAACATTTTGATGAAGTCGTTGGTAAAGAGATGATATCCGTTTTTCATATCAATGATAGTAAAAATGTACAAGGTGCAGCTAAAGATAGACACGAGAATTTAGGCTTTGGCTATTTGGGATTCGATGCGTTATTAAAAGTAATATATCATCCAGATTTCCTAGATGTGCCAAAAATATTGGAAACGCCTTATATCGATAAAAAAGCACCATATTTAGAAGAAATTGAAATGGTTAGACAAAAGACTTTTGATCCTGACTTAAAAACAAAAATTGAGCAAAAATAAATAATGGGCAAGGCTGAATACAGATTCAGTCCTGCCCATTTTTTGTTATAAAAAAGCATAAAGCATAATTATGATTTAAGTGTTCATAATATGATTATATAAAGCCTCATATTGACTTGCCATTCTAGATACAGAATATCTGATGTGCATAGCTTGTTGAATCATGTTATCAAAATCTTCTTGATTATTGTGATATAAATCAAGTGCCTGATCGATGGCTTCTCTTAAATCGTCTTTATGATAGTTTTTAAAAGTGAATCCTACACCCACACCACTAAATTTATTGTATGGTGTAACAGTATCTTTTAAACCACCGGTTTCTCTAACTATTGGTAATGAGCCATATTTCATTGCGATCATGTGATTTAAACCGCAAGGTTCAAATAGGCTTGGAAGTAAGAATAAGTCACTTGAAGCATATATTTTTTGTTCGAGTGATACATCAAACCCTTCTTTATAGTAGACGTATTCCGGATATTTCTTTTGAAGTTTCATGAAATAAGATTCGTATAAAGCATCTCCTGAACCAACAACGATTAAATATAACGCTCCAATCTTTAAATAATCATCCAACACTTCCATCATGATATCAATCCCTTTTTGGCGTGCAAATCTATGGATGAATGAAACAATTGGAATATTTTGTTCTTCTTTAAGATTTAAATCTTTTAGTAATGCTCTACGGTTAATCTTCTTTCCAATTGAAAATGTATTTTCATCATAACCTTGATATATGTGCTCATTATTTTTTGGATTATAAAGTTCATCGTCAAAACCGTTCAATATACCATGTAAATCGTTTTTTCTTGATTTTAGTGGCCCCTCAAGTGAGAATCCGTAAAAACGAGTTAGGATCTCATCCTTATAGTTTTCAGAAACTGTGTTAATCGCATTAGCACGCATAATACCACATTTTAAAAAGTTAACTTGATTCATATGGATGTAAGTGAAATTTTTATGATTAAATAGTTTTTCAACTTCTAACCCATATGCACCTTGTTTTTCTAAGTTGTGGATGGATAATAATGTCTTGATTTTATTGAACTCATCATTTTGCTGTCTATAAAAGACATCTAGGAAAAATGGTACTAAGCTCGTTTGCCAATCATTTGAATGGATTAAATCCGGATAATCTTGTGTAAGTCTTACATACTCTAAAATTGCAAAATTAAAAAAAGTAAATCTTTCAGGATCATCATCATGACCGTAGTACTTAGATTTTGAGTAGTAAGTATCATGACCAACGAAAACATAGGTTAAGTGATCATAAGTTGTTTCATAGAAGGTTGCAACTTCTTCACGATTATCCATCTTAATTGTTGCTTGTCCTATATGTTTAAAACTTTCTTTTTGTGAGGCTATTTTTTTGTACAAAGGCGTAATGATTTTGATTTTATGCCCTTTTTTTGATAGTGCTTTTGGTAAAGCATAACTAACGTCAGCTAAGCCCCCTGATTTACTGAACGGATGTGCTTCACCACTACAAAATAGTATATTCATATGTTATCACCTAAACCAATTATACTTGAGATTTGATAATTTAACAAGAAGAGAGTTCATATGATTTTTGTTCTATCAAAAAGTTGTAAAAATGTTATAATAAGCCTGTAAGAAAATTAATAAGGGGATACATATGAAAAGACTTGTTATTGTAGGAACACAATGGGGAGATGAAGGTAAAGGTAAAATCACAGATTATTTAGCTCAAAAAGCTGATGTTGTCTGTAGGTATCAAGGTGGAAACAATGCTGGCCATACTGTGGTCTTTGATGGAAAGAAGTATAGTCTACATCTTTTGCCATCGGGCATTTTGAACCCAAGAATTGAAAATGTAATGGCAAATGGAATGGTCATTAATCCAAAAGCATTTCATGATGAGATTAAAAAAGTTGAATCTTTCAACTTATATATTTCAGATCGTGCACATGTCGTATTTCCATATCATATTGAGTTAGATAAAGCTTATGAATCTGATAAAAAGGATGTTAAGATTGGTACAACACATAAGGGGATTGGACCGACTTATACAGATAAAAGTGCAAGGATTGGAATGAGAGTATCGAGTTTTATTCATGAAGATAAGTTTCGTGAAGAACTTAAGCATTTGGTTGAATTAAAGAATAAAGAACTTAAGCATTATGGTAAAGATTTGATTGATTTTGATCAAGTTTATCAAGAATATAAAGGTTATGCAGATTTAATGAGACCTTACGTAACTGATACATCTTATCTATTAAACCAATATATTGAAGATGATAAAAAGATTTTGTTTGAAGGTGCTCAAGGTGTGATGCTTTGCCTTGATCATGGGACATATCCATATGTTACATCATCATCACCAACAGCTTCATCAGTACCTGTAAACACAGGCATTGCCCCATGGCTAATTGAGGGTGCAATCGGTGTGACTAAAGCATATTCAACACGTGTTGGTGAAGGCTTTATGCCAACAGAAATAAAAGATGAACTTGGTGATGAAATCAGAGTTAGGGGCAATGAGTTTGGCACAACAACAGGTAGACCAAGACGTATTGGTTGGCTTGATACTGTTGTTTTAAGACACACAAAAAGAGTCAGTGGTCTTTCATATTTGGCAGTGACGCTTTTAGATGTCTTATCAGGGGTTGATGAACTCAAAGTTTGTGTAAGTTACACATTAGATGGTAAAGAAATTGATTATGTTCCTGCAGATATTGATGATTTTATGAGATGTGAGCCTAATTACATTACATTAGATGGATGGTCTGATGATATAACTGGAGTTAAGCATTTTGATGAGCTTCCAGTAGCTGCAAAAAATTATTTAAAAACATTAAGTGAACTGGTAAAAGTTGAAATTGCAATCTTCTCAGTAGGTCCTGACCGTAATCAAACCATATTAGTAAAAGATGTTTTTTAAAAGGAGCTTCCTATGATTGAAAGATATCAAAGAAAAGAAATGAAACTTATTTGGAATGATAAACATAAATTTAATGCATATTTAAAAGTTGAGTTAGCAGCAAGCTATGCTTGGATGAAACTCGGTCTTTTTGATGAGCATACGTATCAAAAAATCACGAAAGCCTCATTCAAAATTAAAGACATTTTAGAGATTGAAAAAGAAACGAAGCATGATGTGATTGCGTTTACTCAAGCGGTGAAAAAATCTTTGGGTGAAGAAAAGAAGTATCTTCATTATGGGCTTACATCAACAGATGTTGTGGATAGTGCATATGGTTTACTTCTAAAACAAGCCAATAAACTCATTAAAAAAGATATACAATTAATGATGGAAGTGTTAAAAGAGAAGGCATATCTTTATAAAGACACACCAATCATGGGTAGAACACATGGTATGCATGCTGAAGTCACAAGTTTTGGGTTAAAATTTGCATTATGGTATGAAGATTTTAAACGTTTATATCAAGGCTTTATCGAAGCTTCTAAATTGGTTGAAGTGTGTAAAATCAGTGGTGCTGTTGGTAATTATGCTGCAAACACTCCAGAATTAGAACGCATTGCAAGCAAAAAACTTGGACTTAAAGCAGCAAATATTTCAACACAAACCCTACAAAGAGACAGACACGCTAGATACATACATCAACTTGCATTAATTGCTGCAGAGATTGAAAAGATTGCTGTTGAAATCAGACACCTATCTAGAAGTGAAGTTAGAGAAGTCAGTGAATTTTTCGATGTCAATCAAAAGGGATCATCTGCTATGCCTCATAAGAAAAATCCAATAAGTAGCGAAAACGTTTCAGGCCTTGCAAGAATACTGAAGGGTCATGTAACTGCAAGTATGGATAACATTGCCTTATGGCATGAAAGAGATATCTCACATTCATCTGTTGAAAGAATCATTTTAGTGGATGCGACAACACTTGTCGATTATATGCTAAACAGATATAGTGATACATTAAAAAAACTCATCGTTTATCCAGAAAACATGATGAGAAACATTGAGTTAACACATGGCAGTATACATGCACAACATGTACTTCATCATTTGATTGATCAAGGGATGGACCGTGATCAAGCATATAACATCATTCAAAAACTGGCATATCAATCGATTGAAAATCACCAATCGTTTGAAGCACTCGTTTTAGAGGATGAAAGTATTAAAAAATATATTGTAAAAGAAGATATAACGCGCATGTTTGATGTAAAAACTTACCTTAAATATGTCGATGTTATCTTTGATAAAGTATTTTCATAAAAGATTGGTTCAAATACTGAAAATATGCTTTATTTTCATTGATAAACCATAGCTTTTATGCTATAATCGTAATAGTCGAATTTAGGAGGATATGAAATGGCAGACAAATATACAAAGGTACAACCAAAAGTACATCCAATAACAATTTCCGCAATTGTTGGCTTTTTCGTATTAGTAATTGCATTAATCGTTGTTTTACAACCATCAGAAAAAGAAGTGATATATAATCAATATGAGTTATATGCTACCAATGATTTTACAGAAGATCATCCATTTACAAAAGTAGAGTATAAATCAACATTGTTTAAAAAAGGATTAGACAAAATTATTCCAGAAGAAGAACTAGTATTAGTTTATATTGGTGCGCCAAGTTGTACATCATGTCAAGCACACATTGGTGCATTTCAAAAATATTATGAATCTCTTAATTTTTCAGAATATGTAGATGAGATTAAATATTATGATCCATCAATTAATCCAACACAATTTGAGAATTTTATCGCAGCTTATGAAGGTATAGCAGAAACAACACCACAACTTATCATGTTCCAAAATGGTGAAATTTTATATCAATTTGAAGTGGTAAGTGCTGAAGATACGCAATTGTTAAACCGTAGTGTTAGAGATTTCTACGAAGAAGTTATTGATTTACTTAACGCATAATAAAAAGCACTCGCGTGCTTTTTTTAATAAGGAAGATAAAAAATGATTGAAACAATTAAACAAAGCATTAAGCAAAAAATTGAATCTATACATGGTATCGAAGACTTAATCGTTGAAGAACCAAAACGTGGATTTGCGGATCTAGCAGTTCCTCTTTTCAGTTTATCAAAACTATGGAAAATGAATCCTAAGATGGTTTTTGACAAAATTGAACAAGATGTTAAAGTAGAACATGTAGCTAGAGTTGAGTTCATGAATGGTTTTTTAAATATTTATTTAGAAAGAAAATCTTTATCTAAAATGATATTGAAAAACATCTATGAAAAACAAGAGCATTATGGTGATCAGTTATTAGAAAAAAAGGAAACTGTAGTGATGGACTATTCTTCGCCAAACATTGCAAAAAGTTTTGGTGTTGGACATTTAAGATCAACCATGATTGGTAATTCAATTAACCTCATTCATAAAAAATTAGGATATGAAACTGTCGCTGTTAACCATTTAGGTGACTGGGGTACACAGTTTGGTAAAATGATTGTTGCTTATCAAAAATGGGGCAACAAAGAAGACTTAGAAAAAAATCCAATTGCTGAAATGCAAAAACTATATGTTAAATTTCACGATGAAGAAAAAGTAGATGATACATTAGAACAGCAAGCAAGAGATGTTTTTAAAGCACTTGAAGAAGGTAATGAAACATATACTAAACTTTGGCAGTGGTTTAAAGAAGAATCTTTAAAAGAGTTTATGGATATGTATGAACTATTAAATGTATCATTTGATTCATTTGCTGGTGAGTCTTTTTACAATGATAAGATGGAAACTGCTGTTGCTGAGTTAGAGCTTAAAAATCTACTTAAAATTGATGATGGAGCAACGATCGTTGATTTAGGTGAAGATATGCCACCAGCACTCGTTAAAAGAAGCGATGGAGCAACTTTATATATCACAAGAGATTTAGCAGCAATTTTATATCGTCACCAGACTTATGGTGCTAATAAACTCTTATATGTTGTAGGTAATGAGCAACAACTTCATTTTAAACAATTAAAAAAATTGACAGATCTAATGGGATACGATTTTGATATCGAGCACATCAATTTTGGTTTAGTCTTAATCGATGGAAAAAAAATGTCAACCCGTGGCGGTAAGTTTAAACGCTTAGAAGAAGTCATTAAACAAGCAATAGAACTAGCAAAAGAAGCCATCATGAGTAAGAACCCTAACTTAAAAAATCAGGATGAAGTTGCCAAAAATGTTGCGATTGGCGCTATTATTTATAACGACTTAAAAAATGAAAGACATTTAGATGTTGATTTCAATTTGGAAAACATGCTCAAGTTTGAAGGACAAACTGGACCTTATTTACAATATAGTAGCGTTCGTATTGAATCTATTCTTAAAGGATATGATATCGATATTGATCTTGCTGATGAAAGTGTATATGAACAAGACCATTATTTTGAAATTGTTAAACAACTCGCACAGTTTCCAAATATCTTACATCGTGCAAGAGACTTGTATGCACCAAGTGTTATTTCGAAATATATTATGAGTCTTGCCCAAAGCTTTAATAGTTTTTATGGCAAAGAACGTATTGCTGTTGAAGATCAAAAGGTTTTAAATGCTAATTTGATGTTTGCAAGATCGATTCAAATCGTCCTTAATGAAGGATTGAGATTATTAGGTATTAAAGCATTAAAAGAAATGTAGAACCTATTGAAAAAATAAAAATAAAATGTTATGATAAGTTTGCTGTATTTAGCAAACTTAAAAAACCCCGCGTGATGAAATTGGTAGACGTGCCAGACTCAAAATCTGGTGGATGAATAATCCGTGCTGGTTCGAGCCCGGCCGCGGGGACCAAACTTTTATACTTAAAGATGTTAATCAATCAGCATCTTTTTATTTTTTTATATGCTATTAGAGAGGATGAGAACATTGGAAAAAATTTACGATGACATGACTAAAGTGAACAAAGGTTGGTCAAACGATGAAAAATACCTTGTAACTTATCAATCACAAACATGTTTTTTAAGGATATCTCCTATTCAACAACAATCAAGAGTTGAGCGTATGATTGCCTTTATGAGAAGAGTTGATGATTTATCTATTCCAATTTGTAAGCCAGTGGATTATAAAGTGGTTAAAAACAATGTACACGCTTTTTACACGTATGTAAATGGTAAAGACCTGAATGATGTTTTACATACATTTTCAAAAGAGGATAAGTATCGTTTAGGTATGATTTCAGGTGAGTATTTAAAAAAAATACATACCATTGATATGGAAGCAAACAGTGATCTTTGGGCAGAAAAATTTAATAAAAAAATAGATCATAAAATCAAACGCTATAGAGATAGTAAACTAGAAGTTCCTGAAATAGAATTGTTTATCAATTATGTTAATAGTCACAGAGATTTGTTGTTGAATAGACCCCAAACGATGCATCATGGAGATTACCATGTGGGCAATTTCATGCTTGATGAAACTGAAAAATTGGTCATTATTGATTTTGAAAAACATGATTTTGGTGATCCTTGGGAAGAGTTTAATCGAATTGTATGGTCTGCACAAGAGTCTCATGAGTTTGCTAGTGGTATGATTGACGGTTATTTTCAGCATGATATTCCAGATGAGTTTTGGAAATTATTGCTTTTATATATATCAAATAATACGATTTCTTCACTACCTTGGGGCTTAGCATTAAACAAAGAACAATATCAAGTGATGCTTAACCAAATGTATGAAATTTTAGATTGGTATGAGAATTTAAAGGAAATCATACCAACATGGTATATCAAAAAAAATAGATAGTAATATTTATCATACACAGTTCTAAGCTTCAAAATGCTACATTGGTAGACGTGCCAGACTCAAAATCTAGTGGACAATGAAAAAATGCGTTATGATTGTTCGTTATTATAAATATAGAATAATTGATTAGATAGGATCGCTCCTATGAGAGGTCAAGATAAAATAGTATTAGTGTAAATCCACATGAAGTGGATTTTTTTTTATAAAAAAAGCGTCAATAGACGCTTTTAGTAATCATAATCTTCGGTTTTATAAGTCTCGAGCAATGTTTCAATGTTAATATCTTGGTTATCATCAACACCAGGTACATTGAATCCGTTAATGTTATAAAATTCTCTAATAAAGGCTTTTGTGCCATTTAAATTAAAGATCTCTTCACCTTTAATAGTGTCCATAAAACGTTTAACTTCCTCTTGGACTTTAGGATCTAACTCTTTGTGATCAAGTCGAATCCTGTTTTTATCATCAACCAATCTTAAATTGCCATAAACCATATCTTTAAATAAGCGATGTTTGTGTTCAATTGTAGTTTCATGAAGTTTATGAGCTTTCATCACATCGAATAAACAAGATACATAAATTGGCATTTTTGGAATAAATACACTAGCTTTTGAAACGATTGCTTTACTAGATGACACTAGTGCTTCACCTTCATATTTTTCTTTAAGTTTCTCATTTAATAATAAAGCTTTTTCTTCTAAGTCTTGTTTTGCAAAACCAAGTGTACCATGTCTATAGATCTCATCTGTATTTGGTCCACCGATATATGTATATGAAATGGTTTTAAAGTTTCTCGCTAGAGCATCATTTTGATCGAAGAAATCAATCCAATCATACCAATCACTACCACCCATCACAAAAACAGTATCTTTAATGTCCTGTTCAGACGCAGGTTCTAAATGAAGATCTAAGATTTCCATAGATTTTAAATCAATCGTTTGGCCAGAGGCTTTTTTTCCAACAGGCTTAATTTGTGATTTAATGATATCTCCGGTTTCTGGGTGAGGTCTAGCTCCAGATGCTAACGAATATACAATAAGATCAAGTTTTCCAAATGTTTTTTTAACGTAGTCTAATACTTTTTGCTTTAACTCTATTCCAAAAGCATTGCCGTTAAAATCCTTATGAGTAAGTCCAGTTTCTTTTGCATAGTGTTCGAAGAAAATATTATTCCAATAACCAGCAGTACCTGTTTTACTGCCTTTTGGTTCATTTTCAAATGAAACATTAACAGTATTTGAACCGCCTTTAAATGCTAAGCTTAATCTAGATGCAAGTCCATAACCAGAAGAACCACCGATGATCAAGACATTTCTTGGACCTTGATAGGCATCAAATGTTTTGACTTCAGCAATATAATCCTCCATCATTTTTTTAATCCCTAAAGGATTTGAGTTTGTAAAAAAATTACTTCTAATTGAGGGTTTAATAATCATGATTTACTCCTTCATTTATAAAATTTCGTCTTCATGTGTTTCTATATATCTAAATTCAATGTCTGAGTCTAAGTATCTTTGAAATCTTTTTCTTCTTTGTCTAACTTCGTAACTGTCAAAAAAGAATAGGGAGAATGATTCCCATAATAAAAACCAACCACCAATGAATAACCCTTCTCTTAAAATGTTAAAGGTAAGAGAATCCTCATAAAATGAAACCATAATATATGCAAGTGTGATGAAAGTAAAAGCTAAAGTTATATAAGTTAGTATTTTACGGTTATTTAAACTCAGCTGTTTATTGATAAAATGAATAATCATCTTAAAATTATTATAGATCGCAGTTTTACTAGAAGATTCTAGTTTTTCATCTTTTTCAGTTAATGGTATACCAAAAGACAGCTTGACATGATGCTTCATGGGAATATCATAAGCTGCTGTTTCAATAAAATCTAATAATTCAGAATCTAAATCCTTTTTTCTTGTTGGAGACGCATCCCAACCATTAAAAAGTTCATGATAAGTCTCTAAAGAAACTTCGATCACATAATTTTTATCATGGTCATCAAACTTATATATTTGATTTAAATAACTTTTCTTTTTTGCCATATTTATCTAACTCCTACATATAATTATACACGATATGAGTTCAAAAATCTTTCATTTAGATTATATAAGAACTATTTTTTGCTTGTCTTTTTAAAAACTATGTTAAAATAATTTTTGAAAGAAGGGATGACATGAAATTGAAACAATTTACAATGACAACACTCAATGGAATGGTTTATGGTTTATTCGCAACATTAATCATTGGTGTGATTGTTCAACAGTTTGGTGCGTTACTTGGAATAGAAGTTATAGAAGTAAATTTGGCAAATACACTTAAATCTTTAATGGGTGTAGGCATTGGTATGGGTATAGCTTTAAGTTTAGAAATGAAAGGTTTAAAAATGGTTGTCGCATCCATTATGGGAGGGATTGCAACTAGTTTTAAATTTCAATTTGGCGAAGGCTTAGTTTTAGCAACTAACAATGATCCAGTGACAACTTATTTGGTTGTTATTATCGGAATAGCTTTTATCAATAGACTTCTTGTAAAAAGAACACCAGTAGATATTTTACTTATACCTTTATTTGGTTCAATATTATCATTCATATTAACTTTAGGACTAAGTGGTCCTATAGGTTGGGGATTATCTATGATTTCTACAGGTATTGATCAAGCAACTTTAATTGCTCCATTTCCAATGACTATTATTATAGCAGTTGTCATGGGGATGTTACTAACCGCACCAATATCAAGCGCAGCGATTGCAATCGCAATCAACCTTGATGGCATTGCTGGTGGGGCAGCACTTGTGGGTACGACAGTACAAATGATTGGGTTTGCTGTACAATCAAGAAAAGATAACAATATTGGTATGGTCTTATCTATAGCATTTGGGACATCGATGCTTCAATTTAAAAATATATTAAGAAAACCGATTATTTGGTTACCGACAATAATTACATCTGCGATTTTATCACCAATCATTGTATTGACTTTAAATACAGAAACAACAAAATTTGGTGCAGGTATGGGTTCATCAGGACTTGTTGGACAGCTTCAAACGTTGTATCAAATGGATTATAATCTAAATAGTTGGTTATCCATTATATTATCCATTGGGTTAGCAATCGTTGGTGTGTTTATCATTGATTTATTATTTAGAAAGTTTAACTTAATCGTTGATGGCGATTTAAAAGTAGGTAATGATATTAATTAATCATATTTATTACAATGTTTGCTTTTATGTCAATAAAGTGGACACATTAAGTAAGAAATTCTTACTTTGAGTAATACACTTGATAAGGCGTTTGATAATCGATTGAACTATGAATTCTTTTACGATTATAAAACCCTTCGATATATTCAAAAATAACCATTTTGGCCTCTTCATAAGTTTTTAAAACGATTCGACTTAGTTTTTCTCTTTTAATCAAAGAATGAAATGATTCAATCGGTGCGTTATCATAAGGTGTACCTTTTCTTGAATATGAGTGAATCATTTCATAATTCTCGATGAACTGTTCGACATCATAACTCAAATACTGACTACCTAAATCTGATTGAACGATAATACCTTTTGTTTGCTTAGTCTTATACACAGCTTGTCGTAATGACTCAAGGACGATTTCTTGTTTCATGTGACGTTGATAACTGTACCCAATGATCATCTTTGAATGAAGATCCATAACCGAGGCTAGATATGTCCACCCATCATAAACAGTCCAGATATAGGTAATATCCATCACCCATTTCTGATTTGGATAAAGTGTCGTAAAATCTTGATTCATGATGTTTTCTTTGTCATCAGGTGCTTTAGAAGATGAGCCAGGTTTGTATTTCTTGGTAGTGATGGATCTAAGCCCTAATCGCTTCATATAAACGCTTACGCGCTTAAGCGAAGCGTAATAGCCTTGTTTAATGAGTTCTTTTCGAATCTTTGGTGCACCATAAACACTATCAAATTCATTATAGGTTTCAATAATCTTTGACTCTAGCTCTAATCGTCTGATTTCTCTATCAGACATCTTGTGTTTAAATTTTTTGTATACAGTGCTACGATTTAAATGAAGTACTTTACACATCATCTTAATTGGATAGATATGCTTGAATAATTTGATAAAGTCTACTTTCTCTTTTAGGGTTTTCTGGCGAATATGGCGGTCGCTTTTTTTAGGATTTCATTTTCCATTTCAAGTTCCCTAATTCGCTTCTCTAAAGCTTTGACTTCTTTAGGTGTAATCGACTTTCCATCTTCAGTAGCGACTGGTGTGAAATCTTTAATCCATTTATAAATTGTCCCTGTGGGTATGCCATACTCGCGGGACAGCTTATAAACTGAGCTACCGCTTTGATTTAATTCGACTAATTGTTGTTTAAATTCGTTTGAATAACGATTGCCTGTTGAAGACATGAGATCAACTCCTTCCTTAATATTTTATCATAAGAAGGATTCTTACTCTTCGTGTCTACTAAACTATACTAACACCAACTATACTAACACCAGTTCTTTCTATTTTATGATAAAATATAAATATATATTATGAAGAAAAGAAAGTGGTGAAGTCTATGAACAAAAGAGTATATAACTCTACAGTAGGAAAGATATTTCGTACATTGGGGTTCTTACTTGTCTTAGTATCATCGATCTATATTTCAACTTATTTACTACTTCAAAACACAACACTTCCATTTGTTGATGCATTGCTTCCTTTTGCTGAGATAGCAGAAGATGTGATTAATACACTTCCACAAATGATTGGTGAATATGTTGGATTAGCTCTAGTTGTTGGCTTATTAATGATTACATGGGCGATTAGAAAAGGGATTATATTAAGAGTTTTAATTACAGTATTATTATTATTTGGATATTTTGAAAGTGCAATCAATAACTCATCAGCATTAGCAGCAATCACACTAGCGCAACCCTCTTGGATGGGATCTATATTAGATTTAGTTGAACCATTTTATAATCAACTGGTTAACTTAAGTGAGTATATTGTACCAGGTGCAATGCTTTTAGCGCCTATGCTACTGTGGGGATTGTTTGCAAATAAAAAACCTGGCAGATTTTCAGTGTTTATGCTTAGATTAGGTTCAATTACCTTATTCTTAGCGATCTTAATGTTGGTTTTAGGGCAATTGTTCTTAACAACTTTAGCAGCTGAAAATTGGTATTTAACATTAAGAACAATATTTTATTTATTAACTTATTTGTTCTTCTTAGTTGGTGGCGTCTTTGGTGTCATTGGATTTGCAAGAAAATAACGAATAAAAAAACATTTCAGAACGAAATGTTTTTTTTATGGTTTGTATTCACTTATAGAATAGATGAGAATCCTTTAAGCACAAGTTGTAAAAACTTATATATGAGATTTGGATGTTTTAAGTCTTTAATGTTAATAGATTGCTCTATAAGTTCACTAAAATGATCTTTCATATCTTTGATGGAAGGATCATTTTTTAAATACACACTATTTTCAAAATGTAAATATAAACTACGATAATCTAAATTTACAGTACCAATTAAAGCTTCTATTTGATCGACAACCATCATTTTAGAGTGAATAAATCCAGGTTTAAACTTATAGATATTGATACCATGGTTAGATAATTCTTTTGCATAAGATTCTGATACCATATATACTATGCGTTTATCAGGAATGTAAGGGATAATAACATTTACCTCTACTCCAGATGAAACTGCAAATTTTAATGCTGCCAAGAGCTCATAATCCAATATCAAATAAGGTGTTACGATATCAATTGAAGAAGTAGCATTATGGATCATCTGCATATAAATATTTTTAGTTGTGTATTCTTTATCGAGTGGAGCATCAAAAAATGGAATGATAACACTTTGAGACTTGAAATCCGGTTTATAAACGGGCGTATAATCAATTTGATTTTCATCTTTGGTATGAAACCTGAGTTGATCTAAAAATCCTAAAGCAAGGGCTTGAACAGCTTCGCCTTCTAATTTGATGCCTGCATCTTGCCAATGACCAAACGGATGGATGATATTGACATATTCATCACCAATGTTTATACCGCCTGTATAACCAATCTTTCCATCAATGACAATAATTTTTCTATGATTTCTATAGTTCATTTGAAAATTTAGATGTGGTTTCATCGGATTGAAATTATATGCATCAATACCGTATGATTTTAACTGTTTTTTGTAATTATATGGAAGATTAGATGATCCAAAATCATCATAGATTAAAGTGATTTTAACATTTTCTTTCGCTTTGACTTTTAATAATTCTAAAATTTCATCCCAAAGTTTTCCCTTGTTGATGATGAAAAACTCCATATAGATGTATGATTTTGCTTGCTTGATTTCACTTTTTATATCATCAAAAATAGATTCACCACTATCAAAGAAAGTTGTTTTGGTATTGATATAAGCAGGCCAACCAATTTTATGGAGATAGTTTGAAATTTTATCATGAGCAATCTCTTTATTTTTTTGGATGTATGCTATGCGATCAAGTTCTATTTTGTCGTATAAACGAATGGTCTTTTTTGAAATATTTGTATTTTTATAAAACAAATAAAATAACCCTCCGAATAACGGGAAAATCATAATCGGTATGATCCATGAAAGTTTGAAGACAGGATTTTCTTCTTTGTAAATCAGATAGGCGATAATGATGACGGTAATCATGTATAGTCCAGTGTGAACATATTGGTATTGAGCTAGAAAATTAATCGTTACAAAAAAGAACGCAATTTGCGAGAGTAGTAAAAGTAAGATAAATGTTGTTCTACTGAGTAAAAGTCTTAATAATCGCTTCATCTAGAGCTCCTTAATAAATATAAAATCCTTTTCTTTGGAATGTTCTTTACTATATTTATACCCTTCAATCTCTATATCATAAAGTTCTTCAATGGTCTTCAACTGATTTTTGAAAATATGATTGACTAAAAGACCTCGCATTTTTTTTGCTTCCATAGAATGGATACTTAGCTTATCATGTTTTTGTTGATAAAATTCGATGGTGTATGTATGTTCTAAATCTTTAATGATTTGTCCGTATTCGTTTGAAGCAAGATTAATCAGTATGTCATCTTTATGATACTTTCTTAAATAATCAATGATTTTTGGACTCCAGAAATGATATAGATTTTTAATCGTTTTATCTTGCATTTCTAATCGGTAATATGAAATTTGGTCTAAAGGACGAAGCAAGCCAAATAAACCATCCATAATATACAAACGATTGTTCATGTCTTCCATTTCTTCGTTATTTAGACTCTCTGGATTGATATGCTTATACTGATGACCAAAGTAAGTATAGATTGCAGATGACTTAGACATTCCGAAAGTTTGATAGTAATGATATGTCTGATCAGCAACTTTACTTGATATCTTCATCTTATGTTCTATTGTTTTAGGAGATAAAGATTTAAGTTTTTTGATGAGTATCTCAGTTTCATTCATAAACATGGGGTGTTGATCTTTTGTTTCAGTTGTTTTTCTAAATGTTTTTGCAGGTGAAATAAATAGTATCATATGAACATTCCTTTATGTTTATTCTTATCTATAATTATACCAAAAATTGCAAAAAAATGTTAGAATAGAAGGTGTCAATCAAAGGAGGCATCATTTATGGAAAACAGAAAACTAACCATGCTTATGGACTTTTATGAACTCACCATGGCAAATGGTTACTTTAAAGATAAAAAGCATGAGCAAATTGCTGTTTTTGATGTATTTTTTAGATCTATTCCAGATAAAGGTGGTTATGCTATTTTTGCTGGATTAGAACAAGTTGTTGAGTACATTCAAAACCTTAAGTTTGGTAAAGCTGAAATTAATTATTTAAAATCTAAAAAAATATTCGATGACGATTTTTTAACATATTTAGAAAATTTCACGTTCACTTCTGACGTTTATGCAATGAAAGAAGGGACACCCATTTTCCCACATGAGCCTATTTTAGTCGTAAAAGGTCCAATCATTGAGTGTCAGTTGATTGAAACAATGATTTTACTAACCATTAATCATCAAAGTTTGATCGCAACAAAATCTGCTAGAATTGTTTATGCAGCTAAGGGTCGTTCAGTGATTGAGTTTGGTGCAAGACGTGCACATGGTTACGATGCATCCATATATGGTGCAAGAGCTGCGTATATTTCCGGTGTTGTTGGGACATCAAACACATATGTGGACTTTAAATACAATATTCCTGCACTGGGAACGATGGCACATAGTTATATTCAAAGTTATGATAGCGAGTATGAAGCATTTAAATCGTATGCTTTAACTTATCCAGATAGTTGTGTATTACTTGTAGATACGTATAACACTTTAAAACAAGGGATACCTAATGCAATAAAAGTATTTAAAGATGTATTAGAGCCAATGGGTAAAAGATTAAAAGGTATTCGTTTAGACAGCGGAGATTTAGCTTATCTTACGATTGAAGCAAGAAGAATGCTTGATGAAGCTGGATTAGAAGATTGTAAGATTACAGTATCTAATTCACTTGATGAATATCTTATTAAAGAACTTATTCATCAAGGCGCAAGAATTGATACATTTGGTGTTGGCGAAAGATTAGTAACCGCAAGATCTGAAGCTGTTTTTGGTGGTGTATTTAAATTATCAGCAGTTGAAGTAGATGGTGTGTTAGAACCTAAAATAAAGATTAGTGAAAATGTCCAAAAAACGACAACTCCAGGGTTTAAGCAAGTTTATCGATTCTATGATAAGGATTGTATGGCTACAGCGGATGTTATGACTTTATTTGATGAAGAAATTGATGAATCTAAACCCTATCATTTGTTTGATCCAAACTTCCCATGGAAGAGCAAGGAAATCGATAATTATCATGTGAGACCTTTGCTCATACCTATATTCGAAAAAGGGAAATTGGTTTATGATTTGCCTTCATTAGATGAAATTAGAGCCTATCAACAAAAAGAGTTTAAAGCATTGTGGCCTGCAGTATTGAGACTAGAGAATCCACATGAGTATTATGTGGACTTATCGGAAAACTTATGGGCTTTAAAGCACGAACTCATTAAAAAATATAAAGTATAAGTTGAAATGGTATTGCAGAGCAATACTATTTTTATGGAAGAGGTGTATATATGTTACATATTGTGTTATTTGAACCTGAAATCCCTCAAAATACAGGTAATATCATGAGAACTTGTGTTGCGATTGGAGCGAAACTTCATTTGATTGAACCGATGGGATTTAAACTTGATGAAAAAAGGTTAAAAAGAAGTGCACTTGATTATTTTGAATATATCGATTATAAGGTGTATAAAAATTACGATGCTTTTAAAACTGAGAATAAAGGTAGATATTTCTTTTTGACGAGATATGGACAAAAAACATATTCTGAGTTTGATTATAAAGCAATCAAGGAAGATATATATTTAATTTTTGGAAAAGAATCAACGGGTGTAGATAAAAAGATTTTAGCAAGTCACTTAGAGAGTTGTTATCGTATCCCTACAACAGATAAAGTGAGAAGCTTAAATTTGAGCAATTGTGTCGCGCTTGTATCCTATGAGGTCTTAAGACAGCTAGATTATCCAGAGTTAATCAGAACAGAGCCTGAAAGTTTAAAAGGTGCTGACTTTTTAAATCAATTTATAGGAGAAAACAACCATGATGAAGACTAATCATATTCAGACTGTTGGTGAAGAAATTGCAAATGCAGTTAGCCATGGTATGATGGCAATCTTTGGGATTGTTGCGATGATCTTAATGCTTGTCAAAAGTGATACAACGATGGAAGTTATTGCAGCAGTTATTTTTGGATTCGGAATGATCAATTTATATACAATGTCAACGATTTATCATGCATTGTTTCATAAAACTGCAAAAAGTGTGTTCCAAAGATTTGATCATTTAAGTATCTATATTTTAATTGGCGCAACTTTCGCTCCAGCTTTACTGCTTTTACCAGAACTACAAAATCCAGTATTTGGTATTGATGGCTTAGGGTTGGGACCCATCTTATTTATCATCCAGTGGATATTGATTCTCATTGGGGTTGTATTTAAATCCATTTGGATCAAAAAATTCATGAAACTCCATGTATTTTTATATCTTGCGATGGGATGGAGTGCACTTATTTTTATTAGACAACTATTTGCGTATGAACAAGGTGCATTTTGGTTCTTGCTATCTGGTGGATTAGCGTATAGTATTGGTGTTATCTTTTACGCATTACCAAGGATTAAATACTTCCATTTTATATGGCATTTATTCACCGCATTAGGCACAATTTTACAGTTTTTTGCAATTTATTTATATTTATATTAAGATTTAACATGAATATTTATTCATATACTTGATTATTAAAAAAAATTAGAGTATCATTAACTTATAAGGAGAGATTAAACTATGAAAATTATTGCTGTAAACGCTGGGAGTTCATCATTAAAATTCCAGCTATTAAACATGCCAGAAGAACATGAGATTACATCAGGACTTGTCGAAAGAATCGGATACGATAACGCTGTATTTACGATTAAAATCGATGGTAAAAAAATAAAAAAAGAAACACCAGTCCCAAGCCATAAAGAGGCTGTTGAATTAGTGATTAGTGGACTTTTAGAACACAAAGTCATTGAATCACTTGATGAAATTACAGGCGTTGGACATCGTGTTGTTCAAGGTGGAGAATTATTTAAAGATTCAGTTATCATTACTGATCAAGTTGTTAAAGATATTGAAAGTTTAAATGATTTAGCACCACTACATAATCCTGCAAATATCACAGGGATTGAAGCTTTTAGAGAATTACTTCCAAATGTGATTCAAGTAGCTGTATTTGATACAACGTTCCATCAATCCATGAGAGAAGATGCATATCTATATGCTGCACCATATGAATGGTATAAGAAATATGGTGTTAGAAAATATGGATTCCATGGAACATCACACCAATATGTGAGTGAAAGAGCTGCTGAGTTATTAGGAAAAAAAGATGCGAAGATTATTGTTGCACATTTAGGTAATGGTGCATCACTATGTGCTGTTGATGCTGGTAAGAGTGTAGATACATCAATGGGTCTAACACCACTTGAAGGTATTCCAATGGGAACGCGTTCAGGAAACATCGATCCAGCTGTGTTAATGTTAGTTTCTGAAAAAGAAAATAAATCATATGAAGAAGTCTTAAATGATTTAAATAAAGCAAGTGGTTATCTGGGTGTATCGGGCATATCGAATGACAGTAGAGATATTGTTGAAAATATGCTTTCAGGTCATTATAGAGCAACCCTAGCACACCGTATTCAAATTAAGAGAATTGCAGATTATATAGGATCATACTATGTATATATGGGTGGTTTAGATGCGATTTGCTTTACTGCAGGTATCGGTGAAAATGCTCCAGAGGTAAGAAAAGATGTGATTGATGCTATTAAAGTATTAGGTATCACTCTAGATGAAGAAGAAAATCAAAAACGTGGAGAACGCATGATTTCAACCAAAGATTCAAAAGTTAAAGCATTTATCATTCCAACCAATGAAGAAGTGATGATTGCTAGAGAAGTATTGAGATTAAACAAGTAATTGATATCAAGAGCACGAGTGAAAGCTTGTGCTTTTTTTGTGTTAGTTTTTTGATTTATGAGATTTTAGATCAGCTTAATGTGTTAAAATGATAAGTAGAGGTAGATAACTATGAACGATTTTATTCATTTAAACGATGTCATTAATATTGATATCAAAAAAATAGGGATTAATGGTGAAGGTATTGGGTATTATCAAAAACTTGCAGTTTTTGTTGATTACGCTTTACCAGGTGAAAATGTAGATGTTAGAGTAACCAAGGTTTATAATAACAGAGCTGAAGGAAAACTAGAAAAAATAAACAAAGAAAGTGTATATCGAGATACACCTTTTTGTCCTGTTTATGAAAAATGTGGTGGATGTCAACTCCAGCATCTGAGATATGAAAGAACTTTAGTTGAAAAAAGACAACTTATTATTGATAGTTTTGATCGCTATATTTCATTTAAAGTCCCAAGACACATCATTAAAGATACTATAGGTGCTGATAACCCTAAATATTACAGAAATAAAGCAAGTCTTCCTGTTGAAAATAAGAAGAGAAATGAAATCGGAATGTACCGTGCCGGGTCCAATCGTTTTGTCGCAATCGATGAGTGTCCCGTTCAAAATCCATCGATTAATCGGATTTTAAAAACAATTTTAAGACTCATGAATATTTTTAAAGTTGATGGATTTGATCCAAAATATAAAAAAGGGTATATAAAAAATGTAGTTGTTAGAGTCAGTGAAACTTTAGGTGAGGCACAAGTCACATTTATTTTAAATAAAGATAGTAAATACTTAGATACACTTGTCGAAAATTTAGTTAAAGAAGAAAGTATGATTCAATCAGTATTTAAAGTCATTAGTAAGCCTACTAAGAAAAACGAGTTCTTCACAGATGAGCCTGTTAAGCTTTTCGGAAAAGATACAATCAATGAAAAGCTAAGCACATATACATTTGATTTAAAACCAGAAGCTTTTTTCCAACTGAATAGTCCACAAGCACATAAATTTTATATGAAAATGAAAGACTTAGCAGGACTTAAGAAAAATGAAGTTGCAATCGATGCATATGCTGGGGTTGCACCTGTAAGTCATTATATAGCAAAAGATTGCAAGAAAGTCTATGCGATTGAGCTTAATGAGAGTTCTTGTGAGAGTGCTAGAAAGTCATTAGAGACAAATGGTATAGATAATGTAGTTATCTTACAAAGCGACTTTAAACGTGCATTAAGTGGGTTAAAAGAGACACAAATCGATGTGATGCTATTTGATCCACCAAGAATAGGTTTAGGAGAAGAAACCATTGATTTGATTTTAAAATTCAAGCCAAAACGTTTGGTATATGGATCTTGTAATCCTTCCACACTTGGTAAGGATTTAAATATATTATTAAAAGATTATGTTTTAATAGAAACAACCCCACTTGATATGTTTCCATATACATCTTTAGTTGAAAGTGTAAGTTTACTTATTTTAAAAGATAGATAATGGAGCAAATCAATGAAGCATAAGATCTTTTTTGGAGTTAAGTTTAATTATAAAATTATTTTATTATCTCTAATCTTAGTTTTAAGTTTGATACTTGTAACAATCATTAGAGATATAGATGCGAATAATCTAGTCATCAATATTGCATTTTATGGGCTTATTGTTCTTAATGTTTTATGGGCAGTAGCGCTTTATGGTCTTTATAAGACTAGAATTGAGATTGATGAAACTGAAATACATGCACCATTTTATATGTGGTATCCTAATTTTAAACTTGAAGAAGATAATATATTTTTTATTAAAACTATATATTTTAAAGATATAGCTAGTGTTGAAAAACAGGAAATCTATGATGATAAGCATCATAAAAGTGTATCTCTATTAAAGATAACAATTGTAGATAAATATGCATTATGTATGCTTTTAGATGGATATAACCAAGAAGAAATTAGGGATATAGAAAAAATGATTGCCGAAAGAATATCAAAATAAGTCATAATATCGAGGAGAAGTTATGGAGTCATTATTCGCTGATATATATAAGTATTTACTCGATCATAAAAAGATACCAAAATGGGTTGCTTGGCTCTATATATCCATCTTTTTTGTTTTTATCATTTTAATTGGTTTTTTGCAGGCTTTAGTGCTCTTGATGCAACCGGTATAGGTGGTGCTCTTTTTTCATGGTCATTATCATTTACATTTTTTATGCTTTGGATATATCTAACAGTCAAAATAATTAGACATAAAAAGCAATTTAAAAGAGATTTATAATAATAAAAGGAGTTTCACAATGAAAGTTATATCTATAAAAACACATCCTGAATATGAGAAAACGATTGTAGATTATTTTAAAAGAGTTTGGGGATCAGAAAGTACATATAAAGTTTATGAAGACGCTATTAAACATGCGAAACAAAGAGGTCTTCCCAATTGGTATTTATTGATTCATGAAGAAGAGATTGTTGGATGTGCTGGACTGATTACGAATGATTTCATCAGTCGTATGGATCTTTATCCTTGGTTAGCAGCACTGTTTATAGAAGAAGAGCATAGAGGTCATGGTTATGGAAAAATTCTGATTGATCAAATCAAAACTGATGCAAAATCATATGGATTTAAGAACTTATATTTATGTACAGATCATGTTGGTTATTATGAAAGATACGGATTTAGTTACATAGCAGACGGATTTCATCCTTGGGGTGAAACATCAAGTATATTTGAGTGCAAATTGTAGCAATATTATTGGGAATGATGAGTTTTTTACTCATCTTTTAAAATGATGTTGAGTCATTTATAATCGATTTAGAAAAAATATTTTTAGAAAAAGAATAAAGAGGTCAATGATGAAGGAAGTTGAAAAAATGCTATCAGGTCTTTTATATCAAGCAAGTGATGAAACATTAAGTATCATGCGTGATCGAGCGAAAAACTTGATGTATGATTATAATCAATTAAGACCAAATGCATATCAAAAAAAAGATTTACTTTTAAGGGATTTGTTGGGTAAAGCAGGAGAAAATGTATACATTAATCAACCTTTATATGTTGATTATGGAAAACATATATCCATTGGAAATGATTTTTTTGCAAACTATGATTGTACGTTTTTGGATGTTGCACATATCACTATTGGAAATAATGTGATGTTTGGCCCCAAGGTTTCATTATTAACCGCAACCCATCCGCTTGATAAAGATATTAGAAACGAGCAATATGAATATGGGCTTCCTATCACGATTAAAAATGATGTCTGGATTGGAGGCAATGTTGTCGTAAATCCAGGTGTAACTATAGGTTGTGGTGTCGTTGTAGGTTCTGGTAGTGTTGTAACTAAAGATTTACCTGATGATACATTATGTTATGGTAATCCATGTAGAGTGATCAGAAAACTAACAGAAGAAGATAAAATCTACTGGGAGAAACAAAAAGCTATTTCATTATCTAATAAATAAAAGGATGTGTAAATCATGATTTATGTTTTAATTGGTTTATTTTTGTTGATGTGGAGTCTTTTTATCTATCATGTAATCAAAGGAAAAAGACTTAGAGGCTTTTATTTTAAAGGATTTACAAGTTTTATGTTTATTACTGTTTTTATATATGGTATTTTCTATGCAGAAACATCAGTGTTCCCAGAACCAATCATTTTGGTTTTAAATGTTACTGAACTAAGATTAATTTTGTTTATGGGTTTAGGACTTGTTTTAGGGTTAATTGGTGATTTAATCTTAGAAGTACAGTATTTTCATGAGGATCATAAAAATGAGCAAATCTCTTTTGGCATGATTGCGTTTGGATTGGGACATATTTTTTATATCTTAGCATTAACAAATTATTATATGTTTAATCCTTGGGCATTACTCATTGGTGGACTTATGGTTGGAGTCGTTTACTTTGGAAGTAAATTGATGAAGATAGACTTTAAATCGCTTGCGATCATGAGTTATATGTATACATTCGTGATATTTACGATGGTAGGTTTATCTGTGCTTGTTTATTTCAGTCATTATACACAAGGTGCTTTGGTCTTTATGATTGGGGCGATATTATTTGGTGTTTCTGATTTACTTTTAGCGCCCATTTATTTTAAAGCAGAAAAAAGCAAATTATTTGTCGTTGGAAATCTTTCTACTTACTATTTAGGTCAACTTTTTATTGCATTAAGCATTATGTTTGTATTAAACATCCGTTAAGGATAGACTAAGTATAATCATTAATTAGTATGGAGTTGATCCGATATGGAAGTAACCGCAAAAGATATTAAAGCATATTTAGAGAGTGTTGAAGAAAAACGTAAAGATGATGTTTTAAAGCTTATTGAACTTGGTAAAAAAATCACAAATAAAGAACCAGTCATGTGGGGAAGCATGATTGGTTTTGGAAAAGTTCATTACCGATATAAAACAGGGCATGAAGGTCATATGTTTTTATTTGGATTTGCTAATAGAAAACAAGCATTAACACTTTATATGTCATATGATATTAACCAATTTGAAGAACTCAATGTTTTAGGGAAACATAAAACTGGTCAAGGGTGTTTGTACATAAAAAAATTAAGTGACGTTGATTTAGAAGTTTTAGAAAAATTAATAATAAAGGCTACAAACCAATTATTAAATAGTGATATTATTACACTGATAGATTAAAAAAAGAGGAGATTTCAATCGAAATTTCCTCTTTTACATATATGAGCGAATTACCGTTTTCCTTTATCATAAATTTCACCAAGTGCTTTTGGTGCTTTAGAGTTTTTAGAAAAGAATGCAAGAATAATAATTGTTGTAATGTATGGAATCATATTGTAGAATTGTACAAATTCACCATGATCTTTAATAATTGGAACTAACGAGTATTTTGCAGCTAATGTTCTCATAAATCCGAAGAAGAGTGCCGCAAGTAAGATTCTAGTTGGTTTCCAATTACCAAATATTAATACTGCAATTGCTAAGAACCCAAAACCATCAACAGTTGCACTAAACTCAGCAGAAGTTGTTGCAACAAATATGACACCACCCATACCTGCAAATACACCTGATAAGACAACCGCAATAAATCTAGTCTTATAGATGTCAATACCTAATGAGTCTGCTGCATGAGGGTTTTCGCCACATGCTTTTAGTCTTAGACCAAACTTTGTTTTGTTAATGATTAATAAAATAATTAATAAGAGCCCTATTGCAAAATAGAAACTTAAATAAGTTCTTTTAAATAGTAAATCACCTAATACAGGAATGTCACTTAATATAGGAAATTCTCTAATCATAAATTGTGAATTAAAGATAATTTGCTGACCGCCTTGAATAAATCTAGCGGTAAAGATTGCAAATGCTGGAGCAAATAAGTTAAGTGCAGTCGCACTAATGATTTGATTTGCTTTAAGATAGACTGCAGCATATGCGTGAATCATAGAATATAAACCACCAATAAGTCCACCGATAATCATGCCATATAAAAGTGTAAATTGTGGACCAACTTTAAGTGATATACCTAAATAAGATACTAAAGCTGTTAATAAAAGAATCACAGCTAAAGATATGTATTTACCTTGTTTTGATGTGACAAGGTTTTTTATGTATTCTGGAGATTTAATCTCATAATGAATCAATATAAAGTAAGTTAAAGCTCCAATTAATAAAACCAATGATAACGAAGCTAATATAATAACAACATAAGTTAAGAATGAATAAGGTTGCGTTTGAAGGCCTTTAATCGCCCAAATGCCTAAGAATGCACCCATAATCATAATACCTTCTAGTGCAATATTTGTTACACCGCTACGTTCAGAAAGTAAGCCTCCAAGTGCTACAACGAGTAATACCGCTGTATAGACATAAGTACCTTGAAATAATTCATAAATTATACTCATGATTGGGCTTCTCCTTTCTGTTCATTTTTGGATTTTCTCCAAGCTTTAAACCGTTCTCCATATTTCTTTATTAACAATTGAATTGCAACTGAAATAGCTGTTGCATATATAATCACGGATATAACCATATCGATGATTTCAGGAACAAATGGATAAAGTTGCATGTAGAAGCCACCTTCTCTTAAATTACTTAAGAAAAGACCAGCAAATAATGCACCAATAGGTTCACCGAGTCCTAATAAAGCAACTGAAATCCCATCAAAACCTTCAGTGAATATATTAAATCTTGCAGGAATTTGTTTACCAGCAACTAAAAATGCTGTAGCACCAGCAATCCCTGCTAATAAACCAGATATTGTCATTGCAATCACGATATTAGTTTTTGTATTCATACCTGCATATTTACTGCCATCAAAACTAAAACCAGATGCTCTAAGTTGGAAACCTAGAATCGTTTTGTGTAAAATCATATGGATTAAAATAACAAAACCAAATGCAATGATGATACCAATATTTGCAGATGAACCTGGGAAAATTGAACTTAATTGAGGTATTCTTGCTGCATTTTTAATGACTCTTGATGCTGAATCACCTAATGATAATATGTATGTATTAATTAAATAAATAACTAAATATCCAGCGATGTAGTTCATCATAATAGATGTAACGACTTCGTTAACATTAGCAACAGCTTTTAAGAGTCCAGGTATTAACCCCCAAATCGCTCCAGCAAGTGCACCAGCAAGTAATGCGAGTATCCATAAAGGAAAAGCACCAGGAGACGCAAGAACACCAATATGAACTGCAACATAAGCGCCAACCATCATTTGTCCAGGAGCTCCAATGTTAAATAAACCTGTTTTAAATGCAAAAGCAACAGATAAACCTGTAAAAATAATAGGTGCAGCTGAATAAAGCATATCACCTATACCGCTGATTCCACCATTAAAACCACCAAGTATGAGTGTGAACAATGCAGGAAAAGCATCAATAGGACTAAATATAAACATGATAACCAATCCTGATAGAAGACCTATAGCAACTGCAATCAAACTCGGTTTAGCTAATTGATAGAAATTGTTTAATGACTTTTTGATTTTATGCATAAGCTTCACCTCTCTTGGCTCCAGACATGTAAAGTCCCATTTCATTAAATGAAGTTTTTTTAGGGTCAATCTCTGCTACTATTTCACCTTCATACATAACATAAATACGGTCGGATAAATTCATAATTTCATCAAGTTCATATGATACTAAAAGAACTGCTTTTCCATTTTGTCTTTCTTCTAATAATTGTTTATGAATATACTCAATCGCACCTACATCTAAACCACGGGTTGGTTGTACAGCAATCAAAATGCTATGAGTTTTAGACATTTCTCGACTCAGGATGGCTTTTTGTTGATTACCACCACTCATGGAGCGTACGCTAGTTTTAGCACCTTTTTCACTTCTAATATCAAACTCATTGATCAACTGATTTGCGTGGTTTAAAATATTGTTTTTATTTTGGATTCCATATTTTTGAAAATCTTTAAGATAATAATTTTGTAAGATTAAGTTACTTTGTAAATCAAAATCTAGTATTAAACCATATTTTTGTCTATCTTCTGGGATGTGTGAAAGACCTAGTTCATAACGTTTTCTTATTGATGCTTTGGCTTGGTTTGTACCTTCGATCATTATTTCCCCACTTGTATTTGGGGTTAATCCAGTGATGGTTTTAATAAGTTCTGTTTGTCCATTTCCATCAATTCCAGCGATACCAACAATCTCTCCGCTTTTCACATGAAAAGAAACATTTTTAATCTTTTTTTGATTATTTTCAATTAGCTCAAGATTTTTGATTTCTAATTTTATTTCACCAGATTTAACAGGCTTTTTATCTATAGTAAATGATACTTCACGTCCAACCATCATTTCAGCCATCTGGTGTGTAGTTACATCTTTTACTGGTTCGGTTCCAATATACTTGCCACGTCTCAGTACTGTAACACTATCAGCGACTTCCTTAATTTCATTGAGTTTATGAGTAATAAGAAGAATCGTTTTACCTTCTTTTGCAAAATTTTTCATAATTGACATTAACTCTTTGATTTCTTGAGGAGTTAAGACAGCTGTAGGTTCATCAAATATAAGAATATCACTATCTCTATATAGCATTTTTAATATTTCTACTTTTTGTTGCTGTCCAACATGGATGTCTTTTATGAGAGCATCAAGATTAACTTTAAGATTGTATTTTTCGATGAGATCTTCTAATTTTTTTCTAGAATTCTCATAAAATAAGAACCCTTTTTTGGTTTCTTCAACACCTAAAATAATATTCTCTAAAACAGTAAATGTTTCAACAAGTTTAAAATGTTGATGGACCATACCAATGCCCAGCTGAGTTGCATCATTAGGATTACTAATGATTACAGGTTCACCATTAATTTTAATCTCACCCTTTTCTGCTTGATATAAACCAAAAAGAATTGACATTAAAGTAGATTTCCCAGCTCCATTTTCTCCTAAAAGTGCATGGATTTCTCCAGGTTTAACCTTTAGAGTTACTTGATCATTAGCTAAGAGCGTTCCAAAAGATTTTGTGATATTGTTCATTTCAATTTTATATTGCAATGTCGCCACTCCTTTTTATTTAGAAAATGGGGAAAAATTAATTTCCCCATTTGTCGTAATGAAATGTTTAATCGTTAAATATTAATAATCAGTAGCTTTTGTAGCTAATGCTTCATTAGCAGTGAAACCTAAATCAGTAATGAAAGTTCCAAGTTCGCTACCCATAGTTGGAATGTCAATGTCTCCATCAGCAACCATAGCAAAGATAGTATTGTATTGTGCAATTGTAAATGTTTCAAATCTCCAAGAAGAATCACTAGTTGGTAGACCAACAGCATCATCAGCAGCACCTAAAGTGATTGATCTTTCACCTTCGAATGTACCACCATAATAATCTTCTAATGCTTCAGTAACGGCAACAGCTAAACCTTTTGTAGCTGATGTTAATACATAGTCATTTATGCTAGATTGGTCAACGTCTACACCAATCATCCATTTTTCAGCATTTTGTGCTGAAGTCATAACTGAACTTCCAGCGCCACCTGCTGCAGCATGAATCACATCAATACCACCACTATACCAAGCATCAGCTTTAGAAACGATATCAGCTCCACCTTGGAAAGTGTTTAAATATTCATAAAAATTCGCATCAAACTCATAATCCATATCATTAGCTTCTTTAGCTGCATAATATGCGCCAGCAGCGAAACCTACACCGAATCTAACAACAGCAGGAACAGCTTGTCCACCCATGAATCCCATATTAGTTAAGCCTTCTTGATAAGCGGCATAACCAGCTAAGAATCCAGATTGCTCTTCTTGGAAGAAGATTGATAATGTGTTGTCTGCAATTGTGAAGTCTGGTGTGTCACCTTCATAAAGTGTCCATGGATCAGTACCCCAGTCAGAAACGTTATTAGGCGCTCCATCAATAATGATGAATGTAACTTCAGGATATAAAGTTTGTGCTTTGTGTACACTATTTTCAAATAAGAAACCAGGAGTAACAATAACTTTTGCTCCACCAGATACTGCTAAATCAATAGCAGCTACATATGCATCAAAACTTACTTCAGTTGGTTTATAATATTTGTATGAAATATCATTTTCTTCTGCGTATGCTTCGATACCTTCCCAAGTTCCTTGGTTGAATGAGCGGTCATCGATATCACCTGAGTCAGTGATCATAGCGATTTCAAACTCTCTCTTACATGCAGCTAATCCGAAGACACCTGCAATCACTAAAAATAACAATAATAATTTCTTCATTTTTCTCCTCCTATTATTTATTGTTAATGCTATTTAGATTATACACTTAAATGAACTTTTTTTCAATAAAAAAATGAAGTATAAAAGTACAATTTTACAAATAAAAGCACTTAAAATAAAAACGCTATCATTATATTTGTTTATTTTAAGCCATTATTCTGATAAGTCAATGATTATTTTTGTTATAAAATTGTTGAAGTTTACATCATTCTAAAGTAAAATGTTTTTATATATTAAATAAATAGGAGACTATAGTTTTGAATATATTGATTGCGATGAACGCTTTTAAGGGCACTTTAACTTCTTTAGAAGTGAATCAAATTATTGAATCTTACCTAAAAAGCTTAAATCATAAAGTCACAAGCATGCCAATGAGTGATGGTGGTGATGGCTTTTTAGATTCTATTTCAAGTGTAGTTGATGGGGATTTTATTGAAGTCGATGCCTTAAACCCAATGGGCGAATCTATAAAGTCTTCTTATTACTTGTATAAAAATACTGCGTATATTGAACTTGCCAAAGTATCTGGACTAAATCTAATCAAAGAACAAGATCGAAATCCTTTAAAAACGAGCACTTATGGATTGGGTTTGGTCATCAAGCAAGCGATAGATCAAGGTGCAAAACACGTATATATAGGTATTGGAGGTAGTGCAACAAATGATGGTGGTGCAGGTATGCTTCAAGCCTTAGGTGTAAAATTTTATAACGAAGGTAATATTATCAATGAAAAAATCAATGGAGAAATGATAGGCCATATTACTTCATTTGATCTAAGAGATCTTAATCATCTTATTAAAGAGATAGATATTCAAGTCGTTAGTGATGTTGAAAATCCATTATTAGGAAAACATGGTGCGGCACAGGTTTATGCCTCCCAAAAAGGTGCATCAGATGAAGCAGTTCGAATTTTAGAAAAAAATATGATGCATTTTGCAGATGTTGTTGAGACATATTTCAAAAAGAACTACAGGAACACGAGTGGATCAGGTGCAGCAGGTGGTATAGGTTTTGGATTGTTGTCATTTATGCAAGCACATTTAAATTCAGGTATCAATTATATGATAAAATTATCAAATTTAGAGGATAAGTTGAGGTTTTATGATATCATTGTTGTCGGTGAAGGTAAATTGGATCAACAAACATTATTTGGTAAAGCCCCTTATGGGATTGCGAAGATTGCTAAAAAGTATAATAAAAAGGTCATCGGTATATTTGCTAAAATAGATGAGAGTATAAAAACAGATGTTTTTGATGAAATCTATGCGATAGTTCCTTATTATGAAAGTCTAGAATATTCCATGATAAATCCTCATCTAAGTCTGAAAAAAATGTTGCGAAACATTTGCTTTAAATAGACATAATCACTTCGTTACTTAACCATTTCTTATGAAATCAACTTCAAGCATAAGAAATTTGTCTCTAAATAACATCATATATATGTGTAAAAATAGAATGAAAAATAAATTATGTCGCATAACAAGTTCAAAAATAGTGCAAAATAGAGATATGAAACCGGTACCACATATAAAGTTAAGAAAAAAGTAAGAAATATACGTTTCTTTCAAAAAAATGAAATGAACATGAAACGAATTATATTTTATAATATGAATAAATGAAAATACTAGGGGAGGTATTACATTGTATAAAATAGCATTTGTCACCACCATTAAGGACCCATTCTTAAATTTAGCCGAGATTTTTTCAAAAAACAATGTTCAAGTCAGATTCATTAATGTTGATGAGGTTGGACAACATCGATCCAAATTAATGGATTGTGATTTCGTATGTTTACATTTGGAGTATAATGATTTAATTAATCAGCATATTATTTCAAATATCAAAAAAACGACGAGAGTCCCACTCTATATTTTTGGTCGAAACCACTCTGATGAGGAAAGAGTAAAACTTTTAAATGCTGGATCAGAAGGATATATTCAATTTCCATTTTCTGACATAGAGCTTTATGCACGCATGATGTCTGTTTTAAAATTTTTGAATCAACTAACAAATAAAAACATCAATAGATTCCATTTTGGTCCGTTTGAGATTGATATGGCTAATCATCAAATCAAAAAAGGTGATGAATCTTATCATCTAACAAATGTAGAGTACAAGATTTTATCAATACTTTTAGAGAGTAAGGATGAGACAGTAACTAAAGATCGTATCATTAACTATGTTTGGGATAATGACAAATCAGCTACAGATAACGCATTGGGAATTCATATTACAAGACTTAGGAAAAAACTAACATATGATCCAAGGATGCAACTTATTGAAACCATTTGGGGTGTTGGATATAGACTAAATTATAAGTTATGTGAACAAAACAGCGAATAGCTGTTTTTCTTATAACGAAAATCGAGGAAAGAAGATTGCGAATTCTTTCAATATTGTTAAGAATGTGATAAAATAACTTTGTTATTAAATTGCATAAAAGAACTGAAACATATTAAAGGGGATATTATGGACGTATCAAAAATGAAACGCATCAAGCAAATACTAATATTTATAGCTTTTGATATCATTGCAATTTTAATTACATATCTCATTGCCATACTCATGTTTATGGTATTGGAAATTCCAGTGGACACTGATCAAATGCTTTATGTCTTACCAGGCATCATTGTGTTTAAGATTAGCGTGTTTGCTTTATTTGGCATGTACAATATGCTTGTCAATCACATCGGTTTTGAAGATGTGATAAAAATCTCAGTAGCAACTGCATTTACCAATGTTTCAATTGTTGTTTTTATTTGGTTATCTGATATGGCATTTATGTATAAATCAACATATTTCTTTATTACTATTGCTGAAATATTCTTATTCACATTGCCAAGAGTTGCAAACCGTATCATTTTATACTTTAAGATTAACTGGGATTGGAAAAAAGCTTTAGGTAGAAGAACACTTATTATTGGTGCGGGCTCTGCCGGAGAAGCCGTTTTAAAAGAGATATATAGAAATAAAGATTTAAATAATATGCCTATGGGATTTATAGATGACGACCACACCAAAATTGGTTCAAGGTTATCAGGTGTTAAGATATTAGGACCCATAGAATCCATTAATCAATATATCGATGAATATAAAATAGAAGAGATTATCATTGCAATCAATGATTTTCCAAATAGAAAAATTAGAGAAATCAATCAACTGATTGAAAAGAAAAATATAAGAATTAAAAAAATGTTATCCGTTTCAGAATTCAATGAAGACTCAAGACCTAAAATTATTGATGTTAAAATTGAAGATTTACTGAATAGAGAAGAAATATCACTTGATGATAACGAAATATCTTCATTCATTAAAGGTGAAGTTGTTTTAGTTACTGGTGGTGGGGGTTCTATTGGAAGTGAGCTTTGTAGACAAATTGTAAAATATGAACCAAAACAACTGATTATCTTTGATATTTATGAAAATAATGCTTATGATATTCAACAAGAAATTTTAAGAAACTTTAAAAAAGAAGATAAAGAAATCGATCTTAAAGTTTGGATCGGTAGTGTCTATAATCATAAACGTTTAGAAGATTTATTTAAAACATTTAAACCAACCCTAGTTTTCCATGCAGCAGCTTATAAACATGTCCCATTAATGGAAGAAAGTGCTGTAGAAGCAGTAAGAACTAATGTGATTGGAACATTCAACTGTTCAATTTTGTCTAAGAAGTACGGTGTAAAGAAATTCGTACTTGTAAGTAGTGATAAAGCAGTTCGTTCAACGAACGTCATGGGTGCGACTAAGCGTTATGCTGAACTCATCATCCAAGACCAACAAAATGGACAAACGCAAACGAAGTTTAGTGCTGTTAGATTTGGAAATGTATTAGGAAGCAATGGCAGCGTGATTCCACTTTTCAAAAAACAAATCGAAGATGGTGGTCCAGTTTCTGTTACTCATCCTGAGATTACAAGATATTTTATGACAATCCCAGAAGCAGTAGGTTTAATCCTTCAATGTGGGGTATTTGCACAAGGTAGAGAAGTCTTTATTCTTGATATGGGTGAACCGGTAAGAATTGTGGATCTAGCTGAAAAAATGATTAGTCTCAATGGATTAAAACCTTACGAAGATATCAAAATTGAATTTACTGGACTTAGACCAGGTGAAAAACTTTTTGAGGAGTTACTGGTTGATCATAATCACAAAGATCAATGTAAAACAGGTAATGATAAGATATTTATTGAAAAACAAAGAAATGTTGAAGCTGATGAGCTCGCAATAGATAAGATCACTAGGGAGTTAGAATCTTTAACAAACGAAGAGGTAAAATCATTTGTTGCTAGCATTGTAACGACATATAATCGAAATGGAAATCAAGATAAATAGGTATTTAGCCAAGCTAAGTACTTTTTTTTCGCTTTTTTTCCAAAAACTATTGACATTAAATTAAATATGTAATATATTACTTATTGTAAAGGTAACATGTTACATATTAGGAGGTTTTTATGGAACGACAAGGATATGAACGAGAAATCGTTGTTAGGCTATTCCAATTATCAAATGTATTACAAAGTTATATAGACTTATTACTTAAAGATGAAAATTTAACTGCGAAACAGTTTTTTATGATGATCGTGATTGGGTCACATCAAAACGAGTTAAACTTAGGTCAAATCAGTGAACTCATTGGAACAAGTCATCAGAATGTCAAACAAATTTGTTTGAAATTAGAAAAAAGTGGCTATGCTGAACTTTATAAAGATCAACATGATCAAAGAATTTTAAGAGTAAGATTAACTGAGAAAGCAGCACAGTTTTGGAAAAATAGAAGTGAAAATGATGATCAAACAATGAGAAAAATGTTTAGTACTCTAGAAACTGATCAACTTAAAGCTTTGATGCAGTCACTTATATCTATACTTGATGAAACAAAGCAATTAAAAGAAGATTTTATGAAAGGAAATTAATAAAAATGAAATTAGTATTTAAAGTGTTGTTAGGGTTTTTTGCGGTTTTAGTTATTCTTGGTGCCGTTATGTGGATATCCTTAACAAGCAAAATGAAAGAAATCCAAGAAGAATCGTTAGGTCAAATCGATTTTTCTATGTATGAAGATGGAACTTATGAAGGGTTATATTATTTTGAGAATCAAATCGGTGCAAAAGTAGAAGTGCTTATCGAAGATGGTAGATTAGAAGACATCATTTTACTAGAACATGTTTATGGTTTAGGTGGTAAAGCAGAAAGTATCATTGACAGCGTTATTGCTGAACAAAGCTTAAATGTCGATTATGTTTCAGGTGCAACGACATCTTCAAAAGTTATATTATTAGTAATAGAAAATGCTATGGAGGGTAATTAAAACATGAAAACAATTATATTATATGAATCAAAACACGGATGTACAAAAAAATGTGCAACCTATATTAAAGAAAAAAACCATTTTGAAAATATGGTTAAGATTTCAGAGTTTAAAGATGATTTATCAATGTATGATAAAATAGTGATTGGAACTCCTGTTTACGTTGGACAAATCAATAAAGTGGTTAAATCTTTTATCGAAACAAACAAAGAAGTACTACTTACGAAAGAAGTTCATGTTTTCATTTGTGCGATGAATCTAGATAATTATGAACAAATGCTTTCAATGAATTTTGATGAAAGTATTAGAAAACATGCAAAGATCACGCATGTAGGTGGTGCATATGACTTTAAAAAACTTGGTTGGTTTAGCAAATTGATCGTAAAAAAAATTGCGAAAATTGATCATTCAGTTGAAGACATTAAATATGATCAGCTTGATCTAATTTTTTAAAATAATGATGATGGTTTTAAATGAAAAGAGGTTTGATGATGGAAAAATATAAAAATAGAATACTTATATTTATTGGACTTAGTTATTTTTTAAGCTGGATGATATGGTTACCTTTGTTCATCAATAATACGATTAAACCGAGTTATCTGATCACAATAGGTACATTTATACCATCTATTGTAGGTATATTTCTATATTTTAAGACTCACAACACGAATATAAAAACATTTTTAAAAGAGCATTTTAAATTTAGAATGAAGTTAAAACATTATCTGTCAATATTTTTGCTTCCACTTGCTATCGTTTTATCAGCATATGTTTTGATGCGTTTACTTAATCTTGCTGTACCAGATATATCATATCTTTGGTATGAAATACCCATTGTCTTTATTACAATCATATTTTTAATGGGACCTTTAGGAGAAGAATTTGGATGGAGAGGTTATCTTTTTCCAGTTTTAAAAGAAAAATACAGTGTATTTCAAACGAGCATAATGATAGGCTTTATATGGACATTATGGCACTTACCTAAGTTTTTTATAGAAGATGTTTTGCAAAATGAGTTTACAAAACTCTATGGCATCGGTTTAAGTTTGATCGGGTATTTGTTTTATACGATATGTTTAAGTTTTTTAATTAGTGTTTATTTTGAAAAGACAAAAAGAAGTATCGTTACTCCCCTTGTAATGCATACGATGGCAAATTTAAGTATTGGTTTAATACCGCTAGTTTTTAATCAAACTGGAGCACTTATTCAATTAAGCCTAATGTTTCTTTTCGTAGTTGTTATATATATTAAAAATCGATCATGGATAAACAAAAAGCCTTTGTAAAGGCTTTTTATTTAGATAAATAAGGATTTACTTTTTTAATCCAAGAGTCTGGAATTTGATAAACATCATTTAGGATTGCTCCAATGAGAAGTCCTCGATCAGATGAAGCTCCACCGATTTTAGCATTCAATTCTAATGCGTCTGTAAAGTTTTCAGTATGGTATAAAATATGCATAATGACTGGAATTGCTTGATCGATAGAACATGCTCTTCCTGCATATGCTTCAATAAATGTATTAGTGTCTTTGATTGACATTGCTTTTTCAAGTTTTTCTTTATAAGTTTCTGGTGCAAAAGGTAATGCAAGTTTGATTGCATCTTTTAATGCATGTTCTCTAATCAGTTCAAAAAGCACATCAAAATAGAGATAATAAGTTAAATAGTATTGATTGTCTGTAAATAATTGTGCGAGTTCCCAAGCTTTTTCAATAGGTAATTCTAGAGCTTTTGTCGCTAGGTAAGGCATGAATCCGACTAGATGTGTGTCTTGTCTTAAATATGCATCAGTTTTAATATCAAGTTCTTTAGACATAGTCTTTAGGACCATTTTTTTTGCATAGGTTTCAACGTAACCATGATATGAACCACCTGGTTTAAATTTTTCATAAAGTAATGCTTCATAATCAGATTGAGATAATTTGGGATTTTGCTTTAATGCTTCATACAACCATCTTAAGATTTCACCTTGAACTGTTACTTCTCCGACTTCATGATCGGGATATATATAAAACGAAGGTTTTGCGTTATCATAAAACAATTTGTCTTGTTTCATAAATAACAAAGATTTACTTTTAGATGTCTCTTCTAAATAGGTATGATTGTATATCCAGTGAACACCTAAAGATGCTGCATTAGACATTAAAGATGCAAAAATAAGTTCTTTCATTTGATTAACACCTCTCTTATATATTTAGCATATCATATTTAGTTGATTTAAGCATTTTAAATGGCTTAATAAGTATTACTAATGCAGTATTTTGCAATACAAGAAAATATATAGAAATATTATAAAAAGAAAGAGAAATGAAAGAAATAATCCATATAATAGACACTATATGCTTAAGAAATGGGGGTTTTTCCATTGGTTGATTTACACACACACATTTTGTTTGATGTAGATGATGGTGCGCACAGTATTGAAGACTCAATTACAATGTTAAAAACTGCGCATTCAATTGGTATAAAGCAAATCGTATTAACGCCTCACGTTTCTAAATATCGACCCTATGCTTGCACAAATGCAATCGTAACAAGAAGATTTAATCAGTTAAAAACAGAAGCCCAAAATATGGGGATTGATATTGAGCTTTTTTTAGGTGCAGAAATTGATGAGCACGATGATTTAATTGAGACTGTAAGAAGTGGCTGTAATATTCATCAGTCAAAATACATTCTTGTCGATTTCACCATGAGGACTACTGATATATCTGAAGTCATCTATGAAATGGGGCTTTATGGCTATAAAGTCATTATTGCACATCCTGAACGTCTAGATTATCTAGATTATGAAACATTGATTCATTAAAAAAAGAAGGTGCTTTATTTCAAGTCTCATCTAAGCACTTAATATCTAAAAAGCATAAAAGAGCTCATAAGATTGCCTTAAAATTACTTAAAGACGATCAGATTGATGTCGTATCATCAGACGCACATGACATTCATACAATTCTATCAATGAAAGAAGCTTATGATTTCGTTTTAAAGAAAAAAGGGAAAGATTATACAGATCAAATCTTTGTTAATTTTCCTGGATATATTATAAAGCACGAACATAAATTAAAGGAGATTTGACATGGAACAAGATGTGATGACAAATGAAATTGATTTAATGTCATTAATTGGCATGCTATTTAGGAAATGGTATATAATTATTGGGTTCACTTTGTTATTTTTTACAGGTGCGTTTGTTTATGCTTATTTAGCATTAGATAACGAGTATACTGCCAATGCTTCAATGATGGTTTTAGTATCCAATGAAGAACAATCAAATGAACAAAACTTTAACTTCTCATCAAAGTTAGTGAAAACTTATACAGAACTAGCGAAAAGCAATATCGTCATTGATCAAGTGATAGACGAACTAAGTTTAACTTATAGTCAGGAAAGTTTACGAAACAAAGTATCAATAAGTGGTGTTCAAGATACAATTATTATTAAATTATCTATAGTAACAAATGATCCTAAGCTATCGATGGATATTGCCAATCAAATGGTTAAAGTTATGCAAGAGGTATCGAGCACCTATGAAGGTTTTGATAATATTGAAATATTGGATGAAGCACAACTACCACTTCAACCATCAGGACCTAACAGGATACTTTATGTCGTGATTGGTGTCATTTTAGGTGGAATTACGGGTGTAGGGATCATTTTTATTGCTGAAATGATGGACAAAACGATCAAGACAAGTAAAGATATTGAGCAAAAACTGAATTTAAGAGTTTTAGCGACCATTCCAGAGTATGTGATGCCGGAGGATCAAAAAGATGATGAATAAAAAACAAAAACATGATCAAAGAGGTTCTTATATTCCTATTACTAGACTTGAACCACAATCAATCATTTCTGAGCAATATCGAAAACTAAGAACAAATATAGAATTATCTGAGTTTAATAAAAAGATTCAAATTGTCGGAATCACTTCAACCAATGCAATGGAAGGTAAAACGTTAACCGCAATCAATTTAGCAGAAGTTTATGCACAAAGTGGTAAAAAAACTTTGCTGATCGACATGGATTTAAGAAAACCAAAGATTCATAGAGGATTTAAACTTATTAATAAAAAAGGGTTATCAGATATTTTCACCAAAAAGTATGATATTACTGAAGTTGTTGAACATATTGATGCCAATCTTGATGTTTTACCATCAGGTTCAAAACTACCTTATCCAGCAGAGTTTTTATCAAGTGAACAATTAAAGTTATTTATTGATAATTTAAAGGGGATATATGAGAGAATTATCATTGATACACCACCAATGACAGCTGTTGCAGATGCATCTATTATTAGTTCGTTTTGTGATGGTATACTGCTGGTTATTGCATCTAGAGATACAGAGGTTCACATCACAAAAGATATCATAAAATCTTTAGAAAACAATGGAGCAAACATTATTGGTTCGGTTTTAACTCGTGTATCTAAAAAAGATAGCCGTTATATGAATTACTATTATTATCAATATCGCTAAAACATAACTGATGACACATCAATGTGTTATCAGTTTCAGTCTGTAGACAAAGTACAGTATCTTCGGATATTGTACTTTTTTA